>Ga0164295_10002584_pt1 | contig 14832 bp, 26 predicted proteins | sample GEODES006metaG_FD_111798 | JGI IMG/M metagenome (GOLD analysis project Ga0164295, IMG submission 111798) | Oligotrophic lake water microbial communities from Sparkling Lake, Wisconsin, USA - GEODES006 metaG | ecosystem: Environmental > Aquatic > Freshwater > Lake | place: USA: Sparkling Lake...
GGGCGGGAGGGGGGCGGGGGGGGTGGGCAAACCGGGATCGGTCGGTCGGTTGGTTGTGTGCGCAAACAAGTATTGGAGGTTGCTTGTTTGTGCAACTAACTATTCCTTCCTTCTGATTCATGATTGGCTAGGCGTGGTCGGGCGTGTTGTTGTGTGTGCAACTAACTAGGTGGCGTGGTTGGGTGTTTGGGTGTCTTGGCGTGGCGTGGTTGTTTGGGTGTGATTGCGCGTGATTCGTGGGTGTTAGGTGAACGGGGGATGAATCATGTCGTGGTGACTTGTTTGGTGGCGCGTAATCGACTCTAATGGTCTACGGCAACCGGCGAGCGGTTGCCCCGACTCAGTGAGGTTCAATCATGGCAATGCCCAAAGCACCCGAAACGATCACTTTCAATCCTGACACCGATACCGTCATCGCTGACGGCATCCTTTGTTCACTCTTTACCATCCCCGCGACATGGCTCAGGAAACTTGCAGCACAGTACGGCGTCCCCGCTGGACCCGGTAACGGTAACGCAATCATGATTGAAGGAATCAAGGCGGCAGCGGCAGGCGGCAAGGTCCCTACCCCTGCACCTACCCCTGCACCTACCCCTGCCCCTACCCCTGCCCCTTCTGGTGACTTGGCGTCGATTCTCCGGGATGCAATCGGTATCGACGAAGCAAGAGTGATTGAACTCATCGCCCAACATTCCCCGGCAAGTGCTGCCCGCGTCGTAGAGGTCCGTCGCCCCGACGTTCCACCGGTCAAGGTTGAATCTGCTCATGCCGCCTTTGACGACTGTCTTGCCCTTCTCATGATGCGAGAGGCGTCCAGCAACCGCTACCCCTACCTCATGGGTCCCGCCGGTTCCGGCAAGTCTCACCTAGCCGGACAACTTGCTACAGCGCTGGACTTGCCGTTCTACTCACTGTCCTGTACCTCTGTCCCACAAGATCACTGTCTGGCGGGATTCATGGCCGCTGACGGCATCACCTACAGCCAAACAGCCTTCTACCTTTGGGCGAAATTTGGGGGTATCTATTTGCTAGACGAAATGGACCGTTCCTACCCTTCAACGCTTGTAGTCCTGAACGATGCGCTCGCCAGCAGGAGGTACATGTTCCCTAATGGCGAAATGGTCCACTTCCACGATGACGCTCATATGATCGGCGCAGGCAATACCGCCGGTCAGGGAGCCACCTCCCAATATTCGGCGGCTACTGTTCTGGATGGTTCTACCCTGAATCGGTTCTCCACTCTCAAGGTTGATTATGACCCTGCCGTTGAGGCAACCATGGTTGCCCGCGCTGGACTGTCCGGTACTGCCGCCGATTCATTGCTGGAACGTGTCGGGCGTGTCCGTTCAGTGATTGCGGATCAGGGCATTACCGCCATTCATTCACCCCGCACCACTGCCGCTATTGCCGCCGGAATCGCTCACGGATGGCCGGAGGCTAAGGCGTGGGATATTGCTTTCTTTAACTCTCTTGATTCCGACACGGTTCGCAAGTTGGCGACAGTCTGACACGGTTACCGCCTAGACCCGCCGGGGGTTATGGAGAGTTCAATTCTCTCCCTAGGCACTATTCAATCACCAAACAAGGAGAAATGAATCATGGCTAGACAACGACAAGTAGAACGAATCTTCCCGACGGTCGAAAGTTTGTTCGACGCAATCACTACCAAGAATCCATTCAGCGACGAGCGTCCCTATCTTGCGTCCCGCACCGTTGAGAAGAAAGACAACAGTCGCACACCTTTCTATCAGACTGGCTCATTTCGTGAGGCTAAGGAGTTCGCCACTGCGGGAGGCTGGACCGGCGCAGGAGAATCCGCCGGAGAGGCACTAGCGGGCGTCATGAGCAAACTCCGCGAAACAATCAAGCCGGAACCGACACGGGTTTACGCTGCCGCCGGGGCGTTCCCTCACATCGCTCTAGCCGCTGCCGGTAACCCGCAACATATGATTCGCCCGGTCCCGGTTCCCGGTTCCGGCAAGGGGCGCACCGTTCGGGTACTTGTGAATTGCTCGGCATCTGCCGGTATCAAGACCCCTACCATGATCGCTAGGGGTGTTGCTTATGTTGCTCTGGTGGAGGCGCTGCAATCATTGGGCTATTCCGTAGAGGTGTGGGTAGGTGTTGCTACCGAAACGGGTAAGGCTAGGTTCTGCGGGGCATGGAAGATCAAGACAGCAGGCGGACAGATCGACCGGGACCGCCTTATCTTCCATATGGCTAACCCTTCCAACCTTCGGCGACTTGGTTTCGCTGTCCTTGAATCACTGTCAGATAATGAGCGGGAGGCGCTGAGTTGCGCAGGCGGCGGCGGTTACGGGATGCCATCATCATTCACTGAATCATTCATGAATCAGATTGCCGCCGACGTTGTAGCGGATGCACCTATCCGGCTGGGTGAGCGTGCCGCAGATGATCCGGTGTCGTTCGTGATTGAAACACTCACCGGACTGAACATCATCTGAACCGGCGAAACCCTCCCCCTCTAGGGGGGGAGGTTCTGCGGATAGGTGGCCCCTTCCGTACTGATGAGCCAAGCCATTAGGATAGTTGCAATCGGTAGACCTATCGCATAGACTGAACTCATAGCTAATCACGAGGAGCGTTAACCATGCAGGAATGGACCGACGAAGAATACCTAGACCCAATCGTCCGCTATTGGCTCCCCGCCGATACCGCCGATGAGGTAATGGAGGACTTTAGAAACAACCCAAGAACAGAGGCAGAAATTATGGACCGGATGCTTAATCCTTGTCCACCAGAGGGCAACCCGCCCGGACGCTACTAATCACAAGGAGCAATGAATCATGAATTTGACCGACACAATTAGGGCGAACGCCGAGAATCTGCTGAACGAACTAGAGCCAGCACCAGAGGCACAACCGACAGCACCGGTAGCACCCGTTGCACCTGTTGCAACTATGGCCCGTGACTTCATCGTAACCACTGATCGCAGTGGCATGACGCTACACCTCACCATTACAGAGGCGGGCGGTATGGCGTGGGCAGTAGCGGCGGGTCAGGCGTCCACCGTGACCGCACCGTCAGAGGTAGCGCCGATGATTGCCGGGGCGTTGAGGTTGCGGGCTGCGGGCTGGCGGCGTGCCGGAATGTTTAACGCTGCGGCTAGTGCTGAGTGTATGGCTAGGAACGTCCGGCAGGGTTGAGGTTCTGCGGGTTAGGCATCCCCCTCCGGGGGGTGCCTCTCCCGGTGACACTCAATCACCAATCACCAATCAGGAGGCTAGTTATGTTTGATAGTTGCGAAGTAGACCCGCTGACACTTGAAGCCGATACGGGCTGCCAATGGGACCGGGCGGTTGCCTTATGGAATCACTCCACGGGAACCCGGCTGATGCTGATTGCGACGGTACTAATGATGGTTGCGATGGCAGTCTGGACGCTGCGGGTAGTGACGCTGGCGGTCGGTGATTACCGGCATGAGCGGGCGCTGATTCGTCGGGCCGCAGTGTTTGGCGGTGGCCGATGATTGCGCTACTGATTGCAGCGGTACCGGTAGGGCTGCTGATTGCGTCCCTGTTTGTGGATCAGGACACGATGGAATGGAAAAAAATAAGGGGAGGTGAATAAGGTGAATGAATTGGCTGAAGAAGTGATCGAGGAATGCCGGCAAGTGTTTGGGGTGGTTACCATTGGCGCTATTTGTAGTGTGATTGGTGATTGGTTTCATGATGGCGGCGTGAGTGAGGCGACTGCGGTGGAGGTTGCCCGGTTGGCTATTGCTATGAGGTGAATGATTGGGGGAACCCTCGGCGGGAAACCGTCGGGGGTTTCTTGTGTTTAGGGGGTTGAATAATGGGACTGTGAAATCCGTCACATGCTGTAGACATTTGCTGTAGCATGACGTAGAGTTACCGCATAGACCAACAAGAAGGGGAGTAACCCACCATGAAAAACATCATCATCCTAGAAGTCATCGAAGAAGAAGAAGGCGCAGCGCACTACGTCCACACCTCACCCCTAGCAGCCGACAGCCTCCGCCAGATGCAGGCCCACATTGGCGGGCTAGTGGACTGCGTGACAGGCGAAACCCCTAGCGGCAGCGTCGATGTGTGGGTGGCCGACGAACTCACCGGACACGAACCAATCAACGTCCTCGCCACCGTCCTAACTAGCCGAATAATCAGAGGCAACGCCGTAGTGACATGCGTCGATGACGAAGGCAACACAACAGGACTAGACGCCGACCGTATGGAGGACCTTCTCACACTAGGCGAAGCAGTCAGCGAAGCCTTCGACCGGATGAGCGAAGAACTAGAAACCCAAGAACTCGCCGCCGACCTCATTCAAGAAGCCGAATCATGGCTCAATGAATAACTCGCCTGACGAGGCCCGTGGCAGGGCCGAAATGCCGGGAGGCATAGCGAGAGCCGCAACCATGAATGAAGGGAACCAATCATGAACATTTCACTATGGGAACAGGACACGTTCGATTCCGCCGACGTTATAGAAGTAACTCACGAAATTCGGGTTCGTCTAAACGAGGGACGATTTAATGATGAAGGGGAGCGCGACTATCTGCGCACCATTCTCACAGCACTCGAACAGTTAAACGTAGAAGGCCGAGAAAATTCTGAAGATTGGGAATATGGGGCGGCAGTCTTGATTCGTGATTCATATTTCACCGAGTACGCACAAGAACTAGCCGACGATATTGGCGCTATCCCCGACGGGGTGCAATGGCCTATGTCCCACATTGATTGGGAATCAGCAGCCCACGAACTCAAAATTGATTACACCCCGCTAGAGGTGTGCGGTGTCACATTCTGGACGCGTTGAAATGGGGGACCACATGATTCAAGTAGTGCTTAAGTGCCCGGTCGATGGCCGGATCGCACGCCGCCAAGTTTGGGCTGATGATCCTGTTTACTGCGATGAGTGTCGCCGTCGCCTAACGGGCGCTGATTGTGTGGCTAAGGAGGTGCAGCCGTGGGGAACCGTAATGCTTTAGCAGTCATTGCACACCGAGGCTACGACGTGGTTGTTCCCGTCGTAGTTCTCGGTCGTTTCTACCCGTGGGGATTCAAGGTCCAATATGCGGGCGGCAAAACCGAAATGTTGGACCGTTCACAGGTCCGATGCGCTAACAACATCGACGAACTTTATGAATGGAGAGAACAATCATGAATGAAAAAACCACAACCACCGATTTTCTTGGGTATGAAATCACTCACCCTACTTATATGACAAGACTTGACCTGTCAGATATTTACGACAACTTGCATCTGGCTACCGCCGAAAATAATTACACCTACATGTTCGCTCCGGGCAGATACCGGATCACATGGACCGGGGACTATCACTTCACTATCACGGAGAATCAATCATGAATCAGCCATTGACCGATCAACAAATTATTGCCGAGTTGAAGGCGGCAATCAAAGCACATCGTGATTACAAGTTGGATGAGCGGACTGCTTTGATTGCGGATCATGCTGACCTGACGTTGTGGTCGGATGCTTCCACTATTGGGGAGCAGCCCATTGGGACGGTGATTACTTATGGTGATGAGTGGGCGCTAATCAATCACGATGATGATTTAGGTGGTTTTACGGTGGCGTTGAGTCGCGATGCCGGTTTGGCTCACCGAATTTTCTCCACTTTTGGGGATGCTGCCGAGTTTGCGGGGCGTGCCATGTCTTTGCCTGCTCCTGCTCATCGTTACATCGAGCAATCATGAATGAGGTTCATAAGTTTGTGGTGGTTTTTGTTGGGGATTTTTTTTCGATGGAGACAACTGCTTGGGTTGAGGATTCTGATGTGAAAGAGGGGAACACACTAGAGGAAACTGCTATCATAATAGCGAAGGCAACACTTAACTACTTTTATGGGTGGGATTTAGAACTCGCATCCACATACGCAGAAGCACGAAAGGAACAGTAATGATTCAACAACTAATCAACCGAATAAAAGAAATCAACCAGCAACCAGAAGTAACCCGCATGTTTGACCTGTACGCCGACGCTTTAGGTCGCGTGTATGACCAAAGAAGGGGACCAGACCACGACTCAGTAGAACTTTGGAACGGCCTGTTCTCTGCCGAAGTCGAAGTGTGGGACCTACTACCCGACACGATTGAAGGGTGGCGCTACCACGGTAGCGACAACGAGGGCGGCTGTGACTACGTTGCCCCTGACGGGACAACCGTCACCGTGTTCCTCACCTGTAACGGCTACGAAATCGCTGGACCGTTATGACTACCGAACGTTATGTGATTGCTAGTTACACGGTTCGTACCCCTGTATGGGTTGAAGAAACTTTTGAGGCCCGTATCAGCGAAGAAAAGTACGACGAGTGGGTTGACTCAATGAAAGAAAACAGGTTGCTCATTCACCCATTCACTGACTTCATTAAAGATGAATGCAACATGGATGGCTACCGATGCGAGGTCGTTGATGTCTGTTTCGATGTCGATGAGAAACCTATGTCGTTGGATGTGTTGTTGTTTGACGGACAGAAAGAGTATTTGCTGTGACTAGGTATAGGACTGAGCCATGTTCTGTTTGTGATGGGCCAGTGTTGGTTGATGGCACCATGAATTATGGGGGTGTCAGCCACACCCATTTTGCGTGCCGTCGTGACCGCTCGGAGGTGGCGACTTATGTCGCTGCTGAAGGGGACCCGATGATTGCTTTGTCTGTGTTGCGTGAGTTGCCGGTACGTTCAACAATCATTGGTGTGTTTGATGATGTGCCTGACGTGTATGGGCGCAAAAGCACAGCGATACGGGTCATGTGGAAACATGCCGACAAGCCCCGCGAAGGCTACTTCGATTTGAGTAGCGGCAAATATTTGTGTGAACATGTTGCGGTATGGGCATGATTGGTTCTAAATGTGAACGATGCGAACACGCGTCTGATCGTGTGTATCAGGGCAGGCGTGTGGATTATGGGACCGGAGAACTGTTCGGATTTGTGAGCGGCTGGTTGTATCTGTGCCGCCCATGTTGGAACTCAACTACTTGGGTAGGTGACAATCGTGTTATGTAATTTGTGTCAAGAAACTTGTGACGATGAAGGAGGGGAATGTTCTCGCTGTCAAGAATTTGTTTGCGAGGACTGCGGTGAATGGGTCACGACTTTTGGTGGCGTCAAATGGGAGTTACCTCCCGAAGAACAATGGTTCTGTGTGGGATGTGTTGACCATGACAAGTAAATACAGGATCAGGGTCAGTGAGAAAGAATGGTTAGGTGGCCGACCGGGAATGGTTGTGATTGTGAAGAACAAAAACCTTGCCAAGTTGTTTCCAAGTTTGGATATAGCGGAGAGGTATCAGCGCATTCATGGCGGCGAGATAGTTTCCTTGTAAAGTAATTTCCCTCTAAGGGAAAGAGGCGAAAGACCCCGGCATTGGTGATTGCCGGGGTCTTTTTGCGTGGTGGCGCAGGCGGGGATCGAACCCGCGTTCTGCTGGTTATGAACCAGCCGAGATACCGCTTCTCTACTGCGCAAATTTATTTTACCTTGTGTTTGTTGGGGTTGGGGGGATTTTGTTTGAGGGTCCTTGATTTTGGGGGGTGTGAATGTGATACCCTCTGCGCCCACACCCGGAACTTTTCAAGGACACCTATGATTCAATCATTTGGTCACCTTGTCACTTTGTAATCTTTACAAGTTCCCGAGTGACCAAAGTGCTATATGTAAAGCACACCTAACAAGGAGCAGCCTGTGGATATTTGGGAAGTAGAACAAACCCCCCAACGTGGACGCCCCAAAGGCAAAGACGACCCCGACAAAATGGTCAGCGACTTCCTCGCAGACAACACAACATTCGACAGAGACAGGTTCTACACACGATCCAAAAGTAACGACGGATCAAAACGCAAACTCACCATCTACACACCTGATTCATACGGGGCACTAGAAGAAATGATTCTTCGCTCTGATACCAACCCACTCAAGATGCCATCCGAACTACAACGACACGCCTACACCTACGGGCTACTCCACCTCGCAGAACTCGCAGGAAAATACCGACCAGAAATCCATCTCCTAGTCAAATCAATCGTTGAAAGAGAACGACGATCAGAAATGCTACGCCAAATGGAAGAAGCCCAATCAGCACTAGATGACTTCAGAAAACTTGCCGAACAGGCATACATGAATCAATCATTAGAAGTGTTCGATGCGGCAGTCATGTCATTCACCAGCGAGGACTCATCAAAGTACCCGCCAAGAATCAAAGACGAATTTGATCGAATCATCGAAACGTATTCACTCAAATTTCAGGCGTTCCGTTGAATCCAAACGATCTCATTTGGACAGAACGTGACAAAACTGGGTGGCCTGATTGGGTCACAAACTTCAGACCACACCAGATAGATGCAGTGAATGAAATCGTTGAACATTTCGATGCTGGAACCAAAGTTGTTTTCTTAGACGCACCCACTGGCGCAGGCAAAACGTTGATTGCTGAAATGGTTCGCCGCCTAATCAGCAGTCGTGCCTTATATGTGTGCCATTCACTCGGGTTGCAAGACCAGTTCGTAAAAGATTTCCCTTACGCAAACGTGTTGAAAGGCAGATCAAACTATCCGACCCTTGATTTTCCTTCGCTAACAGCAGAGTCATGCGACGTGATTGACAATGAATGTTCCTCATGTCGCCGTGTTTATGATTGCCCGTATGTTGTTGCGAAACGAAACGCTTTAGGTTCACGTTTGGCTGTAGTGAATACGGCGTATGCGTTGGCTGAAATGAATGGGCCGGGAAAACTTGTCGAAAACAAATCTCGTGACCTCGTAATTGTTGATGAGGCCGACACGTTGGAACAAGTTATGAATGGCCGATGCGGCTGGCAGATAACCAATCAAGGCGCTGAACGTTTAGGTGTTGAAGTCCCTAAAAAAGGTAGCAAGCAATCAACTTGGGAACGTTGGCTTGGTGAAGTTGCCAAAAAAATTGTGGCCCGCATCGAAGTGATTGACGATCCGCTGATTAACAGGCGGCTGGTTCGACAGTTGAATCAGGTCAAGTTTGTGGAGCACGAATTGAAGCAACGTGATTGGGTTCGTGATAACGGCTTTGACGGATTCAAGATTGTGCCTCTAAGTGTGTCTCGGTTTGGTGGCCCGTTGATGTGGCGTCACGCTGACCGATGGTTGCTGATGTCTGCGACCCTGATTTCTACGAACGAGATGCGACTTTCACTAGGTTTGGATAAGGGGACCACGGCTACGGTGCGTGTGCCTATGACTTTTCCGGTGTCGAATCGTCCGGTGTTTGCAGTCCGCTGCGCGGACATGCGTTGGTCGAAAGAACATGGTGGTGTTCCTGCTAGTGAGTTTGATCGGCTGGTTGCTGGTATTGAAGCGGTGTTGGCTCGCCATGAGGGTGAGCGTGTGTTGATTCATACGGTGTCGTACAGGTTGGCGCTTGATTTGGAGCGTGCTGTGCGTACTAGTAGGCGCACGTTTACTTATGGTGATGCGGGTAGCCGGGAGCCAACTGTGGAGTTGTTTAAACGGGCTGAGGGTGGTGTGTTGTTTGCGCCTTCGGTTGATCGTGGCTACGACTTTAAGGGTGATGAGGCTCGTGTGGTGGTGGTTGCGAAGTTGCCGTGGGCTAACGTGAAAGACCCTGTTGTTTCTTCTCGGTTGCATGGCAGTAACTCGGATCAGGAGTGGTACACGATTCAGATGTTGCGTGGTTTGGTGCAGATGACTGGTCGTGGTGTGCGGTCTGATGATGATTGGGCTGTCACATACATATTGGATAGTGGGTTTTTGGATTTGGGTGGCAGGGTTCGTGAGTTGCTTCCTGTTTGGTGGTTGGAAGCGTTGAACACTGAGATGCGGTTCAAAGATTTGTGTGATTTGTCATGGCAACCACGCATTGATCTACCAACAAACTCTAAAACATGACTTGACTTCTGAATCAAAGGCAAGTAACTTCTTTATTAGCCAATAACAAACACACGATTGGAGTGATATGGCTGACATTTGGGACCTTTCATCAGGAATGGTCGATACGTTTGACGGACAAGTAACCGAAGCATGGTTCACGTTCGATGATTCATACAACAACGGCGAAACTTGCGTACTCAAGTTGCTTGTCAAGGCAGACGAACTAGGAACGTTTACCGACGACAACACAACAACCCTCCTATTCCCCCTCGGTAAAGGCTGGGAGCCAACAAACAAAGGCTCTCAAGCAACACACGAATCGGGTTCACCAAAACAGTTCAACCGTTCATCCGGCATGGGACTCATCATTAACTCTGCCAAAGAAATCGGATTGGTAGACCAGTGGAGAGAACAAGACAAAAGCCCACTTGACGCAAACATTTGGGAAGGCGTCCACTGCCAATGGCACAACACCGAGTTCTCTTGGACAACCCAAGACGGCGAGAAACGCTCCTACTATCGGATGCTTCCCACCGCACTACTCCACACCAACGACACAAAGCCGGTAGAGGACACTCCTGACTTTGACATTTCACCCATGCTGCGAGGAAAGTTGCGAGCAATCGCAACAAACGCCGAAACACACGACGCGTTTATCGAAGCAGCATTCATTGCCGACCTTGACTTCGGACCAAACGGAGAACAAGCAGTCATGTCACATCCCTTCTACGAGTCTTTGCGTAAGGGGTGAACAAGATCGTGGTAGGGAACTAGACCCCGCTCCTCTAGTTCCCTACCACACACAATCATTATGGGATCAACAATCAGATTCGTAAAACAAAACCCGCCAGAACCAAAAACTGGTGGAGCACACCGCAAGTACGAACCAATCTTGCAACAACTCAAAGAATCCGACAGCAACGAATGGGTTCTGTTAGCAACGTTTGATTCACCAACAGGTGCAAGAGATGCAAAGCATCGACTTGTAACAGGACGATCACCCATCCCTGAAGGAACATGGCAATGGTCTGCTGTAACCAACCCAACAACAAGTGACCTTTACGTCAGATACGGAGAAACAGAGTGAACGCAGAAACAGTCACACAATTTGCTGAACTTGTAGAAGCAGCAAACGCAGTGAGCGAAGTACCGGGCGCAGCAGAAAAATTGTTTAGCGCCGGTATCTCAATGATTATCGAAACCGATCAATCAATGGTAGAAGAAATCATTCTCAGCATGATTGCTGACATACGAACACTCAACGTTGAACGAGGACAACTGATTGGTGCTATCGAACGTGCCGACGCTTTCGTTGCAGTGGCAGTCAAATCGTTGCTCGAAATTATTAGAAGCAACAACTGTCAGATAACAGAAGAACAACAAACCAACGTAGATATTTGCGAATGGGTTGTTGGTCTAATGGAATCAGAGTTCGATCCAGACGAACAAAACGACAACCAAAAAATGTTGTCCGAACTTAAAGAACTTTATGTAGAACTTGGGCACATCAAAGACGGTGACGATCTTCGCACCCGCCTCGGTGAAATGAATGGGTGACAACCGCCCGAACGTATATGTAGAGAACGGTGTGTCTGTCTATCGGGCTAGTTCTCTCGGCCATTGCGAACGGGCATTGTTAGCAGCCCGCAAAGGAATGGAACCACTCCCATTTCCTGACTTTATGTACGACAGGTTTGAAGAAGGGAACGTCGCAGAGCCACACATTATGGCCCGGTTCTGCGACGACAACCCTGATTGGAAACTTGACGGATCACAAGACGAAATTGTTATCAATGTTGCAGAGAACATAATTGTTCGTGGACACATTGACGGCATGGCAGTACGCAACAATCAACGTTGTGTTGTTGAAGCCAAAGCACTTGGCACAGACTGGTTCAACAAATTTAAGAAAAAAGGATTGGCCGGTCTACCTGATTCATACGCTTGGCAACTATCAATTTATATGGCGGCACTTAAAACAGATCATGCTGTTCTTGTTGCCGGACAAAAAATTGGTGGCCTCATAGTTCCCGAATCAGAGTTCCATTACCTATGGATCGACACTCCACCATTCACACTTGAACAAATTTGTGAACGAGTAACAGGAATCGAATCCAAAGTTGATGACAAAGAATGGCCTCCTTGTCTGAATGAATGGTTGTGCGGCTACCCGTATTTGCACGACGAACCAGAATTTGTTGAATGGGACCAAGTTGATGATTGGGGTGACCGTTGGGATGAGGCAGCACAGTTAGAGAAACGTGCCAAAGAAATCAAAACGGCAATCAAATCAGAAATGGAACAACACGAACAAACATCTAACAAGTTTGTTGCGACCCGTTGGAAAGTCACAATGGTCGAAGAAACAGTTCCAGAACAAACCGTGACCCGTAAGGCGTACACAAAAAAGTATCCAAGGTTTACCAAATGCCAGCAGGACTAACTTTTTTTTATGACTGGCTAGTTTCTCTGCCATCTAAAGAGCAGAAACAAATCATTTTTGGTTTACAAACTTGGACCAACGAAGATACCCGACTGTATGTAGAAGCATACGAAAGGAAAAACAGACATGAAATTAAACCCTCCTGACAACATGCCACCCGAACGCATCATCGTGTTCGGTAACCCCGGCACAGGCAAATCAACGGCTGCGTTATCGTTGGCTCGTGTCACTGGCGGCAACGTGTTTGTGATTGACACAGATTACTCTGCGTCCTACGCACGACTACTTGCCACAGAGTTCAACGATCTTGCTAACCAAGTAAACGTACAAGTTGTTAGCAGCGACGATTGGGTTGGAATCATTACCGCAATCAGAACCGCTGTCGATACCGCTACAGCCGGTGACTGGATCATTCTTGATTCAATCAGCCCAACATGGCAAGCACTACAAACCCATTACATCAACATTAGACACGGCAACGATTTCCTAGACGTGTTCGCTTTGGCAGGCAAAGACGCAACCCGTCAAACCACCGACGCTGACATGAACTGGCAAGCAATCAACGCCGAATACAACAAACTGTACCGAGCAATTCTTTCCACACCAGCACACGTTCTACTCACAGCAGAACAAGACGCCATCGGTGACCGTGACGACAAAAAGTTGCAGCAACTCTACGGCACCTACGGTGTAAAACCCAAGGGCCAAAAAGCGTTAGGGCACACAACACACAGTGTTCTCTGGTTGAAAAAGAATCGCAGCGGCGAATACGTTTTCACTACCGTCAAAGATCGTGGCCGTGACGACGTAGAAGATATGTCAATCACAGACTTCGGCAAAGACTACCTAATGAAAATTGGTGGCTGGCGTCCAGCAAAGTGATAGTTTGAATGAGTGATTGTTTCCCCAACCGAACCCGCAATCCTGCGTGAACTAGGTGAAGTATCCAACTTTCCTGAAACGTTTGGTTGCGACATGCTGTTTGCAAGCAACGGAGCATGGGCAGGGATACAACGCAAAGAGTTCAAAGACCTTGTTGCAAGTATCAACGACGGCAGGTTGGGTGAACAAATAGCCAAAATGCGTGCAGGTGATCTCAACTATCTCCTCATCGTTATTGAAGGCGAACCAAATTGGAGTGACTCTGGTTTCCTTGTCTCAAAATGGGGCAAGGGAATCAGTCGTTCTCAGGTCAGAAAAATTTTGTGGTCAATCAGACAAACAGGTGTATGGGTTGATTACACAGATAGTTTGGACGACACAATCAAACTCATAAACTCGTTTGAAGAATGGTGCGCCAAAGAACACCACACGAGTTTGGTTACGAGGTCTGGTCCCACCACGAAGTGGGGGACCGCCGATTCGCATGATTGGTTGTGCCATTTTTTGCAAGGACTTCCCGGTGTTGGGGCTGCAACAGCGGCCCGTATCGTCAAACATTTTGGTGGTTCTCCTGTCCGTTGGGACGTAACAAAAGAACAGTTGTTAGAGATACCGGGGTTAGGTCCCAAAAAAGTTGAGGCATTATGGAACGCTTTAAATATATGATCGCAGGCGCAATCATTACTTGTTTTGCAATCATGATTGGGTGTGTGATTGAGGCAGCCAAAACTTGGAACAGTGACCAGTGACTTGCCTTACTTATTGGAACGAGTGGGTTACAGCCCACAAAGAATTAGGCACCCAATTTGTGACCGTTCCACTATGCGACATGGAACGACTGGTCAATCACGCAATCAAACTAGATCAAACCCGAATGATGCCTTTAGATACGGCACCTTCTGATTCCCAAACCTCATAGATTTGTGATGGTGCTTCGGGTGCGATACGCAACGACCGAGTGTATTCGTCCGGTCCTTTAGTGGAACCGTTGATAGTCCACCCCCGACCAAACGTCGGTGTGTGCCAATGCCCCATCCAAATGTGTTCCAACACAAGGTTACGGGCACCATATTCTTCACGCATACGGGCAGCCATACGCATAATTGGGGGCCACAACCCGCCAATACCCCCACCACCACCACGACCAACACCATGATTGCCGTGTGTCAAAACGTGAGTGCGGTCAAACAACTTGAACTGGCAATCAATTTCTTCAGGGATATGCCATTCAATGTCAGTCATACGGGCAACCATGTGAGCCAGCAACCAATCATAATTTCGGCGCACATAAGTTTTTAACTGCATCTTTTTGTCAACACGACCATGATTACCGTAGGTGCAATACACCTTTACACGACCGCCCCATTTTTCTGCAATCAAATTGAATGCTGCACCAAGTATTTCTGACCAATACAAACATGTGCCCATCACACTGTCCTCATTGGTACGCATCAACTCGTCGTGGATTTCTCCGGTAATCATGTCGCCACCCCACAACACGACAAGCCCATCATGGTTGTCGTCTGCTAACAGGGCGATACGTTCAGCCCACCGAGATACACGTTCGGTAGCGATCCGCCGATTGTATTCGTTGCCCGGTATCTGGTACGGATCAACTACCTCATCCAAATGCAAATCAGA
>Ga0164295_10002586_pt1 | contig 14829 bp, 14 predicted proteins | sample GEODES006metaG_FD_111798 | JGI IMG/M metagenome (GOLD analysis project Ga0164295, IMG submission 111798) | Oligotrophic lake water microbial communities from Sparkling Lake, Wisconsin, USA - GEODES006 metaG | ecosystem: Environmental > Aquatic > Freshwater > Lake | place: USA: Sparkling Lake...
CATTGCACTCTCAACTGAGAGATTAGCTCTTGGAATTAACTCTTTATACTCACGCTTAGTGAGTTTTTTACCGGTTATATCTAACTGCCTGATTAACATGGCTACAGTTTAACGCTTTGTTTTAATCAACCTTTTCTACTGCACTAGTTGCAACCCTGCGCAGGAAGGTGTCGACTAGATCAAAGGCGCGAGTATCTGAGAAGGGTTGCTCACGTTTTGTTTGAGCGCGCAGCTTTTCAACATCAACGCCCTCAGCCTCAACCTCAGCACACCCACCCTCCATTGCCAGCCACTCCTCTAAAACTTGTGGATCAATCTCAGGGTGAAACTGCACGCCAAGAGTTCTGCCCATAATAAATGCTTGGCTAGCAACCTCACTGCGAGCAATCTCAGTTGCACCTTTCGGTAGTGTCCAGCGATCCCAGTGGTATTCAAACCAAGGACCAGTTGGAATTAAAGTTTTATCATCAGATTCAATTTCAAACCAACCTAGCTCTGCCTTTGGACTTCTTGCAACTGAGCCACCTAAGGTTCTAGCCATTAGTTGACCACCAAAACAGATACCAAAGATTGGAATGCCAGCATTGTGAGCGGCTTTTAACTTAGCTAATTCAGGTGTTAACCAATTACCAATTCGATCATCTTCATATGCACCATAAGGAGCTCCCATCGGCACAATCACATCAAACTCGGCAAAGTTTGGAAAGGTGACATTAATGTTTGGATTGGCGTAATCACGCTCTGAGATGACTAAAAATCTTTCAATCTCATACCCATGTTTTTCAAAGGCGCGCCAGATTGGTCCACCAAGGGAGACATGATCATGTTCGATGAATAATGCGCGCATTTATAGAGATGAGCCGTAAAGACGTGAAAGATTAAACTCATGATGTCCACCTAGTTCTGCCTTGGTTAATTGGCCATTGGCAACATCCATGATTAATTTATAGATCAACTCACCATTTTCTTCCAAAGTTTGGGTGCCATCGGCAATGGTGCCGGAGTTTAAATCGATGATGTCTGGGATTGCAGTTGCCATCTCAGTATTTGTGGCCACTTTAATTGTTGGCATAACCGCACTGCCTGTTGGCGTGCCACGACCGGTGGTAAAGACTGTGATGTTTACATTTGCTGCGCCAAAACCAGTTAACTGTTCAATGTCATGACCAGGTGTATCCATAAAGTAAAGGCCTGGCTTACTTGGCGCAATTGCATACTCCAGCACACCAGTAAATTGAGCATTCCCTGCCTTTTTAGCAGCTCCTAATGATTTTTCTTCCAATGTTGAAAGGCCGCCTTCAATATTTCCACGCGATGGTTGGGCGCCTCTGATATCAATTCCTTCATAATTAATACTTGCCTCATACCTTGCCACCACATCAATAATTTGTTGTCCTACTTGCGGTGTTACCGCCCGCTTTGCCAGTAAATGTTCTGCGCCTAAAATCTCCATAGTCTCACCAAGTATTGATGTGCCACCTTGAGCTACTAATTTGTCACTAGCAACACCTAAGGCTGGGTTTGCAGTAATTCCGGAGTAGGCGTCCGACCCGCCACACTCAAGACCTAAGACCATGGCAGAGTAAGGAGCTGCAACTCTTTGCTCATTTTTTGCCTCGGTAAGTAATGTATTAGCCCGATCGATTGCGATCTCTTTTAATTTATCAATTGATTTAGCCTCACTTAAGGAGACCTCAATTAACTTTGTTTTGCCATAAGTTTTAGCCAGATTAATTACCTCATCTTCGGCTGGTGTGCCAAGACGTAAGAAGATAGTTGCGTAGATATTTGGATTTGTCGCATTTCCAGCCAGTGAGTGAATAATTCTCTGGTGATCTTTTTCAACTACTTGTGACCAATCATGGCTTACTGCGACTGCGCCCTTACTTTCCTTTTCAACATCACGGGCGGCTGAAGATAACATTTGGTGGAGCGGCAGAATCAATACGTGGTTTCTAAAACCCCATCTGCCATCTGCTCTTTTATACCCGGTAAGTTCCACTACACACTCCTTACCGAACGTGGGGCAACAATCTCGCCAATGCCAGATAACTCACTCTTTGTCTTTTGCCCATTTGCCACCGCATTAATTAATGCAACTATCTCTTCAACAGTTGAATCTTGAGCTAAATCAAACTCGCTGGTTAGTGCCATGTGAAGTGGGGAGGTGGAGGCAATATTTATAACTGGGATTAATGGAAAACCACTCGGTGGTTGATTCTCATCTGGGAAGGAGAACACAACTTGAGCTTTAGCACTCATTAACTTTGAAAGATTATGTTCACTCACCGCTTTTTCACTCTCACTTACTACCTCAAAGCCGGCAACGGTTAAGGCGGTTTTAATCGCAGAAAGGCCAGGAACATCCCTGCTTAAATCTAAGCCAACAATTAATTTATCAAGCGGGGCTTTCTCACTCTTAAAGTTATCCCGTAATTGTTTTGCCTGGGTAACACCAGATTCATATGTGCCAGAGGCGCCACCGGATTCTTGGATAACTAATAATCTTGATAACTCTCGGTTGATCTTAGGTAACAACTCTGGGCCTTGAATAGTTTCACAACCTAATGAAACCACTAATACAGATTGCACATTTGGGTGATTAGCAAGATCAATAAAGAAGTTATCTACTCCTGGCACATCAATACCAATTATGCCGCAACCATTTTGGTGGGCAAAGGTAATAGCGCCAACCTCATTAGCAATCTTTCTGCTGACATGGGTGGAACAAACCACAGATGGCAAAATCAATTGGTGATCTCTGACGCCAACCCCACGTCCCTTATGGGCAAAGCCAGTAATGCTCATTAGGCACTTTCCGTTGATAGGCGATCGCCTAAAACATTGTGGGTGTGAACATGTTCGCCAACTGAAATATCTTTAGTGGCATGTCCCATTCGCTCACCATATTTAATAATGCCATCACCCTTTGTTACCGCCTTTGATGCCACCTTGTGACCACGCGGAATCTTTTGAGTAATAGTTAACTTTAAATTATCTTGATCAATAACGGTGCCAGCTGGCATATCCTCTAGACAGATTGCAATGTTATCTGCTGGATTTAAAACCAATACCTTGCGCATGGTGGGAAGGTTACTACGAACGGTAGTTTGCTGTCAGGGTGAGAAATTGTTGCCAGTTGCGCTCTAGATCATCCTTTTCATTATCGGCTGGATTAAATGTCTCACCGTGTGAGATCTTTATCTTAGATAAGCCTGCTGCTAAATCACCATCACCGCTTAATTGATCTGCTGCTAACGCCAGCATTGCCGCGCCAATATCACTGCCACTTTTACTTAAGGTAATAACTGGTTTACCTAATACTGTTGCTCTAATCTGACTTAATAATTTTGATTTGCCACCACCACCTGCGGTAAAGATTTGCGGTGAGATATCTGCTCCGGCTTTGGCAAGTAATTCATATGAGTACCGCTCGGTAAATGCAATTGCCTCTAGGGTGGCTCGAAAAAGTTCAGTATCATTTTTAACACTACCTGAGATTAAATTTTTCATATCTGATGCTAAAAATGGAAAGCGCTCACCCACATTTGGCAGGGGATAGGTGACCACATTTGCAACGCCAAAATCTGCTGCTTTTTGATTCCAATTATCAATATCATGTGCAAATTGTTTATAGGAGATGCCACCAATATTTGAGGCCCCACCTGCTAAAAATCTATTTTTAGGTAATAAGTGAGAGTAAAAACTTGCACCTTTTATATTCTTCTTACTAACCGCTTTAATCACCATAGTGGTGCCAAGGGAGGTAACTGAGCCTGTGGAACCACCGGCTGAGATCTGGGCGGTGCAGCCATCGGTCATGCCGGCATAGATTGGAATTTGATCTAATCCCAATTGAGTACTGATCTGACTACTTAGATGAGCTAGTTTTGTGCCAGGTAAAACTAATTGGGGCAGCGTTAGATTTAAACTCTTTGCTTGATCTAAAACACTTTGATTCCAAGTGATTGAGGCAAGATCTAAGCCAATCTTTAAGCTGTGGCTACTATCGGTTGCAATTTCAGATAAGGGAACTCCTGCCAGGTGGGCAATTACAAACTCAGGGGTATTTGCGAATAAATATGGTCCGCTTTGGTTTGCTTCACCAATTATCTTCTCAGCTCTACCAATTATTGAGGGGGATCTACCATCGTTATACATCGCAGCATCAGAAATGGGATTACCTTTGGTATCAGTAATTACAAATGTGCCGCTGGTGGCTGAGATACAAAGTGCTTTAGGTGTTAATCCTTCTGCCTTACATTTTATTGCTAACTCTTTTAATACCTTACTTACTGCAGCTATCCAGCTGGCGGGATTCTGGGTTAATCGTTTGTCATTACCGCCGGTAACAGGAGCTAACTTTTCGCTGCTTGATCCAGATAAATTACCTTCAGTGTCGATGGCAACTGCTCTAACATTTTCGGTGGCAATATCGATGCCAATAAATACATCTCTACTCATAAGGCAGCAATAAGGGCTGGTAAATTGGTTAGATCATTAACGGTGATATCTGCTTGTTTTAGATCCTCCGCACTTGGATCAGGATTTGCTTCACCCCGGCGAACCCAAACCGTATTCATTCCCAATTTTTTCGCTGGTAATACATCGGTATCGATTCGATTTCCAATATGGATTGCTTGGGCTGGATCTACTGCCAACTCTTTAATTGCTAACTCAAAGATTTTAATATCTGGCTTTTCAATTCCAACAATGGCGGATATTCCTAGAAAATCAATTAACTCAAATAGATGATCAGATTTTAAGGAGTTAACAGATGTGGCAGGTTGGTTTGCCACTATCCCAATCTTTGCGCCAGTATCTTTTAATTGGGTAATACAAGCTTTGGCATCTTGGTAGAGATCAGATGGCGTAAAGAGCCAATTCTCAGTGGCAATCTGCATTAACTCACTCTTTTTTTCAAGTGAGCCTAAAAATTTTTCACATAACTTGCTGCGAAGAGAGCCTGATTGGGATTTTAAGTGAGCGTTATAAACCTGATCAAAATCAGCCTGATCAACTCCGGCAGATAATTTATTTAATGCGATAAAGATTGCCCGTTTGAAAACATCATCGGAGTAGATAACACCGCCGATATCAAAGGTTACCGCCGCAGCTTTCATTAGCTCTTTTTTTGCTCCGATAACATCTTGCGGCGCAAGATCTCATCTGGCCTAAATGCAATTGCCTCGGCGGCTTTTTTCGGAATGAAATTAATTCCGCCGCTACTTAATGCGCCAACTCTTACCTTGGCAGCTTTCACGGCAATCTGAGTAGTAGATAACGCTTCGCTACTTACCGAACCAAATGTGCAAAGACCATGGTTTCCTAAAATAATTTGGCCAGGAGATCTGCCATATTTATCTTGATACTTCTCAACACCTTGGTAGACACCTAAGCCAAGTGATAAGCCGGGTGATTCATAAGGTAAAAATAATGGAACTGGCCCACAAACAACTGCCTCATCTGGGAAAACTGTGCCGCTGTAATGCTTTGCTGCATCTTTGCTGGCAGCAAGTGCTACCACTGGAGTTGGGTGAGTATGAAGTGACCAGGTTGCACCCATTAAATGAAAGGCAACCACATGCACCATGGTTTCAATACTCGCTTTTCTCACCTTGCCATTTGGCGTAACAGATTCTTTTAAGATCGCATCAAATGCTTTATCTAACTTATCCGTTACTCCTTTTTTATCTGCATCAACTAAAATTTGTGCGCATTTATCTAAATCTAAATAAACCCAATCATCCTCGGTGGCATTTCCCATTACGACACCACTTGCTTTAACTAAGAAGCGATTTGTGCCTGGCTCTAGAACTGCGATATTTCCTTCGGCCACAATTGTTAGATCAGCCTCGGGTGCACCGGTGATCTTGGCCAACTCAGTTAGTTGAGTTACTAAATTACTCATCGCATATCCTCCAAAGTTAATTTCTCATAACGAGCGCGCACTGCTGCAATTGTATTTGGATCAGCATCTTTGCTGGGATCAAATTTTTTAAGGCCAAGATTGCTACTTTCAATCAACGCCCGGGCTGAAATCGTATCTGTTAAATGCGGCTGCATCCCCAGGGCAATCGCCTGCACCATTGCATTTCCCATCGCAGTTGCCTCAACCGGACCTGCAATCACTTGCCGGCCTGAGATATCAGCGGTTAATTGGCATAAGTGTTCATTTTGGGAACCGCCACCGACAATATGAATCGCTGGCATTGGTAAATTGCTACAAGCAACTAAGGTGTCGGCAGTCTTTGCATATTGCAGTGCTAAAGATGCAAAAACGGTTTGAGCTAATTGACCAGCTGTAGTTGGAATTGGTTGATTGGTATTTTTGGCAAATCTTTGAATTCGTTCAATCATTCCACCGGCGTGAATAAAGATTGAAGCATCAACATAAATTAATGTGGCAAATGGATTACTCTCTTTGGCAGCAAGGGAGGCGAGCTCGGCGTAGGTGTAATCCTCACCATTTTCCTTTAGGTTTTTTCTTACCTCTTGAATTAACCACAATCCCATAATGTTTCTTAGCAATCTAATACTGCGGTTATACCCACCTTCATTAGTTAATCGCTCATTCATGGTTATCTCATTAACAACTGGGGTTGGAAGTTCAACACCCATTAACGACCAGGTGCCACTTGAAATATAGGCACTTCCTGATGAGATAAGAGGAGTGGCAAAGACAGCACTTGCGGTGTCATGGCTAGCAGTTGCAATACATGTAATTGGGCCAATACCAGTTTTATCTTGAATCTCTTTTTTTAACTCACCCCGGATGGTGCCAGGATTTTCTACCTTGCCAAAGATTTCAATTGGAATTCCTAAATCTTTTGCCAGCTCTGCTGCCCATCGATCTTTTGGCACATCATATAAACCAGAGGTTGATGCGATTGTGAACTCAGTACCAATTACCCCAGTTAATGCATATAGCACCAGGTCTGGCATAAATAATAAGTGTTTGGCTTTTTCAAACTCTTCTGGAGTTTGTTGGGCTATTGCCAGCAGTTGATAGATCGAGTTAACCTCAAGTAATTGACAACCACTCTCATTATGTAATCTATCTTTGCCAACTAATTCAAATGCTTTAGCCAACATGCCATCGGTGCGATGATCTCGGTGACTGACTGGTAATTCAATTATCTGGCCATCTTTATCAATTAAACCAAAATCTAATCCCCAGGTATCAACCGCTAAGCCTTCATATGGAGCAGTTGCACTTGCCTTGGTGAGCGCTGTGATTACCTCTTCGATTATCTTTGGAAAATCCCAACACCTTCTATTTCTCGAGTCCATCTTTACTGGAGTTTGAAATCTATGAATCTCTTGCGTAGAAATTTCTTTATCAATACTTACCGCCATCAACCTGCCAGATTCAGCCCCCATATCCAGGGCGAGATAGCGCTTCATACCTCACACTCTTCCTCAAGTAGATGCCGATCGTCTAGTTGGCTTTGTCCCAAAATTTAAGATTAGCGTGCGACCGTTACCTTTTTGTTACGCCAAATAAGCACTCCTTACCCTTGACTGCCTAGCCGAAGGCGCAATCTGGCGATAGGGTCAGCGACAGAATTAAGCAGTGAGGCAACTTCCAACTAGAACGGAGCGGTTAGTGGCAAATAAAGGTGAACTTCTTCTAGAGATGAATAAGGTGGCAAAGCGCTTTGGTGGCGCAGTTGCACTTAAAGGAACTGATTTAAAAATTAGAGCTGGCGAGATTCACGCACTCCTTGGTGAAAATGGCGCCGGTAAGTCAACGATGTTAAAGATATTAGCTGGTGTGCATGTTAATGATGGTGGCACAATTAAATTAGGATCAAAAGATTTTGTCACTGGCTCTCCGCAAGAGTCTATTAATCAAGGAATTGCCGTTATCTACCAGGAACCATCCCTATTTTTAGATCTCTCTCTTGCTGAGAATGTTTTTATTGGCCGTCAACCTAAGAAGGGTGCGGTAATCGACTGGAAGTTTGCCCAATCAGAGGCGGCTAGATTATTTAAAGAGTTAGGTGTGGAGTTAGATCCAAAGCGACAAGCACGTGGTCTTTCAATTGCAGATCAACAGGTAGTTGAAATTGCTAAAGCGCTATCAATGAATGCAAATATTATTTTGATGGATGAACCAACTGCAGCTCTTTCTGCTTCAGAGGTTGATCGATTGATGACAGTTATGAAATCACTTAAGGCAGCAAACAAAGCGGTTATCTTTGTGAGCCACCGGCTAGATGAGGTATTTGCGATCTCTGACTACATCACCGTCATGCGTGATGGTGCAACAGTTAGTGAGAACCCAGTTGGAGATACCAATCTACAAAAGGTAATTAAAGATATGGTGGGAAGAGAATTAACTGAGTTATTCCCTAAGACCGAACACAAAATTGGTGGGGTAGTGCTGGAGGTTAATGATCTGACCAACCCTGCTTACTTTAGAAATGTCTCTTTTAATGTGAAAAAGGGTGAGATTGTTGCCCTGGCTGGCTTAGTGGGCAGTGGTCGCTCTGAGATTGCTCGGGCAATCTTTGGTATCGATAAGTATGAGAGTGGAACGGTGAAGGTCAATGGCGAGGTGCTGCCAGCTGGCTCACCAGTAATTGCGATGGAGCGAAAGATTGCATTAGTTCCAGAGGATCGCCGTCAGCAAGGTCTCTTTATGGTGGCAGGTGTTGACCGCAATATCTCAATGGAATCCTTCAGCGCCTTAACCGATCGTGGCTTAATTAACTTTAAAAAAGAGCGATCATTGACTGAAACTTGGAAAGAGAAGTTAAGTATTAAGTTTGCCAACCAATCAGATCCAGTAGATCGCCTCTCCGGTGGTAATCAACAAAAAACCGTGTTAGCAAAGTGGCTTGCTACAGATCCTGACCTTTTAATTGTTGATGAACCAACCCGTGGAATCGATGTGGCAACAAAGGCTGAGGTTCACCGGTTAGTTGATAAGGCAGCTGGTGAAGGTAAAGCAGTATTGATGATTTCATCTGAACTTCCAGAAGTTTTAGGAATGGCAGATCGAGTTATCGTGATGCGTGAAGGCAAGCAGGTTGCTGAACTTTCAAGAGCAGAGGCAACTCAAGAGAAGATAATTGCCGCAGCTACTACTGGAAAGAAGAGTGCTTAATATGAATTTTCTTCGTAGATTAAAACCTTCTAGCCGTGAGGGCAGCCTTGCACTTATATTGATTGTTGCCGTTGGCGGCACTGGACTTATCAACCCAAGATTTTTAACGGGCGATGGCACGAGAGATCTATTCACCTCCACCTCAGTGGTGGCCCTACTTGCAATTGGTATTGCACCGATTGTAATTATGCGTCATATCGATCTTTCGATCTCATCCACTGTGGGACTTACTGCTTGGGTAGTTGCTGATATGTGTGCAAAAAATCCAGATTTCACCTGGGTGCAATGCTTCGTCGTAGGACCCATAATTGGTATTGCAGTTGGAATTGTAAATGGCCTACTAGTTGCTGGCCTTCGTCTGCCTTCGCTGGTGGTAACACTTGGCACTCTATATATTGTGCGTGGATTTGTTTATGTTGTTTCTAACTCAGTTGATTACAACGCACAGGAGATGCCACCTAGCTTGCTTGATTTAGGACAAAAGGTCTTCTTCGGCTTACTACCATTTACTTTCTTATTGGTAATTATCGCTATGTTACTTATGGGCTTCTTTATGAAGTACACAAAATCTGGCCGAGATGCATATGCTATTGGCTCAAACCCACCAGCAGCTGATCTAGTTGGAATTAAAGTTTTCCGTCGCACCTTCCTAGCCTTTGTTTTCTCCGGCTTTATGGCAGGTCTAGCCGGCGTCTTTTACTTAATGCGCTTTGCACAGGTTGACTCCACTGCCTTCTATGGCCAGGAGTTAGCGGTTGTGGCAGCGGTAGTAATTGGTGGCGTAACAATTATGGGTGGATCTGGAACTGTAGTTGGCGCAGTAATTGGCGCACTATTAGTGCAGACAATCCAAGGCGGTCTTGCTGCCCTTGGTGTGGATGCATTCTGGAAGGCAGCGGTAAATGGATTGCTATTAATTGTTGCAATCTACGCCGATCGAGTACTTGCGGTTCGAAGTGAGAAAAGTTTGCTGGCGCAACGAATTAGAGAGAGGGTATAACAGTGTCTAAATTCTTTAAGCTTAGATCTATCCCAAGAAGTTGGGACACTGCGATCCTTGGTCTCTTAGCCATGGTATTAATTCTTGCCTCGACCACAACCGAAGGTTTTTTAACCTCACTTAACATCTCCTATATTTTCTCTAACACAAGTGAGATCACCATCATGGCCTTTGCTATGACTTTCTTAATTATTACTGGTGAGATCGACCTTTCAATTGCATCTATCTTGGCATTGGGTTCTTCGATGCTTGGCTGGAGTTATGCAAATGGTGCGCCAATTTGGTTGGCAATACTTATTTGCCTTGCCGTCGGCACGCTTTGTGGCTTTATAAATGGCTTCTTAGTAACCAAGGTTGGGTTAGGTTCTCTGGCCGTAACTATCGGAACACTTGCGCTATACCGCGGAATTGCTAATGGAATTTTAGGCGAGAACACTGTTAATGAGTTCCCTGAGGCTTATACCTCCTTTGGTTTTGACACCATTGGCAACTCATTTATGCCAAAGACATTGCCGTTAATTATTTTCTTTGGATTGATCTTTGGATTCCTATTACATCGCACGCCATTTGGTCGTCGCACACTTGCAATTGGCCAAAGCCCAGAGGCAGCACGGTTTGCTGGTATTAACGTAGTTCGTCACAAGATTATCGTCTTTACCTTCACCGGCTTTATGTCAGGTGTTGCCGGTGTGATCTACACCTTCCGCTTCTCAACTGCGCAGGCAGATAATGGAGTTGGACTTGAGTTACTAGTTATCTCTGCCATCTTGTTAGGTGGAGTATCAATCTTCGGTGGCGTTGGCACCATGTGGGGAGTAGTCGCTGGTGTATTACTTGCCGGCGCAGTTGAATCATGGTTAACACTGCGTGAGATCAACGCCCAATGGCGAACAATTGTTACCGGTATCTTGCTCTTAATCTCAGTTGCAGCTCCAGTATTGGTGGCAAAAAATAAAGCACGAAGAGAGCGCAAAGCTTTAAAAAGCTAACTAATGCAGGAATTATTACTTGGCGTAGATGTTGGTACAACTGCGACCAAGGCGGTTCTAGTTGATAGCACCGGCCACATAATCTCCCAAGGCCGAGCAGAGTATCCAACTAAACATCTGCAAGCAGGTTGGGTTGAGCAAGATCCAAATGATTGGTGGAAAAGTTTTTGCGCTGCAGTTGCAATTGCAAAAAATGGTGCTCCAAATGCAAAAATAACTGGGATAGCAATTAGCTCCCAAGCACCAACCTTTATCGCTGTTGATGCAAATGGTGAGCCGATCAGAAATGCGTTGATTTGGATGGACCGCCGGGCACAAATTGAGGCAGATGAGTTAGCAAAGAGTTTTCCAAATATCTCAGAAATTACCGGCAACCGGGCAGATCCCTATTATGTGGCAGCGAAGATCAAATGGTTTATTAAAAATGAGCCAGATAATTACCGCAAGACTAAGTATTTTCTACAAATTCCAGGCTTTCTAAATTACAAATTAACTGGCAACTTTGGCCTTGATTCAGCGCATGCTTCATTACTGCAGCTACGCAGTGCTAATAATTCAAATTGGGCAGATGATGTAATGAAGTTTGTTGGGGTAAGTGCGGATAAGTTTCCAAAGATTGGCCAGGCAAGTGAGATAACTGGTGAAGTTACAAATGGTAATCAATCTGGTATCGATGCCGGCACGCCCGTTTACTTTGGCACAGTAGATGGTTGTTCAGCTGCAGTTGAAACAGGGGTGATTGATCCTGGTGTGGTGGCTGAAATGACTGGAACTTCCACAGTTTTAATAATGCCAACTGATGGAAACAATTTTAATGATGCATTTGTAGCGATAGAACATGCCATTGCCGGCCGACAACTTCGGTTAGGTGCGATGGTGGCATCTGGCGCGAGTGTGGCATGGCTGCAGCAAAGTATTTTAAAAGAACACTCCTCAATAGATGATTTAACAAATCAAGCAAAATTAGTGGCACCTGGCAGTGAAGGTTTAATTTTCCTTCCCTACATGATGGGTGAGCGATCTCCGATCTGGCATACCAATGCTCGCGGGGTATTTTTTGGTTTATCGTTAACAACAACACCAGCGATGATGTTTAGAGCGGTGCTTGAGGGAACTGCATTTGCATTAGCTCATAATGTTGAGATCGCTAAGAAATCTGGCATAAAGATCGAAGAGATTAGAAGTATCGGTGGTGGTAGTAAGAGTGAGCTATGGAATCAAATAAAGGCAGATGTCTTGGGAATGCCAATTGCAATATTGAAGGATTCAAGTGGAGCAGCGGTGGGAGATGCCTATTTGGCTGGGATTGGCAGCGGGGTGTTTACCGATATTAGATCCACCTTAGCTAACACGGTTGTGATTGAAAATAGGTACCAGCCAGATAGTAAGGCACATACTTATTATCAAGAGCGATATGCAAGATATCGATCATTATATGAAAGTGTAAGAGAAGAGTTTGATCAATCAGCGGCTTCAGCAGAGTATAAGATTAATAAATGAAAGCATTTATAACTGCTCGAATCGATAAAACTCAGGTTGATCGATTAATTAGTAATGGATTTGAAGTAGAACAAGGCGGTTTTGGTTTAACTGGTGTTAAGTTAACTGAAGCAGAGTTAATTGAAAAGTTTAAAGATATTGATGTGGCCGTTGTGGAGTTTGAAAATATAACTGATGCAGTACTTCAGAGTGCAGCAAAGTTAAAGGTAGTTGCCTGCCTTCGAAATGAGCCAGGAGCTAGCTTAGATATTGCAGGTGCTACTAAACGAGGAATTCCGGCCCTGTTTGCACCAGGTCGAAACGCGGTTGCAGTTGCCGAATACACCTTAGGTTTAATGATCTCAATTGCTAGAAGTATTCCAACTACCCACCATCTACTTCGCTACACCGATGAGTTAACTGCAGTTTCCTATAGTGATAAATCAGGGGAGCGAAAAAATGTTACCTCGGAGTGGAGCATGGATCCAGATGCCCCATTTCAAAGATTTCAAGGTGATGAATTAATGGGTAAAACTGTTGGCTTAGTTGGTGCTGGTTTTATTGGACAAGAGATCGCTAAACGAGTTTCGGCTTTAGGAATGCAGGTAATTGCCTTTGATCCATATGCCAAAGCGGATCAATTAGCAAAGCTTTCAATTACCTCGGTTGAGTTAGATCTATTGGCAGCGCAAAGTGATTTTGTGGTGATGGCTGCCAAGGTAACACCAGAGAGCACAGGAGTATTTGGCGCTAAGCAGTTTGGCTTAATGAAGAGTGGTGCTTATTTTATTAATACCGCTCGTGCTGCCTTGGTTGATTACGAAGCTCTTTTCCAAGTACTAAATAATAAGAAGATTGCCGGTGCTGGCCTTGATGTCTATCCAACTGAGCCACTGCCAGGTGATTCACCATTTAGAAAGTTAACAAATGTTGTCTTAAGTCCACACCTTGCCGGGGCTACCAGGCAAGTAGTTGAGCATCACTCAAAGATGGTAGTTGATGATCTATTAGGCTTACTAGATGGCAAAGTTCCAACTCGACTTGCAAACCCAACCGTTATGGATAATTTTATGAAATCAGGTGGCTTAAAGTGAAAATCGCATTAGTAACCGGAGGCGCAACTGGAATTGGTGCGGCCACTGTTGCTGCATTAGCAGAGGATAAAATTTCAGTGGCATTGCAATACTCAAGTAGTGAAGTTGAGGCGAAACAAATTGCTCAGGATTTAAATAGTAAGGGCTTAAAGGTTGAGATCTTTCAGGCAGATCTATCGCAAAATGATTCAGCCGAAAAGTTGGTTGCAAGCGTTAAAGCAAAGCTTGGTGATATTGATATCTTAATTAACAATGCCGGATTAATGAGCGATGCCAGCATTATCGAAATGAGTGATGAGCTTTGGGATCAGGCATTAAATGTTAATTTAACCGCCGCATTTAAATTAATTAGAGCGTGTGCGCCAAGTATGGTTAGTAAAAAATGGGGCAGAATAATTAATATCTCATCCCAAGTTGCCTTAGCTGGTTCGGCAAACCATGCACATTACGCAACTGCAAAGGCCGGATTACTTGGACTTACCTACTCTGCTGCAAAAGAGTATGGTGCAAGTGGTATAACAGTTAATGCAGTTCTACCTGGCAGAATTGAAACAAATATGATCGCGCAAAGATCAATTGGTCGAATGGATGAGTGGCTTGCACAAACCCCATTGAATCGACTGGGCAGATCTGATGAGGTAGCTGGAATGATTAATTTCTTAGCATCTGAGACTGCCTCCTACGTGACTGGGGCGGCCATAAATGTAAACGGCGGATTGGTGATGGGTTAGGCGTTTCGCAACCCAAACGTTATAAATCTGACTTGCCAGTATTTGAGGGCTGGCACTACCTTTACGCGACGGTCCTAGGAGTCGTAGCTACTTTCCTAGGCCCTTATTGCAAAATTAAAATGATTTTGTAATTCCCGACCGAAAGGAAATACTTTGAAAAAAGTAATCTCTGCTCTTGGCGTAGCCGCACTTGTTGCAACAGCTTTTGTTGCTGCACCTGCACAGGCTGCTACAAAGCTAAAAATCGCGCACATTCCTAAATTAGGAACAATTGGCTACTTCCAAGCAGCTCAAGTTTGCGTAGAGCGTGCATGTAAAGAACTTAAGGCAACTTGTGCTTACAAGGGCCCAACCGAAATCACAGCAGCTGCTCAAGTTAAAGAAATTAACGCAGCTGTACAAGGCGGATACAACGTATTAA
>Ga0164295_10002590_pt1 | contig 14815 bp, 10 predicted proteins | sample GEODES006metaG_FD_111798 | JGI IMG/M metagenome (GOLD analysis project Ga0164295, IMG submission 111798) | Oligotrophic lake water microbial communities from Sparkling Lake, Wisconsin, USA - GEODES006 metaG | ecosystem: Environmental > Aquatic > Freshwater > Lake | place: USA: Sparkling Lake...
ATCAAACTTTCGGGCTTCAAGTCATTTGCAGAGCCCACCAACTTTGTCCTGCCAGGCCAACTGGTAGGCGTTGTGGGACCGAACGGTTGTGGCAAGTCCAACATCATGGACGCTGTGCGGTGGGTCTTGGGCGAGTCCAAAGCTTCAGAGTTGCGTGGCGAGTCGATGCAGGACGTGATTTTCAATGGCACCAACACCCGCAAACCGGCAAGCCGGGCCAGTGTAGAGCTGGTGTTTGACAATGCGGATCACCGGGCTGGTGGTCAATGGGGGCAGTTTGTCGAAATTGCAGTCAAACGCGTTTTGACGCGTGATGGCAACAGCAGTTATTTCATCAACAACCAGGTGGTGCGTCGCCGCGATGTGCAAGACGTGTTTTTGGGGACAGGCTTGGGGCCCCGCGCCTACGCGATCATCGGTCAGGGCACGATCAGCAGAATCATTGAGTCGCGCCCTGAAGAATTGCGCTTGTTCCTCGAAGAAGCCGCTGGTGTTTCCAAATACAAAGAGCGTCGACGCGAAACCGAAAACCGCCTGTCAGATACCCGCGAGAACTTAACTCGGGTTGAAGACATCTTGCGCGAGCTGAACGCCAATCTGGAAAGGCTGGAAAAGCAAGCCGAGGTTGCACACAGGTACAACACCTTGAAGGCCGACAGCACGCTCAAACAGCACCAACTGTGGTTTATCAAGCGCAGCGAGTCCGAGGCCGGTCAAGGCAACTTGAAAGCCGATGTCGACAAAGCCACCAACGACTTGGAGTCCCGGATCGCAGAATTACGCCATGTGGAAGCGGATTTGGAAACCATTCGCCAAGCCCATTACGCTGCAGGTGACATGGTTAATCAGGCGCAAGGGGCCTTGTACGAAGCCAGCGCTGAAGTGGGCCGGCTGGAAGCCGAGATCCGCTTTGTGATCGAAGGCCGTCAACGTGCTGAACAGCGTTTGGTTCAGCTGAAAGAGCAAGCCGCGCAGTGGGCCACGCGTCTGAAAGATGCGCACAAGGAAATTGAAAGCCTGGCTGAGCAAACCGTGATGGCCGAAGACCAGTCCATGACGCTGGCTGCGCAAGTGGAGGACCAAGCGCAAGCCTTGCCCGACCTCGAAGAAGCCTTGCGCCAAGCGCAAATTAAGTCCAACGCGCAGCGCGGCAGCGTCGGCCAGGTGCAGCAGCAAATTCAGGTATTGGCCGCAGACCAGCGCAATATAGAAGAACAATCACGCCAACTCAATCAACGTCATGAACGCTTGTCTATGGACCGCAAAGCCTTGGCGGCACCGGACGAACAACGCTTGAACAACTTGCGCGCGCAATTGGCTCAAGCCGAGGAAGCCTCCACTGAGGCGAAAGCCCGACTGCATGACCTGCAAGAGCAAGTGCCGCAACTGGATGAGGACCGGCGAGCCCGCCAGCACGCGGTCAATACCGAGTCGGCGCTTTTGGCGGATTTGGCGGCGAAAATCGAAGCGCTTAAAGCGCTTCAAGACAAAGTGCGTACCGACGGCAAACTCAAGCCCTGGCTGGCCAAGCATGGTCTTGAAAATTTACAAGGTTTGTGGAGTCGCATCCACATGACGGCGGGTTGGGAAAACGCACTCGAGTCGGCACTGCGTGAGAGATTGATGGCTTTGGAAGTTTCGCGACTGGATATGTTGCGGTCTTTCGCCAACGATGCACCTCCCGCCAAGCTGTGTTTTTTCAGCCCACCTGCGGCCGCCTTGTCCAAGCCCCGCGCCGACCTGCCTGAAGGCTGCAAACCCCTTGCCGATTTGCTGCTTTTGAACGACGCAGGACTCTCTGCTTTACTGGGCAGTTGGTTGCAAGCTTGTTACGCTGCACCCTCTTTGGCTGACGCGTTGGCTTGGCGCGATCAGCTGAAGGCCGGCGAGGTCCTGTATGTGCAAACCGGTCACGCCATCACTGCACACAGCGTCAGTTTTTATGCGCAGGATTCAGAGCAAGCGGGTTTACTGGCCCGTGCACAGGACATTGAGAATTTTGAAAAACAATTGCGTGCGCAAACTTTGATCAGTGATGAAAGTCGCAGTGCTTTGGTCCGGGCCGAATCGGCTTATGCAGAAGCGACGACGCGATGGATGACCGCTCGCCGTGAGGCCACTGAAAACCAATCGCGTGCCCATGAGTTGCAGGTTGAAACCCTGCGTTTATCGCAATTGGCCGAACAAACCCGTGCCCGCAGCGAGCAAATTGCGGGTGATGTGGCCGAAATAGATGCCTTGCTGCAAGATTTGCAGGAGCGCCGTCTCACCGCGGAGGCTCGTTTTGAAGAGTTGGACATGCAATTGGCGGACAGCCAAGAGAGGCACGCTCAATTGGACGACCGTGTGATTGAATGCCAACGTCAATTGTCTGAGTGCCGCGAGCAACAGCGCACTTTGGAGCGACGTGCGCAAGAGGCCGAGTTTGCCCAACGCAGCCTGCAGTCTCGTCGTGCGGAGTTGAACCGTGCAGTCGTAACCGCCGGTCAGCAAGCCACAGAAATTGCCTCTGAGGCGCAGCGTGAGACAGATGAACTCTCGCGTCTGACCGATGCGTCGGCCCAAGGCGGCCTGCAAGACGCTTTGAATATGAAGTCAGAGCGTGAAAAAACGCTCGGATCCAGGCGAAGTGAATATGACGATCTGACCGCCAAACTGCGTGCAAGTGACGAGCGCCGAATGGCTTTTGAGCGTCAGCTTGACCCTTTGCGCCAGCGCATTACAGACTTGCAGTTGAAAGAGCAAGCCTCCCGAATCGGGATGGAACAATACACGCAACTCCTGCTGGATGCACAAGCAGACCTCGACGCAGTCGCGCGCTCTGTCGAAGAAGGTCATGTGCGTTTGGCGGGTTTGCAAAATGAAATCGACCGGTTAAACCGGGAACTCAATGCACTCGGTGCCGTTAACTTGGCGGCACTCGATGAATTGACCGTAACCCGTGAACGTAAAACATTCTTGGATGCGCAAAACGCCGATTTGACAGAAGCGATGAACACGCTGGAAGACGCTATCCGCAAGATCGATGCAGAAACCCGCGACTTGTTGGGTGGAACTTTCAAGATTGTGAATGCGCATTTTAGCCGCATGTTCCCTGAGTTGTTCGGCGGAGGCAATGCCAGATTGGTGATGACCGGGGACGAAATTCTGGATGCCGGTGTGCAGGTTTTGGCGCAGCCACCGGGCAAGAAAAACCAGACCATTCATTTGCTTTCAGGGGGCGAAAAAGCGCTCACTGCGATTGCCTTGGTGTTCGCGATTTTCCAACTCAACCCTGCGCCGTTCTGTTTATTGGACGAGGTTGATGCGCCCTTGGATGATGCCAACACGGAGCGTTATACCAAACTTGTACGCAGCATGGGCAAAGAGACCCAGTTCTTGTTCATCAGCCACAATAAAATTGCCATGGAAATGGCCGAACAACTGATTGGCGTGACAATGCAAGAACAAGGCGTCTCGCGGATTGTGGCCGTAGACATGGAGTCCGCCGGCTCGCTGGCTGCGATGTAAGTTTTTTATCCCTTACTTTCATTCAACTTAATCCATTTTCAAAGCATGACTTCTTTGCAAATCAGTTTGTTGACCTTTGGTGGATTCACGCTTGCCGCTGTGATTGGCTTCAACTTGTGGACCTCCAGAAAAAACGCACCACGTCAAGCCGATTTCGAACTGAAAGATGTGAGTCAAGAGATGACAGGCAATGCGAGCGCAGAACCCGTCGAGCCGCAATTGGTCAGTGATTTGGGGAGTTTGCCGCTGCCCGAAAAAAAACCATTTATCGATCCATTGATTGATGCCATCACACCCATTGAGTTGGAGTCCTTGGTTTCAGGGGATGCCATGTTGGCGGCCTTACCCCCAACCCGCCGGGTGGGCACCAAACCGTTTTCTGTTGAAGGTTTGAATGAATCAACGGGGGAATGGGAGGCCCCGCTTGCCGGACGCCGCTACAGCGCAGCGCAAGCGGCTGTGCAATTGGCTAACCGCGTGGGCCCCATTAACGATATCGAGTTCTCAGAGTTCGTGATCAAAGCCCAAGGGGTGGCGGATGATTTGAATGGCGAGACTGTTTTCCCGGATATGTTGGACGAGGTCGCCCGCGGCCGTGATTTGGATCAGTTTGCCAGCGCCCATGACGCACAACTGAGCTTTACTTTGTGTGCCAAAGCTTCAGCTTGGAGTCCCGGATACATCCATCAGCATGCGGCGCGACTGGGGTTTGTCGCAGGTGTGATACCGGGTCGAATGGTCTTGCCTGGCGGTGTGCAAGGCGCAGCGCCCATTTTGTCATTGGTCTTCGATACCCAAGCCGCTATGGCCGACGATCCTGCTTTGTCAGCAGTTCGGGAATTTACGATGAGTTTGGATGTTCCTCAAATTAACCGAACTGAAACGCCGTTCAGCATGTTGAGAGATGCCTCCAAACTTTTGGCGCTGGCCATGGACGGTGTCGTCACTGACGGTGATGGTCATGTGCTCAGCGACACCGAACTTGATGCGATTGCCACCGATTTGGAGCAGTTGTACGACGCGCTTGACCAGCGGGAGTTGTCTGCTGGTTCGCCCCAAGCGCGGCGACTTTTTTCTTGAGCAGCAACTCAAGCGTCATGACGACCTTTCATTTATTTGCCGATACGCCCGACCCTCAAGGCCAAGTATCAACATTGTCCATTGTGGAAAAAATCCAAAATCTGCGCGCACTTTTGCACCATCATGGCCATTGTTACTACACCTTGGATTCCCCTGAAATTCCAGATGCAGAATACGACAAGCTGTTCAGGCAGTTGCAAGATCTTGAAGCGCAGCACCCTGAGCTTCAAGCTGACGATTCACCTACGCAGCGCGTAGGTGGACGGGTGTTGGATACTTTTGCCTCTGTTCGTCACCGCATACCGATGCTCAGCATTCGGACAGAAACCGATACCGAATCAAGCGGTGCACAGGCCTTTGACACCCGTGTTCGCCGTGAATTGGGCTTGGATGCATTGGCCCCGCCTGTCGCGTATGTTGCGGAGTTGAAGTTCGATGGTTTGGCCATGAGTTTGCGCTATGAACAGGGCGCATTGGTGAACGCGGCAACCCGAGGCGATGGTGAAAGCGGTGAAGACGTGACCGTCAACATCCGCACCATTGGGCAAATTCCCCTTCGGTTGCAGCAAGGGCTGGGTCTTTCGATTCCCGCTGTGCTGGAAGTTCGGGGTGAAGTCTTTATGCGCCGCGATGACTTTGATGCTTTGAACGAGCGCCAAAGGGCCCGCATCACAGCCGGAGCCAAAAGTGAAAAAACCTTTGTCAATCCGCGCAATGCGGCTGCGGGTGCTGTGCGCCAATTGGATTCGAGTATTGCGGCGCAACGCCCTTTGAGTTTTTTTGCCTATGGTTTGGGTGATGTAACGCCAGCGACCGACGGCGGGCCGATTTTTTCCACCCACTATGAAATGCTGCAAGCATTCAAACATTGGGGCTTTCCGGTGGCCGAGCAAATTCAGTGTGTACAAGGTGCACAGGGTCTGGTGACTTATCACCAGCACATCGCCCAAACCCGAGACCGTCTGCCGTTTGATATTGATGGTGTGGTCTACAAAGTCAATAGTCTGGCGCTTCAGGCGCAACTGGGCTTTGTAACCCGGGAGCCGCGCTGGGCCGTGGCGCACAAGTTTCCAGCCCAAGAAGAACTGACCACCGTACTGGGCATTGATGTACAGGTCGGCCGAACTGGCAAGCTCACCCCCGTGGCCAAATTGTCTCCGGTGTTTGTGGGGGGCGTCACGGTGACTAACGCCACGCTGCACAACGAAGATGAAGCCCGTCGCAAAGATGTGCGTGTGGGCGATACCGTGATCGTGCGGCGGGCGGGCGATGTGATTCCTGAGGTGGTTTCGGTCTTGCTGGACAAGCGCGTAGGCGATGCCCCATCGTTCAGCATGCCTCACAGCTGTCCGGTCTGCGGCAGTCTGGCAGTGCGAGAGGAAGATGAAGCCGACTACCGCTGCACTGGCGGGCTTTTTTGCAGCGCCCAACGCAAGCAAGCCATTTTGCATTTCGCTCAACGACGTGCCGTTGAAGTCGAAGGGCTGGGTGAAAAGCTGGTGGATCAACTGGTGGACAGCGACATCGTCAAAACCCTGCCCGATTTGTACCGCTTGGGTTTTGCAGGTCTGGCGCAGTTGGACCGCATGGCTGAAAAATCAGCCCAGAACATTCTGGCCGCATTGGAGGCCTCTAAGCCCACCACGCTGCCCCGATTCTTGTTTGGACTGGGTATTCGCCATGTGGGTGAAGCCACCGCCAAAGCACTGGCCCGTCATTTTGGCAGCCTGGACCGCGTGATGGATGCCAGCGAAGAGGCTTTGCTGCAAGTCAACGATGTAGGTCCCACTGTGGCGCACAGCCTGGTGACCTTTTTCAGCCAGCACCATAACCGTGAAGTGGTGGAACAACTTCGCGCCTGCGGCTTGCATTGGCCAGAAGGTGAACCGGTCATGCAAATGCCGCAAGCCTTGGCGGGTCAAACTTTTGTGTTGACCGGATCGTTGCCCACACTCAGTCGAGATCAAGCCAAAGATCTGCTCGAAGCCCAAGGCGCCAAAGTGGCGGGCTCGGTCAGCAAAAAAACCACTTACCTTGTTGCGGGTGCGGATGCTGGCAGTAAATTGGACAAAGCACGTGAACTGGGCATTGCCGTTCTGGACGAAGAGGGGCTGCACAATTTACTGGCCAATTTGCAGGCTGATCAAACTACAAGTTCAACTACCGAAAGCAAACCATGACCGTTCGTGAGATCCTCAAAATGGGCGATCAGCGCCTGTTGCTTACAGCACCTGCTGTCACGGCATTCGACACCCCTGAGTTGCACGCCTTGGTGGCAGACCTGCTGGAAACCATGGCTGCCGCGAATGGCGCAGGTTTGGCCGCACCGCAAATTGGCGTCAATCTGCAGGTGGTCATTTTTGGCAGTGGCCAGGTCAATCCTCGCTACCCTCATGAGCCCCCGTTTCCACAAACCATCTTGCTCAATCCGGTGATCACGCCCTTGGGCGATGAAGAGCAAGTGGGCTGGGAAGGCTGCTTGTCTGTGCCCGGCATGCGCGCCATGGTGCCGCGGTGGCAACATATCCGCTACACCGGGGTGGACGTGCTGGGCCAGCCGATTGAGCGCGAGGCTGATGGCTTTCACGCCCGGGTGGTCCAACACGAATGCGACCATCTGATTGGCAAGCTCTACCCCATGCGGGTGCGCGACTTCAGTCGCTTTGGCTTTACTTCGGTGTTGTTCCCCGGACTGGATGACAACACCGACGATTGAGGCTCAGAGCTTGGACAGTCTGCCGAGTGCTTTTTGCAGTGTTTCATCCTGCTTGGCAAAGCAAAAACGAATCACGCGCTGGTCAAAGTTATCCGCATAAAAGACCGAGAGAGGTATGGCCGCCACGCCGATGTCGGTTGTCAGCCATTTACAAAAATCCGCTTCACTCAGGTTTTTCTCGGGCACGCTCAGGCCGGAGATGTCGACGCACTGAAAGTAGGTGCCTTCACTGGGCAACAGTTTGAATTTGGTTTGCGCCAAGCCCTGGCGAAACAAGTCGCGTTTGCGCTGGTAAAAATCAGGCAAATCCAAATAGGGTTGGGGATCAGCCATGTACCGTGTCAGGCCGTATTGCATGGGCGTGTTGACGGTGAAAACGTTGAACTGATGCACTTTACGGAACTCGGCGGTGAGCGATGCGGGTGCGCAGACGGTACCGATTTTCCAGCCGGTCACATGGTAGGTTTTGCCGAAGCTCGAGACGATGAAGGCGCGTGCAGCAAGCCCCTCAAATTGAGCCGCACTCCAGTGGCGGTTAGGCGCATAAACCATGTGCTCATAGACCTCATCGCTGATCAACAGCACCTGGGTGGAGGCCAGGATTTCTTGCAAACGCAGCATGTCTTGCTCGCTCCAGATCATGCCGCTGGGGTTGTGGGGCGAGTTGATGATGATGGCGCGGGTTTGAGGCGTGATCGCCGCCTGTATTTTGTCAAAATCCGGGCGGAAGGCACCCGGCGTCAGGGGAACACGCACCACCACGCCACCGGCCATGTCGATGTTGGGGATGTAACTGTCATAGCAGGGCTCGAGCACGATGACTTCATCGCCTGGGTGCACCACGGCCAAAATGATGGTCAAGATGGCTTGTGTGGCCCCGGCGGTGACGGTGATTTCGCTGGTGGCATCGTAGTGACGAGCATACAAATTTTTTATTTTGGCGCTCACTGCTTCGCGCAACGGGGCAATGCCGGTCATGGGCGGGTACTGGTTCAGTCCTTCTTGCATCGCGCCGTTGACGGCTTGCGTCAGTTTGGGGTCACAGGCAAAGTCCGGAAACCCTTGGCCCAAATTGACGGCCCCGGTTTCGGTGGCCAGGCCCGACATGACGGTGAATATGGTGGTCCCCATGTTGGGGTGTTTCGAGACGAGGCTGGGGGTGTGGGGTGTCATTTCACAAAACTCAAAATTAAAGAAGGGAGATTTATAACTCGTAATCTGCCACATGACCGTTCATGGCCTTGGCGATCAGTGCAGGAGTGAGTCGGTCGCTGAGCATTTCTGCAAACTGGTAGACAAAGTTGCGCAGATAGGCGCCCCGTTTGAAAGCGACTCGCGCCACATTCATGCCCAAAAGTTGACCCATAGGGCGAATGACCAGGTCTTTAATGGGGTCGTCCTTGACGGCCATTTCGGCCACGATGCCCACTCCCAGACCCAGGCGAACATAGGTTTTGATGACATCGGAATCGATGGCTTCAAGGGCGATGCGGGGATGGAGTTTTTTGTGGGCAAATGCCGTATCGATGCGGGTTCGCCCGGTGAATGAAGGGTGGTAGGTGATCACGGGTTCCTTGGCCACATCTTCCAATGTCAAATGCGCCTTCTTCGCGAGCGGGTGGTCTAAAGGCAAGACCAGCATGTGTTGCCATTCATAACAGGGCAGGGTGATCAATTCTTCGTAAGCGGCAAGTGCCTCAGTGGCCATGCCAATTTCCGCCGTGTCGTCGAGCAGCATTTTGGCGACTTGATCGGGCGCGCCTTGGTGCAAGCTGATGTTGACCTTGGGGTATGTTTCACGCAGTTTGGCCACGGGCAAGGGCAGCACATAGCGCGCTTGGGTGTGCGTGGTTGCGATTGATAAGGTGCCACTGTCTTGGGCACTGTATTGCTCGCCAATGCGTTTGAGGTTGCCGATCTCGCGCATGATAATTTCAATGCTTTGCAGGACATGCAAGCCCGGCTCGGTAATTCTTTTGAGGCGCTTGCCATGACGGGCAAAGATATCTATTCCCAACTCCTGTTCCAGTTCAATGATGGCCTTGGAGACCCCGGGCTGGGAGGTATGAAGTGCTTTGGCCGCCTCGGTCAAGTTGAGGTTTCGCCGAACAGCCTCTTGGACAAACTTAAATTGATGCAGGTTCACTGTAAATCGCTATAAAGAATCTTCTTATTATGCTTTACGCGTCTAAGGATTGAGAATTGAGTGATTCACAGGGTGTCCAAAGCGATTTGGGCCATCAGGTCAATCAACTGCGGGTTTTCGCCAACAGCGGCCTGAAGTTCAAAATGAACCGCCGGATGGCGAGTCATCAAATCACTGACCAACACAGGCAGGTCTTCGCGCGCATGCCGTCCCACACCCAGAAAAAGAGGCGTGATGCGGATATGCGCAACGCCAGAGGCGATCATCTTGGCTGCCGCGTCCGCCAAATCCGGCGTTGTCAACTCCAAATAAGCACAGGCTACCGGTGTTTGCGGATTGCGTTCTTTCACGCGTGCGGCAACTTCCTCAATGGGCCGCTTCCATAACGGGTCGCGTGAACCATGAGCGAACAAAATGATGCCAAGCGAATGCTTGTTGAATAAGGTCATGTTTATTGTCTTAAGACCAGCCACCAGAATGTGGTCAGAGAAATAGCGCTGTAGATCAATGCCGGCGCCGCGGAAGTCAACCAAGGTTGCCAGTTGTTGAGGTTGCCCATGAAGCCAAAGACATTGTTGAGCAGATAAAAGCTGATGCCCGCCATGACCCCACCAAACACGTAGCCTGTGATGTGACCGGACCGAAAGTGCAGATAAGCAAACGGCAATGCCAGCGAGAGCATGACCAAACAACTCAAAGGGTAAAAAACTTTGCGCCAAAACTCTATCTCGTAGCGTTGGGCATTTTGGCCATTGGCGGCCAAGTGGCGCATATATTGAAACAAATCCAGGGTTTGCATCCGGTCCGGGCTGAGCAGAGCGGCTGCAACCATTTCTGAGGAAATTTCGGTCGGCCAATGCCATTGCGCTATCTGCTGCGTTTCAATGCTGGCGGGCTGAGTCTTGTTGATGTTGTAGTCCCGTTTTTGGGTATTTTCCATGACCCATTCGTTATCTCCTACCCGGGCCAGTGGCGCGGTGGCGATATAGGCTAAACGGCCATCAGGGCCAAAGGCGTGTATGCGAACCTGTCCCAATTGGCCATCGCTGTTCAAGGCGGCTACATTGACGGCAAAGTTCAAGTCCTTTTGTCTCTCTTTGAGCCAGGCCCCCGTTTGTCCGATGGTGATGTTCCCTTGAAATTTGGCCTTGAGCAGTTGCGCATGGCGGTTGGCAACTGGTGTCACATAGTCACCCAGAAAGAAAGTCAATGCCACAAAAAGCAAGCCCAGTTTGAACAAAGACCCCAAAGCGCGCCAAGGCCCCAGGCCACCCGTTCTCAAAATTGTGAATTCAGAAGTTTGGGCAAAACGTGCCATCACGAAAATGCTGCCAATCAGCACCGACAGGGGGAGCAGCTCGTAAAGATGTCCGGGTATCAGCAGGCTCACGTAGAGCAGGGCGTGGTGGAATTGATACCCCGTCATGGCCGAACGGCTGACGGTTTGCAACTGAGCAACAATGTCGAAAAAGATGAAAAGCGCCAAAAATCCAAGCGTCACAAAGCTGACTGCGCTGATGATTTCGCCATGGATCAGTCTGCGAATAGTCTTCATGACGGTAGCCTTGGTTTCTTGCGACCCCAACTGAACAATTTGCGCCATGAGAGATTCAGATGGCGCGCCGCTATCCAAAGCAGTGCCAGCAAAAATACGCCCCCATGCAAGCCCAGTAAAAACCCGGTGAAGCTGACCTTGCCCGATCCAATCCAGCTTTGGCCCACGTTGATCATGTTGTAGTAAACCACGAAAATAAGCAAAGCCAATGCGGTGTGATAGCTCCGGCCCACGCGCGGATTGGCAGTGGACAAAGCCAAAGCCAGCAGCATCAAATTGATGGCTGACAGTCCCAAACCCAAGCGCCAAGCCAACTCTCCCATGTGGCGAGGGCTTGGGTTGCGAATCAAGTCCAGTGTGGACGTCATGCCGGGCGCATTGGCCGAGTTGGTTTTGACGTCGGGATCAATCACAACGCTGTAGTCGTTAAATTCAATCACTCTGACTTCACCTGTGCGGGTATTGCGCAACACTTGTTGACCGAATTTCAAGTTCAAGATGCGTTCGTCGTTTTGTATTTCAATCCTGCCTTGTCGGGCTGAAGTGATGCTTTCAATATCGCCTTCAATGCTGGATACAAAAACATTGGTGCCGGTTTTGTTGTCAGGGGTTTCTTTGTCAATGAAAAAGACGCGTTTACCGCCTGCAGACTCTTGAAATTGACCAGGTGCTACACGCTCAATGTCGTTGCGTTGCTGGTAGCGATCACTCAGGTCTTGAGCCTGCCGATTGCTCCAAGGCCAAAGCAATAAAGCCAGTGTGGCAATGGTCAGCAAAATGGGCCATGCAAATCGAAAAATGGTCGGTGCAAAAGAGGCCAGGCCACGCCCGCTGGAGAACCAGATCACCATTTCGCTGTCGGCATACATCCGCGACAAGGTTGAGACGATAGAAATGAACAAACTTAAGGTCAGGATGGAGTTCAGATGACCTAAAACCGTGAACCCCATCACCAGCATGATTTCTGAAGGGTTGACGCCGCCTGCATTGGCATCTCCCAGCGTACGGATCAGCACATTGGTCATCACAATGGTGGACAAAACCACCACAGTAGCACCAAAACTGCGGGATAAATCCTTACGAAGAGAGGAATGGAATAACATTAAGGGGTAGAAAAAGAACCCATTATGAACTTCGAAATCACCCCACTTACACTCGCAGGCGCTTGCCAAGAAAAAACCGATGCGCTGATTGTCCTCGTTTCTGAGGGTTTTCTGGCTGGCAAGGATGCCCTGTCTTTACTCATTGTCCATGCCCTGGAGGCGAAAGATTTAGAGCTCAAAGCCGGAAAAATACTGGCCGCCTACCGGGTGCCTGGTATTCATTCACCCAAAATCTGGCTGGTGGGTTGTGCACAAGGCACGCCAGCGCAAGTCAAAACCGCCCTCTCAGCAGTCATGCCCGCCCTCAAATCTGCGCAGTCCAAAAAATTAGCAGTGGTGTTTGCGGACAGCCCCCAAACGCCTGCCGTGCAAGCCGCGCTTGTCACGGTGGCCGAGGCCAGTTATGTGTACACCACGACACAGTCCAAGCCGGTGGGCAGAACACTCTCCCTCCTGAAATTGGGCGTGCCGTCCTTGATCCCTGCATTACAAAAATCTTTTGACATCGCAAGCGCCATGGCGATGGGCATTGAAGTGGCCAAGGAATGGGCCAATCGACCCGCCAACCATGCCACCCCTACTGCGCTGGGCGAGGCTGCCAAGGCGTTGACCAAAGTGGCCAAATTTTCTTGCGAGGTACTGGGCCCTCAAGAGGTCGAGAAACTGGGCATGGGGTCGTTCATGTCGGTGGCGAAAGGATCTCGCGAACCGCTTCGGTTCATTGTCATGAAGTACCAGGGCGCAGCCAAAACACAAGCACCTGTCGTGCTGGTGGGTAAAGGAATCACTTTCGATACGGGCGGTATTTCCATCAAACCCGCCGCTGAAATGGATGAAATGAAATTCGACATGAGCGGTGCTGCCAGTGTTCTGGGAGTCTTCAAGTCCCTGAGCCTGCTGAAACCCGCCATCAATGTGGTGGGCTTGATCCCTGCTTGCGAGAACATGCCTGACGGTATGGCGGTTAAACCGGGCGACGTGGTGACCAGCATGAGTGGTCAGACCATTGAAATTTTGAACACCGATGCCGAGGGTCGCTTGGTTTTGTGCGATGCCTTGACTTACGCAGAACGCTTCAAACCCAAAGCCGTGATTGATATCGCAACCCTCACAGGCGCCTGCGTGGTGGCCTTGGGTGCCGTCCGATCGGGTCTCTTTGCCACAGACGATGGATTGGCGCAAGCCCTTGAAAAAGCCGGAGATCAGGCCATGGATCTGTGCTGGCGCATGCCTTTAGACGAGGATTATGCAGATGCCTTGAAAAGCAATTTTGCCGATGTCGCCAATGTGGGCGGACGTGCAGGGGGTGCCGTCACAGCTGCCAAATTTTTACAGCGCTTTGCCAAAGCTTTTCCTTGGGCTCACCTGGACATTGCCGGGACAGCCTGGAAGGGTGGCGCGGCCAAAGGGGCCACCGGACGGCCCGTTGGCTTGTTGATGTACTACCTGTTGTCACATGAATCGGCGCAACAAAATAAATCAAGCACCTCTTCTCGCAAGGTCAATACAAGTGCTGTTTGACTGCTATGACGCAGATTGAATTTCATTTCAACGCGCCTGACAAATTAGCCTATGCCTGCCGGTTACTCCGAAAAGGAAGCTCGCAAAATCAACGGCTCTTTGTGGTGGGCCCGGAAAATGTTTTGAAACATCTCGATGTGGCATTGTGGTCTGTGGCGCCGCATGATTTTGTATCGCATTGCCAGGCCAGTGAAGCCCATTTGCGCCCGCATTCTGCGGTTATTTTGGCCACCCGGTTAGAGGCTGTGACCGGTGTGCAAACAGCAGTGAACCTGGGGCCTGATTTGCCCGAAGGATTTGAATTTTTTGAGCGCTTGATTGAGGTCGTCAGCGATGACCCTGCTGACCGTCTGCAAGCGCGAGTCCGATGGAAACACTACACGGCGTTGGGCTTTAACTTGCAACGTCGCGATCTGAATTTGAAATCTAATGGATGATGCAAATAAAAAAACTGAAGCCCCAGAACTTGCGGTGTCGTTATTTTTTGTTTTAATTGAAGCTCACTTTTTTTTGGAGAACTTATGCAAATGAAACTCAAAGCAACTTCGGTTGCAGCATTAACCTTGGCAGCAGGTGCAAGCTTTGCCCAAGAAGTGATCAAAATTGGCCACGTTGCCCCTATGAGCGGTGCGATTGCGCATTTGGGCAAAGACAACGAAAACGGTGCCCGCATGGCCATCGATGAGTTGAATGCCAAAGGCGTCAAGATCGGCGGCAAAGCCGTCAAGCTCGAACTGCTGGCTGAAGACGATGCAGCAGACCCCAAACAAGGCACTGCAGCGGCACAAAAGCTGGTGGACTCCAAAGTCAGCGGCGTGATCGGTCACTTGAACTCAGGCACTTCCATACCTGCCTCCAAAATTTACAGTGACGCCGGTATTCCGCAAATTTCGCCTTCAGCAACCAATCCTAAATTCACACGCAATGGCTACAAAACCACCTTCCGCGTGGTGGCTGATGATGTTCATCTGGGTGGCACGCTTGGCCGTTATGCCGTCAACAATGTCAAAGGCAAATCCATTGCCGTGATCGATGACCGCACCGCCTACGGCCAGGGCGTGGCTGAGGAGTTTGAAAAAGCAGTCAAAGCAGCCGGCGGCAAACTGGTGGGCCACGAGTTCACCACCGACAAGGCTTCTGACTTCATGTCCATTTTGACCACCATCAAGGCTAAAAAACCTGAT
>Ga0164295_10002592_pt1 | contig 14806 bp, 17 predicted proteins | sample GEODES006metaG_FD_111798 | JGI IMG/M metagenome (GOLD analysis project Ga0164295, IMG submission 111798) | Oligotrophic lake water microbial communities from Sparkling Lake, Wisconsin, USA - GEODES006 metaG | ecosystem: Environmental > Aquatic > Freshwater > Lake | place: USA: Sparkling Lake...
AAATCTTTATTTAAAAAGAAAAAAACATTTTTGTGAGGGTAGTTTCTACACAAAAAGCTCTATGAATAAATATTGAAGCTACTAACAATATAAAAAATATTAAAAACACATTACTTTTCAAATAGCTATTTATAATATAAGCAGCAAATAACGTTAATAGTGTATCAACCACAGCAATATTAAAAAATCTTAATGAATGCGCCCCTTGACCTACTTTTCCAAATATATCTCTATATTTACATAAACTCATATATATTATAAGAGTATAGTTAAAATATGTTTGTTTTAAAATATCAAAATAATGTTATATATTATAATGTTAACTGAAAAGTTATTTGGAATACTACATTACTTAATGGCTATAATAATACTATTGATTTTTATATTCTTACCATTAAAGTATGTTAAATATATAGCATGGATACCATTAGTAGTAGCGTTTAGTTGGATAATTTTTAATGGTTGTATAATAGATACTTTACACCACGAAAAAGCTAATTGTGGTGCTACTCTAACAGATAATATAACCCCTATTTTAGAATTATTTAACAAAACATTTGCAAATTATATATGTGAAAAATATTTAAAAAATACTAACAGACCAACTTATATTAGTTTTGCTTATTTTATACTACTTAAAACAATTGTATGTTATAGATTAATTTATAATATTGATTTTATTAAATTACAAAGCAAAGATGTTTAGCAATTCAACACCAAAATCCATAAAAAATATATATAATAAATATTTTTTTATATAAAGTCTACTTTCATTTTTCAATTAATTTAATGGCTTGGTCGCATGCAATTTGCTCGGCTTTTTTCTTAATCTTATGCTCTGCTTTTGTTAAAAACACTAATAATTTGTCTTGTTTTTCTAGTAATTCATGAATTGCTTTAAATGAACCTAATTTGTCAAAGTTAACAGCATTACTAATTTTGGCATTATGAATATTTTGTCCAAAGCAAATATAAAGTCCCATTACATATAATTTATCATTATCATCATCGTCATCAAGTCTAGGACTTCTTAACTCTACATAATCAGGAGTAATTTTGAACTCTTTTTGAATAATTACTTGAAGTTTATTTTTATAATTATCATCATTATTAATTAAATTAGTCCAATCTACATGCTTTTCAAATACATTTTCTACAAAAATTTGTGCCATTTGTAGTCCTGGACCACAATTAAATACATTTTCAAACCATCCATATTCATCTTTAATAGAAATGCGATTAAAATCTAAGAAAATAGCACCAATAAATGCTTCAAATAAGCAACCTAATTTTTTTAAATTATTGCGAATATTCTTATCTTCAGCGTGTCTAGAAATAATAAAATATTTATTTAACCCCATTTCAAGTGCTAATTTTCCAATATGCTCATTTTTAACTAAAGCAATCTTTTTTTCGGTCATAAATCCTTCATCGGCTTTAGGAAAACGTTTATATAAATAATATTTAGTAATAAGTTCCAAAACTCCATCACCAAGAAATTCTAGACGCTCATTTGATTTAGTTTTAAGTGGTAAACAATTTTCTGGTTTATCGGAAATAACAATATTGGCAATAGAATTTTCTAATTTAGGACGTTTTGTATAAGATTTATGAATAAATGCTCGCTTATATAATTCAATATTAAATGGTTTAGTAAAAATTCCGTATTTTGATAATAATTCTTGAACATTGGCAATACTAATTTCATTATTATTGCTATTATATGGATTAAAAATTAACTCTTCATTATCTAATTTTAAATGGTTAATGCTTGTTTGTAATTCATTGTCAGAATTAGATTCTTCATCGCTATTAACATCTTTTAAACAATTATTGTTATTTAATTTGACTTCACCACAAATCATAGTATTTCAAATAATATAATTATAAATTAATATATTTAAGACAATTTTAATTTTTATTATTTTTTCTATTTAATTATTTATTTTTTTACAATTTATTTATTTATTTTTTTTACAATTTATTTTTATTATTTAATTATTTTATTTAATAATAAAAAAAATAAAATAATAAGTATTATTATAAAAAGATGCCAGGTAAAAAAATTTCTAAATTCGGTAGCAACTTATATACAAACAATACACGCGTCTTTGGTTCAATGGCAGGTTTAAATTCAACCGTTGGTGTAAGACCAAATGTTACAGGAATAGTTGGTTACAAATACAATAATTTACCCAAAAATGCTTTAGCTAATGGTTGTGTGCGAAACGCAAATTCCACCAACAATAAAAGTTGCACACTATTTTTAGGTAAAAAAGCGACAACCTTATATAATCCAGTTCGCGACAGACATATACTGGGTTAATAAATTATTAGATTAATAAGTTACCAATAAATTACTATTATTAAACTATAAATAATACTAATTTAAATAATTTTTAATATACATTAATTAGTATAATAATTATGCAATTATTAATAGATTTACGAGAACCTAAAACATTAGTTGATTATATTATTTCTTTAAATGAAACATCAACTACTAAAATTACGATTGTCCAAAAAAATTTGACTATTGGTGATTATGTTTTTTATGATGAATTAAATACTAAAGAACTATTAATTATTGAGAGAAAATCTCTCTCTGATTTAGAAGCATCTATTAAAGATGGACGTTATAGTGAACAATCATTTAGGTTAAATGAATGTAGTTTACATAATCACAATATAATTTATTTATTAGAAGGAGCAATAATTAAGTACAATCCAAAATTTAGGAGTACATTATATTCATCATTGTTTTCTCTCAATTATTATAAAGGGTTTTCGGTTATTAATGTTTTAAATCAAACAGAAACGGGGGATATATTAATGGCTTTTGCTTCTAAGTTGTTAAGAGAAAATAAACCTGGATTTTATAATGATATAAGTAATAATGGCGAAAATAATAATATAAATTATATTAGCACACTTAAGACAACAAAAAAATCACATATAAATAGTAGTAATATATTTCAACTTATGTTAATGCAAATACCTGATATAAGTAGCGTTTCCGCATTAGCCTTAGCAAATGAATTTAAAAATATGGAAAATTTATTAAATGCTCTTAAAAGTAGTAATCTGGATAAGTTAGAAAATATAAAACTGGCAAGCGGGCGTAAAATAAATAAAAAAATAATTGCTTCATTAAAAGAAAATTTAGTTTAAATATTATTAAATTATATTATTACATATTATTATAATAATATATAATATATAATAATATAATAATATAATAATATAATATAATATATAATATATTATAAGCATATGCCTAGTAAAGAAGAAATAGAATCTTCTAGAATACCTACTAGCTTATTTTTATTAAGTACTATTTTATTAAGAGCAACAACTAGAACTACTTTAGAAGATAAGCATGAAGAAGAAGATGAAGAAGAAGATGAAGATAGAGAAGAAGTAGAAGCAGTAGAAAAAGGAGAACATGGAAAAGCAGTAGAAAAAGGAGAAGAAGGAGAACTACATAGAGAAGGAGATAGAAAAAGTGTAAGACCACCATTTCCAAAAGCTCGCTCAGCACCAGAACTACTAGCACCAGCACTAGCTAAAGCATCAGCTGAAGCACCATCGCCAGCACCAGCTGAAGCACCAGCCGAAGCACGAAGAATACCAATACTAGCATCACCAGCACCACCAGCATCATCAAGATTACTACTACCACCACAAACAAGACCACTAACACGTGCAAGAGCAGCGGCAGCAGAAGCAGCAAGATTATTACCAATAGCACCAGCACCAGCACCAGCACCAGCAGAAGCAGCAAGATTATTACCAATAGCACCAGCACCAGCACCAGCACCAGCAGAAGCAGCAAGATTATTACCAATAGCACCAGCACCAGCACCAGCACCAGCACCAGCATCAGCAGCAGGATTATTAACAACAATTCGTGAGGAAAGCAGAGGAAGCATAGAAAGCATAAGTGAAGAAAGAGAATTACAAGAATTATTATATAATTTAGACGCAAAATTTTTAGATAATGTAGAAATTTTAAAAATATTAAAAGCTATAGATACTATTATTGATACTGAAGATATTTCAAGCTTAGATAAAATAAATAAGACTTTACAACCCTATGGAATAACTATAACACCTGACAATATTAGTATAAATATAGCACAAGAAAAATAATTAAATATATATTATTGCCAACATAATATTATATATTTATAATATGAGTAAAAGTTATAATAAAACAAAATCATTAAAACTTCTTAGTAATCAAACAAAGAAAAATAAATTGTTAGTAAATAGTTATGTTAAAAAAATGTTTAATTTTTATAAACATATATTACAACTATTAGAAAAAGAACCACACATAGCACAAATTTTTAGTATAAAAAAAAATAGTACTATGCGTAATTTTTTAGTATATATATATGCACAATTTATTGAGGTTAATAAATTTATAAATACTTTAAATATAATAAAGTCACGAACAGAAACAAGTAATGTAAGCACAAAAATAAGCAATGTAATAGAAGACCATTTAAGTAAAAGTATATATATAGATAGTTCAATAATAACTTATATTAGCAATAATTTGAATAATTGTAAAATTATTAGTTATGAAAATATTATACATAATAAAAAATTTGTTTTAGATTTTATTGTTTATGATAAAATTAATATAAATAATTTGGATAAAATTGTAAAAAATATGTTAATTTTTTTACAAATATTAATAAAAATATCTAAAAATTTGAATAATGAAACAAATAAATGTTCAAAAGATGGAATTAGTATTACTTTTTTTTTAACACCTTTTTTAAAGAAATTAAATATTAGTAAAACCGAATCTGAAGCCAAAGAAATATTAGGAGCAAAAAATGTAAATAGTGGTTTTAATTATACTTGTTTAAATAGTGGTTTAATATTTATTTATAGAAAAGAAGACTTTTTCAAAGTGTTTGTTCACGAATCAGTTCATGGTTATGGAATAGATAGAGCACTTCATTTTAATTTTGCTAAAAATGAAGACTATAATAAATTTATAAATTTTTTTGCTTTTGCTAATAAACCTATAACTAATGTTGGTATAAATGAATCAGTAACAGAATTTTGGACATCACTATTATATTTATGTATTAATAGTTATCAAGATTCTAAAAATTTGTCTAGTTTTATTTACAATTTTGAGAGATTATACAAATTTGAATTGGTTCATGCTTTATATCAAATAAGTAAAATTCTTCATTACAATAATTTAACATATAATAGTTTTACTAATAACTCTAATTCAAATTATAGAGAAAATAGTCATATTTTTTCTTATTTTATAGTCAAAACAATGATGTTGCTAAATCATGAGCATATGTTAAATTCTCAATTATTTGATTTAAATAATTTACAACTTATTAAAACTGATGTACTTAGTAATAGTAATAGTAATAGTAATAGTAATAGTAATATTAATATTAATATTAAATTAAAGTCAGATGCTATAAGTATTAATAAATTATTTACTAATTTATATGACTATGCGAGAGATCCGTACTTTGTTAAAATAATGAATATTATTGAAATAGAACATATGAAACATTATAATAAATATATGAGCAGTTATGGTATTATTAAAACGCATAAGCAAACTAAAAATAACAATAAAAATAAGAATTTAACAATGCGTAAAATTACAACACGTAAACATAAAAGCAAAACTAACAACACATTACATATGCTAACTAATTTAAAAATGATGATTTATGATTATAATATATAATAAAAATATAAAAATAAACTAATAATAATAAACTAATAATAATAAACTAATAATAATATATGAATAATATTAATAATTTAAATAATTTAAATATTGATACTATGAATATAAACATTATTAAAAAGAAAAAATGTAACAATGAAACCGAATTAGTAGTTAAAAATAATATTTTAGAATATTATTTTAATTTACCTATTAAAAATAAAAAGACATTTATAAAAATAGTTGATGAAGATTTCAATGTACCCAATTATAAAGATTATAACAATTTATTAACAACAAATTATAGTGTTTCACAATTAAAGTTAATAGCAAAATACTATAAATTGAAAACTACTGGAAACAAAGAATATTTAAAAAAACGTCTATATAATTATTTATATTTTAGCCATAATATAATAAATATTCAAAAAATTGTGCGTTGTAATTTAACAAAAAAATATATTAAATTACATGGTCCGGGGTTTCATAATAAAACATTATGTTCTAATGATGTTGATTTTTGTACATTAGACAATTTAAATAATATTCCATATAATCAATTTATTAGTTTCAAAGACGATAATGAACACATATATGGTTTTGATGTATTATCTCTCTATAATTTGTTTATGAAAGTTACAAAAAATAATAAAACTAGAATGGCAAATGAATTAAATAGTAATAATTTATTAAATGTACAAAATCCTTTTACTAATATATATTTTTCATATAATGTTTTAAAGCAATTATTAGAATATATTCGACTAAGTAATTTATTAAAAATACATATTGATTTAAATTATGATGACTTAGCACATCTCTCAATAAATAAACAAGCCGAAATGAAAATTTTAACATTATTTCAAAGAATAGATAGTTTAGGAAATTATACAAATATTAAATGGTTTTTAGAACTTGATAAATATGGACTAATAAGATTTATAAGAGAATTAGTAGATATATGGAATTATAGAGCAAATTTAAGTCAAGAAACTAGAAGAGAAATTGTACCTCCACGTGGAAATCCTTTTTACGATGAACATATAAATGTAAATAATTTGCCACAATATAATTTTACACAAATTAGAAAATATAGTATTGCTATTATTGATTTAATGATAAATAAAGGAATCAATGAAAATTCTTGTTTGCTTGGAAGTTATTATGTATTATGTGCTTTAACAATGGTATCTAATGATGCGGCTAGTACTTTGCCTTGGTTATATGAAGCGGTTAATGTATAAAAATTTTTTAATATAATTTTTTAAATAATTTATTTAAAAAACTATAAATTATAAAATATAAATTATAAAATAAAAAAATAAAAAATTCGTTCATTTTTAACCCATTTTAGCATTTTAAAAATAATAATTTTTTATAATATATATTTATTAATAAAACAACTTAAAAGAAATTTTTTATTATAGATTATAAAAAAATGCCCTCGAACAAGAAAAAATCCGAACAAACAACCACACCAGTTGAAGCATCACCAGTTGTAGTTACTCCTGAACCAACCAAAAAATCAAAATCACCAAAACCAGTAATTGATCCAGTTGGCGAAGTCAAGACCGAAGAACCAAAACCAAAAGTCAGCAAGTCAACAAAAGTAAAGGCACAAGAAAGTGTTCAACCAGAAGTTCCAGTTGTAGCGTGTGAAATGGAAAATGTTGTTGTTGCCAGTGATGCTGTTGAATATTCTATTAGCACTGGATTTTCTGAATTTATTTCTAAATTTCAAAGTATGCTAACTAGTTTCAATGCACTAAAAACTGAACTACGCAGTCTAGAAAAAATTACTGTAAAACAGCTAAAGGTTGCCGAAAAACTAAGCAACAAAAAACGTCGCAAGGGCAATCGTGCCCCAAGTGGTTTTGTTAAACCATCACTAATTAGCGATGAACTTGCTAAGTTCTTAGATAAACCTTGTGGAACAGAAATGGCTCGTACTGATGTGACACGTGAAATCAATAAGTATATTCGTGCTAACAATCTTCAGGACAAAAGCAATGGACGCAAAATTAATCCAGACAAGCAACTAACTCAACTTCTAAAAATTGAAGATTCCGTAGATCTTACATATTTCAATCTTCAAAAATATATGGGACCCCATTTCCCTAAAGTAGTTAAAACTGAACCAGTAGCAGTAGCTTGAATGTAAAAATATAAAAATATAAAAATATAAAAATATAAAAATATAAAAAAAATTTATAATTATTTTAATACTTAATAATGCGTTAAATATTAAAATATAAATAAAAAATTGAAAATAAAAATATTTTAGTTTTTATTTTAAACCAAGTTCTAATCATAAGTTCTAATCATGATTATTAATTTAGCAAAGAATGCGTTTATAATTATGATTGCTTATGTTTTAATTTTTAATATGTTCATTAGTATTAAATACGCTTTAGAGTATATGTTGCTACCCAAAATAGTACCATTAATTTGGTTTCTAGTTGCTCTTCCTACACCATATTATGCAGCAATGTTAATAGCACCATTAATAAATTAATAAAAAGTGTAATATAAAATTTGTAAGTAAAAATATTTTTTTACATTTATTTTTTATACATAATAATTATTAGCAATAAATAAAAATAAAATAATAAAAATAAATGAAAAATAAATAAAAAAAAAAATTGATTTAAAAAAATAACAATATAATTATTAATATATTATAAACTTAATATGGCGACTATTGTATCTGGTGCTGCGTTCAATGCTTCCACTGATTTTGTGTATACGAAGCCCAAGTTAAATGCCAATAACGGCAAGTCTATTGGTATTCTTAACAAGCATAACATGAAGTCACTATATGTTAGTACACCTCTTATGTTAACATGGGGTGTTAATGAATATACAGATGACAAAACTGGAAAAAAGACATTTGATATGGCACTTCAATTTCCTAATCAGGAATATGATAATCCAGAATGCAGTGCGTTTCTTAAGAATATGCAAGAACTGGAAACTCGTATTAAGAGCGATGTAATTACTAATTGTAAAGAATGGCTAGGCAAGCCTAAAATGAGTTCAGATGCTGTTGACGCACTATGGAGCCCTATGCTAAAATATCCAAGGGATAAAGCAACAGAAGAACCTGACCATTCTCGTGCTCCATCATTAAAAGTTAAACTTCCTTATTGGGAAGGTGTATTTAAGGATGGTAATGATAGACTTGAAATTTATAGCGAATCTCAAGAGTTACTATTTCCAAATGATGATAATAATTCTATTACAGATTTTATTGTTAAGGGTTCAAGTGTAGCAACAATTATTAAATGCGGTGGTATTTGGGTTGCGAATGGAAAGTTTGGTGTTACATGGAAATTATTTCAAACAGTAGTTAAACCAAAGACTAGTCTAAGTGGAAAGTGTCATATTGTATTATCTGAAAAAGATAAGGAAAAGCTGGTTGCGCATGTAAATGATGATGATGATGATGAACCAGTAAAGATGGTTTCAAGTGTCACAGAAGTTCCTGACAGCGATGATGATGAAGTTGTACAAGAGAAAGTAAAGGAAGAGCTCAAGGAAGAAGTAAAGGAAGAAGTCAAGCAAGTAGATGTTGAAGATGCTCCAAAAAAGAAACGCATTGTAAAGAAGAAGTCTGACGAATAAAAAAGAAGTCGATTAAATAAAGAAGAATTTGACTAAATAAATAAAAATTAAAAATAACATAGCATAAGCATATTTTGTATATAATAAAAAATTCATATTTTTTTTATAAATTTTTTATTATAATTATTATTATTATTATTATTATTATTATTATTATGATAAATAAATATGAAAAATTATGTCACTTTTACAACTATTATCTAAAATATTATTAGTATTTATTTTAGCTAATCCTTGATGTTTTATACTATAAATTTGGTATTTGCTAAACGTTAATTTGTTAATAAGTATATTAAAACTATGATCTTCAATATTAATAGTTATATTAGTATCACTATTTAATAAATCTATTATGTTACTAAATGTATTAGTATAAGTATAATGAATATTATTATCATTATCTAATACAATATTACTATCTAATAAAGGATCAATTTTTATAATATTATTTTCAAAATTTAATTCATTATGCCATAAAGGAATATAAATAATATCATCATTTATTATTAGTTTATAAACATCACTATTAAGTAAATTAACAATATTAGGTGTTAAAATATAAATATTATATTTTGATAATTTCTCTTGTAATATTGTTTCAATAGTTGTTATAATAGTATGTGATAGTGTATTATTTTCACAAACACACTCTTTTTTGTATTTTAACAAAAAAATATATAAATCTTCTAAAATAGCTATAGAAAAATTATCAAGCAAATTTATTAAAATACTTTGAATGTGACTATTAGCATAATGTTTAATATTATTAATATTTTCTTCCAAATTAATAGAATCACTATTATTTGAGTAATATTTTGTAATAAAATTAATAAAATTTAAAATATAATAATTATAATTATTATCATTTGTATTATTATTATTTATATCATCAAAAGTACAATCATCTTTACTAATATTTATTAATTCTTTTAAAGTATTATATGCTTCATTTATATTTTGAAAAACTAATGTTGCTTTTTCATTGTTAATATTTTTATCTGGATGATATATTAAACATTGTATGTGATAATGTTTTTTTAATTCATTATGACTAATATTTTTAATATTATAAATACTATAATTTGTAATATTTAAAATCTCAATGGCTTTATTTATTTTCATGTATCAACTCTATTAAATATAATGTAAAACTTTCTAAATGAAAAATAGGTCTATAATTATTGTTATAATTTTTAAAAAAAATTAAACTATTATAAATTAAATCACTTATTTTATTATTGACTATTAATTCCTTTTGTATTAGTGTTTTTATTATATAATAAAAGCACTCATGACAATTTAAATGATATATTAATATATCATATAATAAAGTGCGAATATTTTTAATATTATAATTAACACTAGTTATAAGTTCTATGTATGTATCACATATAGATTTATAATTCTCAATAAATTGTAAATTATTTGAAATATCTAAATGACTAAAAATATTTGGGTTATTTACTTTATGACATATTTGTTTTATTAAATCAGTATTATTTGTATTATTTGTAGTTAAATATTTGAAAAATTGTTTGTTATTTTTATTACATAATCCTTGTATAGTTTTTTTATTTAATTTTGAAAAATATAAAATTTTACACATATTTATTATTTTATGTGGTATAAAACTTATACTTTCTGTTATAATAATATATTTAATAGTTAAAGATGAAAATAACTCTTTTTGCATATAATTATATAGTAAATCTAGCAAATCATAATTAATTTTATCAAAATTACGAAAAACAATATATCCTTTTTTATTACATGATGAAGCAATTGAATTATATATAATAGTATATATATCATTCCAAGAAGATTTACTATTGTATATGAAATTTTCTACATCTATTTCATAATGTATATCACTGATTTTTATATAAAAATCTGTTTTTACTAAATTAATATGTAATTTTTTCTCATATTTTAAATTACTTGGACTAAAATGTTGTAAAAGTTTTAACGCATTTTTATATTTATATGAACACGAAGGTCCATAAAAAATATAATTAGTAAAATTGTCATTGTTTATAGTATCACTATTTACGTTGTCATTATTTATAGTATTACTATTTACGTTGTCATTATTTATAGTATCACTATTTACACTAGTTTTTATAATTTGTAATAATTCTTTATTAAAATTATAGCCACTATTTTCATTTATGATTTCAATATAATTTTTTTTTAAATTCATAATTTTATAATATTTATTAATAATTATAATTAGTAATAATAGTTTTAAATATTTAAAAAACTATAATACATTTTAAATCAATTATTGTTAATATATAAAACAATAATTAGTATTTTTATTAAGTATAGTAATTTTATAATATGATTTGTGAAAATTTAAAGAGTCTTGATTATAATGCTATAATAATTAATGAACCAATAAAAAATAGTGTTCTACAATACAATTATTTTTATAAATTACTATATTCTACAAATATAGTAGTATTAACTAGTATATTTATATTATTTGAATTAAATAATGTAATACTTGAAAATGATAAAGCACTATTTAATAAAAATACAACCAATGATAATGTTTTTAACAAACTTAATCAATTAGAAGAATATTTATTAAATTTAATTAACAATTCAAAAACAAAATTATATAAATTTAAAGAATTACATGAAAACCAATATTTCAAATATTCATTATTTGACGATATTGAGAAATTTAATAATTATAAATATGTTAATACTTTAGATGAGAAAAATAACAAATTTATATTAAAAATATCCGGTATATGGGAATCAAAAGAAAATATAGGATTAACATTTAAAATTATTATTGCAAATAAATATATTAAATTTACTTGAGTTGAACTTCATCTGTTGAAAAAAATGCTAAACTAATATGAATCATGAATATAAATATAAAATTTAAAACACATAATACATATGTTATGTTTTTAGATAATTCTATTTTATTAGCAATATCTGGTCTATTGTTGTCATTTAAAATATTATTAAATAAATATGTACTTATTAAAATTATTTGAACTATTATTAAAAATGATGACATAAATGAATATGTATGATAATCACGAGTAACTTTATCAGTATTTATTCTAGTAAAATATGAAAAATTTAAAAATATTGTATACATAATTACAAATAAAGTTAAAACAATAGGAAGTGTGTTTAAAAGTGAAATTCCTATAAAACTAGCATCTTTAGTTATTTCTTTTTCAGCTTTAAATATTTTATTTGACATATTTACTCCCATAAATACCATAATACTTAACGCAATAGCTGTTAAACCATAACCCCATATTGTAGATGACGCAGGACCCATATTTCCTAATCTAGTATAATTTTCAGAAAAAAATAATTTTATAATAATTCCTATACAAGCTAAAACTACAATATTTAGTAGATCTAAATGATTATTATGAGACAAACCAAATCCAAATATACCTTGTGATTTGTCTTTCCTTGAAAATTCGGATTCAGGTGTAGACATAATTATATGTAATTAATATATATTAATATTATTACTTAATACTTATAATTTTAAAAAATAATAAATATTTGTAAATATAAGTTATTAAATATAAGTTATTAAATATATATATATTTTATAAATATAACTATAAAATATATACTATGAATCATAATCATCCATTAATAAAGACAAGTCATAATTTTGTTTTAGACAGAAAGGTATTATTTATTGATAGTAATGATCGAGATATTGAACGTTGGCCAAGTGCTTCAGAATTTGAAATAAATTGTCCTCAAAATTACACTAATGTTGAATCATTGCGATTATCTAGCATTATGTTGCCTAATTTTTTTTATAATATAAGCGAGCAATTGCGAACAAATAAAATGATTGTCGAATTAAGCGGAACTCATTATAATATTAAGTTAGATGATGGTTATTATAATTATACTCAATTAGCAACAGCTTTACAAAGTAAATTACAAGTACAACAACCTAATTTTAGTGTTAATTATAATTCTGTTAATCGCAAATTTACTTTTATTGATTCATCAAACCAATTTGCATTCAGATTTGATTTACCTAATAGTTATAATTGTGCTAAAGATAACTATAAAACAGATGTTTATGCTCAACATAGTAATTGGGGTTTAGGTTATATTTTAGGTTTTGATAAAAAAATATACACTGATTCTAGTAATACTATAGTTTCTCCTAATCCAAGCGATTTAGAGCAAAATAAATGTATATATATTGAATTAGAAAAATACAATAAATGTGATGAAATTAAACCTTTTTTATATTATAATTATAATAATGCTAATTCAGGTATAGTAAATTCAGCATTTGCTAAAATTCCTATTTATTCATTTCAAGACAATAAAGGTTTAGTAAATGATGGATATTTTGAAAACATTAGTTATTATCAACCACCAATTGATAAAATAGCTAAACTTAAACTAAAATTTAGATATCATAATGGTATGTTGGTTGACTTTCACAATTTTAATGTTTCTTTATCATTAGAAATTAATCAAATTCGTAATGAAATGAATAATTATGAAGTCAGAACTCCATATAAAGTCTGTAACTCGTAAAATTTTTATCATAAATTTTTATATTAAAGATTGTTTTCTCTAATATAGCAAGTTTCGCATAATGGAATATATTCACTAGTTCCTATTAAAATTTGAAAATAACTAGCATTATTAACTACGCGGTGACTATAGCACGACGCTCCGCCACATTTAGCACATTTTCCAGTCATTTTAAATATTTTTGTTGCTTTAGTTACTAGTTCCATCATTGTACCAAATTTTTGCCGTTTATAATCTAAATCAATACCACATAATATAACATTTTTTCCTAATGTCTCATTTAAATATAAAACACTTGTAAATATTGTTTCAAAAAACTGGGCTTCATTTATAAAAATATGATCTGCGTTAGCAATTATTTCTTTTGTTGGACTATTTTTAATAAAATCATCTAGATTTATAATGCTATAACAATCAATAGCTAATCCATCATGTGAAATAATTTTATTTTTTCCATAACGTGTATCTAATTCATAATTAATAGCAATACAATTTTTATTTTTGGTCATTGTTGTTTTATAAAGTTCAATTAATTTTGTAGTTTTACCAGAAAACATTGGTCCATAAATCAATGTAATACTCATAGTTATGTGTTTATTTATAATATTATAAATTTTATAATTTTATAACATATTTCAATTTTAATTAACAAATTAAAAAAAAATTCGTTCTTATATAAAATATTTATATATTATAGAAATGGAGTGGACAGACGACATTGACAACGTATTAAATAATATTAGGATCAATTGTGTTATTTTGAGCAATTTACATAAGCAACGCTATTTTGAATTACAATCATCACTCAAATATTACAGAATGCCAGTGATTATATTAAATGGTATAAATAGCATATTTGCTGTAGGTCTTCAACCATATATATATCAAGGAACAATTAGT
>Ga0164295_10002593_pt1 | contig 14794 bp, 13 predicted proteins | sample GEODES006metaG_FD_111798 | JGI IMG/M metagenome (GOLD analysis project Ga0164295, IMG submission 111798) | Oligotrophic lake water microbial communities from Sparkling Lake, Wisconsin, USA - GEODES006 metaG | ecosystem: Environmental > Aquatic > Freshwater > Lake | place: USA: Sparkling Lake...
AAGAAAAGCCTTCCGGTGTGAAAGGCACCGAAAGGCTCATCTCGTGCGCGCGAAGGGATTCGAACCCCTAACCTTCTGATCCGTAGTCAGATGCTCTATCCGTTGAGCTACGCACGCCTATTTACTTGTATTTACTTGCGAATGCGAATAGTACCTGTTTTTTTATTCCATCCCAAATGGCTATAAATCAGCGCGGTTTACTGGCTAGAACGCCAAAAGGCGCCCGTTACCGGACGCCTTTTGGCTTCAATCTTGTAGTTAGAAGTTATCCAACTTTTTTGATTCGCCCATCTGCTGTAGGCACCTTAGTTACTTTGCCTGCGGCCATATCTGCTTTAAGAGCATCTACGAAAATATCCAATAGCGCACCCTTAACTTTGGCTTGTGATGGGGAGAATACGTTTAGGTATCCATCACCGCCATAAACAATGAAGTCAGGTGTGGCCAAGGTGTATTCCTTGGAATCTTTAGCAATTGGAGTTCCGTCTAGTTTTGTAACTTCGACGATTCGAGATCCGATTGCATTAGATGCATCGAATGAGAACTTGAAACCAGAAATATTTGGGAAGCGACCATCTGCTGGATAGCTACCGCCAACGCCATTTTCTAGCGCCTTCCAAAGATTCTCACCAGTCACAACGGTTGTCGCGATTTGGTTGCCGAATGGATACACAGTTAGAGCATCACCCAGAGTTACATCAAGGCCTGCAGTTCCTGTGCGGACCAGTGTTGTATCTACTGGAATATAATTCTTGGCTGGGAACGAGTCACGAATTCCGCCACCGTTCATAAGTGCGAAATCAGTCTTGTACTTTGCTCGCATTAAATCAGCCATGTAATTACCCATTGGATTTTCACCAGAACGCTGAACGCGCGGTGTACCGTCGATTGGGAATTGCTCAGATACTTTACCGATCTTCACATCAAGCTTTGTGGTCATCTGGTCTTTGTACTTCTTAACCATCGCAGCTGCAGCCACATCTTGTGTGGTTACAGTGCTAACAACACCGGTGTTGATAGTTGCAGATGCAGCTTTAAGTACGTGCTGAACTGATTGTCCAACAACCTTCTTGCTCTTCATGCAGATCTGAGTACGTGTGTACTCAACACCAGCATTTCGAACTTGACCTAGAGCAACCGGTGAGATGCGTGTGTTTCCTGGGATTATCGAAGCGAATGTCTGGTGGCTGTGGCCGCCGTAAATTGCTGCTGCGCCTTTAATTTGGCTCGCTAAGGTGTTGAAGATTCCCTTTGCCATGCCATCTGCGTTCTCATTCCAGCCTTGGTGCATTACGACAACTACGATCTCTGCGCCAGCGGCCTTAGCCTCGGCGATTGATGCGTTGATGCCTGTTACGCCAGCATCAATTGTGATTGTCTTCTTTGCACCAGCGGCATCTTGGTAATCCAAGTTGCCTGGAAATACCTGTTCAAAAGTCTCTGGCGTATTAGCGCCAACGACGCCGATCTTTACTCCACCACGATCAATGACTGTAAATGATTTAGCAGCCTTTGTCCCGGACTTAAGAGCAGCAAGTGATTCAGTGTTGTAGTTTGAAACTACCCACTGAAAATCAGATGCACCAATCATTTTATTTAGATGAGCTAAATTGCGATCGTGCTCGTGGTTACCAAATGTTGAGACATCTAGTTTGGCAAGGTTTAGTGATTCGATAGATGGTAGTTCTTCGAATTCTGTTGAAATTGGTGGCGCTGCACCAAAGTTATCGCCAGATGAAATTGCAATTGTTGCCTTATTGGCTAGGCGATCTGCATCCCAGTTGCTTGCAAGCAGTGGAGCTCCGAATGAAGTTCCGACTTCTACAGCACCGTGAAAATCGCTTAGCTGCAAGATTTGTACTGCCTGGTTGCTAGTTGATGCAACCTTGGCAAGATCTGCTGCTGAGTGCGTGCCTTTAGATACTGCTGGCTTTGAGAAACCATAAGCATTTACCGCCTGAACAACTGGTGTTCCGGCAGGTTGTCCGACAACAACTGGCATCGTAATAATTGAACGATTCTTACCGTGGACATAAATTGGACAAGATCCTGCTCCGGCAGAGACAACGTAACCAGTTACTTCTGGGTTTGCACCGGCGGACGGAGTCCATTTAACAACTACACCTTCGCGACCCATCATTGATGTCACGTTAGTTGGGGCTTCCGGCAAGGAATATGCATTTGCTTGTGCTGTTGGCACAATAAATGAGAGTAGAAGCGCTGCAGTTACAGCAACGACTCCGAGGGCAGATTTCTTAGAGGTAAATTTCATGGCGATATCTAAGCGTGCCAACATATTAAAAACTAGATGAGACGGTGACTTGCTGGTTAAGAGAAGGTGAACAATTAAGAATGGGCGATGTTTAACAGATCTTCACGGCGCACAAACTTCTTACGTGGTTTGCCCAAAGGCTCGCCAGCAGCAACTTCGGAAGCGTTTATTGCCTCCCATTTCGGCTGCGATACATAGCTCTTATCCGTGAGCAAATCAGCTATGTCACCATTTGATTTCGCATCAATTAAATCCTCTACTAATAACTTCATAACATCTGAGGAATCTGATTTATTGGTGCCAATAACACCAGAAGGCCCACGCTTAGCCCAGCCAACTACGTACATATTCTCGCCAACTCGGCCTTCATTATTTACAACTTTGCCGCGCTCATACGGAATTCCAGGGATGCTGGCTGCTTCATAGCCAATAGCAGTTATTACTAAGCCGCACTTAATTGAGAATTTCTCATCGCTTCCAGTTTTTTGGAAGATGACTTCTTCAACTCGATCGCTTCCCTTAATTTCAACTGGTGTAGCCAAGAATTGAAACTTCATCGTACGTGCATGGCTGGTCGCCTCTTTTTCAGATATTAAAAGCATTGCATCCAAGTTGCTCTTGGTATCTTTTTCAATCTCAGATCCAACACGAATGATGGCAGCATCAATATCTGACTTACCTATTAAAACATTGGTGTGTTCTAACTTTGGAAGCTCACGCAGTTCTGGTGAAGTAAAGGCGGCATGCTCTGGTCCACGGCGAGCGCTAATGACAACTTCACGAATTGCAGAACCCTTAAGGGCATCTATCGCATGATCTGCAGTATCTGTAGCATCAAGCTCACTTGGTTCAAGGGCCAACATACGTGCCACATCCATCGCCACGTTGCCCGCACCAATTACAAGTGCGACCTCGCAATCAAGTGGCACTTCAATTTCATGAAAATCCGGATGCGCGTTATACCAAGGCACGAATTCCGCGCACGATATCGACCCTGGCAGATCCTCACCTGGAATGCCTAACTTCTTGCCAATTGCAGACCCGGTAGCAATCACAACGGCGTCATACATCTCTTTTAACTGCTCAATAGAGATATCAGTACCAAGCTCAACATCGCCAAATAAGCGGAAGTTTCCCGCATTCGCTACCTTCTCAAAGACTTTAGAGACAGTTTTAATCTTTGGGTGATCAGGTGCAACCCCGCTGCGTACCAAGCCCCATGGGGTTGGTAGGCGTTCGATCATGTCGATAGAAAATTGCAATTCCTCTGTCTGTAAATTCTGCAAGGCTTGCGCAGCAAAGTAGCCGGCAGGACCAGCACCGACGATTGCTACTTTGTATGCGGACATTAGGTGAGTCTATTGCAAAGTAATTAACTCTAGCCGCTAATTTTGCTGCCTTCTAGGCTTGATCGAGCACAGTAGCTGTATCAAAGTTCTTTACTTATTTTCTCCTATAGCGATAAAGCAAGGTCTTCTAAGCGAATATTGGCGCCTTGAAAATTAACTGAGAGTCCTTTGGGTCCGATAGATACTGATTTCACTTTGAGGCCTTGCGGGACAGCAAGGTCTTTCACGCTTCGACTCTTTATTTGATCTTGAATATCAGCAGGCAGCGATGATGCTGGGATCGGACTTCCCATTACTGAGACACTTTTAAGTTGGAAGTAGATCTGATTATTTGCATACTTTGGAACAAGTAAAGCCTTACCAAGCCCACCAGCTCCGACTGATATCTGCAAGGCGCTATCAACAATCTCAGCATCGTTAAATCCGGATTCTTCTAATAACTTAGATACAGGGATTGTGATTGTGATATCCAAAGATCCGATCTGCGTGGGTTTAGATTTGCTTATATTTTTTGCCGATATAGCAAGTGAAGATTTTGTGCCACTTCCTTTTAAAATGTACTCATCAATGTTAATTCGCACTGCTTTTACTGACTCTGAATTTATGCTACCTGGCATATCAAAAAATGGAATGGACGCGCTAATTCCTGAAGCGTTTGGTAGCTGCTGCTCAACTCGTGATGCAATTTTTGAAGAAATAATTTTTTCGGTAGTTACTGCGCCACCACCAAGAAGTAGTCCAATCCCTGCGATGGCTATGCCTGCTAGAGATTTCCGCTTCATTTGAGGCAGGATAGCCAGGGAAAATGTGAAAACCCTTAGAGAAGGGATTTGAATATAGAGCGGAGACGAGGAGATTTGAACTCCTGAAGGCTTTTACACCTTACCTCGTTAGCAGTGAGGCGCACTCGACCGGGCTATGCGACGTCTCCAAGTACAGGTGTGAGTTTACAGGTAATTCTCTAGCGAGTGAAACGTTTCTCTTGCATAATCGCATCCCAAATCACCGCTTGGGCAGCCAAGGCATCCTGTGAATTCTGAGCCTGATTTAGGGCGTTGATATCAACACGATCACAAACTTCTTCCAAGTAAGTAATGATTTCGATGCTGCGAGTAAGCGCGCGCACTGGATCTTCGCGGAATGGGAATTGGTCAAGCAAAATCGGATCTAACCAATTAATACTGCGAAGTGCAAGCATGTATTCGATAGTTTCAAATAGGTGAACGGATGCAACTGGCAGATCATCATCCCAACCGCGCCAGTTATCGTTTAGCTCGGCGCTAACTAGCTTGCCATGGCGATGGATAAGAAGAAGTGACTCTGCTGGAGTTTCTTGCGCCATAAGTGAGTGGCCGAAGTCCATAACAATTCCGACGTTATCAACCTTCATTTCACTTATTGCAAGAAGTGTTTTAGCAGCGGTTGCAAGGGTCATCCGGACGCGTGGTTCTTTACACTTGTATTCAATGGCAAATTGCACCTTAGGGTTTTCATTTGCTAGATCGCGGATACCGTTGATTGTGTAATCCCAGATCTGTAAATAATTTGCTTGCAATGGAAAATCAAAACCATCTTGGCCGGGCCAGAACTTTACATATGTAGCGCCCAAGATTTCAGCTGCGGCGATTGCCTCGCGAACGCGATCTTTAGTTTGTAAGCGCAACTTGGTATCAGGGTTGGTAAATGAACCTTTTACATATTCACGCATATAAATGTGTGGGGTGGTGGCGCGGCAGATCAGCCCGTTGTCATCAAGCATCTTCTTAATCTCAACTGCAGTGCGCTCTGGAATATCGAATGGAACATTTATATCTAAGTGTTTTAGGCCGGGAACTTTGGCAGCATCTTCAATCATCTGCTGGCTAGTGCGAGTAGGTCCGTAACCATCACCGGCATAGCGGTCAACGAATTGGCCAAATGCCCAGATGCCTGCGCCGTAAGTTAGTTTTCCCATTTTGATCTCGCTCTCTCTGCCATTCGATTTTTAGATTCTAGAAGGTTATTTACCTCGTGGATAGGGCTCTAATTCATCTTTAAACGTGATTGCTGCACCGCTTTTCGCCAGGTTTTTAGCCTTATATGGCGTTCAGATTCTGAAATTGCTGGGGTGTAATCAGAATATTTAAGTTCGATTTTTTCGATCTCTGAAATTGTTACAAGGCCAGCGCCGAGCGCTGCAACCATGGCTGCACCAAAGGCAGATAGCTCAAGAAGCTGTGATGATCTAATTTTCTTTCCACTTAGATCTGCCAACATCTGCATCAAATATTCATTTCGCGCTCCGCCGCCATCGGCATATAGAGAGTAGATTTCTATATTTGATTTAGCAAAATCTTCAATCACATCATTTATCTGCGCAGCTGTGGACCGCAGCGCCGCTGCGGCTAGATCGGCGCGGTTTGAACCACGAGTCAGACCCGAAATAACTGCAGTTGCTTCGCGGTCCCACCATGGGGCGCCAAGACCGCTGAAAGCTGGAACTATCTCAACTTGTTCTGTTGATTCCAAGGCGAGCTTTGCTAACTCATCTGGTGTTGTATCTAGTAGCTCTGCTAACCAAACTAGGGTCGAACCAGTTGAGAGAATATTTGCTTCGGCTGCGTGCGTGATTTTATTTTCGATTGACCAAGCAATTGTCTGAGGGTTTGTCTCGGTAAGTCCCATAAGTGAAGTGCCGGTGCCAAAAGTTGCCTTAAAGACACCTGCCTTCCAACCTTTATGGGCAAAGAGGGCTGCGTGTGAATCTCCCATAACTCCTGAAAGTGGTACATCGTTGGTTAAACCAAGTGCTTGCATATTGGTGCAGATATGTTTTTCATCAGATGCGCAAACCCGCGGGAGCTGATTCGCCGTTATTCCAAATATGGAGAGAAGTTCTGGGCTCCATTTGCCACTTTGAATATCTAAGAGTTGAGTACGACTGGCACTTCCAGCTTCAACGATATGGCCAGCACCTAATTTAAAGGCAATCCAAGAATCAATGGTTCCGATACAAATATCGCTTTTATCAAAGTTATTATTCTCAAGTAACCATTGCGCTTTAAGCGCCGAGAACATCGGATCAAGTTCTAGGCCACTAATAGCCTTCACTTTAGAGGCGTTTTTCACTTGTTTTTCTGCTAATTCAGACGCCCTGCGATCTTGCCAGGTGATGACCTTAGATAGCGCTTTTCCGGTTGTACGGTCCCAAAACAGAACAGATTCACGTTGAATGCTTAATCCGACCGCCGAAATCTTATGAGATTTGGTAATTTCTTTGCTTGCAGTAACAACTGACTGCCAAATTTCTTCTGGATCTTGTTCTACCCATCCTGGTTTTGGGAATAAAGTTGTGATTTTTACTTCTGATTGCGCGAGAACTTCGCCATTTAAATTTATGGCTAGCGCTTTTGTAGAACCGCTACCTTGATCGATAGCCAGAATTATCGGTGAATTATTTTCCATGCTTTAAGAGCTCTCGAGCAGAGGCAACTATTGAATCTGCGGTTAACCCAAAATGTTCTAGAAGAAACGTGGCTGACCCAGTTGGTGCAAATGAATCTATACCCATTAGCTTCATTGGGACGGGGTGGTTCTGCACAACGAATTCGGCAATCGCACCACCAACACCGCCTCGAGTAACTGATTCTTCTGCAGTGATGATTGCCTTAGTTTCTTTTGCTGCCACAAGTATTTCAGTGGTGTCAAGTGGTGAAACTGTAGAAAGATTAATAACTCTGGCAGATATGCCTTCGGTTTTTAATTGCGCTGCAGCTTCCACTGCACGCGAGACCAGAGTTCCGGTTGCAATGATTGTGACATCGCTTCCATCAATTATGCGCATTGCTTTGTTCGGAATAAATGCCGGAGATTGTCCAAGCGAAACAGATGGGACTTTATATCTACCAATTCGCATAAATACTGGGCCAACCATATTTGCTGCCCAGCGCACTGCTTCGGCTGTCTGCGCTTCGTCTGCAGGCAAAACAATTGGTAGTGAATCAAGTGCGCGCATCCATGCAATATCTTCGATCGAATGATGTGTTGGTCCTAGTTCGCCATAGGCAATGCCTGGGCTCATTCCACAAAGTTTTACATTTGTTCTGGTGTAAACAACATCGGCTTTAATTTGTTCAAGTGCCCGCCCGGTTAAAAAAGGCGCTGCGGCGCATACAAATGGCGTAAATCCAGCATTCGCTAAGCCAGCGGCGACGCCAACCATATTTTGCTCTGCGATTCCAACATCAATTAATCGATCAGGGAATAGATCGCGAAATTCAGTCAAATTGCTTGACCCAACCGAGTCGTTACAGACAACAACAATTTTAGGATCTTCATTAGCCAATGCGATCAGAGTTTTGGCAAAAATTATGCGGTTATCGAACTCTTCCAATTTTTCACTCATTGCTTACCAACTTGCTCAAGAGCTGCTTCATATTGTTCGGCTGATGGAACTTTGTGATGCCATTCAGCTTTACCTTCCATAAAATCAACGCCCTTGCCTTTTGTTGTTTGTGCAATTACTGCTCGTGGCTTGGTCTGCGGATCTGTAAACGCTTTATGTAGCGCTACATAATCGTGCCCATCAACTATGCAAACTTCCCAACCAAATGATTCAAACTTCTTATCTAGCGGATCTAGCTCGTTGGTTTTTGCAGTTGGGCTTCCCTGTTGGAAACCATTGCGATCAATGACCGCAATTAAATTTGTCAGTTTACGATGGCCTGCAAACATCGCCGCTTCCCAATTGCTGCCTTCTTGTAATTCCCCATCCCCCATAATTACAAATGAACGGCTACCGTTCTCTGCTAGCTGCGCGCCGATTGCGGTACCAACTGCAATTGGAAAACCGTGACCTAGCGGGCCCGTATTTGATTCAACGCCTGGCACTTTATTGCGATTTGGATGGCCATTTAAATTACTTAGCGGCTTGGCAAAAGTTTTTAGATCTTCAACTGGAAAAAAGCCACGCAAAGCAAGGGCCGAGTAGAGAGCAACTGCGGCATGACCTTTGCTTAGAATTATGCGATCACGATCGGACTTGTTTGGATTTTTGGGATCAACGTTTAGGACTGAGCCAAAGAGGGTTGCCAGAATATCTGTGATCGAAAAATCGCCCCCAATATGGCCCATTCCTGCACCTTTGATGGTGTGAAGAATTTGTATGCGGATCTCACGCGCTAAATCCGATATTTCCCGCGTATTTATCACCATAATGGCTTAACCCTATGTGCATTTACGCTCAGGTCAATACCATTTTCTGGCTCTTACGGATTTTTACTTGTTCTGTACTCTAAGGGATATGAATGACAAGGCAACAACACCTGAAGTAAAAAACGCTCGTCCATACGATGTCGCTCCTCCAACGCAGTTTGCAGACTTTATGCGCACCGGTTGGGCAACATCTAACCTCGAAGGACTACAGCCACTTGAAGTTGTTACTTATGCATTCACGCGCCGCCAAGTTTTATCGGCAGCATTTGCAAATATTCGAATTGTGATTCCTGCGGGAAATTACAAAACTCGGTCAAACGACACTGAATATGTCTTTCGTCCCCACAGCGCTTTTGCTTTTTACGCAGGCGTTCAGGGAGCCGATGCGGTTCCAGATTCAGTATTAATTATGGAACCAAATGAATCTGGCGGCCATGACTCTTATCTTTACTTGCATCCGAGATCGACCCGCGAGAGCGATGCTTTTTATACAGATCGCAAGTACGGAGAACTATGGGTTGGCCGACATTTCACACTCGATGAAGCAAATACTGTTTATCAGATTCAAACTCGTGATGTTGAAAAGATTGAAGATTTGCTGCGCTTTAGCAAAGAGACGCTTCTTGTTCGCGGTGAAGATGCTTTGATGGATAAGTTAATTTCCAAGCATGCGCGTGAATCAGAATTTCTTACATTTACATCTGAACAACGTTTAGTCAAAGACGAATACGAAGTTGCCGAACTACAGGCAGCCGTTGACGCCACTGGTCGCGGTTTTAGCGATGTTATTGCTGCGATGCCGGCTGCGGCAGATCATCCACGCGGTGAAAGAATTGTGGAAGGCGCTTTCTTTGGACGTGCTCGCCTAGAAGGCAACGACATTGGTTATACGACAATCGCCGCAGCTGGTTCACACGCCTGTGTATTGCACTGGATCCGCAACGATGGCGCTGTCCGTAACGGCGAATTGTTATTACTCGACGCTGGTGTTGAAATGGATTCTTATTACACCGCAGATATAACTCGCACCTTGCCGGTTAATGGAAAATTCTCACCAGCTCAACGCACCTTATATATGTTGGTTTATGAAGCGCAGTTAGCAGGTTTTGCAGCAGTTAAGCCAGGGGTTCCATTCTTGGAAATTAACCGCGCTGCACAACGAGTTCTGGCGCAAGGCCTAGCAGATATGGGAGTTTTGACTGTTTCTGCCGAAGAGTCAATGCAACCAGAAGTTGGTCTGCATCGCCGTTGGACTTTGCATGGCGTAAGTCATCATCTAGGTCTTGATGTTCACGATTGCGAACATGCTCGTCAAGATATGTATCGTGATGGCGTACTGCGTGAAGGAATGGTTTTAACTGTTGAGCCAGGGCTTTACATTCAGCCTGATGACGAACTATTTGCTCCTGAATATCGCGGAATCGGTATTCGAATTGAAGATGATGTAATTGTTACTGCGGACGGCTGTCGTAACCTGAGTGAAGATATCCCACGCCACCCAGATGCGATAGAAGCTTGGATGGCTTCGATTCTCGGTTAATTAACTAGCTGCAAACCTAAGTAGGCAGCTGCTAAACCAAAACCAAGTGACATAACTAGGTTGATGCTTATCTGGCGATAGCGTTTTAGCTCGAAGCCCAAGTAAATATCGAGCATAAATGTTGACCAGGTTGTGAACGCTCCGGCGAAACCGACTGCGACTAAATCATAAACTTTCTCAGACTTTGAAAAAGTTAAACCAATTAAGAACGAACCAAAAACATTGACTAGAAGTGTGCCTAGTGGCTTATCTGTAAATTTTCTAAAATACTGATCAATAGCAAAGCGGGCTGGCGCACCAACCGCCGCGCCTAAAATCACATATAGCGTATTCATTTGCGCACCGGAATCAGCTTACGGCTAAGCGGCAGAACGATCATCACAATCAACAGACTTAAGAAAATATTTGCTGCCAAGAAGAGTTCGCCACCAGCTGCTGGCTCAAATACTTGAACAGTTACTGCAGAAAAAGTTGTCATGCCCGCGCAGAAACCTGGCAGCAGTAGGTGTCTTAACTCGGTTATGCCACGGCGTTCCATTAAAACCAAAAGAGCACTGGCAAATGCGACGCCAATTAAATTTGCAGCAAGGGTTCCGTTGCGATCATCAGGGATGACAATAGATAAACCGAAGCGAACTAAAGTTCCTGCCACACCGCCGACCGCGACGAGCAGCAGTGAATTCATGTTCTAAACGATACCCTCGCGTTTGCGGATCTTTGAGCCTAACCAGCGGACTGGGTCATATTTAATATCTGCGACGCGCTCTTTCATCGGGATAATCGCGTTATCGGTGATCTTGATGTGCTCTGGGCAAACTTCGGTACAGCACTTAGTGATGTTGCACATTCCAAGTCCGTGTTCTTCTTGTGCGGTGCTCTTGCGATTTTTCAAAGTATCAAGAGGGTGCATATCGAGTTCTGCAATACGAATAAAGAAGCGTGGGCCAGCGAAGGATTTCTTATTCTCTTCATGGTCACGGACTACGTGACATACATCTTGGCAGAGGAAGCACTCGATACATTTGCGGAACTCTTGCGAGCGCTCAACATCGATTTGTTGCATTCTGGCCTCACCTGGCTTTAGTTCTTTAGGTGGCTCAAATGCCGGGATCTCCATAGCCTTTTTGTAGTTAAAGGAAACGTCAGTGACGAGATCTTTAATCACAGGAAATGCGCGAAGTGGTGTAACAGTGATTGTTTCATCACCGTATGCAGCAACTTGCGTCATGCAAGCAAGGCGTGGTTTACCGTTAATTTCCATAGAACAAGAACCACACTTGCCAGCTTTACAGTTCCATCGAACTGCCAAGTCGCCCATTTGGGTCGCTTGCACGCGGTGGATTACATCAAGAACGACTTCGCCATCATTGGCCTCTACTTGCACATCTTGTAAGCCACCATCAGTTGCATCGCCCCGCCAGATGCGAAGATTTACTTTGCGCGCCATTAGTTGGAACCGCCTTTCGCAACTTCATCTGGTGTCATATATTTCTTTAACTCCTCAACATCGAAGAGGCTAAATAGCTCTTTTGGCATAAATGGCAGCGCCTGTTTGCGCACTGTTACTTGCGTTCCATCAAATGATGAGATGTGGTTGTGCTGACGCCATCCCATATCCATGCCTGGGAAATCATCGCGGGTATGGCCACCACGAGATTCTTCACGACCGATCGCAGATTTAGCAGTGCTTTCAGCAACTAACAACATATTGTCCAAGTCGAATGCCAAGTGGAACCCTGGGTTGAACTTGCGGCCACCAGAGACTGCAACGTTTGCGCTGCGTTTTCTAATTTCTGCAATCTTTGTGATTGCATCCTTTAATTCATCGCCGGTACGGATGATGCCAACTAAGTTGTGGGTTACTTCCTGCAGTTCAGCGTGAAGTGAGTAAGAATTTTCTCCACCACTGCGCGCAAATGGCGCTTCGATTCTCGCAGCTGCTGCTGCAATAGTTGCATCCGCTACTGGCGCTGCAGTTGTCTGTTTAACGTAAGCGGCAGCACCCATTCCTGCGCGGCGACCGAATACCAAAAGATCTGAAAGTGAGTTTCCACCAAGACGATTTGAACCATGCATTCCACCAGCAACTTCGCCGGCTGCATATAACCCTGGAACGCCAACTGCTGCTGCAGTATCTGGCTCAACTTCAACGCCACCCATCACGTAGTGACAAGTTGGGCCAACTTCCATTGGCTCCTTCGTGATGTCAACGCCAGCTAATTCATAGAATTGGTGCCACATAGATGGCAGGCGCTTCTTGATTATTTCAGCAGATAAACGCTTTGAAACATCTAGGAATACGCCGCCATGCTCACTACCTCGGCCTGCTTTGACTTCAGAGTTAATCGCGCGCGCGACTTCATCACGAGGCAATAGCTCTGGTGGGCGACGATTGTTGTCTTGATCTTCATACCAACGATCTGCTTCTGCTTCATTGTCAGCGTATTTATCCTTAAATACATCTGGAATGTACTTAAACATAAAGCGCTCTCCATTTGAATTGGTAAGGATTCCGCCTTCACCACGAACAGATTCTGTAACCAAAATTCCACGAACAGATGGTGGCCAAACCATTCCGGTTGGGTGGAATTGCAAGAACTCCATGTCAACTAAATTAGCGCCAGCCTTTAGGGCAAGTGCGTGGCCATCGCCAGTGCCTTCCCAAGAGTTTGAAGTAATTTTAAAAGTCTTGCCGACGCCACCAGTTGCAATAATTACTGCAGGTGCTTCAAAAAGAACTTCCTCTCCTGATTCACGCCAGTAACCATAGGCGCCGGCAATCTTGCCGTCTTCTTTCAAGATTTCAGTGATTGTCAGTTCAGAAAAAACCTTAATGTGTGATTCGTATTCGCCGTGCTCGCGCTTATCTGCTTGCTGCAGCGCAACAATTTTCTGTTGCATTGTGCGAATTAGTTCAAGGCCGGTGCGGTCTCCAACGTGGGCAAGGCGAGGGTATTCATGTCCGCCAAAGTTACGTTGGCTAATCTTTCCTTCTTTAGTGCGATCAAAGAGCGCACCCCACATTTCAAGTTCCCAAATGCGGTCAGGTGATTCTTTGGCGTGAAGTTCCGCCATGCGGAAATGGTTAAGGAACTTTCCGCCACGCATTGTGTCGCGGAAGTGAACCTGCCAATTATCGTTTGAATTAGCATTACCCATTGATGCAGCAGCGCCACCTTCTGCCATAACTGTGTGAGCTTTGCCAAATAATGATTTACAAATAATTGCAACGCGCAGACCCAATTCACGTGCTTCTACAGCAGCGCGCAACCCCGCGCCTCCTGCACCAATTACAAGAACGTCGTACTTATGGCGTTCTAGAGCTGATTTATCGGTTGTCATATCTGTTGGCATCCTTTAGAAGAAGTAGAAATTGGTCCAGGCGCCAGTTGCAACTTGGCGAACGTAGATATCAGCAAAGGCAACCCCGGCAAGTGAGTACCAAGCAAATTGTTGGTGTGAATGATTCAGAACTGAAACCCAGCTCCATAGCTTGTAACGAACTGGGTGCTTTGAGAAATTCTTTAACCTTCCACCAATGGTGTGGCGGCAAGAGTGGCATGATGCTGAATAGAACCAGAGCAGTGTTGAACTAACCAAAAGGACAAGTGAGCCAACGCTCATGTGTCCCCATTCGCCCTCAGGATTTTTAAAAGAGATTACCGCATCATAAGTAAGAATGACATTGAGAACTAAGCCTGCATAGAAAAAGTAACGGTGAGAGTTTTGAATGATCAGTGGGAAGCGAGTTTCTCCAGTGTATTTCTTGTGTGGTTCAGCAACCGCACAAGCAGGTGGTGACATCCAAAAAGATCTGTAATAAGACTTACGGTAGTAGTAACAAGTCATACGGAAACCAAGTGGGAAAATCAAAATAATCAAAGCTGGTGAAAGTGCAAAGTTGAAAATTTCAGCACTTACCGGAGTCCATCCAAATATTGTTGCTTCGGGTAGACACGCTTTAGAAAGACATGGTGAATAAAATGGAGAGATCAGGTGATCTTTGTAGTAATTTGCACCTTCGAACGCGCGGAACGTTGCGTAAATAACGAAGCTCAATAAAACACCGAAGGTAATCGCAGGTTGTATCCACCACTTGTCAGTGCGAAGTGTGCGCTCTTTAATCTTGGCGCGAGTTGGAGAAAAGACTCCGGACATTTCTACCCCTTTAGGCCCTTGTTAAGGATTGTGGATCACTAAGGAGAAGTGTGCGCTTGAATGCAAAAAGTGGCTAGGTATAAGCCCGCGAACAGGCTATGAGGTCAGCCACAGGTTTTGCCTTGTGGGCAAAGCCAATATTGAAAGGCCTATAAAAACTGGCGGAGGGCGTGGGATTTGAACCCACGAAACTTTCGTTTGCCGGTTTTCAAGACCGGTGCACTCGGCCGCTATGCGAGCCCTCCGTGGGAGAGATTACCCGAAGTTCTCAGCCATTAAAAA
>Ga0164295_10002594_pt1 | contig 14789 bp, 11 predicted proteins | sample GEODES006metaG_FD_111798 | JGI IMG/M metagenome (GOLD analysis project Ga0164295, IMG submission 111798) | Oligotrophic lake water microbial communities from Sparkling Lake, Wisconsin, USA - GEODES006 metaG | ecosystem: Environmental > Aquatic > Freshwater > Lake | place: USA: Sparkling Lake...
AAACTTCCGCTGGACCCAGTACTATAATGGAATTGATACACTCCTGAACTCGGACTATACATATATAAATTAAAGTTGCGACTTCCAGCAGATGCCCCGAGAAATGCCCGATATGTTCCATTATCTATACTAGTTAAATTACCCGCCACAAAGACTGTTTTTCCCGTATAGGTGGGATTGTATTTACTGGCTACTAGAGATCCTGAGCCAGTTGTTCCATTAAAGGAAAGATAACCACCGTTCAACGAACTATAAGTAGTGCCGGTCAGACTTGTGGCATTATTGGCATTCGGACTCAAATCTGTCCAGGTTGTTCCTGTTCCAGCATAACTTGCTACATTCCCAGCATCCAAATATAAGAGCATATTTGTGGTTACCAAGATGCTGCTCACAGTGGAAAAGGCCGAATCGCCATTGAGATTGTGGGCTGTGACTTTAAAGGTATAGGCAGTTCCATTTGTAAGACCCGTCACAGTGCCACTCGTGCTGGGAAATGTGGTACCAAAGGTTGTATAATTTGTACCATCGGTGCTGTAATACGCGGTGTAATAGTCAATGGCCGCTCCACCCGTGCTAGAGGGCGCGGACCAGGTGAGCGCCACTTGTGCATCACCAAAGGTGCCTTGGAGATTGGTGGGCGCTCCAGGCACAGTGGAGGGCGTGACAGCAGACGAAGCAACAGACAACTCGGAATCACCATTGAGATTGTGGGCTGTTACTTTGAAGGTATAGGCTGTTCCATTGGTGAGACCAGTGACTGTGCCACTCGTGCTGGGAAATGTAGTACCAAAGGTCGTATAATTCGTACCATCGGTGCTGTAATATGCGGTGTAATAGTCAATGGCCGCTCCACCCGTGCTAGAGGGCGCGGACCAGGTGAGCGCCACTTGCGTGTTTCCGTGTGTTCCTGCGACACTTGTGGGTGCTCCAGGCACGGTAGAGGGTGTTACAGATACGGCAGCGGATGCTGTACCGTCGCCCACCTCTGTCACAGCCTTCAATTTCACGCTGTAAGTTGTACCATTTGTAAGTCCAGTAATGGATACAGGACTGGCTGTTTGAGCCGGCGAGAAGGCCGTAAAGTTGGTTCCCCCATCTGTCGAGTACTTGTAATTAGATAGAGTGCCACCATTTGTGGAGCCTGGTGTAAATGCGATAGAAGCAGTTGTGTTTCCGTGCGTGGCCACAAGACTCGTGGGCGCATCCGCGATAGCACGAGGAGTGACTGCTGCGGATGCAGCGGACACAGGCGAATTGCCTGCAGAATTCGTGGCGTACACTGTAAAGGAGTAGGCGGTTCCATTTGTAAGTCCCGTGAAAGTGTACGTGCTGACGGATGCCCCAGACACTGTGAAACTCGCACCGCCGACAGCCGTAATTGTGTAAGAGGTAATGAGAGCGCCGCCGTTTGACAAGGGCAGAGACCATGTGACCACCACTTGGCCCGTTCCAGGCGTTCCCACGACATTTGTAGGCGCATCTGGACGACGAAGAGGATAGATGGTGGGTCCGAAAGGATTCGCCGGCGAAGCCGCGACAGATCCGTTTGTTGCCATCGTGAAGGCGTTACTACTTTCATCTGCATAAGGAGTATTGTAGTATGTGTCCAGGAGCAAGGAGGTGTAGTTATTACCAGTACTCACATGAATAGAAGATTCTGTGTTTTGATTCACACCTGTAATCGCCAGGATATTTGCGCTAGATCCTTGTGTTGCGGTCAACGGCTGTGTTGGAACAGTGAAATTGGCATTGCTTGTGTTTGTTCCAGAATACACATTAATACCATTGACAATACGAAGACTGGCAATAAATCCATTATACTTACTATCAGCAGTGTTTCCACCGACTATAAAGTTGTTGAAGGTGGAAAGAGTGCTATAAAACCCAACGTTGGTTGACCCAAGAAATTTGCCATCGTAATACAACGAATAGGTGCTATTTAATCCTTGCGCAACCATGTGGTGCCATCCACCATTTACAACTGTGGGAATCAATGCCGCCATGTTCCCTGTTGGACGCTGGTTTGCAAGACTGACTAGGTAGTAATCATTTCCTGTCGTTTTCTGAATCTCAAACGAATTGATGGCAGTGTACTGGTCAGGATTGCCCCAATTTGTTAATATATTTGTCTTGGGCGATGTCGCCAGTGGCAGTGTTGTGCTAATAAACATTTCAATCGTAAAGGGGTCGCCGTAAATTGGCAACGTCCAGTTGCTCGTAAGGGATAGGTAGCCGCCGGTAAACTGGATGCTGCCATTGAGTGTGCTGGGATACGTAGCAACAGGCTCTACGGCAAGAGATAGCACTTCGGGTCCTAATGCAGGTGTAATACCGACATAGTAGAATACGCCAGTCACGGGGGCGACAGCGGGAGACAGCGAATTGGTGCTCATGTTGGCAGCCACCGACTGAGGGGTACCAACTTGCGACCGTGTTGCTGGAATTGTGGCAGAGGTTGTAGAATAATACCGAACGGTCACCGATGTGGAGGGAGCCGCTGTCCAAGACGACGCCAAGTCTGTGCTAAAGGGGGTCATTTGATCCAGGAGGATGCTGGTAATGGGAGATGGCATCGCAATGGAACTGACTGTGGAGATCGTTGGTTGACCAGTGTAGGTTCCTCTAATGTAATAGAGTGTGGAAGGATAGGGTTGTACGCCTATCGTGAGACTGCTGGTACCATCGTTGGTGACGATCGTGCTGATTAACCCGCCTCCCGTCGCCGTCAATACATTTGTGGAAAAGAAGGACAGCGTTATAGATGAATTATACGCAACAAACCAGTTGGCTGTAAGAGAGGTTGCATAGGCTGTGAGTGAACTCAATGAAAGCGAGGAAAAAGGGTTGAGACCCTGTGTCGCACTGGGACTTGTAATATTCGGCTGACCGGCTGTACGCCCCACCGTATAGTAGTAAATACCACTAATAGGCTGAATCTTGACAGTGGCGTTGGAAGCGGCCCCCGAGAGAACCGTCACCGTGCTGAGCAAGGTTCCTCCCGTCACGGTGGCTGTCGCATTGCTGTAAAAATCTAGGGACACATTCGCCGGCGGCGACACACGGAAGAAGCCTGTTAGTGAATTAGCTTCGTAGGTCAAGGAGGAAATAGTCACATTGCTCAAAGAATTAGGCGCCAAGAGAGTGGAGGTAAAGGTGCTGATTGCGCTTGTGGAATATGCAATACCCGCAAAATAGTATGACCCCGTGCTAATTGTGGTGTTGTATGTGATGGATGAAATGCTGCTATTTGCGTATTGAAGAGGTCCCAAGGTACTAAAGACACCGGTAGGATTCGCCGAATTAGCCACATAAAATTGGATATCTGCAGGATAGGGGGGAGTGGATGTCCATTTTGCTGTAAGAGAGGTTGCACTTGGTACCAAGGTGCTGAGGAAAAAGGGAGAATATACGATGGAAGACACCATATTGGGTCCTGCACGGACAATCGCATTATTTGTGCTAACGACTGTTAGATCTACACTGACCCAATCCAGAGGTTTAAATCCGTTTGTGTAGATTGTTGAAAACGAATTAGTAGATGCATACGAGAGGGGTCCAATCGGTGTTCGTCCAATAACACTGTCTGTCGCATTGGAATAAAATTGTACACCTGTGATGTAACTTACATTTGTCGACCATCTGGCGCCCAAGGTGCTGGTGTAGACACTCACGCCGGTGATGCTGGCATTGGATAACACAGGAGTTGAAACAGCCGTAGGTCCTGCATATACAATAGCATTATTCGTACTAAATACAGTGAGATCAGCGCTGATCCAACTTCCAGGAGGGAGGCCAAAAGTGTAAGGAGTTGAAAATATATTCGTGGTGGAAACATAGTGAATAGACCCAATAGGTGCTCGGTCTACAAGACTGTCTGTTGTATTTGAATACAATTGAATTCCCGTGATATAGAGTGCATTTGTAGACCATGTTGCACCTAAGGTGCTCGTAAACAGGTCTACACCAGTCATTTTGGCGTTGGATAATGTGGGGTATTCGTAATATCTTGTTATGCTAGAATACTTTGTTCCACCGACGAGACTCACGGTTCCAAAGTAATAATAGCCTCTGGTTAAGGGTAGCGTCTGTGTGAGTGTGGTGGAAGGAGATACTACCGTGAAAGGCGTGGCTATCGTGCTGCCGCCCGCAAAGACATTGTTTGTGGTAGTCTGAAAAAAGGTGACCTCGACATCCCCTGTATCAGGTGCTTCTTCCCAGGATATAGTCAAGGAGGTATCCGCCACCTGTAAGGTAGATAATGTCACATTTTGAATATTTGTGGGATATTTGTAGGCGTAGGATGACACATTTTCTAACACTTCTGCGCCGGATAGTGCGCGTCCGTAAATGAGCACTTGTCCGATTTCGCCGACAATATAAGCTTCGCAACAGTCATAATCCCAGCGACGACCGATACGGTAATAATTATTGTAATCAGACCCTGCGTCGGATCCACTCACGGTCCCAATTGGGTATCCATCTTTATAAGATATCAATTGTGAACCATTATTTGTGATTGCTAGATTGTGCCATTCATTGTTTGATATATTGAAGTCTGGTCCAAAGTTCCACGCACCGTTATAGAAAGTTCCACCTCTTGTCTGTAAATCATTGCTATACGATGTTGTAATTGCCATGTTCACAGTATTTCCACTGTATGTTTCTGTCACCACACAAGCACCAGCCCCGTTATCTGGGCCGACGGGGTTTCCCGTCTGTTTGAACCAGGTTTGCAACGTAAAGTTGGAGTACGAGCCAATGCCTCTTGGACCCGTGGGAGGAAAACGCCAATTAGTAGAACCATTCAAGACAAGCCCGTTGCCAGCAGCATTCAATGTTGCTGTGCCATTTTCAATCACGGCATTATAATTGTTTCCACTGCGATCTAGCCATTGACCATAGCCAGGATAGGATTCAGCAGACAAATAGACAATCAAATCACTAGAATTTACGTTGGGAATTGAAACAAAGGGTGTAAACACGGGAATGCTGTATCCTGGATCATTTACCGCATAGACATAATATCGGTAGGATGATGCTGCATTCAAAGACGAAATCAGCACATTGCTCATAAAGGGATATTGACTGCGTGCAAGAATCGGATCTCCGCCATTAGAACTGATGGCTTTAGCGACAAACCATTCTATGGGTGGTGTGGCCACCACACCTGAGGACACCCATGTCACAAGGGCGGAGGTTGCGGACCTTGGAAAAGCGCCTACGGATGCAACTGCTTGTGGCTTGAAGCCGGGAGCGACACGGCGAAACAGTGTCGTGGGGCTTGAAAATCCGAGATCGTTTTGGGCAGTAATTTCGTATGTATATTTGATGCCATTCGTCATGGAGGACAGAATGGCAGTCGTATATCCAGCGTAAGTTGTGAAAGGCGTATTTACCGTGAGGGTACTAGGAACGGGAAATCCCCCACTAGCATCCGTCAATGTGATTGTATAGGTAGAAACGAAGGAAGCACCCGTGCCAATATTTGCAGGTGGATACCAGTAAAATTGGAGGGTTCCATTGGTGGCTTTCGGCCGAATTAACAAGGTGGGCGCTGTGATATCCGCCATAGGTTCTATTCAGCCTGTGTAAATTAGACAGTGCGTATAAACTCCCAAGACATGTCTTCGCAGATTTTCTGCCAAATCTTGTCCTGCATATACAGTTTCTCACGGCTTTTCAACAGTGGAAAGCAGGGCAGATATTCATCCAGTTCCAGCAGTTCGCAGAACTTGTAGAGAACAAAGGAATAGGATAAGAAGTTACTACGTTTTTTAGGACAGTGTTTCACAAAGGAAAACTGGATTTCCTTGAACATGAAGCGTAGCTTTTCCTCCACTTCTCGGGAAAGCACCGGTGCCGAGACACCGTTCAACCGGTTCAGGATATGCGCCACGTGGTCGTAACAGCGATGGAGTTTGAGTTTTTTTATGACTTCCTTGAGTTTGGATGGCTTGACCTTGCTCATATCCGTAATGCGTTCCTTGCGGAGTTCGGTCTTAATGGCATCTAAGGTGGCGACTGAGATGTCGGTGGTTTCTTTCGCTTGAAACTGTGCCAACCATTCGTTCAAGTGGTTGATTTTCTTGTAGGCGTAATAGGACATTTCGCGCGGAGGATCCTTGTAGGAGGGTTTTTCGGAATCTACAAGGATACAATCACGATGACCGCATTGCGGGCAATCCAAGAAGGTGTCGTTAAAGTACATTTCTGTGTCGCAGATGGGACAGCTGCCGAAATCCTCGCTCACACTGTTGGCGATAGCAACATCGGTGGTTGTTCCTTCTGGGTCCAAGGCCTGGAGATACAGTTCCAACGCCTTGTCTCGCTTGAATCCAACGGTGTTGTCCAGATTAGAAGCCGTTTTAACCTTTGGTTCTTGATAACTTATCTTATTAACAGGAGCCTCAGATTCTTGGGATGCAAAATATGCATAGACACTGTTGGAGGGAATGCGGCTCTTCTTGCTTGGTTTGGGATCGTAGGGGGCTTCTCCTGCTGCAATGCGCTCTTGGGCGTCTGTATACGAAAAAAGAATATCGCCAACGCGCAAATAATAGTCGGACGTGGCGCTGCCGCTTTCTATGCCGGCAATTTTGGTTTCCAAGTCGCGAATGTCGGTTTCCAACTGTGTTTGTTTCATCAAGCTTTGGATGTCCTGGTTCGTGAGAACATGGGGACTTGCATAATCCTGTTCTACAACGGCCAATTGCTGTTTCATACTGTGTAAAAGTGTTTTCAACTCTGGAAGTTTATTTTTTTCTTCTGCAAATGTGGAAAGTTGCTGGGCGTGATAGGATTCTAGAGTTTTTGCAGTTTCCATAGGTTTTGCCGACTTGGAAGAAGGCAGGGGGGCTTCTTCCTGGCACAACAGTTTATCCAGCGACGACATTCTATTGTTTTGTACGGAAAGGGGTTTAAGTGGTAGGAATTGCGATAAGAAGCATGCGGGTGTCTGCGGTTGCATCTGTATAGTAAGGTCCCCGGAGTGTTTCCGTCAATTTTCGGAAACTCCCGGAGTTGGCAAATTTTTTTTCTTTGAGCAAGATATAAACCATGGGATCAGGAGGCCTTATGCAACTCGTCGCTTATGGCGCACAAGATATCTACCTTACAGGTAACCCACAGATCACCTCGACATATTGAAGGGGGTGGAAAAGCAATCGGGGGGTGCAAAGGGAATAAGCACCCCGGCAAGTCCGTTAGTGGTTCCAGTTTGTCAGATGAGAGACAGCCACAGTTGCTAGTCGTTTTACAGCGGCAACATTATCAAATTGCGGGAACACCCTAAAGTTTCTATTACTAACCCACCTCCGAAAGGAAGGTGGGGGCTGAGAACTGAACTCAGAGATAGTAAAAATATAGAAAATTGATGAGTTGATGAGAACTCTGACAATGGGCAATCCGCAGCCAAGTTCTAAGGGAACCTACGGTTCCCCTTTGACCCCTCCCTTTTTGGGAGAAAAATCAAAGGACCGTGTGTTTCTATGAATGCAGTTCAGAGACTAAATGGTAGTGGGTGGGAGAATCCTGCGTTTTCCTCTTTTTCCTTCTTTTTTGCTAAAAGCAAAAGGGAGGGGTTAAAGGGGAACCGTAGGTTCTCCTGCTTAAGTTATAGTCCAACCCCTCGGAGTGCGACGACACAGTCAACCTGTGTTCTGTACATTGATGCAAAGCAATGTATGGGCTCCAATAAATTTCCCGAAAGGGAGGGTACACCTTGTCTTCAAGGTCGTCTACCGTCGCCACACCAACTTTGCCATGGAGGCCATTGAGCAGACCTTCTCTGGCACTGCCAACTTTGGCAAGAAGGTCCAGTGCACCATCTCCCGTAATGGTGACTTGATCCACCGTGTCTACCTCCAGGCCACTCTCCCCCAGGTGGCCCTTGCGTCCACGGATGGCTCTGGCGCCCAGTTCCGCTGGCTCAACTGGATCGGTCACAACTTGATCAACAACGTGTATGTTGAGATTGGTGGCCAGCAGATTGACAAGCACTATGGTGACTGGCTCCACATCTGGAACGAGCTCACCCAGGAGCCTGGCAAGCAGGCCGGTTATGCCGAGATGGTTGGCAACGTGCCTGAGCTCGTCAACCTGCTCGTCCAGGGTGGCGAGGGCTGCGACGCTGCCTGCACGTACAACACGGAGCCCAACGCCCTCAACGAGGTTGCCTCTTGCGCCCCTGAGTACACTCTGTACATTCCTCTGCAGTTCTGGTTCTGCCGCAACCCTGGTCTTGCGCTGCCCCTGATTGCCCTCCAGTACCACGAGGTCAAGATCTGGCTGGAGTTTGAGCAGCTCGCCAACCTGTGCTTTGATTACTCCGCCACTGGCGGCTCTAACCTGCACACCATCCGTGACCGTGTCGGCACCTCTGGCCTGGTCTCTGCGTCCCTGTATGTTGACTACATCTACCTGGACACGGATGAGCGCCGCCGCTTCGCCCAGGTCTCTCACGAGTACCTGATTGAGCAGCTGCAGTTCACCGGCGGTGAGTCTGTGACCTCCTCTGCCAACAAGATCAAGATGAACTTCAACCACCCTTGCAAGGAGCTCGTGTGGGTTGTTCAGCGTGATTCTTTTGTTGACTGCTCTGATGCCACCATCAACCCCTACAAGGGCCAGCAGCGCAACAACTACTCCGATTGGTGGGATCGCTCCGTGCTGGAGTCTGGCTACTCCGTGACCCGTGTGGAGGGCCTGGCGGGCTACAACCCTGTCGTGTCTGCCAAGATCCAGCTCAACGGCCATGACCGATTTGACGAGCGTGAAGGCAAGTACTTCAACTTGGTCCAGCCTTACCAGCACCACACCAACATCCCCGCTGTCGGTATCAACGTGTACTCCTTTGCGCTCAAGCCCGAGGAGCACCAGCCCAGCGGCACCTGCAACTTCTCCCGTATTGACAATGCGACCCTGAACATCACCCTGACCAACAACACCGTTGGCTCTACGCTGAGTGCCCAGGTCCGCATCTACGCGGTGAACTACAACGTTTTGAGAATTATGAGTGGAATGGGCGGTCGATCGAAGCAACTCAATAGAGTAGCAAGGCTGCCAATAGTGCAAAGAAAAGTTTGTGCTAGTTATAAGGTCAAACTCTTTTAAAAGAGAGTTTGTAGCAACACTATCAAATTGCGGGAACGTCCTGTGAAACCATTTGTACCGTCCTAGAGCCGAAAGGCCTGTCTAGTGACACCATAGGGAAACTTGTGGGTATGGTAAGAATCAAGTGGGTAGGGATAATCCGCAGCCAAGTTCTAAGGTTGTGCAAACAACTATGAATGCAGTTCAGAGACTTAATGGTAGTGGGCGGTGAAAATCGCCTAAGATAAAGTCCGGCTCCTCAGAGATGAGGCTTCAAAGAGGAATTGTAATGTGTGCCTTGCACATTACAAGGAGAGCTTTGAGGGATACACCACGTTCAGTGTATCAGAACGCACGCTTGCGTACTCTAACTAAACACACTTCCTTGTGTGTTATTTCACATTGTGTGGTGTTAGTCACAGTGTTTACCCATATCTACTTTTTGTAAACGTAGATGTGGAGACGACGAAAATTGAATCTAGGTCCCTTGACGACAACCTTCAAAATGGAGCCCGTTAAATGTAAGCATGAGACTTGTAGAAATAGCCCCAAGGAGATGATAGGCGGATACTGCCAAAAACATCAGCGGTTTCGTCTACATGGTGAAGGGCTAGCGCTCGGCAAATTCTTCTGTCGCAACTTCTTTCGTGGGTGCGATAGTGAAGTAGCAGAAGGAGTCAAAACGTGCGCTGGATGTTTAGCAAAGAACAAGGAAGGAAAAACAGCCTGTGCGCATGAAGGGTGTAACTTTCAGGCAAAAGCAGATGATACGTATTGTGGAAAGCATCAACGGGATAAAATCCGAGAGGAAGCAAAAACGAAAGGCATTCGGTATTGTGACATTGCAAGAGGGTGCATGAAAATTTTGGATAAGGATGCCGTCAAATGCGAGGCATGTTTAGAAGTGGCCCGCAGAAATGAAAAAGTGCGATTTGATGAACGAGTCAAGGTGGCAAATGGAATTAGGTCTGTTGCAGATACCACAAAGCGATTGTGTATAATGTGTGGAAAAGAGTATGAAAAATTTAATACAATTCGTGGTGCCGAAAGCACACGATGTGAGGGATGTCAAAATACGATGAGACTGCAAGATCACAAACGTGAAGGTCGTGTGCGTTCCTACAAAGTGGAGTACATGAATAATATAGAACGGTATTACAAACAGTATTACATGGGTGCTCATAAACGGGAGCATCCGTTTGAACTTACACTTGACCAGTTCCGTGACCTTGTTGCAAAACCTTGTCATTATTGTAATCATCAAAAAGAGGGTGAAGCAAATGGGATAGACCGTGTGGATAATGATAAAGGATACATCTTAAGTAACTGCGTATCTTGCTGTGATGTGTGCAATCGCATGAAACATATTTATCACATAGATTTCTTTCTTAGCAAAATAAAACAGATTACGACACACACTGCACCTTCTAGCGAGTTTACTGTTCGCTGGAAGGCGTATTATCCTAGAAAAGCCACACCTTACAATAAATACAAATATGATTCCGCAAAACGTAACGTCCCTCTGACTCTCACCGAAGCGCAATACACCGAACTAACCCATAACCCCTGCTACCTTTGCGGCTACTCAAACACAGACGGTATCGGAATAGACCGTATGGATAATACTGTAAGAAGTTATACGTACGAAAACTGCCGGTCATGTTGTCATTCTTGCAACATTATGAAGGCTACTGAGAGTCACTCTGAATTCCTCGCACAGTGCGCTGCTATCGCAACCCAACATAAAAATTGAGAAATCCCACACCGAGCAAACACCCAACAAACATGTCTCTTCCCACCGACTTTCTCGCCTCCAACACGATTGATCCGTTTGCGGACAACAAACCGGTCGCCAAGATTAATATCCGCATTCAACAGCGCAACGGCAAGAAATCCATCACCACGATACAGGGATTGGACGCAGATCTGGACGAGAAACGCATCTGTAGGGCCATGCGAAAGGAGTTTAACTGCAACGGCAATATAGAAGAAGACAAAGATTATGGAACGATTATACAATTACAGGGAGATCAGCGAAACCTTGTCAAAGAGTGGCTGATTCGTCAGGAAATCTTGACAAAGGAGGAAGCCGAAGAACGCTTGGTGGTTCATGGATTCTAGGGATAAAATGAGATTATGCGTTTGAAAAAATGAAGACAAGGGATGCGGAATGCTTGTGCGCAATCATGGACACGGAACAATCTGAACACGTGGAAGGCTCTGTCCTTACGAGTTCTTATAAAGTAATATACACACTGTTGATGTCTTTCCTTCTGCCCTATCTTGGATTTCATGCAGCACATTTCCTAAGTACGAATGTGTATGCCTATGTGTGCGCAAATCCATCCTTGTACGGATATGTCATGTCTCTCATTTCCACAGGCAGTCCGATGTGTGCCTCCCTCTTGAATGTCATGCAGTACACCTCTCATGGTGTAACGGCAGTGCTATTTGCGTCGGCAGCGTCCTTTCTGACGCTTTTAGGATCGTGCACAAAGAGGGATTGAATCAGACTGTAGGGACATCCGGAATTTTTCTTGACCCATATAAAATGTCTGGTGGAAGAAAATCAACTGTTCCTGCACCTTCTCCTAAAGCTGTCACATATGAGCAATGCGTTAAGATTGAAGGGTTGCCAGTGGGATCCGTTTGCACAAACATCCCAGGGCACAAAACTGGAATTGCAAAAATTGTAGTGTCTGTTCCAAAGTCAGCCCCTGCTAAAAAAAATGCTCCACCACATTCTAAAAAACGAAGTCGTAAGAATCGCAAGACACGAAAACAGCGACGATCGTAGAATGCCTCCCAAATCATATGATGCACATTTCAAGAATTTTGCAAAAACTCTTGAACTGGGATGTGACCGTGATACTGTGCGGAGCCGGTCGAAAGATTTTGCGACCGCGTTACGCCTTGGCGTGTATGATGTGTACGCTCGTAAATATCATGCGTTTCTGTTTACACACTGGTGCGAGGTGCATGGAGTGGAGATGCCAAGTGATTGGGACTCTGAAGGATATTGGTCTCTTACATTCCATTGATATGCCCTAAACCGAAGACCCTTATAGAACCTTAAGGGATGAGAGTTCTGGCAGCTTTATTTTTTGCGCTACATATTGTGGCAAATCCTCCCTTTACACAAGAATGGGGCGATACGTCTATGATTTATAATGAAACAAATGTGACAACGAGTGCCCCGGCGCAATACATTTCAGGAAGGCAACTTGCGTGTGCGACCTGTGTCGCTGGCAAATACTGTTCAGGATCCACATGTCTTACATGTGCTGTTGGAACATATAAAACAACGACCTCTGGAACAGCTCCCTGCACCACCTGTACCGCTTGTGTTGCAGGATCCACCTATCAGACGGTGGCGTGTACTGCGACTACAAATAGGGCGTGCACGACATGTAGCACATGTTCCGCTGGCACACGGAGAAGTGCAACTTGTACAACAACCGCAAATACAGGATGCACTGCTTGTATAGCGGGCTCCACCTTTAGCACCACGACAAATGCCGCCACCTGCACAACCTGCGCTGCTGCCTGCGTAGCAGGTTCCACCTATCAATCCACAGCATGTACCGTAACGACAAATAGGATATGTTCTGCGTGCACCGTTTGTGCCGCTGGTACATGGAGAAGTGCCACTTGCACTGCGTTGGCAAATACAGGATGTACCACCTGTGTAGCAGGATCTACATACAGCACTACAACAAATGCTGCGACTTGTACTGGTTGTACATCTTGTGCAGCAGGCACCTATGCATCTACAGCCTGTTCAACCACTGTGAATAGAGCATGCACAGCCTGTGTAGCAGGCTCCACATATAGTACAACGACCAATGCTGTTAGCTGCGCAGCGTGTACCGTTTGTGCCGCTGGAACACGAAGAAGTGCTACTTGTACAACAGTGGCGAACACAGGATGTACAGCTTGTGTAGCGGGATCTACATACAGCACCACAACAAATGCTGCGTCCTGTATGGCCTGTACAACCTGTCTCACAGGGCAAACAGAGACTGTGGCTTGCACTGTTACAACGAATCGTGTTTGTGCGTATATTTCTCCGACCCCAACGGGGACCCCTAGTAAAACTGGAACGCCTAGTCGGACTAAAACACCAACACAAACTCCTAGCAAAACAGGAACACCAACAAGAACACCGACTGGGACTGGAACTAAAACTGGAACGCCAACACAAACACCATCAAAAACAGGAACGCCTAGTCGAACTAAAACACCAACACAAACGCCAACTAAAACGGGAACACCGACAAGAACACCTACTGGGACTGGAACTAAAACAGGAACGCCGACACAAACACCGTCAAAAACAGGAACACCGACACGAACTCCTACAGGGACTGGAACTAAAACGGGAACGCCGACCCAAACGCCATCCAAAACAGGAACGCCGACAAGAACACCGACAGGGACTGGAACGCCGACAAGAACTCCTACAGGGACTGGAACTAAAACGGGAACGCCAACACAAACACCCTCAAAAACAGGAACGCCGACACGAACACCGACTGGGACTGGAACGAAAACGGGAACTCCTACACAAACGCCAACGAAAACGGCGACTCCGACAAGAACACCGACTGGGACTGGAACACCGACACGAACACCGACTGGGACTGGAACGAAAACGGGAACGCCAACACAAACACCATCCAAAACAGGAACGCCGACAAGAACTCCGACAGGGACTGGAACACCAACGCAAACACCTAGTCAAACTGGAACCAAAACTCCAACGCCGACAAGAACTCCGACTCGGACGGGAACGCCCACAGTAACGCCGACACGAACTCCGACTGGGACTGGAACATCCACAGTGACGCCGACACGAACTCCGACTGGGACTGCAACATCCACAGTTACGCCGACACGAACTCCTACAGGAACAGGAACGCCGTCACAAATACCTAGTCAAACAGGAATGGCAACAGCAACGACCACAGGAACGACCACAGGAACGACCACAGAAACGACCACAGGAACAGCTACAGGAACGACCACAGGAACAGCTACAGGAACACCTACAATAATTCCGAGTCAAACTGGAACTCAATCCGGAATGTCCACACTCACCGCAACGAGAACGAAAACAGGCACGGCAACAGCAACCCGTTCTATGACCAATACGGCATCTTTACCCATTACATCTAGTCAAACTGTGACACAATCAAGTGTAGGGACAGCATCACAATCAATAACAGGATCATCTTCCAATACAATATCTAGCACGATGACTCAGACTGCAACGTCATCCAACACTGTGACACTCTCCAACACTCAAACCGGAACAGCGTCTAATACAGGAACAGCATCTAATACTGCAACACCCTCCAATACGATGACAAAGTCTGGAACATCTTCCAACACGATCACATCATCTAGCACCATAACGCAAACAGGAACAGCGTCCAACACTGGAACGCCATCCAATACTTTAACACAGACTGGAACAGCGTCCAATACTGCAACACCCTCTAATACCATTACAAAAACAGGAACGCCGTCAAATACGCAAACACCATCTAATACTTTAACACAGACTGGAACAGCGTCAAACACTGGAACGCCGTCAAATACTTTAACACAGACTGGAACAGCGTCTAATACAGGAACACCCTCTAACACGATTACAAAAACAGGAACAGCGTCAAACACAGCTACACCCTCCAATA
>Ga0164295_10002599_pt1 | contig 14768 bp, 15 predicted proteins | sample GEODES006metaG_FD_111798 | JGI IMG/M metagenome (GOLD analysis project Ga0164295, IMG submission 111798) | Oligotrophic lake water microbial communities from Sparkling Lake, Wisconsin, USA - GEODES006 metaG | ecosystem: Environmental > Aquatic > Freshwater > Lake | place: USA: Sparkling Lake...
ACGTCTCCAAGGCTGGGTGTCGTTCCACAAATCATGACCTTATCGCCTGATAGAAGAGATATTGTTGAATCAAAATACAAAAGATGTGGAGCTAGAAGAAAGCAGTCGTCCTCTAGGATCACTACTTCTTTCTCTGTTTTAAAGACCCAATCAATGGCTGTTGGAACGGCTCTTCCAACCCCAAGATTCCTCTCAGCGATCTTGACCTCGATCCCTCTCTCATTCTCGAGCAACTTCGCAAAACTTATTAACCTTTCATTCTCAGATTTAAATAAGGTCTCGGCTTTGTCAATAAACAAATATATTCTGCGCCCAGTTGAAACATATTCACTTATCATTTGCGCTATGTTTTCTACACGGGCAAAGCCAACAATGAGAAGAGGAATCATATGTTAAACCCTCCGGCTCCCGGATTGATAACGCTCTCAATTGTAACAGTAACGTATCATGATTTAGAGAGATTTAAGAGTACCGCAGAGACCATGAAATGGTCGTCAGGAATGTCTGTAGAGTGGATCGTGGTTTTGCCACAGCATGATTTACCGACAAGAAGGTACATTGATTCACTACAGAGCAATTCAAAGTTGAGGGTTGTTGATGATCTTGGTGATGGAATTTACGAGGCAATGAATCTAGGATTAATGTCCGCCAGAGGAGAGTACGTATCTTTTTTGAATTCTGGCGATTTGGTGTCTAGTCTCGATCTGCTTGCGCAATTAGTTGACTTCTTAAAGGCAAAAAAGCGCGAGATAGTAATTGTAGATGTTGAAATTCCCTGGAGGAAACCACAACTCACATCGATGGATAGTTTCCAAAATTTCACTCAGTTTAAAGTTAACTCGTTCATCTCGCACCAAAGCATAATTATCCGTACCGGTCTTTTATTGGATATGGGGGGGTTTGATTTGAGATACCGAGTCGCAGCTGATACTGATCTGATTGTTAGGGTTGCCCGGTATGGGCAAACTAGCTTTTTTGATCGCAAAGTTTTTTTCGTGGAGCAGCCAAACTTTGCGTCACAAAGAAATAGACGGGCGCGCGCCGAAGTTATAATGATTGCTTTCTTAACTTCTCGAGGAATAAGCAGAATAAGAATTCCCTTAAATCTCATTTTGAGAGAACTGAAGGCGGTCCCTCAAAGATTCATTCGCTAAATCAGAGACTGGTAGGATAAATTTTATGAAATTTACATCAATTCATGGCGGAAGTAACTTTTCGCGCACTCATTTGGTGCAGAAATTTATCGATGAAGTTCTACCTCGATTGAACGCCGAAGGCAAACTTACTGTAGCTGTTGTTGGCGGAGGTGAATCAGACCCAGAAGTTGAGGAAATCAGGCAGTTTTTCCCAAATAGTTACTTTACAACCTTTGGAATCGAGCTCGCAGAGCGATACCTAGATCTAAACAGAGCCACAGATGACTTAGGTCCTCAAAAGTTTGACTTAATTCTTTGTTCGCAAGTTTTTGAACATATTTGGAATCATCGTGAAGCTTCAAATACACTGTTAAAGCTTGCAAAACCGAATGGTTTAATTTGGGTCTCTGTGCCTGCCTCTAACAGGCCACATGGTTCCCCTGGATATTTCACACCGGGCCTGACCGCTGATTTCCTCCATAATCTCTTTACTTTGTGTCAGGGGCAGACTCTTGCGCTGGGAATGATTGGTACCAAGCGTAATTATGCCGCTACTCACAGTTTGCCTTATTGGTTATCTGTTTCCGGACATAAATGTCCAATTCTATTCGGTCCAAAAGATAGAGTGTGGTGGAAAAGATTCTTATATTTAGTTTTTTTTCTACCGACGAATTTTAGACTTTCATTCTTAAGCGCAACAGTAAGCGCCGATGTTTCAACTGCTACCGAGAGCTGGATTCTGGTCCGCGCATAAATTTTAATTCTCTATGAAATATGAGTGAGACATAAGACAGGAGCATAGTTGCGGAAACGATGATTGACTGATTAATCCTTGCATCACCATTAGGCAAGTATCGAAGAATGTGAATAATCAAAAGTGTAAACATGCCAAAGCTCGCAACTCGAAATAAGTCCCTTTGCTCTCTTTTTAGATACAGAAGTAACCCAAGTAAAGCCAATACTAGAAAAATGTTTTTAGGATTATTAATTTCGGAGGGGATAATCAGAAAGCCAATAACTCCTAGAGAAAATGAATTTATCCTATGCCTAACCACAACACTGAGAAATATTACCACTAATGGAATTGCATCATAAAAGTGAAAGTAAAATGAAAGCGAAGGAAGAAAGGTAACTGTTGCCATCGCCTCTATGTAGAGCCCCCGTCTCAAGAGGATCAAGAAAGCAGAACCAATAATTGCAATTAAGGGATATGAAATTATGCGACTGTCAAACTCAAAACCTGTAAAGTGATGAAGCAGTGGCCAAAATGTAACGGAATCCCCTAATTGATTTTTAGAGCCTAGTTCATTCAAATTGTTTACGAATAGTAACCAATCTATTTCCAAAATCTCCCCATGGTACAGATCAATTAGTGCGTGGAAGAATACAAGCTCTCCTACGGCAATAATGAAAATTGCCATCGCTTTTTCGAGAAAAAAGATTGTAACTACTAATCCGATGGCAATATGAGGCTTTAAGTCTATTGCAGTAGCGATAGGGAATGCCATGAATGGGTACCAAAGTGCATTTATGTTTCTTTGTTTTATCTGATATTTTCTATACAGAATTATTGGAAAAGAGATTAGCCCCATAATCAGTCCCGTAATTTGATTCGTAACTAACATTTCTCGGGTCGGCGAAGACCAAATCACGATTAATAGAATTAAAAGAAAATACCTTGTCTTTAATTTAGTTGAAATTAGGTAGATGAATCCAAATATTCCAAAAAAGTTAAGCAATTGGAAAGTGGGGGTTACCAATTTCATTGGTAACCAACCAGTCAAAATAGTTAACACTGTAGGGCCAAATTGCCAAGATCGAGCGACCGTGCCGTCTTGAGAATAGGTACCCGTGTACGGATTTTGTTGAGCTAGAACCTGTCTACCGGTGTCTAGATAAACTCCTACGTCTCTCAAGGTAGGAGTTACTATCCCTAAATCTTTTATACCCCCCATGCGGTAGTAATAACAGAGATAAATTATCGAGAGGATCAAAAATCCTATTAATATTGCCACCTCATTTGTTTTGATTCTTTCCATCACGATTTGTATCGGTGCTTGTCTGGGGATCTTCGGCAACTTTCGCGATATCATTAATTGTGCGCCCCTCTGCCCGTCTAAATTATCTCAAGTCCCACCTTGTTAAGGCTCAGAATCTAGCAGTGATAAAGCTCCTTGAAAGAGATTATCTCTCGAAGAGCCTTCCCGTCACTTGTGTCCGCTTGGGATCATCCTATGGCGGTTGGTATATTCCGAAGCAAGTTCTTTCACGTTCAGAACAGAAGCGACTCTTGATTTCTGCAGGTCTTGGCTTCGACATAACATTTGATCTAGAAATGTTGAAGATTGGTTACACAATCGTGGCTCTCGATCCATATCCACCAGCCTATCAATACGCCTTAACTGAATTTGCAAAAACCAATTCCCCTGTCCATGTATTTAAAGTCGGGCTATCAGCACAGGTTGGCACACAATTATTTTTTGCTCCTATCAATCCCGATCATGATTCCTGGTCAAGTGCCAACATACAATCAACAAGTCACCTATATTCTCGGGAATTCGAGGTGACCACTCTTGACGGAGTCTTTGAAAAGTCCGGGCTAGTCAAGAAAGACTTTGAGATTATCGTTTTAAAAATGGACATTGAAGGAGCTGAGGAACAAGTCTTGAGATTCATTCATCATCAAAACCTGGCTCCGAATGTCATCGCGGCCGAATTGGACTTCTTGTCATTAATTCCCTTCCTTTCGATCCGCCGCAGAATTGCTAAAGTTAAGAATTCTTTTCGGATTTTTAAGGAACTCGAGGCTCAAGGTTATGTCCTTGTTAAAACCGATAACTTTAATTTTACGTGGATATCGACTGACACTCTAGCTTTTTCTAGCCACGACGAAGGCTGAAGTTCCAGCAAGACCATTTTTGTTTGGCCATCCCGTCCGCTTCAGAACTCTTGTCAATATGAAGTTTACGAGAGGCGCGGGTTTCTTCATATCAGAATTAGTGGGTTCACCGGGCTTTAGACTTTTAAACTTTCGAATCAGATAAACTAGTGGGAAGATTGGACCAAACAAGTATTTGGCTTCTAGACAATCCAAACCAGAACTTACTACTAATCTTTTTAGTGACTGTAATGTGTATCGACGGAAGTGACCAAGAAAAACATCATGTGGGCTCCAAAGAAATTGAAAAGCTGGGACTGAAATCAGAAAAACAGAGCCAGATGGTGCGCCCTCAACATAATCCGATAGAGCGCTCAGATCATCCTCAATGTGCTCCAACACATCAATCATCAGATATAGATCCGCCTGAGTACTTCCAGAGGTTTTTGTAAATTCCACTCCGTCCCTGAAACCAATTTGGTCTTCACTGTAGTTCGGATCCATTGCTATACACTTAGCGTTCCAGAAGATTTTTTTTGCTACTTTCAAAAAATAGGCTGATCCCGCGCCAACATCTAAAATTATATTTGGATTCAAGCTTTTTGTATGATCGGTCGAAAACAAATATCCTGCTTTACTTTTATAATACCAATGGTGTTCCGGGTCTGCCACTCCACATTCTCTAAGATCCAATTTAATCACTTCTCAATTCTTAGAATTTGGATGAGATCTGAAATTATTTGAAAGCTAGATCGCAGATTAACGCTAGAATTGTCTATGTCCGTCCAAGTCTGTGCCGGCTCTTCCCACAGATAACTCTCATTGTTAGATAAAGCTTTTCTCCGGATCATTATTTCGATATCCACAAACCACTTTGTCTTAAATGGGATTGCCATAACATCAGCTTGTATCGCGTCATTCCAAAATAGTTTAAATCCGCTCTGTGTGTCGTAGGGCAAAGATTTATGTCTCAACCCAACAAGGGTCCTGATCATCCTTCCAATGATATGGCGATGTGTTCTTCTGTCGATATTTCTACCGGACAACAGAACTCTAGAGACAGAATAGATTGAAAAACCATTGTTAAGCTTCTCGATAGCCTTCGGAATGTGGTGCACGATTTCGTTCGCGGGAAAAGCCCCATCTGAATCCAAGTATCCGATATATCTATGGTTTGTTGACTCTTTCGCTTCACTCAGAAAAGCCTGACGGATTGCTTCTGCTTTGCCCGAATTTCTACTTAGTTTTATAAGCCCAACGTTAGGGTTATCCGAATACAACCTCAATTGGTCTAATGAATTGTCTGTCGATGCATCATCCACAAATATAAAATCAATATTGGTTTTTGATATCAAATCTTCCCAAAAGTGATTCGAGTTTCTCGATACTTCATTGAATACGGGTAGAACCAGCACTAATTCATTCCCGCTAGTACAATTATAAATTTTTTCTAAATTTACTTTTATCATCGTTCCGAGTATACCAATGTGGGATAATCGGGTAGTTACCCTAAGCCCGCGTTCTCTGGTATCTACTCCTTCCTGCTGAAAATTGTTCAACGTGAATTAGTGCTCCCTGATAGTAAAGGCCCTTTTCAGATTCATTTAGGCAAATCTCAGATATATTTTGTGCCCATGAACTCCGAAAATTCATTGTCTCCTTCGCAATCTGAAATCTTTTTGGCAACCGAGGGAGACGCCTGGTTTCAAAGAAACGCAGATTCTTTTCATTCCAATCCAGTTTTCCATTCTGTTGATTTTATCCTGAAAACTCTGGATCCCTTCAAAGAAGAAATTCGATGTCTTGTCGAGATCGGATGTGGGCCAGGATATAAACTGGAAAAGTTATTTGAAGGATTTCGTGCTAACAATGGTTTCGGAATAGATCCGTCAGCCCTTGCAATTAGTTCTGCTAGAGAAAGAGTTGGCGCTTCCCAGGTTGATCTGGATTTTCAGGTTGGGATCTCATCAAGTCTGCCATTCCCACCGTGCGTGGCCGATCTTGTTTTCTTAGGGTTTTTCCTTTATTTAGTCCCCCGAGAAGAGATTTCATTAACAGTTTCTGAGATTGACCGCATATTGAAGCCAGGAGGTTTCCTAGCGATCGAGGATTTTGACGCACCTGTGAGTATTCAAAATCCGTATAAACATGATGAACGTATAGTCACATACAAAGACGACTATTCAAAGTACCTCATCAATGACTTTGGTTACCACTTGATTGAAAAGCATAGCTATAGCCATCAATTCAATTTTTTCGCCGCCGATCCACAGGAAAGGGTTGCCACGACAATATTGTTTAAACCGTTGAAGTGACTTGGCAGCTATTGGGAAATAGTTTGAAGCGTTTTTTGATGCACTTTCAGATCAAGACCTTGGAGGGGCTAATTTGATCTTTCCCCTACAAGAAAATTAATTGCGTGAGAAGAAAAATGTCAGCTTTCTAGCTCAGAATCTCGTGTAGATACTTAACGGACCTTAAACAACGGCGATAATGGTTCAACTTTCAGTTTTTGTAGAAGGTTTCCTTCGGCAAGTGAATCCGCAATATCTGAAAGTACCAATCTGTATATATCTAGCGTACTATTTCGAATTTTGAGATTATGCGCGAGAGTAATATTGTGCGTGCCCAAAATTAGTAATCCATTCGCGTACATCAATTGCGCAAAGTAGGTTTTTAGCGCGTCAGCCGATACTCCTGCGGTATCGCGCCAGCTAATAAAACTCCAACTGGGGTGGCCAGAAAGTGAAACAGCATTTGATAGACCTAATTCCTCTATCAAAGAGGAAAGCCGCATCATAATGTCATGGCCCGCTTCTTGGAGTTTTCCTGGGATATTCTCTTTTGAGTATCGATTAAGAACTTCATTTGTTGCAGCAAGAGAGAGAAGTTCGCCACCGAACGTCCCCGAAAAAAAGATGTTTTCCATCTCGTCCATGATTTCAGCTTTACCGACAATCGCCGAGATCGGCATGCCATTCGCCATACCTTTGCCAAATGTAGAAAGATCAGGAATAACATCAAACAGTTCTTGGGCTCCACCATTTGCGAACCGGAATCCTGTAATCGTTTCATCAAAAACTAGCACAATCCCTTTTTGCGTGCAAAAATCTCGGATATCCTGTAAGAAGCTGTCCTCTGGCCATGACACATTCATCGGTTCAATAATTACAGCGGCGACTTTGTTTTCATATTTCATTTCCAATTTTTTGAGTGATTCAATATCGTTGTAATTAAACTTGTGAGTTAGCGCTCCAGTAGATTTTGGAATTCCTTTATCTCTTGTGGTGGAAGCGATGTACCAATCTTGCCAACCATGGTATCCGCAAACCAAAACGTGATCTTTACCTGTATAGGCACGTGCTAAGCGAATTGCAGCGCTAGTGGCGTCTGTTCCATTCTTACCAAATCTAACTTTTTCAGCTGATGGAATCATTCCAATCAGCTTCTCGGCAACAGTGGATTCGAGTTTGCCGGGCAATGACATAGAAATTCCATTCGAGAGTTGTTTCTTGATAGCCCGTTCAATTCCTCTATCTCCATAGCCAAGAGTCACGCAGGCGAGCGCACTTACATAATCTATGTATTTATTCTCATCGATATCCCAAATATGTGCTCCCTTCGATTTCAAAGCATAAAGTGGAGATATTCCTACTGGGTATTGTGTCCTGGACTTGCTAAATGTCTGTGAACCGAGCGGTATGGAGGATTCTGCACGACGCAGCCACTCTTCAGATTCTTTGTACCGACTCACATCTACCCCTTACTCTTGAGAGTCTAACTTTAAGGCGATATTCCTAAAGTTACTTCCACGATGATTAACAATCTCTGGATGGTTTTCAAGTATTTCGAGTATATCTTCAACCGTAAAATACTTCTCTCTTCCCACCAAGTAGGACGCAATCTTGCGCAGGTATTCCAGGTCCTCCGGATAGTCCAAAGTCCAGCGCAGGTATGACAAATCAGAAAGGTTTCCGAAATTATCTCGGATAAATTCACGATTGCCTGAGTTAAAACCAAGTGTCACATGCTCACGCTCACGTGCTGTGAGGTGCAAGCTAACCAAATTCATGAAAGCTGATGTTTTAACTACTTCGATGTCCAAACCGTCTGGAAATGTTGGTGGGGTCGAGTTTGTAAGGTAGTCCAGATTCTTGAGTTGAAAACAGTCAAGCATTTGGTCGATTAACTTTGGCATCACAAAAGGACAATCCGCAGTAAGTCTAAGAAAACTCTCTGGGTCATACTCATCTAGAATCTGCTGAAAACGTGTGGCTACATCTTCTAGCGGTCCACGACGAACTTCCACATCCATTGTTTTAAGGTACGCCACCAGAATGTCATCTGAATAATCTGTGCTAGTTGCAACAACTAAGTTATCTATTTTGCTGTTACGTATCCGATCAATTTGAAACTTAATCGACGGGATGCCATTAATTTCAAGCATTACTTTTCCGGGAAGACGTGTAGATGCCATGCGCGCTTGAAGAATTACGAGATTATTCACTTTTTTTCCAATTCCTTGGATCTATTAGCGGCTCTGGAATCGATTCAAATTGTTCCCAATCTACTTCAATGAGATTATTCGCACCGTTAGTTAATTCTTTAACTTGATCTACTGAATTAGCGCCAACAACAACTGAGTCCGCCCACTTAATCTGCATCACATATGAAAGCAACAATTGGATTAGGTTGAGGTTATGTTCTAATGCAAAGTTTTGAAGCAACTTTACCGAGTTTCTACATGAAGCTAGGTTTTCAGGAAAATAGTCTGGGTTGGTTAGTATTAATCCTTGCAGGAACGCAGACCTAACCTGGAATTTGCACCCGTCATTGGCTAGCCTTAATATGTCTGGGTTTCTTAAGATCCTACGATCCAGAATATTTTCTGGAACCTGAAATGAATTAAGTAGTTTACATTTTTTGTAGGATTCAATGACATCTTCGGCTGAATAGCAAGAGACACCTACATTCGTAGAGTATCCGTCGTTAATCAATGCTTCAACAATTTTTAGAAAATTGGCAGAATTATAGATTTTTGGGTCGTGGAAAAGAATTGTGTCTACTTTTTCAAGGTTAAGATTCTTTAAGGAACGTTCGACTGTGCTTGTAATTTCATGTATGTCAGATGCGACTTGCGCAGGTATCTTTATTTGAATCCTTGAATCACTGCTAATTTGTGATTTTTCAATCAACTCCTCGGCACACCCATATTCAGGTGCTGTATCAAAATCGCGAAATCCTTGCGAGTGGGCAAACTGAATAATCTCAATTGCTTCAGATCTACTTATCTGGACGCTATTTGATATCCCATAACGTTGTCCAAGATTCGCAGTACCAAGAGCCAGGCGCATAATCTGTATATCTTAATTCATTGCAAGTTTGTCGAGAGTTAGCGGTGTTCCCTTTGAGTATGAACTCTTAAAGGTTTTGCCGACTATTTCTTCCAAGACGGATGGTGAGCAACCAGCTCCTGGCCTTATTGCACGAACATTTGTTTTTGTGACGATTTCCCCTGCGGCAACATCCTTCACAATATACAGAGATCGTCGAAGCCTTCGAGATTCAGCTTCTGATTTTTGAATTTTCCATTCTCCGATTCCTAACGCTGATTTAGCCGCATTACCCTCTCGAACTAGGTTTTTGAATTCCCTTGGCTCCATGGAAAATGCACCATCAGCGCCCCCATCGCTCCGATTAAGAGTTATATGCTTTTCGATTGCTGACGCACCAAGCGCGATGGCTGCTATTGATACACCTATTCCCAGGGTGTGATCGGATAATCCAACTCTGACGTTGAAGGCATCTGAAAGAGTTTTCATTCTCAGAAGGTGCGCTTCTGACGGGTCTGCAGGGTAGGAACTCGTGCAAACTAGAAGCGTCAGATTTTCATTACCTGTTGACTCGAAAACTTCAACTAAGGATTCTATTTCAGAAAATTCTGTCGCGCCTGTCGAGATTATCACGGGTTTCCCTGTGTTCGCCACGAGTTTAATTAGTTCGTGGTCAGAGGTCTCGAGTGATGCGATTTTGTACATTGGTGCATCTAAAGACTCCAAAAACTCTACCGCGGTTCGGTCAAATGGGGAGCTGAATGGAATCACTCCACGTTCGCTGCAATGGACAAAAAGCTCTGGGTGCCACTCCCATGGGGTCATCGCTTCCTGGTACAGCGAGTAAAGAGTTCTCCCCCCCCACAATTCATGACCTTCAACCACAGAGAATTCAGGTAGATCGAGGGTCATCGTGTCAGCCGTATATGTTTGAAATTTAACTGCCGTCGCTCCAGCATCTGCCGCCGCGTCTATGAGTTGGTGAGCTCGATCAAGAGAACCAAGATGATTTGCTGATACCTCAGCAATAAATTGAACACCTTCGGATGCTATGGCCATGGTTAGATTATACGCGTGTCAGAGACATCAGGGCGTGGAAATCCACCGAATATCTCAATTCGGGCTATCAGCTTGAGTGATTCTCGTCTTTTATTAAGTTGGAGAAACCAGCCAGAAGTTAGAAGGTGGTCACGCAATGTCAATGAAATCGAATTTGACACTCACGATAAGTGGTTTGATGATTGGATATCAGGGCAATCCCAAAAGGGTTTCTTTTTTATAATTGAGCATCTTGGTTCTCCTGTAGGAATGATTCGCTTTGATCTGAAGACCAATAAATCCTTTGAGGTTAGTATTTTGGTTGAATCTAGCTTTCAAGGTAAAGGTATTGCTAAAGCCGCCATTAGGGCTTCGATAAATGAATTAATGTTTGAATTCGAGGAAGTAACCGTTCTTGCTTCGATACATGAAAAGAATGTACCGTCGATTGAACTTTTTAAGAAACTTGATTTCGAGCACACTGGAAAATCTGGGAATTTCTTAGAGTTTTCTAGAGACTTCCGTCGCGAGGATTTCTAAGAGAGTATTAATAATAAAATCTTGCTGGTTATGAGACAAATCGGAAAACATAGGGAGAGAAATTTCTCCAGAGTAATACCCGTCAGAAACCGGAAAATCTCCTTCTTCCAACCCATAAGTGGCAAACACTGGATGTCTGTATGTAGGTAAGTAATTTACTTGAACAAAAATATCCTTAGATCTGAGGGAATCAAAGATTTTTTCTCGGCTCGCAGCCGGCACACGAATCGGGAATAAATGCCACATTACGTTATTAAAGGCATTTACCTGAGGAAGAACTAAATTGGGTACTTCTGCAAAACCCTTCATATAGCGATCAAATAAATCATTCCTGATCGCCTTAAAAGTACTGATCCGGGAAAGCTGGCTTATTCCAAGAGCGCATAGTAAATCTGGTAGTCGATAGTTGATTCCAAATTCATGAACTTCCTGATGCCATTTCCCTTGGTTTTTAACTTTAAACTCTTGTGGTTCTCTCACCAGCCCCTGTCTCGAAAACCTTCGAGCTTTCTGAAGGAGTTCTGGATTAGGCGAAGCAATCGCACCACCTTCTGCTGTAGTCATGTTTTTTGTGGGGAAGAAAGAAAATGTGGTGATATCAGCAATAGAGCCTACTGGTCTACCTTTATAAGTACTTCCGATAGAGTGAGCAGCATCCTCAATCAGGTAGATTTTGTGTTTATCTGCTATGTCACGTAATTCATCCAAATCTGCAGGCTGGCCAGCATAATCGACTGCGACAATCGCTCTTGTTTTAGGAGTAATGGCGCGCTCGACTAATGCCGGATCTATATTGCCCGTCGATTCTTGAATGTCTACAAAAACTATTTTGGCACCAAATAATGCTGCTGTGGCTTGTGTGGCGATAAACGTTAACGGTGGGGTAATAACTTCATCTCCCGGACGGAGAGCTATAGCAGCGTAAGCACAATGAAGCGCAGCAGTGCCGGAGGTGACTGATACACAGGGTGCTCCCACAACCTCCTCTAATGCTTTCTCAAATTTTTCCACAAGCGGTCCTGTAGTTAAAAAATCACCATTTAGGGCATTAACTACCGCTTCAATATCTTGCTGGTTAATTGATTGACGGCCGTACGGGATCATTTGCTAATCGATTTCGCTTAAGAAATAGCGAATCTCTTCTTGCGACATCCAAAGATCGTTAGTGTCAGATTGATACGCCTTTCCTTCTGGCATCGCTTTTCCCTCTGGTACTGCGTAACCCCATTCAGCAACAACGGGTGTAACGACAAAGCGATTATCCAGGATGATGGTTCTACGACCATCATCTGATGAGATCATTTCCTCATGCAATTTCTCGCCAGGACGCATTCCAATTTCCTCTAGTTTTGCACCCGGGGCAACCGCCATCGCCAAATCAGTAATTTTCATACTGGGGATTCGAGGAACATATAGTTCGCCGCCTGACATCATTTCGAGTGAATCCAAAACAAATTGGACGGCTTGTTCAATACTTATCCAAAATCGCGTCATGCGGAGATCGGTGACGGGAAGTGGTCGACCTTCATCTGCAAGTTTTTTCCAAAGTGGAATCACTGATCCACGGCTTCCCATTACATTGCCATATCTCACCACACAAAATGTGGTGCCATAACTGTGACTATAGTTATTTGCCGCTACAAACAATTTATCTGCAGTGAGTTTTGTCGCACCATAAAGATTTATTGGAGAGGATGCTTTATCCGTGGATAGCGCAACAACGCGCTTTACACCTGTTTCAATGGAAGCATCAATTACATTCTGACTTCCTAGGACGTTAGTCTTGATGAATTCCATTGGGTTATATTCACCCGTATCTACTTGTTTCAGAGCCGCGGTGTGAATAACAAAGTCAACGTTGTGCATTGCCCTCTTGAGGCGCTCTAAGTCACGCACATCTCCGATAAACCAGCGTAGGCGCGGATCATCTTGAATTTCGTTTCGAAAATTATGCTGCTTTAGTTCATCCCTTGAGAATATTGCGATACGTCTAACTTTGGAATTATCCAATAGTTCTTTTACTAAAGCCTTACCGAGGGAGCCAGTGCCGCCGGTAATCAGAATAGAAGAATTATCCAGCAGTGACATGTTTCCCTCCGGCAGGTATAGATATCAAAATAGCAATGGAGAGCATACCCTTGTTTCCTATGAGACTAGTTTTCCGCGCGGATGCCTCACGGCTAATTGGAGCTGGGCACGTTATGCGAGTGACCACAATCGCTCAAGAAGCAATTGCTAGGGGTCACGAATGTCACTTTGTGGGAGCAATTAGTGAACTCTCTTGGGTAGACAAATATATACGGAAACTCGGGTTTAAATCTTTGAGTCAGCAAGTTAATAGTTTTGACACAAATTTTCACAATGAAATTTTGGTGCTAGATTCTTACACAGTTGCACTCGATTCGCCATTTAATAACCTAAATATTTGGAAGATGGTTGTATGTATCACCGATCAATTTACGCCAAAATATTCTGCTGACATTTTTGTCAATCAAAGTATGAAAAGTAAACCCACTCTAAATAATAGATTGGAGTTGAACGGCCCTGATTTTGCTCTCATACGAAAGAGCATCAAAAAGAGCACAAGTCAAAATGCGATTGAATTTCCCCCCAAACTCCTTATCCTTGGAGGAGGATCTGATCCATACGGATTTGTTAGAGCAGTTCTGCAAAAACTAAGAAGTTTCGATTTGCCTTTTGTGGCGCATGTTTTTTCTGATGAAAATCTCCAAAGTTTTTCGGATTTAAATATTCACCAGCACCAGTTAGGTTCAGAATTAGATGTTTTTGCAGATAGTGTTGATTTAGTGATTACCACGGCCAGCACTTCTAGTATTGAATTCATAGCTCGCGAAATCCCAACATTAGTTGCATGCGCAGTGGATAATCAAGAGAAGTGCTATTCCGAACTTGGAGAATTAGGATTTGCTATCCCAATTGGCATTCGAAATTCTTTCGGTGACTGGGAACTAGATTTACGGACTATAAAGAAAGCAATTGAGGATCCTGAAATTCGATCAAATCTGAGGCTTAGAGTTCAAGGTGTCATCGATCTTAAGGGGCCTTCTCGGATTTTGGATAAAATTGAAATGAGAATTGCCTCGGGACAGTTCCGTTCTTAAATAAGGTAACTCGGATTTGTTATCCATTTTCTTTACCTGCGGTGACGGCGAAAATTAAAGCTGAGCTCTACCTAGGCCTGCGTCGTCTCTGAGCAGAATTCGGACGAGGTTTACGAGTTCCTCGGTTAGGGCCTTTGTTCTCAACAATTGGCGCAACATAAGGAATGCCTGAAGGTTCCTGAGCTCCAGTGATTCGCATCAAATCGGTGCTCAGTGAAGTTACTGAAACTGATTTAGGCGTAACACCCGCACGAGATGTAAGTCCTGAGACTGACTTCTGTTGTTTTGATGTTGTCAGAGTTACGACGGCACCTGATTCACCAGCACGAGCTGTGCGGCCTGAGCGGTGGAGGTAATCCTTGTGATCTTGTGGAACATCAACGTGTACAACAAGTGAGATTCCATCTACGTGGATACCGCGTGCTGCAACATCTGTTGCGACAAGAGCTGCATTTGCTGAATCCTTGAAGAGTGCAAGAGTGCGTGTGCGTACTGCTTGTGACTTGCCGCCGTGAAGTGCTCCGACTGGGACACCTGCGTGCGCTAGCTTGTCACAGAGACGATCTGCGCCACGTTGTGTCTTAACGAAAAGAATAGTTTTTCCGTTACGGGCTGCAATCTGTGCAGTGATGTCATCTTTATCGCCTGGGTTCATTACGAGGATGTAATGCTCCATGGTTGATACAGATGCACGATCGTTCTGAAGTGAGTGTGTCTTTGG
>Ga0164295_10002600_pt1 | contig 14765 bp, 15 predicted proteins | sample GEODES006metaG_FD_111798 | JGI IMG/M metagenome (GOLD analysis project Ga0164295, IMG submission 111798) | Oligotrophic lake water microbial communities from Sparkling Lake, Wisconsin, USA - GEODES006 metaG | ecosystem: Environmental > Aquatic > Freshwater > Lake | place: USA: Sparkling Lake...
CGACACCGGGAAAGTGCGGTTCTCGTCTTTGCGGAAAATAGTCAGCACGACCTTGGTCCTGGGCTCGCCGCGCATTTTCTTGACGGCCTCATTCAGGGTCAGACCTTTGACAAAGGTGTCATCAATTTTGGTGATCAGGTCGTTGGGCTTGAGGCCGGCACGGTCTGCAGGGGAGCCTTCTATCGGCGAAACCACCTTGACCAGGCCGTCCTCCTGGCTGATTTCGATGCCGACGCCGACAAAACGGCCAGTTGTGCCCTCCCGAAATTCTTTGAAGGACTTTTTGTCAAAATAAACCGAGTGCGGGTCCAGACTGGCGACCATGCCTGAGATGGCATCAGTGATGAGTTTTTTATCATCGACCGGCTCGACGTAATCACTTTTGACCATGCCGAAAACCGCCGCGAGTTGTTGCAACTCTTCCAGCGGCAAGGGGGTCATAGCTCCCCTGGCAACGGCTTGCAACTGCACAGTGGTCAGCGCGCCGGCCATGGCGCCCAATGCGATCCAGCCGCTGATCTTTAATTTCTGACCCATACAAACACCTTGGTTGGTCTTGCCCCGGGCATTTCGGCAACAGGTGTTGCACATGCCCTAGCAGGAATCAAGAGAAATATACACCTTGGCGCCCGGCCTTGCACCACATTGCAAGGATGACCGCAGGAAAATTTCAGCCGTGTGCCTGGCCGGCAACCGCTGCGGCGGCTTTGGCAATGGCCTCGGCGTCGCCCAGGTAGTAGTGGCGAATCGGCTGCAAAGCCGCGTCCAGCTCATACACCAGAGGGATGCCGTTGGGTATGTTCAGCCCCACGATGTCTTCTTTGGACATATTGTCCAGGTACTTGATCAGCGCCCGGATGGAGTTGCCGTGCGCGGACACCACGATGCGCTTGCCTGACTTGATGGCAGGGGCCATCGATTCGTTCCAAAACGGCAGCACGCGGGCAACCGTGTCCTCCAGGCACTCCGTCAGGGGCACCTGCTCGGGCTGCAGTTTGGCGTAGCGCGGGTCTTGGCGCTCGCATCGCACATCGTCTAAGCTCAGTGCCGGCGGCGGGGTGTCATAGCTGCGGCGCCAGGCCAATACCTGCGCATCGCCGTATTTTCGAGCTGTTTCGGCTTTGTTCAGACCCTGCAGCGCGCCGTAGTGACGCTCGTTCAGCCGCCAGCTGTGCACCACCGGCAGCCAGGTGCGACCCATTTCGTCTAGCACATGCCACAGTGTGCGCGTGGCACGTTGGAGCATGCTGGTGTAGGCCAGATCGAAGTCGTAATTTTCGGCCTTGAGCAACTTGCCGGCACTTTGCGCCTGATCAATGCCGGTGGGCGTCAGGTCCACATCGGTCCAGCCGGTGAATCGGTTTTCAAGGTTCCAGGTGGACTCGCCGTGGCGGATAAGCACTAATTTGTACATGGGGTGGTTCGGGAAAAGGGCTGAAAAATGCCTAAGGTAACAGTCACAAAAAATGTCCGGAAATCGCCGGTTTCGGGGTCTTGCCAACCGGCGGTGTGCGCCAGTATTGCCCTGCATTCTAAAATCACTGCTTTATTGCCCTGTGGCGCAACACTCAAAAGGTTCAAATTGAAATTTCTCATCGACAACTGGATGCTGATTTCCGTCGCATTGGCTTCGGGCGGCATGCTCCTGTGGCCCCTGATTGCCGAGAGCGCCTCGGCCGGCAAGCTCAGCCCGACGGCTGCCGTGCAACTCATCAACCGTGAAAAGGCGGTGGTCATTGACGTGGGCGAGCCGCATGAATTTGCGGCCGGCCACGTGGGCGGCTCCAAGAATATTCCCTTCGGTCAGCTCGAAGAAAAGCTGCCTGGCCTGGTTAAAAACAAGGCTCTGCCCGTGATTCTGGTGTGCCCGCTGGGTGCGCGCGCCGGCCGCGCGGTGGCAGTTGCCAAAAAAATGGGCTACGAGCAGGCGCAAAGCCTGGGCGGCGGGCTCAAATCATGGCGCGAAGCCAATTTACCGGTTGAAAAAGCCTGAAACAGTCTGGAGCTCTGAACATGCCTACCGTCAAGATTTACACCACCGGCACCTGCCCTTATTGCATTCAGGCCAAAGCTTTGCTCAAACAGCGCGGTGTTACCGAGCTGGAAGAAATACGCGTTGACCAGATTTCTGGCGAGCGCGAAGTCATGATGCAGATCACCGGCCGGCGCACTGTCCCCCAGATCTTTATCGGCCAAACCCATGTGGGCGGCTGTGACGACCTGGTCGCGCTGGATGGCCGTGGCGGTTTGCTGCCCCTGCTTGCCGCAACTTGAATCTGCTCTGGCCGTCCGGCCTGAGATAAACTTTTGTTTAAGTCCTTAGCGGCCCGACGTCTTCCTACTTATCGTTTTTTGAAAGAGCACCATGGCCGAAGCCAATCTTGAACCGGTTTTTCAGATTCAACGCGTTTACCTCAAAGACGTGTCGCTGGAGCAGCCCAATTCCCCTGAAATCCTGATGCAGCAAGAGCAACCCAGCGTGGACATTCAGTTGGGCGTCGAAACCAAACCGGTGGTCGAAGGCATTTTTGAGGTCACTGTGACCGCCACTGTGCACACCAAGATCCAAGACAAGACAGTCTTCATGGTTGAAGCCAAGCAAGCCGGCATTTTTGAAGTGCGCAACATCGACCCCGAGCAACTGGGCTCTATTTTGGGCATTGCCTGCCCGCAGATCGTCTACCCCTACCTGCGCGGTAATGTGGCTGACGTGATTCAGCGCGCCGGCTTTCCGCCCGTGCACCTGGCTGAAATCAATTTCCAGGCCATGTACCAGCAGCAGGCCGAAGACGCCAGCCAGGCCGCTCCCCAGATCATTGTTTAAGTTTTGAACGCCGCCCTGCACACCGTCCGGGCAACTCCCTTAGGCCACGCGGTATGAAAATCTGCGTCCTGGGCGCCGGGGCTTGGGGCACAGCACTGGCAGTATCAGCCAGCAGCCAGGACCGGTCGCCGCATGCGCTCACGCTGTGGGCGCGCGATGCGGCACTGGTTACGGCCATGCAAAGCACCCGGCAAAACCAGCGTTATCTGCCTGGTGCTGCGCTGCCCGAATCTCTGCAAGTCACCGGTGGCCCAGCGAGCTCATTAGAGGCGGCTGTGGCCGGACAAGACCTGATCATCATTGCCACGCCCATGGCCGGCTTGCGCAGTGTGCTGCTGCGCTTGCAGGCAGCCAGGGTAGGCGTGCCGGTGGCCTGGCTGTGCAAGGGCTTTGAATCGCCAGAGAACAAGACCCCGGACGGGGGCGGCTTGCTGGCCCACGAAATCTCTGCCCAGATTGCACCCGACCTGGCTGCCGGCGTGCTGAGCGGGCCGAGTTTTGCGCGTGAAGTTGCCATGGGCCGGCCGACCGCGCTGGTGGCCGCCAGCGAACACGCCGGTGTGCGAGATGCGCTGGTGGCAGCTTTTCACCAGCCGACCTTGCGTGTCTATGCCAGCCATGACATGGTGGGTGTGGAGGTGGGTGGCGCCGTTAAAAACGTGCTGGCGATAGCTTGTGGCTTTTGTGACGGTCTGCAACTCGGGCTCAATGCGCGGGCCGCCCTGATCACCCGCGGTCTGGCCGAAATGACGCGTCTGGGTGTGGCGCTGGGCGCACGTGCCGACACCTTTACCGGCTTGTCTGGTCTGGGCGATCTGGTGCTCACGGCCACTGGCGATCTCAGCCGCAATCGCCAGGTCGGTGTGCTGCTGGCCCAGGGTCAGACACTGGCGCAGGCCGTGGCCAGCCTGGGCCATGTGGCGGAAGGCGTTTACTGCGCGCGAACGGTGGTGCAAAGGGCCAGAGCCCTGGGTGTTGACATGCCGATTGCCCAGGCGGTCGTGGCCCTGTTAGACGGCCAGCTGAGTGCTACGCAGGCGGTGGCTTCTTTGATGGGGCGCGACCCCACTGCTGAGCTGGGCTGAGCCCGGCGGTTTAAATTTCGATGTTGTCGATCAGCCGGGTCATGCCCAACTTGGCCGCACCGAGCACCACCAGGGGATCGCTGGCCAGTGCTTCGCTTTGCGGCAGCAGTAAATCACTGCGTCTGCGCACGGTCAGGTAGTCGGGTTTCCAGCCGCGCCGCGCCAGCGTTTGCATGGCGGCGGCTTCGAGCTCGGGCAACTGCGCCAAGCGCGCGCCTTTGGCGGCCTGGCCCAGAGCTTTCAGGGCGATCAACAGCTGCACGGCTTCTGCACGCTCAGTTTCGCTGAGGTAGCTGTTTCGCGAGGACAGTGCCAAGCCGTCGGCCGCACGCTGGGTTTCACCGGCGATGATCTCAATCGGTAAAGCCAGTTGCTGCACCATGCGCTGCACCACCAGCACCTGTTGGTAGTCTTTTTTACCGAAAGCAGCGACACCCTCGGGCATGCCGGCAAAAACACAGGAAAAAAGTTTGAGCACCACGGTGCTGACGCCAATGAAAAAGCCGGGCCGAAAATGCCCTTCAAGAATGTCCGACAGCTCCGAGGCCGGGTGAACCTTGTAGGTCTGCGGTTGTGGGTAGAGCTCTTTTTCGCGCGGGGCAAACAGCAGGTTGCAGCCGGCCGCCTCCAGGCGCTGGGCATCGGCGTCCAGCGTGCGGGGATAGCTGTCAAAGTCTTCGTTCGGCGCGAATTGAAGACGGTTGACAAAAATGCTGGAGACCGTCACATCGCCCAAAGTCCGGGCTTGTTTGACCAATGCGATATGCCCGTCGTGCAGATTGCCCATGGTGGGTACAAAGGCGGGGCGCTTGAAACCGCGCAGCTGCTCGCGCAGGTCGGCAATGGTGTGAACAATTTGCATCAGAAAAATCCTTGCGGCCGGATTTGTGAACGAATGACGGGCACAGACTACAAAAAAATCAGGCCGGTGTATAGGCCAGTCGCACGTAAATCGGTGCAAAGGCTTCAGCCTGCGTCACATCGATCAGGCCTTCCTTGCACAACTCCAGCATGGCAATGAAGGTCACCACCAGCACCGGCATGCCGCGCGTGGTGTCAAACAGATCTTCAAAGACGACAAAGCGGCTGCCCTGGAGTTTGCGCAACACGATGCTCATGTGCTCGCGCACGCTGAGGGCTTCGCGGCTGATGATGTGGTGTTGTACCAGCCGCGCACGTTTGACGATATCGCGCCAGGCCTCCTGCAGATCGACCACGTGCACATCCGGAAAGCGTGGCTGAAGCGCCTGCTCCACATAAACCTGGGCCCGCAAAAAATCCCGGCCGAACTGCGGAATCTCATTGAGTTGATGTGCAGCCAGCTTGATCTGCTCATACTCCAGCAAACGGCGAACCAACTCGGCGCGTGGATCTTCTGCCTCCTGGCCTTCAGCGGTTTTCTTGGGCGGCAGCAGCATGCGCGACTTGATCTCAATCAGCATGGCCGCCATCAGCAGGTATTCGGCCGCCAACTCCAGGTTGGTTGAGCGGATCTCGTCTACATAGGCCAGGTACTGCCGCGTGACGGCCGCCATGGGAATGTCCAGAATATTGAAATTCTGCTTACGGATCAGGTAAAGCAGCAAGTCCAGCGGGCCTTCAAAGGCCTCGAGAAACACCTTCAGTGCATCCGGCGGAATGTACAGGTCGTGCGGCATGGCAAAGAGCGGCTCGCCGTAGAGCTTGGCCAATGCCACCTGGTCGATCACCTCTGGCATGACTGGCCCGCCAGCATGAGCCGCAGGCAGCAGCGCGTCCTGGTTGACGGCCGGCCGGTCGGTGTTGGCGTTGGCGTGAGATGAGTTGTTCATGTGATTGAAACGGGCCGGGCCGGCTCATTCAAAGGCCGCAAAGGCAGACGTGCCACCGGGCAGGCCGCCATACCGGCGCAGGCTCATTGACCCTTTGGATGCTGACCGGTCAGGTAAACATAGGCCTGCTGCTCAAGCCTGCCGTCTTGAAACCCCTGCTCGGCGCTGCGGTCCAGCTGTTTATCCCACAGCAGCGCCCGGCCGGCACGTTGCTCGGCTTCAAGCGTGGGCTTTTTGGCCTTCAGGCCGTCAATGAACTGGGTCACTTCAGAGGTGTAGTCGGGGCGGCGGAAGATGGACATGAGTATTTACCTTTACCGCCATTTTAGGCGCTGTCAATTTTGGCCAAAAAGCCTGCGCGTGCCTTGGCCTGGAGGGGCCAGGTACAGCAGACGGGGTCCTCGTACTCACTTGCGTGCCGGCAGCACAGCGTCGGCGGCGGCGCCGACCGCCTTGCCTGCAACGCGAGCGGTTCCCATGGCGGCTTCACCGACCAGCTCGACCGTGCCCACGACCAAAGACGCGGCGCCGTCCGCCACAGCGACAACAGCGCAGCCGCTCAAGCAAAGCGATGTGGCCAACAGGACTGCGGCCAACTTAAAAGTCTGTTTTGTCATGGTCGCTTCGTTCAATGAATCCGCATGCCGGGCACAGCGCCGGGCCATGGGTTCAGTATGTAAATACCGGGTTCTGCTTTTTCATCCGCGTGGCTGGCGGCCAGCACCATGCCCTCGCTCACGCCAAACTTCATCTTGCGCGGCGCCAGATTGGCCACCAGCACCGTGAGCTGGCCGATCAGGTCTGCGGGTTGGTACATGCTGGCGATGCCACTGAATACATTGCGCATGCGGCCTTCGCCCACGTCAAGCGTCAGGCGCAGCAGCTTGACCGAGCCCTCGACCGCTTCGCAGTTGACGATTTTGGCAATGCGCAGATCGATCTTGGCGAAGTCGTCGATGGAGATGGTGGGGGCGATGGCCTCGCCGCCTGGGGTGATTTTTTCTTCAACCACGGCCGGGGGCTCGAACAGGGCGTCGAGTTGTTCGGGGGTGACGCGTTGCATCAGGTGCTGGTAAGGCGCGATATGCGAAGGAATATCTGTGAGCCCATCCCATTGTGGCAAGTCGGACTCGCCAAAAAGCTCAATGAAGACTCTTTTAGAAAGGTCTGGAAGAATCGGACTTAGAAGCAATGTCAAAGTCCTAAAACTCCATAGAGCTTGCGAGCAAATTACTTGGGCATGAGGGAGAGTGTCGGGCGATTTCGCCAACAACCATGGCTTTGCGTTGTCAAACTGAGCATTGACGTGATCTGCCAGATTCATGATTTCACGAAGTGCTTTGCCAAACTCCCGTTGCTCGTAGCACGATTGGACGAGTGCACCTACTCGACGAAATTCATCAATCGAGGTGGTGATGCTAGGTGTGTGTGGACTTTCTCTTAACGAGAGCTTGTTGTTAAAGTTTTTGTTGATGAACGCTGCCGCCCGGCTTGCAATATTCACAAACTTACCAATCAGGTCGCTGTTCACCCGCGCCATGAAATCATCCGCATTGAAGTCAATGTCTTCATTGCGCGCCGAGAGCTTGGCCGCCAGGTAGTAGCGCAGCCACTCGGGGTTCATGCCCAGGCTCAGGTACTTGAGCGGGTCCAGGCCGGTGCCGCGGCTTTTGCTCATCTTCTCGCCGTTGTTCACCGTCAAAAAGCCGTGCACAAAGATGTTGGTCGGCGCTTTGCGGCCGCTGAAATGCAGCATGGCCGGCCAGAACAAGGTGTGGAAGGTGACGATGTCTTTACCAATGAAATGGTACTGCTCCAGATCGGGTTGGGCCATGTAGGCGGCGTAATCCGGGCTTTGTGGATCCAATACCGCGCGCTTGTCCAGCAGGTTCTTCAATGAAGCCAGGTAGCCGACCGGCGCGTCCAGCCACACATAAAAATACTTGCCCGGCGCGTCCGGAATCTCAATGCCGAAGTAGGGCGCATCTCTGGAAATGTCCCAGTCGCCCAGGCCTTCACTGGTGCTGCCGTCGGGGTTGGTGCGCACGCTGAACCATTCTTTGACCTTGTTGGCCACTTCGGGCTGCAGCTTGCCGTCTTGGGTCCAGCTCTGCAAAAACTCAACACAGCGCGGGTCCGAGAGCTTGAAGAAAAAGTGTTCCGAGCTTTTGAGCTCGGGCTTGACGCCCGACAGCGCCGAGAACGGGTTGATCAGGTCGGTGGGTGCGTACACGGCACCGCAGACCTCGCAGTTGTCGCCGTACTGGTCTTTGGCGTGGCACTTCGGGCATTCGCCCTTGATGAAGCGGTCCGGCAAAAACATGTTTTTCGCCGGGTCAAAAAACTGCTCAATCGTTTTGCGCTCAATCAGCGAGCCGCCCTTGTCGGCAGCAATATCGCGCAGGTCGCAGTAAATCTGGCGGGCGAGCTCGTGGTTCTCAGGCGCGTCGGTGCTGTGCCAGTTGTCAAAACTGATGTGAAAGCCGTCCAGGTAGGGCTGGCGCCCGGCGGCGATGTCGGCCACAAACTGCTGGGGTGTCTTGCCGGCCTTCTCGGCCGCAATCATGATGGGCGCGCCGTGCGTGTCGTCGGCACCCACAAAATTGACCGCGTTGCCCTGCATGCGCTGGAAGCGCACCCAGATGTCGGCCTGGATGTATTCCATGATGTGGCCGATGTGGAAATTGCCGTTGGCATACGGCAGGGCGGTGGTGACGAACAGTTGGCGCGGCATAGTCGGCTTTAAGGCAAGGAAGCGGCGATTTTATGTCGCGGGGCGGCTGCTCAAGCCCTTGCCCCTGTGCGGCCCGGATGCCGGCGTTAGACTTCTGCCCTGATCACATGCCCCCACTTAACCGAGACACAGACCCCATGGCCTTAGACAAAGAGAGCATCCTTCAGGCATTACAGGCCGTCATCGACCCCAACACGGGCAAAGACTTTGTCAGTACCAAGGCGGTCAAAAACCTGTCGGTCACCGACGCCGATGTGGCCTTTGATGTCGAGCTCGGCTATCCCGCCAAGAGCCAGCTGGCCGGTCTGCGCAAAACCCTGATTTCCGCCGTCAAGGCGGTGCCGGGCGTGGCCAATGTGTCGGTCAATGTCACTGTCAAAATCGCCAGCCACAGCGTGCAGCGCGGCGTGCAGTTGCTGCCCAATGTCAAAAATATCGTTGCCGTGGCTTCCGGCAAGGGCGGCGTGGGCAAAAGCACCACCGCCGTTAACCTGGCCCTGGCCCTGGCCGCTGAAGGCGCCAGCGTCGGCCTGCTGGACGCCGATATTTACGGCCCCAGCCAGCCCATGATGATGGGCATTGAAGGCCGGCCCGAGAGCGTCGACGGCAAGAACATGGAGCCGATGGAGAACTACGGCCTGCAGGTCATGTCGATCGGTTTTTTGGTGGCGCAAGACGAAGCCATGATCTGGCGCGGCCCCATGGCCACGCAGGCGCTGGAGCAGCTGCTGCGCCAGACCAACTGGAAAGACCTGGACTACCTGATTGTCGACATGCCACCCGGCACCGGCGACATTCAGCTCACGCTGTCGCAGCGCGTGCCCATGACGGGTGCGGTGATCGTCACCACACCGCAGGACATCGCTCTGCTGGACGCCAAAAAAGGCATCAAGATGTTTGAAAAGGTGGGCGTGCCCATCCTCGGCATCGTTGAGAACATGGCGGTGCACATCTGCTCGAAGTGCGGTCATGCCGAGCATATTTTTGGCGAAGGCGGCGGCAAGAAAATGGCCGGCGACTACAGCATGGACTACCTGGGCGCCTTGCCGCTGGACATCAACATCCGGCTGCAGGCCGACAACGGCCGCCCCACCGTAGTGGCCGACCCGGACGGTGAAGTCGCCGGCATCTACAAAGCGGTGGCACGCAAGGTGGCGGTATCGATAGCCGCCAAAAACAAGGATTTTTCGGGTAAGTTCCCGACCATCACGATCTCCAAAAACACCTGATCGCCACACGCTTTTCCAGAGCCCTCGCATGACGTCAGAAGCCAGCGCCTCCCCTGTCATCATCCGCATGCACGAGCGTGACAACGTGGCCATCGTTGGCAATGACGGCGGTTTGCCGGCGGGCACCGTTCTGCCCGGCGGGCTCGTGCTGACCGAACGTGTGCCGCAAGGCCATAAGGTGGCACTGACCGACCTGAAGGCTGCTCAACCGGTGCTGCGCTACGGCATTCCGATCGGTTACGCGCTCAAGGCGATTGCTGCCGGCAGCTGGGTGCATGAAAAGCTGCTCGACATGCCTGCGGCGCGCGAGCTCGTCAACTTGCCCATGGCCACCGTCAAGCCCGCACCCATGCCGGCGCTGGAGGGTTACACCTTCGAGGGCTACCGCAACACCGACGGCTCGGTGGGCACGCGCAACATCCTGGCCATCACCCAGACCGTGCAATGCGTGGCCGGCGTGACAGAGTTTGCGGTGCGGCGCATCAAGGCCGAAATGCTGCCGCGCTTTCCCAATGTGGACGATGTGGTGTCACTCGAACATGCCTACGGCTGCGGCGTGGCGATTGACGCACCGGACGCCATCGTGCCGATACGCACCCTGCGCAACATCAGCCTGAACCCGAACTTCGGCGGCGAAGTCATGGTGGTCAGCTTGGGCTGTGAAAAGCTGCAACCCGAGCGCTTGCTGCCGCCTGGCAGCATCCCGCTGATCGATGTGCGCCAGAGCGGCGATACCGCGCTGGATGTGGTTTGCCTGCAAGACGACGTACATGTGGGTTTCATGTCCATGGTCGAGTCCATCATGCGGCAGGCCGAAGTGCATTTGACACGGTTGAACGCGCGCCGGCGCGAGACTGTGCCGGCTTCAGAGTTGGTGGTGGGCGTGCAGTGCGGCGGCAGCGACGCTTTTTCCGGCGTCACCGCCAACCCTGCGGTCGGCTTTTGCACCGACTTGCTGGTGCGCGCTGGCGCCAGTGTGATGTTTTCTGAAACCACCGAAGTGCGTGACGGCATTGACCAGTTGACCGCGCGCGCCAGCAGTCCCGAAGTGGCTGAGGCCATGGTCCGCGAGATGGCCTGGTACGACGCTTATTTGCAGCGCGGCGGCGCCGACCGCAGCGCCAACACCACACCCGGCAACAAAAAAGGCGGCCTGTCCAACATTGTCGAAAAAGCCATGGGCTCTATCGTCAAGTCCGGCACTGCGCCGATTTCCGGCGTGCTCGCCCCAGGTGAAAAGCTCAAGACCCGCGGCCTGACCTACACCGCAACGCCGGCCAGTGACTTCATTTGCGGCACCTTGCAACTGGCTGCCGGCATGAACTTGCATGTGTTTACCACCGGCCGCGGCACGCCTTACGGCCTGGCCGAGGTGCCGGTGATCAAAGTCGCCACGCGCAGTGATCTGGCGCGCCGCTGGCATGACCTGATGGACGTCAACGCCGGCACCATCGCCACCGGCGAAAAAACCATCGAGGCCGTGGGTTGGGAGCTTTTTGAGTTGATGCTCGAAGTCGCCAGCGGCCGCAAAAAAACCTGGGCCGAGCACTGGAAGCTGCACAACGCGCTGGTGCTTTTTAATCCGGCGCCGGTGACCTGACAGACCCGAGTGCAGGCATCTGGCCCTTACACTGCGCCCATGTCTGATTTTCAGTTGCACACGCCAGATACCCAAGCCGGACTGCGCCGTCCTTTTGTGGAGGTGGCCGTGGTCATGCGGCGTGAGCGCATTGACAACCGCTGGCAGCCCTGGCGATGGAGCCTGTCTGAGATCATTCCCCATGAGGATGATTTTGGCCACGCGCCGCGCCTGCTGCTCATCGACGACCAGGAAGAGCGCTGGCTGCATCCAGGTTTGAAGGTCGAGCTCTTTAGCGACGATGCCGAAGGCTATGAGTTGAACCTGACCACGCAGCAGCCTTGCTTTTGGGTGGTTTGGCGCATGGAAGAAGAGCCCTCTATCACGCACGAATGCATCGCCGTGCCGCAAACCGTCACCCTGAGTTATCACGATGCCGGCCGTTGGCTGGACGCGCAGGAGTCTGTCGAGCAGGTGCCCGCGCCCCTTGAAGTGCTGTTGTGGATGCAGACCTTTGTCGATCAGCACTATGTGCTGGACGTCAAACGCCGCAAACGCCCTGAGAGTTTCAAGTCCCTGCAAGACCGCTTTGGCAACCCGGCGCGTGTCAGCACGGTGAAGTCGGGCGGACCGCACCATGGCTGAGCAGAACAAAGACCGCCCGGACGGATTTTTGGGCCGCTGGGCGCGCCGCAAAAATGACGCGCTGCAAGGCAAGCCACTGGACGAGCCCGCGCCGGCCAAACCAGCCGTTCAAGCGCCCCTGGCTGCGTCGGGGGCTGTGGCTGCAGCTCCGGCATCGGCCGGCGTTGCCCCTCAAAGCACAGGGGAAGATGCACCCACTCCCTTGACACTCGATGACGTCAAGGTCTTGACCAAGGACTCCGACTTCAAGCCTTTCATGGGCCGCGGCGTTGAGCCCGGCGTACGCAATGCCGCCATGAAAAAGCTGTTTGAAGACCCGCACTTCAATGTGATGGACCGCCTAGATATTTACATCGACGACTACTCCATCCCCGACCCGCTGCCGCTGTCGATGCTGCGGCAGATGGCCAGCGCCAAGTTTCTCAATCTCTTTGAAGAAGAGGAAGACAAGGACAAAACGCCTGCTCTCACCGCAGACCAGTCGCGGGAAAGCGCCAATGGCACTGCAGCTGATTCAGTGGCACAGTCAGCGCAAAAGACGCAGGCTGCCTTGCCCGACATTGATCCACCCGACAGCCCGCTACCGGGTTTTGTGCCCGAAGGCACCCGCCAGGAAAACCATGCCCACACTGATTTGCGACTGCAACCAAACCATCCCGCTCAAGAGCCAGGCGCTGGGCGAAGCCCTCAATGAATCGCTGACGCAGCATTCGGCTTTGTGCCGCCGGGAGGCTGCTTCCTTCCAAAAGGCCATCCAGTCCGGCGACGACGTGGTGATCGCCTGCACCCAGGAAAAGCGCTTGTTTGCTGAACTTGCCGAGCAAACGGTGGGCGCTGTCTCGGTCATCAAATTCGTCAATATCCGCGAGACCGGCGGCTGGAGCCGTGACGCTTCCAGCGCCAGCCCCAAGATGGCCGCGCTGCTGGCTGCAGCGCACCTGCCCGAGCCGGAACCGGTGGCCACTGTCACTTACAAAAGCAGCGGCCGTTTGCTGATCGTGGGCCCGCTGGACCAGGCCGAGCAAGTCGCAGCCATGCTGTCAGACACCCTCAGCGTGACGATTTTTGCCCAAGGTGTGGCTGGCAATGCGCCTGAGCCCGCTCAAGAGCGCCAGTACCCTGTGATCAGTGGTCAAGCCTTGCAACTCAGCGGTTGGCTGGGTGCTTTTGAGCTGAAGTGGGACAAGACCAACGCGATTGACCTGGACCTGTGCACGCGCTGCAATGCTTGCTTGGTGGCCTGCCCCGAAGGCGCGATCGACCTGAGCTACCAGGTGGACAGCGCCAAATGCGATTCAAAGCGCGCCTGCGTGGCCGTGTGCAAAGTGGCCGGCGCCATTGATTTCGGGCGCGCCCCCCAGGCGCTGAGCGAAGCCTTTGATCTGGTGCTGGATTTGGGTGCGCAGCCGCTGATCAAGCTGCATGCGCCGCCGCAAGGCTACTTTGCGCTGCCGGGTTTCACGGGTCTGGCCACGCCGGGCTTGCTGCCCACGGTGGTCAAGCTGCGCGACATGGTGGGTGAGTTTGAAAAACCCAAGTTCTTTGCCTACAAGCAAAAGCTCTGCGCCCACAGCCGCAACGAGACCGTAGGTTGCAATGCTTGTGTCGACATCTGCTCGGCCGGCGCCATCAGCAGCGAAAAAGACCGCCAGCAGATCAAAGTCAACCCCAACTTGTGCGTGGGCTGCGGCGCCTGCACCACGGTCTGCCCGACCGGCGCACTCACCTACGCCTACCCCCGCGCCAGTGAACAGGGCGTGCGCCTCAAAACCTTGCTGAGTACCTACGCCAAGGCTGGCGGGCGTGACGCCAGCCTGCTGTTTCACAGCCAGGGCAGCGGCCAGAAAGCGGTCGACGCGCTGGGCCGCGCTGCACAACGCGGCCTGGTTCAGGGCGTGCCCGCCAGCATGATTCCACAAGCCTTGTGGCACACCGCCAGCCTCGGCATTGATGTGTGGCTGAGCGCCATTGCGCTGGGCGCACGCCAGGTGGCAGTGCTGGTGACTGATGAAGAAGCACCGGCTTACCTGGCCGGTCTGAGGGAGCAAATGCAGGTGGCGCAGGCCATCGTCACCGGGCTGGGTTACAGCGGCGTGCACTTTCACCTGGTGCAGGTCGGCGCCGGCCTGGGCACTGAGGCGCTGGCTGCACTGGACGGCAGCTTGCAGGCCATCGCCAAGGCCAAAGCCGCAGGCCCGGCCGTGGCTGCCCGCTTTGCCGTGGCCCAGGAAAAGCGCAGCACGCTGGACATGGCCATTGACCACTTGATGAGCAGTGCACCTGCTACGCTGCCAGAAGCCATTGAACTGCCTGCTGCCTCCCTGTTTGGCAGCGTGCTGGTCAACAAGGACAGTTGCACGCTGTGCCTGAGCTGCGTCAGCGCCTGCCCGGCCAGTGCGTTGCTGGACAACCCCGACAAACCGCAGCTTAAATTCATCGAAAAAAATTGCGTGCAATGCGGCCTGTGCGTCAGCACCTGCCCTGAAGACGCCATCACGCTGCAGCCCCGCCTGTTGCTGACTCCGCAGCGCAAAGAGGCGCGCGTGCTCAACGAGAGCCAGCCCTACGCCTGCATACGCTGCGCCAAGCCCTTTGGCACACTCAAGGCCATTGAGGCCATGCTGGGCAAGCTGGCCGGCCACGCCATGTTCCAGGGGGCGGCGGCCGACCGCCTGAAAATGTGCAGCGACTGCCGTGTCATTGACATCTACTCGGCGGACAACGAAATCAAAATTACAGACATCCGCTAAGGCGGGTTCACAGCGTTCAAAGGCCAACTCTATGCAGCCCGCCATTCTTGTCTCTTCCACCCTGGACGAAGAAACCGCCCGCGCTGAAATCTACGGCGTTTTGGCGGC
>Ga0164295_10002604_pt1 | contig 14754 bp, 11 predicted proteins | sample GEODES006metaG_FD_111798 | JGI IMG/M metagenome (GOLD analysis project Ga0164295, IMG submission 111798) | Oligotrophic lake water microbial communities from Sparkling Lake, Wisconsin, USA - GEODES006 metaG | ecosystem: Environmental > Aquatic > Freshwater > Lake | place: USA: Sparkling Lake...
CGTACTTAAGTTAAGTTACAGCATGTCTTCTACCTCAAAACCAATATTGCCGACATCTCCTCTCCTACATGCATGGCACGATCCGCTTGCAGGATTAAAAGCTACTCCGTCATGCTTGCAATTGGCAGATTTGGATTGCGACGGTGATTCCAAACTATGCATATGCGACTTGGAGAAGAAATTGAAAGTCTACAAAGGCACCACTTTAGCTGTCGAGTACGGTCTCCTTGATGTTCCGGTCGCGATGTCAATTATTTACACAGAAGTAGCGATGGTAGGTACAGTAGTTTGGTCCAACATAATTTTTTGAAACATTTTAAAAATCACTGCTCATCGAACTTACTGTACATACTTCACTATCCTAGCCGCGGATTCCGTCTATTGCTATTGCAGCTGCGAGCTATGTGTTCATCTATCGACAATTGAGGCCGTATCGTAAGGTAATGCTGCGGTCGATATCCCTCTGTACAGTCGCGTCGATGAAATTGATGCGATGTTTGTTTTTGATATCTAGTGGAGTTGTCCTTTCTTGGACATCGTCCAGGTTGAGCTGGATATATGGAGCGCTATCAAGAGCAACAGCCTTTCCATCTCGGCGGCCGTCAAGCAACTGCACGAAGCGAGAGACACGGGCATCCGACTATCGTCCCGGTCCATCGATCTGCTCTCACTAGAGTCGGACGACCGGAGGAGGGAATTCGCGGCGGAGCTGGGCGAAGTTCCCTTCAACCAGTCCACACTGATAACTTGCATGGGCACGCTGAAAAAGGAAAGCGATGAAATTGACGCCATCAATTTGCTGGTGGTCGGAACTGAAGCTGGGCAACTGTACGTCTTGCCGCAAGACCCTATCAACTCCGCGTTCCTGTGCAAGATCGACCTGCCTTCGATCCCCACTCTGCTTAACGTGTCCGGCACCTTCGACGTCGAGTGGCGTGTGAGCGTTGTTTGTCGGGACGGAAAGCTGTACACCGTTAAGAACGGAGACTATCGCGGCAGTGCAGTGCTGTCTGGTGCGGTCACCGACCTGGGCGCGCAGGCAGTGGCGGTAGTGCGGCAGGACAAGTTCTTGTGGGTGGCAACGATGGATCGGCTCGTCACGTGCTACACCAATAAGGGCAAGCGGTTGAAGGGCTTGGTGCTGGCAGAGGACCTGAGCGACCTGTGTATCATGACCTTGAAGAGGGCCAAAGTCAACTTCCTGCTCGTGGTAGCGTTGCACAGCGGGGACGTGTGCATATACCGTGAGCTGACGGTCGTCCACAGCTTCAAGACTGACTCACCGGTAGTCGCCCTGTGCTATGGGCAGTACGGCCGGGAAGAGCACTCTCTAATCCTGGTGCACTCTCAAGGAGCTCTGACGATCAAGATGTGGAAGCGCACCGCGGACATCGAGCACTTCAACCGTCTCTCTGGTCCGCCGCCCGAGCAGGACGTCCCTCTGCCCGTGCCCAAGAAGACCAAGCTGTATGTGGAGCAGACCCAGAGAGAGCGGGAGCGGGCCCCGGACATCCACCGGGCCTTCCAGCGAGACCTGTGCAAGCTGCGCCTCACCACCGCGAGGGCGTACGTGAAGACGCTGACCGACGGATCACTGGTATGTGTGTACTCCTTCCTTCCTTCCTTCCTTCCTTCCTACCTTACTCCCTCAATCCCATCGACCCACCGGCTCCCTTTGACGACATCATGCTAGCATTGACTATGCCGACAGATACGGGCCGTATATCAATCATATCGTATATCAAATCACGATTGTCTGAATGCTGCTATAATCGCTATGAGTTACATGTTTAGTTCATGTTCTCACTCTCTTTCTCTGTTATGTTCTTCTCTTCAGGGCGCCGCTCCCATCGGCTCGCAGGACATCCGCATACAGGTCGCGGTGCATGGGCTGGGCCCGAAGTTCGTGCTGAGGATCAGTCTACAGAACGCCAGCGCGTATCCGATTCTGCAGAGCCGCCTGGTGTTGTCCTTCGACCCCGCCCTCTACTGCATGGGCTTCGACCACCGCAGCCTGCAGAACATCTCCGTACCGGTCCTCTTGCCGGTAAGCTAAGCGTTAGTTAGGACTGCTTTACCCTCACCTGATCTGATTGACGACGTGAATGTCCTGTCCCCTGCCATCGATCAATGTCACACACTCATCTGCAGGGCCCAAAGCAGCTCGTCGACACCCAGGTCCTGTGTGTGGATCCTCAAGGTCGCTCCGGTCAGATACTGGTGCTGCTCTACAGCGTGGCGGCCTCCTCGTCCAACTCGTAAGCTAACCATCTCTTGAGGTAGAAGTGATCTCTTGTTGTGTGGGGACTCACATGTGCATGCATGTCTTGTAGGAGCAACTCCGTGCCTATGCTCTCAGCTATGGTGAAGATGCCTACCAGCGAACCATCGATCCTCTGATGCCCTCCCATGGAGCATACAGCAATTGTTTGTCGGATCTATTCATGTGTGGATGATGATGGGAGGATGGATGGATGGATGGATGCTGAAGACCATCTCCTTGACCGACCACCTGACAGCCGCTTGTCGGATACACCATCGGATACATCAGCAACCGCTGCAGAGGGGACGCGATGACGTCTCAGCTCGATGCCCCTCTTCTAAGCCTCCAGGAGCATCGGGTCCAAGGCGGCCTCTACTGCTTCCTTCATCGTACTTCCATCCTATGTAGGATCCTCGGATGCCCTCCTGAAGTATATAGCTACAGCTGTCATGATATCGATCGAAAGCTGAATGTTGTTTGTTATTAAATTCAGAAAATCAAATAGTCACTAGAATGCAAGATACAGTAGGTCGTTGGTAGTGAGTAATGCTGTAACTTGACGGGAGCTGCGGTTATTTCCCCGGCGTGGACGTGGAGGAGCGGAACATGGCCGAGAGGTACCGCATCGCTCCTCCTCCAGGGGCAGCTACGGCATTCTTCTCGTGGTCATCTGTGGGTGAGCTGGTGCTGGTGCTGTTCGTTGTACTGATGGACAGCTTGCCCTCAGTAGTGGTACTGATGGACAGCTTGCCCTCAGTATTAGTTGTGCCTGTAGTATCACTGCTGCTGGACTCTGAGCTACTGCGGATATGGACATGCTTCGCCTTGAAATTAGCAAACTTCGATTTTACGATAGCGATTTTGCTCTGCGTGGGTCTGGGAGTGGTGTAGCTGCTTCTCGAGAGCTGGTCGGTGCTGCGCTCATCGCTACTGGCAGCTGCACAATCCATGAATTGATTGATGGCGTGTCTGCTGTCCAACGAAACAGCCTCTCTGCTGGAACCGGAGTCGTACTCCTCACAGCTATCGCTGGCCGCTGTCTCTGTGATGGCGTATCGGCTGCTCACCACATGCAGGCGAAACATGGCTTCGCACACGTCAGGTCGCAGGTCCGACAGAGTGGTGCTTCGGATGATGACGGTGAGGCGGTCGGCGGAACTCGGCGCATCTCTTCGGACGTCGAAGGAGTAACGGCGGGATACCTTCCTCCCGCTGCTGAAGTCTTGATGGTAGATCATGCGAGAGTCGTCCTCGGAGCCCCTCGAGTCTGCCCATCCCTGGTCCGACTCCGCCACCCTCAACAGGGGCAGCGACCGCTCAGCGCTCTTGCGGACACTGTCAGGCAGGGCAGGTAGCGCGAACACTCTCTTCGAGGAGGAGGAGGAGTCGGGGGGAGCGCTGCGGACGAAGAAGAAGCCATCGTTGGAGGTCCCGGCCCCCGCCCCCTGCAGCTCGATGTACTTCATACTGATGCTCTTCACTGCCATGTCCCACTCAGCGCTGTCCTTCAGGCTGCCGCTCAGTGGCGAGAGAGCTGACACCCGCTGATTGTTCCCTTGTCCGTCGCTGATGACATCTGCTGTCTTCAAGCTATTCCGGAAGGATGATGGTAGTGTGCGGTAGGTGGTGGGTTGCTTCACCGGGTCGGCATACGAGTGCAGTAGTGCCTTCACCTTGTCGGACGTGCTCTTCCTCCGCCGGACATCTGTCTGTGGAGTGTTGTCCGTTGCCTGCACTCCTGAGTGGTAGTCTGGCTCAAGCACCTTGTCTCCGCTCCTACTGCTGCCATCATTCATCGAGTGGTCTCTCAGAGGACCTCTGTGCTGCTGTCTGCGGTCCTTGCCCTTGTGCAGCCACGTACTGACCGTGTGCTTCATGCTCTCGTATTTGCTGCTGCTGCTGGTGGTGGTGTTGTTCTGTCCAGAGGTCGCAGCTGCTGCATTGTCGGAGGGAGATGAGCAATGGTCCGACGACGATCCAGTCGAGGACTTCCCATCAGGATCAACAGTAACACTGTTCGGTTCTTCTGGCTGCCTCTGACTGGTACCCGCAGCATTGTTGTTCGGTTGACTGGCAGCAGCAGCAGCAGTGGCAGCATCCATGAAGCAGTCTTCCGTGCCCTCGGGCCACCAATGCCGCGGCCAGATGAGACGGAACTTGTGGCAGTTCGGATGCACGATCTTCCTGTGGACGAACGACTTGAGCTTCTTTACCACGAAGTCCGATATCTGCGGCAGGTCTTTCAGGTGGAATACCCCCTTGCCGATCTCGTTGCGCACATTGATGCGCATGACCGGGTCCCCCACGAAAGAGAAGAAGCTGTGGCTGCGCTGCACGCCGAAGCGGATCGGACCGCTGCACTCCGCGAGGTGTAGGTGCAGGGTCACGGGCACTGAGGCGTACCTATCGCGGGGCCAATTGATCCACAACCTGATATACAACAAGACATACATGACATGATCACTAACTAACAGCAGTAGGAACATACTATCTGATGGGCTGTTGCTCACTTGGTGGTCACCGTGAACTCGATGCCGGACCGGAAGGCCAGGTCGGCGGTGCAGGCCGCGTAGTGCTCCACCTCGGGGTCCACCGCCCCACTGCTCCGGTGGGATGGAGTCCTCCTCGCACTGCCCTCTTCTTGGTCGGAGTCGTCGCTGTCTTCGGTGCCGCCTACAGCTGCTAATGCTTCTGCAGTTGCTGCTCCTGCCTCGTCCTTCGTCTTGCCGCCCTTCCTCTCGGACATAGACGCGCTGAGCTGCGGACTCCATCGGACGTTGAGCAGCAGGGGGGGCAGCTTGCCGAAGCGCACCCCCTCCACTTTGAATTCATCCACGTAGTCTGGTCGGTGACCTTTGTTCAGCATCGCCGATGCCTTCCGACAGAACCAGTGGTAGAAGTAGTCGGAGTTGGAGATGTCACGATACACCCGACCGCTGAAGGAGTTGAACCACACGCAGGTCTCGGTGCCCACTGCGCCCAGAAAGCTCGGCGGAAGATGCGGCAGTACAGCGGGGTTGCTGGCCGCGAGACATGATGTGCTCTCCTCCATCATATCCAGTCGACCCAGGGTGGTGGAGCAGCCCGGCTGGGGGTGTGCCTGCAGGCTGACAGGAGTCTTCTGCATCATCTCCAGCTGGAACTGGGTGGAAGTGCTGAGTCGCAGCAGATCGCCCAGGATGGCGTGCAGCTTCACCTCGTAGCCCTGTACTCCCACCTCCAGCATCTTGCCCCTCAAAATAGACATGTAGTCCAGTGTCACTGCATTGGTGGACTGGTCATGGACCGCAGCATTGCTAGCACCCTCTTCTCGGATCATCTGTACTAGCGAGGCTGCAGCATTGGAGAGCTGGATCCTCATGCGCTTGAATATCATCTGGTAGCTGCTTTGCTGCCTCTCCAGCGCCTCGCACAGCTTCATCAGCTGTGCGTGCTGGTCCACCACTGCCTTGAGCACCGTCAGCTGCACGTCTGCGCGTATCCTGGTCATCAGAAGATGGAAGTCCCTCTGTGCATCGAGCACCAGTCCTCGCTGGTGAGCCACGGCATCTTCGTTGCTCTTCTGGCGCACACGCCTCTTCGCCAGCACCGCCTCCGGGGTCTGCGTGGTGAGAGCGGAGGGCGGGGCGGCGATCTTGTCCATGTACTTGTCTCGGTCCCTCTTTCTGGCCTCCAGCAGCGACAACAGCTCTTTCATGGCCTGCAGCTGCCGTGTGCCCTCTGCCTGTAGCCTCTTCTCGATCACTCCCAGCTCCTCGGACATCTGCGACGAGTAGTTCAGCAGGTCGTCCGTGATGTGGCTGGACAGATACTCCTGGTCGCTGGACATGCAGTCCAGAGCGATGTGCAGCGCCTGCCACCAGTTGCTGGCCACCATGTCTGCCTTGGAGTTGTCTCCCCCCGTCACAGCTGCATTGGTACTGTTCGACGTACAGCGGTTCGAATTGCTGCGTGCGGCCCCGGACAGCTTGTTGAGGTCTTTGGCGAAGGACAGCAACACCTTGCTGAGGTCGGTGAGGAACTGCGCGACGGTCTTGGCGCACTTGGACTGGTCCCTCAGCTCGGCGATGGATCCGTGGAAGTCCCTCTCGATGCGCGAGAACTCGGACAGCTCTAGAGGCACGCCGCGATGTCTCTCGGCCTCTTTCAACGCAGCATCCCGTTCGACGTACACCTGCTCGAGGTGGCCTCCGAAGTTCTTCAGAGGAGAGTTGAAGTCGTCTAGGAATTGCACGAGCTCGCGCAATGCAGCCACCTCTCCAGCGGACATGGAGGAGGGATCCATCATGTTCGGAATGGACGATTGTGCGGGTCGTCTGGAGCCACTGCTGTCAGTAGCAGCTACAGAATCTGCATCTGCAGGCTTGGACTTCAACACTTGGACCAGAGCGGCGATGCAGAGGAACACGCCGAACACGATCCCGCTCAGGAACGAGCTCAGGGACACCAGTTGGCTCAGAACCATTGTCGACAGCGACTTTGATTTAATGCGACTAGATGAAGCGCTACCAGCGATTACTCGCTCCTATAAGTGTGATCCATCTATCTGACTTGACTTAAGAGTCCAACAAGTGATGTCACAGTACAGCAGTACGTACAGTACTTGAATCTTGTACCATACTGTAGCTCATAATAATATCTTCATGCCCCGTCTCTTGTTTATCATCATCGTCATCATAACCATCATCTAACTAACGACTGCAGGTCGGTGCCCACTCACAGCCGGACCTGTTGCCCCCGTCCACCCTTCCCTATCTTCTTGCGACCAGTTACAGTCCTCAGGCCTTTCATCCGCTCTGTCTGCTGCAAGCTCTGGTTCCTCCTGTACATGGCAACCCACTGCTTGCCGGGAGTGGTGATGTCGACGTCGAAGAACCCCGGCCAGTACAAGCCCGCGTCGGTGGTAGAGTTCAGGAGTAGTCGCTCATCAATCGCATCCAGCAGCGCAGCGGTCTTGAGAGAGCTGAACTTCCTTGCAAACATCATTCCTCGCTTAGCAAACCCCTGCAGAATATCCCACTCGTTCATGGTAAGGAAGTGCGTGTGCGTGAGGAAGCCTTCCTGCGGCTCCCACAGCCCCAGCTCCCAGGTGTTCCACACGATCTCAGCAGACAGAGTCTGTACGAAGCTCTTCGTGCGCGGCCAGTTGTACAACAAGCTGATGTAGTAGTGTTCCTCGGAGCCCAGCAGCATGTGCTTGAAGAAGTGGAAGTACTTCCTACCCTCCGTGCTGTTGACGATGTACTGCACGGACTGCGGGTCGTACGCGCCGGTGGTGGCGGGGTCCGACTTCTTCCACACACGCCAGCGACCGTCGAACGAAGGCGTGCTGTACTGCGGAGCCTCCTCCGCGATCGCTCGGCCCCTCCTCGGGTAGATGTCCTTCGGGAACAGCCATTGCGTCTCGTATATCCGCCCCGACTTGTTCTGTCTGTTGTCCAAGTGGGCGAAGTTACTGGCGTTATTGCAGAACAAGGGAGGGCCGAAGTTGTTGCTACGGAACTCCATGGGAACTGCCCCGAGCAGCTTGCCTCTCTCTAGTGTGACGGCGTCGATGGACTTGACGATGAGTGGGTCCTGCTCGAAGAGGGGGAAGGTCTTCTGAAGTCGGAAGATGTGTGTGGAAGTGCCCGGTGTCCATCCCATCACGAAGGGCATGGGGTTGATCCTGTGCTGGTGGGAGAGGATGAGCTCGATGCGATGCAGAGGGACGAGTGGGTAGTCGGACCCCGTCAGACACACAAAGTAGTCCCATCCAGATGCATGCTCGTTGAACCACGCCATGGCCCTCGTCAGCAATATGCTGGCCGTGGAGGCTCCATACACGATGGGCACGTCCTTCGCCACGTGCACGTTGTCGAAACCGCTTGCCAGGGAGCGGATGTCCGCCTCGAACTCGACCGCGACTCCCCCGGGAGATGCATCGATGTGGAGCAGGTAGTAATGCGTGGAGCTGTACAGGCGGCTGAGCAACCTCTTGACGAAGGGGAAGTCGGTGTAGATGGTGAAGAAGAAGGCCAGGCGGATGCCGGTCTGCAGCCGCGGCTGGCGGAAGCTCTTCTCCGCCCCTGCATCCACACGGTGGAGGGGCTGGATGGCTGCCTCTGGGCGGGAGAAGTCACACCACCCCTTGCTGGCCGCATAGTCTTCTGCGAGGTGGTTCATGAGCTCCTGGCGACAGGGGAGGAAGGCGTCGTATTCTCTGTCGCGCACGCAGCCCACCGTCAGACGGGTCGGATGGCACCGAACATTCATCTCTCTACGGATCCAGCGCTGCATCTGCTCGTCTTCCGGCTCAGATGGGGGTCGACAGTAGCCCGGCACGGTAGCCCGCAGCTCAGAGGTCGGGGACCATGGCTCCCACGATGCGAAGTCTCTAGCATACTGCGAGAGGACGGACTGGTCATCAACCCGGAGGAAGGAGTGCTGGTAGTAGCTGATCCCGGGATCAAGTCGCGCCTGCTCGAGGATGTCCGAGAACTGGATCGGTCTCAGTCTAGTCGGCCCAGCCTGCACGTGGGTTCGGAAGGACGCGAAACGGTTGAGGAACTTCTGCGCGGCGAACATGTTCCACGCGTGCTCGGACTCCCTGCCCACGAAGTCCGTGAGGGTCCGCACGCTGAGGGAGACCGTCACCACAACCTGCCGCAACGAGAGTGGGAAGGAGGAGGGCAGCCGGTGAAAGAGATCCGCCAGCACCGTGAACTGCACCCCGTCGAAGTCCTCCAGCACTCCCTCTCTGCCTTGGATCTTCAGCACGTCGATGGCAGCGTCGAGAGGTAGGTACCTCATCACTTGTTTGTAGAAGCAGTTAAAGCACTCCTGCTGCTCATGCAACCACATATTGAGTCTCACGACAGTGATGTTCGGGTAGTCTTTCATCCTGCCAGTTGTCAAGCTGCAGACATTACCTCTGAAAGTAATATAATAGTGGAAGACTGTAACCATGCATCCCCGTTCGCTCCAGTACTTCTCGAAAGCCAACGACCCGAAATGGTCGCACCAATTGGAGGAGATGACGCTCCACATGACGCATCCGCCGCCGGTGTGGTTGGACGCAGCTCCGAACAAGTAGTCCTCGCACACCGACAGGCCCTGCACGGTGGTTACTTTGCTACAAGTTGTCTTCGGAGGCTGCGCCAGCCAATGCATGGCCCTCAGTACATCCCTGTTCGAGATGCCGACACACTCAGTGACGTTGGTGTCCTCTGCAGCCTTGTAGGATGGACGGCAGCTCGTAGCAGCATTCGCAGTCTCAGTAGTCCTGAAGATGGAATGCAAGCTGCTACAGATGTATAGAGCGCTCACAAGGATGGAGAAGGCTGATCGCATCTCCACCCGTGACAGTTACAGGTTAAGTTGCGCCACAAACCGTTACCAAAGATTTCTTGGTGAACACACACACACACACTTAACACGAACGAACGATGAATTGATATAAGTGACTGAACATGTCCTTCGACCAGTCCTTCGACGACTGTTCCAGAGCCATCAAGGTAAGGTAACTTACGGTAGGAGTCGCAAAGCCCTCCCTTCCTCTGACGATGGCGATGACGATCCGATCGCTAATTGTACGTACTTGTCTCTAGGTGCTGGTGGTGCCCATCGGACGGAACAGCCTGTTCGACCAGCACTTCCAGACGGTGTCCGATCTCAGGGAGATCCCTCTCTACGAGCTGAACAGGCCGTCGCACTCTGTCACTACCTCTTGCCCCTTTAAGCACTTCAATTGGACGGACGGCGCGCTGCGGTTCGACTTCCTGCGCTACGACCGAGTGCTGGTCGGCGGAGATCTTAACGACTTTCAGGTGCAGCTGTTCCATTGATAGCTTCATCAGTACCTGCTGCTCATAGATGCTACGCCGTGAACTCTTTTGTGACTAGAGCTCCAAGCGGGTACTAATGATCATGGGTATCATCAACTATCCTGAGATCGGAGGGGTGGAGAGCAAGATTGAAGAAGAGGTCAATTTCTACGCAAGGTGAGCAAGTGCAGTTTTGTGTGTCATCGGTAGTCCCTCGTATATGACTACAGGTGCATCTACAATTTGTAGACGCCACCCGCACCTTCTGCTACGGAGGATCTTCGTGTTCAACTACGCCTTCGACGAGCCATCCCTGCAGCATGCCAATAGTCCAAAGCCGCATCGCCCTCTAAAGAGCTTCGTGGTCGACCCACACTCGCTGGTGATATTTCCCCCTGAGGGCATTTGCGAGGGCGGCGTGAGCATGATCGAGGTGCACCTGAAGGAGGTCATGAGCAACTCTGCTGTGAGCATCTTGCAGGCTTTCGAGGACCAGATGCGTGCCTGTGAGGATGCCCGCCTGAAGAACTGCCTGCCCGCACTGCTGCCGCTCAGCACGCTGTTCGATGAGGTGGCGGAGCAGTTGCAGCAACAGAAGCCGGTCAGCATCGCCATGACGGTCACCGGCAGGCCCAACCGGAAGCTCTACCGCAAGAGACCATCCGGGCGTATTCACAAGTGGATGGGCGATCTCTCGATGCAGGTGGGTAGAGTAGATGGTGCTCAGTTCCTCCTATGGACGCTCTGATGCAAGCCTGTGGTGTCGTCGATAGGCATGTTCTCCACGAGATGCCTTGGAGCACTACTCCGCGTCGATCAGTGAGTGCCGAGCCCTCAACGAGACACTGTGGTTGGGCGGCGCTCTCGAAGGATACGCAAGCGCAGTGTTGCTCCTGTTGCAGTTACAGCCGGTGCTGCAGCTGTCACTGGAAGAAGTCCTGGGCAGGGAACTGCGCTCCGCTCTGACTGCGTCGGATGGCCTGCTGGTGATCTCGACCTCGGAGGGGGGGCAGCCCACAGCAGATGCGCTGGAGAAGATATACCGATGCCTCGTGGAGGATCGCATCAACGAAGCCGCTGCCATCTACTCGACCAACGGCATCTACTGCATGATGGAGGCGGAATGTCTTTTGCGGGCTGCCAAGATGCACGAATCGGGACCTTCCGCAGCCCTCACCCGGGATGGGCGGGTCCTGGCTTACCTGGTGAGGGCCATGTCGGTGCCCGGACTCACTGGTCCTCAGCAGCTGGAGTGCGTTCTGGAGGCGGCCGTCGTCTGCAGTCGCCTGGGTCTCAGGAGGAAGCACATCCTGTTCCTGTTCATCGCTGCTCTCAGGACTGTGGAGGCTGAGAACCTGTCCATTGCGATGGCGTTGCTGCAGTTCGCCTGTCTCTCATCCGACATCACCATGGACTGTGTCACTCCTGCCAAGCTGGTGTCTAGCGGCGCGGGGTCGGAACTAGGATTCGTTAAATGGAGCTCTGAGCCGCCTGTCACTGCATCCGCCCATGTAGCGAACCCTGTTGCTACCGCATCATCTTGGACTTCTATCAGATTAGCTCTGCTATCCAGCGTGTGCACCATTGCAAGCGAACAAGGAGACGCTCTATCGACTGCCCAGTAAGTAGCTTCGATAGAGGCGCACCTGTTGTGGGTGAAGTAATCCTACCGTCCATGATCGCTTCCATGCATGCATGCATCAGATATACGGCCGGTTTGCTGCGCATGATCAGTGAAGTGGAGCGCGAGCACCTCGATCGGCGGAAAGATTGGGTGGGCTATTCCCCGGAGCAGATGTTTCTCGTGGAGCAGGATGTCGGACCTGATATGAGCACTCGGAAATTCGATTCCTTCAGTGCTGTGGCTTCTGAAGGCGACTCGAAAGATCTCTGTTCGGTGCAGTTCTCGTCATCGTTGTCGCCACCGCCTAGACGCCAGACCAACTTCATCGAGGGAGTGCTTGCCCTGCCGCCGGTCACAACAGACGGGATGCAGCAGGGTCTGTCCGACCTGACAGCACAGGTGGGCTCCTTGTCCCTCGCTTCGCAGCCCGCGGAGTCCAGTCGACGAGTTGCGGTGCCCGATCTGCCGGCACTGCTGAGCTTCCTCCCCCTCCTGCTGGTCTCTCGTGACACTGCTGGGGTAGCGGAGGGAAGCGGATTCGGAGATCCCTCCCTGTCAGAACGCCTCCGACGTCGTCCGAGTGACTCGCTGCATCTCTACAGCACACCGAGCGCGAAGGAGGAATCGCCTCCATCGACCGGTCTCAATGCAGACCCCAATTCCGTGGCAGACATGCTGGAGTACCTGCAACAACTGCAGTCCCCCCGTAGCACCAGCTGCTCCCTCGACCTACAGCGGGAGACCTGCGGGCTTTTCACCCGGGTGTCGAAGCTTATCCCCCCCTGCTCGCTGCTCATGTCTCCAGTGACCTTACTGCGGTTGGAACCGATGGAGCTGATGGGCAGCAGGAGACCGGTGCCGGTATCTGATGCACTGGATGCATTGTCGGTTACGAGGCGGAAGCTGGACTTGATAGCTCTGAGCTTGAGAAGTGGGCAAAGTGCATCTAATTCGCAAGAAGGTTCTATCAGCAGCAGCAATCATTCGTCCGCAGCAATCACGCCTACAAGTAGCCTGTTCTACGACCCATTTGCAGCCAAGCGCAGGAAGGAGCAAGACTCGAAGAAAGAAGCCGCGGGCCTGTGCTGGGCAGTCGGCGAGGCGTGCACTGTCAGAGCGCTGCTCGCCAATCCACTCTCGGTGCCGTTGCTTCTGGACAGCGTGTTCCCGGTGTTCAAGGGCACTGCAAGACATAGGGTCATCCCCGCTGCTGCGGTGCAGATCCCTCCCTGCTGCGACAGCTTCGAAGTCCTGTTGTCCGTCTTGCCCGAAGAAGTCGGCAGTATGCAGCTTGTGGGCCTGCAGACTGTGAGCAGTAACACCACTTCTTACTTTGAGGTAACTTAACTTACAGACTGACATGATGCGTACAGTACTGCCAACGTAAGTTGTTGACCTGTTCTCACTGTCTCTGATGACCGTGTCACTGATGCACTTAGGTCGACGAGCACGGCTACTTCAAAAGGTGAGATGATGATGATGATGATGATGCAAGATGGACGGATGGATGGATGGATGGATAGCTGCAACAGGCTGCACAGCCGTAGCCGGAGAGATTGTAGCTTAACATGTACAGTATGTGGTGAATCTATCTTCTCTGCAGGTGCTCCCCCATCGATAGCAACAACAACAGCAACAAGCCCCTTGTCTCTTCCTCCTCCCTAGGAACACGTCTCGATGCACCGGCAGTGTCATCAGGTGCTATGAGTATTCGCGTTGCACCTGCAGTGTATCCTTTGCGGGTCGACACATCTTGGGTCAACGGAGATCGGACACCATTGGAAGGAGATACAGCTGCCTCCCGTCTGGAAGGCATCGACGTCGTGAAGACCCTGGATCTGCAGCCCGGAGAGGACCGCACGGAGTCCATCCGCATCGTGACGATCGACACCCTAGCCGAGGAGAAGAAGAAGAAGATAGGTCGCCGTGACTGCAGGGTGACCGTTAGAGAGTACCGCGCGTACGAGCCATCCAAGGTGGCGGAGAGAGTGGTGGGCTTCTCGGGATTGCTCTGCAGTGGTGGCCTGCATGATGACTCCTCTCCCGCTGGTATCAACACTGTATCTGCTGAGAGCTATCGCTTGGTGTCCTTCAACGGCTGCCTTGACAACGACACGGCATCGGATGGTAATCAGTCGCTTGTCATCTCGGAGCTCAGTCTCGAGTTCCATGCAGACACCACGGTGCAGTTCATCGACATCTCCGTCGAGGTAGTTGCGTTGGACGACAGTACTGCTGACTTGGTCGCTGAACTAAAAGACCGCCGGATCGACACATGCGATGACTGCGCTCTCTTGCCAGAAGAGTTCTTCCGCCAGTTCCCCGCCGACCGCTTCCTACGGGAGGAGGGCTGTCTGTTGACCACACCGTTCTCGAGAGTGCTCTCCATCCGCATCCTTCTCCGCGCTGCTCCCGGCGTGCGACTCACTCGCTACGACCGGCTCCTGTCCGATGCCCCTTCGGAAGCACCGTCCGTCCATCTGCCCCATCTGTCGGCGCACGAAGCTAGTCGCGTGGCTGCCGCCATCAATGAAGCACTCGCCCGCCACGACTGCTGTCCGACTGTTCCGCCCGGAGAGATTAGTCTGCTGCAGCCGAGGACCAAAGTGCTGTTCGAGGTAGGTCTACTCTGTCAGTGCATGCAATCAGTCGAAAGCAGTTGTCACTTCTGTGCTGCAATGGATGAAAACAGTTCACCAACGAATCAGAGGCGGCAGTATCTTTGGGCACCAAGCGGAGCCAGTTGCTGCGTGGATGGCGTGGTGGGGAAGGCTCTTCGGAAGGGCCTACCTATAGTGTTCCCTACGAACTGTTGAGCGCATCTGAGTCACCTGTCTCGGTGCTGCCCCCTCGTAGCATAAGGCGCATAGTCGTAGACTGCGATGCGGATGCAGCTGACGAGCTGGAGCAGCCATCCCTGTGGCTGTGGGGGTTGTCTCAAACTGCCCGCCCACCTTCATCTGATTGTAGGTGCGGGAAGGTATTGGCGAGCCCACATATTTTAGATAAGTTCGGCCTGTCCAGCGGAGTCGCCCCACTATTGATGCGCAGTGGGCCACTGC
>Ga0164295_10002605_pt1 | contig 14749 bp, 11 predicted proteins | sample GEODES006metaG_FD_111798 | JGI IMG/M metagenome (GOLD analysis project Ga0164295, IMG submission 111798) | Oligotrophic lake water microbial communities from Sparkling Lake, Wisconsin, USA - GEODES006 metaG | ecosystem: Environmental > Aquatic > Freshwater > Lake | place: USA: Sparkling Lake...
CAATTGTCGTTGTTGGGCGCAATGATAATCACGGTTATAACTTGTCAAAAAGAGTGTCTAGCAGCCTTAATTCCATGGCTCATTTGCTATCAGAGGGTGATGAGATTGTATTTGTGGATTGGAATACTCCAATCGGATATCCAGTAATGCCAGTAAGTATCAAGGACGATTTGCTTCCAAAAACTAAGTCACTATTAAGAATCATTCGAGTTCCACAATCGGTACACAATCTTGTTTCCGAAGGCTCAAATAGAGCCTTGATTGAACCCCTTGCAAGAAATGTTGGCATCAGGCGAGCCTCGCCAAATTCTAAATGGATACTTTCTTCAAATACAGACATTCTTTTTGCAAGTCCTAGTGGAAAGAATTTTCGAGAAATTTTTGAAAACTTAGAGGAAAATTTGTGGCTTAGCTACCGTTTTGAAATTCCTGAGTTTGTGTGGGACGGCCTAGACCGCCGTAATCCAAAATTGACTTCGGAATTTATTTTGGCTCATTACAGAGATAGAAGTATTCTGAATCGAATTCGGGTGGATTCGGCTAGTGATGCTGATTTCCCTATTCCAGATGGTGTGGGGGACTTTCAGCTAGCAACAAGTTACCTTTGGGCGAAAACAACCGGTTTTCCTGAAGATATGAAAAAAGGTTGGCACGTTGATACCCGATTGACATTACAAATGGAGCGAATAAGCAAGAATCAGCCTCGCCTATTGAATGAATCAGATATGGTAATTTTTCATCAAAATCATCTACGCAATACGACTGCGTACCACGGAGTTACTGAGACAAACTCTCTCCTGGATGTTGATAAACCTTATGTTAATCCAACTTCATGGGGACTGTCAGATCATGACTTAGGGGAAATAGACCTTGAACTTGAACCTAAGGGCATCGAGCATTTAAATTCAATTTTTCACTCAGGAAATTCTCAAATCACCTCAGACGCTTCCGATTTGTCCGATCTTTTGAAACGTTTGGATTACAACCTCGCTCGAACAAAATTTTTCTTAGCAGACGAAATTTCAATTCTTCCGAAAGGTTCCCTGGTCCACTGTTATACCGCCAACGTGGCAACGCAATTAGCCTTACAAGAGATCTGTGCGAGCTTTGAAGTGGAAATCCTTTTTCAAGATGTAAAATCAATAGGAAGAAGTGGCTCAGACGCGCGTTTTACCAAAGTGTCATTACTCATATTAGATTACGGAGTAGAGTCTGATCACCCAATTTATAGCAATTTTTGTGGAGGAGAGATTTCGGTTGAATCATTAGAAGCCGGATTGATTGCACTGAGTACAGGTCAAATATCAAAGTTGTATGCACCATCTACGACGCGTGTTATGGTAATTCGCGCCCAAAATTGGGCAACTAGAGAATTGGCGCGAAAATTCCTTAAACTTCCTCTATTCAATAATTACACTGCCGTAATGTCGGGCGAAATAATACCTAAGCCAAAGTTAGGGAGTCTACAAGAAGTGATCCTTAGCGGTGGTGTCACCTCCGACTTCGGATTGAGCAAAGATTTAATCCAACTCTGGCAGGCTTCTAATTCTCGGAAAGTATCAGTAAAAATTCCAGATTTTGTGCTACAGAATTTACGGAGGCTTCCAAAACCTCTTCGATCTCAGGTGATTCGCATCGCTAAGTCAGTGATTCGTTTATAGTTCCTGTGTAGACTTGAACTATGACTCAGATCAAGCCCTCACTCGAAGAAGTTCAAAATTTTTGGAATGCTAGGCCGTGTAACCTGAAGCATTCAAATGCACCTATAGGCACAAAACAGTATTTTGATGAAGTTGAAGAGAGGAAGTACTTCGTCGAGCCACACATACCAGCCTTTGCCAATTTTAATCAATGGAGAGGCAAACGTGTATTGGAAGTTGGCTGCGGAATTGGTACTGACGCAACCAACTTTGCCCGTAACGGGGCCATTTACACAGGTGTAGAGCTCTCATCTGAATCCTTGAAGCTCGCCAAACAGCGCTTTGAAGTTTTTGGTTTGACCGGGCGATTCATAGAAGGGAACGCGGAAGAAATTGATGAATTACTCAAAGGTGAGACTTTTGATTTAATTTATTCTTTTGGAGTTCTTCACCACACGCCCAGTCTAAACAATGCCCTAAAGGGAATCCGTAGCCTTATGGATTCGAATTCTCTTTTCAAAATGATGGTTTATGCGGAGAATTCTTGGAAAAGTGCGATGATTGCCGCTGGTCTAGACCAACCTGAAGCACAATATGGTTGTCCCATCGCAAACACATACACATCAGTTGAGATTCACAATCTGCTAAGCAATTCAGATCTAGAGTGCATTGAAATCTATCAAGCACATATTTTTCCATACAAAGTTGAAGAGTACAAAAAATACAAATACACAAAGGAGGATTGGTTTGACCATATGCCACCTTCGGTATTCAATGCGCTGGAAAACAAACTTGGGTGGCACTTACTAATTTCAGCAAAGGCATATCGTTAAATTAATTGAGTGGATCCACTTTGATTATCTTCCAGTTTTCGATTACCAAAATGTCTATGCCGCTTCTTTCAAAGGTACTGAGGGCATCATGACAGTTTTGCACGATTGGCTCTCCTTTGAGATTGAATGAAGTTAAGGTCAAGACAGGCACTCCCGTCAAATGTCCAAACGACTTTAAAACATCCCAAAGGAAGGGGTTGGATTTTTTTTCCAATTCCTGAGCGCGACTACTTCCGTCAACGTGGGTCACTGCTGGTATTAAATTTGGGTGTTTGGATTTCACTGTGAGTAACATGTTTTTACTGCAGCCACCGGGTAATCTTTCAAAGTAATCGTCATAGTCGTCGATGCAAACTACGGGTGCAAATGGACGAAACTCCTCACGAAATTTTATTGCAGCGTTTAAATGATTTTTCATCTCCGAACTCAACGGGCTAGCTAGAATTGCTCGATTTCCCAAAGCTCTAGGTCCAAACTCAGCTTTTCCAATAGCGAGTGCTATGACTTTTCCTTGGCTCAGATACTCTGCTATCTCACGTGGGGACGTTTGTGATGATTCGAACCCACTGCGCAAGTTCGTTATGAAACTTTCCACCTCATTCTTTCTTCCCACTTCTGAGCCAATTAAAGTTGGAAATTCCTCGGGTGCTCGCGAGTTTTCCCAATCACCGTTTTTGTAGGCTTGTAAAAGTGCCGCTCCGGCCGAAGTTCCTGCATCACCAGCAGCTGGTTGAATATCCAATGGGATTTGAAATTTCCTAATGATTTCGGCGTTGGCTGTGCAGTTCAATGCTACACCTCCCGCCATTCTTAACGCTGATGGCTGATGCTTCTCAATTAAATCTTCAAGAATTCCAACAAGAATGTACTCTAGGAATTTCTGCACACTTGCTGCGATATCGGCTTTCTCTTGGAAATCTAGTTCAAGGTCCTTGATTCTGAAGACTTCCAATAATCTGGGACCAAAAGCGATTTTCGGGTTTCCCCAATTGATCATCCCCCTAGAAAAGTCTGGATTCGACTTCGTGCTCTTCTTTGACAGTGCGAGAGAAATTAAGTTCTGCAGGTACTTGGGTTCCCCATATGGAGCTAATCCCATAACTTTATATTCACCTTCATTGACTTCGAACCCAATTAATTGCGTTACAGCTGAATAGAAAAGCCCAATTGAATTGGGATAAGCCATATCCCATACTTTCTGAGGTGGAACAGTGGGGTTCGCATAATCAAACAAATAGCCTGTCGCAGTTTCAAATTCCCCAATTCCATCCACCGTTAATGCGAGCGTTTTCCCAGCGCCTTTTTTACCAAAAATAGAACTGGCCATGTGGCTTTCATGATGAGACCCAAAGACCACCTCCCCATGCCAATTGAGCTGTTCCTTAAACAAATTTGTGACATATTTTCGAGAAACTAAAGGGGTAGACATGTATTGCTCGAAAGCCGTAATGTTAAATGGCCAAGTGTCCGTGATTACTTTGTGTGATCTTTTTACTTTTAAATCAGGATCTTCATACCAAACAATTTTTTCAATGTCTTTCAAAGTAGCTCTAGCATTACTCAACACTTGACCAATCGAATTTATTGGGAAGCGGTTATCCTGTTTGATTCTTGTATATCGCTCTTCATGGCTTGCAGCAAGAAGTAGTCCACCGTCTACGATTGCAGCAGAGCTATCGTGGTACAGACCTGAAACTCCCAAAATCAACATGTTCAGATCATAGGGTAAGTTATTGTTGACTTTGTTTTGATTTGCGGGAATGCCTTTCTGAAGAGATTTTCAATGACTCTACTTTTCCTCCAGATGGGGTACAAAGCGTAAATAAAAAGTCTTAGGATTCTCATGGTAGAACCTTAACAATATCCTTGAGACTTTCTGTCAAAAATGGGTAAATTTCAGGTCGTGGGTGGCCCAAGTCAAAAAAAGATCGCTTAAACGTTGCCGAAGTTCTCTCGGATACCATCAATGCCTCAAAGTCAAGTAATGGAATTTTATTCTTCTCTGCGAAACTCCTAGTCAACTGATTCTGTTTTATAATTTCTTTCACTAGCCGAGTAGCGGTTTTTATGCTGTAGGCATGATTACCCCAAAAAAGATAGGCATCTTGAAAACTTGAATTAATTTGGAATTCTCTAGATAGGTCTTTTCCTGCCAGCTCAAGAGACAGGGAGTAGGGCATTGTCATAAGCACCACATTTGGAAGTTGAATAGATTGCTCAAGAATTTTTTCTACTAATTTGATGTCATGCTTTGAATGCCATCCTAAGGAAAAAACATTTATGTCAAAACTAAATTTTGAGTTTTTTTCTAACGCATTTTTCATTATCGCATCAGCGGGCGATCCCTCAGCACCACCGTTTAGGAAAAGGTACTCTTTGTCCGACGCATGATCCACCCATCCTCGTCCAATACCGAACACAACAGAGTCTCCCCAAACCACAACTTTTTTACGGTTGGGGTCTAATTTACTCCCCTTCAATCCTGCTTCATTGATTTGAAAGTAAAGTTCACCTGAGGCATGATGGAGAGAAGTGTTTGGTCGAAGTCTCCAGCCCTCGTCCATATATTTCCGTTGCATAAGTCCATAATTTTCTGGATCGACAACCACGTAATCATTATCTTCGATTAAATAACCGCTTGGAATTTCAGATTTGCTTTCAAACTCTACACTTTTTACCAAGATTTCGATAAGTTGCCTTTCCCTTTCAGGATCTACGCTAAATGGCTCCACCTTATCCAATTGCAAAAACTTTGGAAAAAACTTCATACGTTATTATAACCCTTTAGTCTGAGTAAACATACTTGCGACCGTCATCACCCAAAGGTATCACCTTTTTTAAATAGGGTGTGAGGTTACACTCGAAAGAGTTGATGCAGGATCTCCACCTTAAGAAAGTTAACTTTAATCTGACGGTCCAAGCAACTTGCTAATCCAGAACCACAGATCCTGTTGGTGTTGTTAGCTGCACCGCAACGATTCCGTATTCGCCATCATTTGTAGATGGGTCAATGAATTCGATATCCGCGCCCTTTAATCCATCAAGAATTTCTGTCTTAAACCAAGAGTCAGCTAGGTGATCTGTATCAGCAATCGTGATCTTTTCGATCGCAGCAACAGCCTTTCCATCTTGTGATGGGTGATCAGCTGTTAACCATTGGATAAAGAATGGAAGATCACGTGAATCGGTGATTTCATTAACTCCGATTTGCTTCCACTTTGGATCGCTTCCATCTGGGCGTGTGCGGTGACCTTCAGTTGCCGTGCGTCCAAACTTCTCTTCAACTATTGAAATATTGTCAGTTGCAAAAACCCAGGTTAGCCAGCCGCCACCTTCTTGTGCTTTCTTGCTAACAGCTTTACCCCAAGCAAGATGTTGGCAAGAGACATTTCTTTGACCGCAGCATCTACGCCGAAATTTGAAGATGCTGCAACTTTCTTTCCATCTACTTCGAGCAAACGGGCGTTAAGCCCAAGTGCGGTAACGGCTGCAAGATCCCACCAAAAAGATGAAACAAAGGCCCTATGTTCACGTTCTTTTTCAACAATTAATCGTGTGGCGAAAGATTGCACTCGGCCTGCTGAAATACTTGGCATAGCTTTCTTCCACAGAACAGGAGAAAGAAGGTAACCAAAGAGTCCGTCTAATACGCGAAGAGTTTCTTGCGCATCGATCAAGTGATAATCAAGATCATTCTTGACTTTTATTAAAGGATTAAACCTGACATCACCTTTGACTATAGATGCATTTTCCACATTTCGACCCATCGTTTACACATCTCAGTATAGCTATGCGAATTAATGTATCGGGCATCTCTCCCGCCACTGAACTCGGATGTTAGATGTGTAACTCTTGCTGGGCGAATAAAGGAGGCATGCAATAAGCCGGACTTTAAAAGTTTGAATACGAGATCGCTGTCAAGATGCCAATATTGTTTTGCAAGGATGCTGAAGCCGCCAACTTCCTTCAGAGCGCTAAGGGGGGCCAAAATAAAGTCGCCAGATGCATTTGTGTGTATGCCAAATTTAGGAAGAGCTAGATTGATAGTTTCAGAAACGTTCGCTCTTTTCTTTAGAACCGCCCTAAACATGTAAAACCAAAAATGTATGGCAGTTTGCCATTTCCATGAAACAATTGATCCTGTAACTTGTTCGTATCTGTTTATTTCCTCTGTTAAATCCTCGGATTCGTATGGGTATGTCAAAGTGATTGGCTTCTGTTCACCTTTAGAGTTACTAGTGTGACGTACATTCAGAATCCCATTCTTTGGATCATAACTTTCAAGTGCGCGAGATTTTATTGCTTCACTAAAGTGGAACCAATTTTCCAAAGATACATTCGAAACATCAAGTCTATCGGCGAGATACAAATAGTTTAATCGTATTTGTTTTGCGCCGATTGTCTCGAAAATCTCCCTTGAAAAAAAACAATCAAAATTTGAAATGAGGCAAAAGGTTCCTTTTGCCTCAAGTATTCCCACATTGAGTGCTTTGTGTAGATTAAATGGGAGACGTTCTTCTATAATTTCCGCGTCGCTCAAACAATACGTCACGTGACGTATTGGTAATTCAGGATAATCCCTAAAAACAAGGCAATTTTTTATTTGTGCTTCAAAACTCGGTGAGTTCCAGTCAACAATTACAAGTTCCCAGGGGATATCATTAAAGTATAATTTGGAATAAATCTCCAAATGATTCAAGAACAGTTCCATCCTAAGTTCTTGATTATCTCCATAACCATCAAGGCGCGAAGCTACAACAATTGAAAGGTACTTAGTTCCTTCGCCTTTCCGACTAGATTTCTTGATACTTCTCAAAAATGACTCCCCCGAATACTCCTAAATAAATGCCTAATTTGTCCGAGCAAGATGCCTTCTTATAGTATCGGTAGGGTTAGATAAATTGCTATTTAAGAAGATTTCTAGTTGATGTCATTTAAAAGTAGTTCATCTTTATACTTGATCTTCTTCTCCCATGATTTTGCCTGAGGAGTGTTTTGCCTAATTCGGGTTTGTCTTTGGCCATCATGAACCCAAATCAACTGAAATTTTATTACTCAAAAGGATTCTACGCTAGGCACGTTAATAACCCATTCTCCAAATCAATTTTGGGTTTGAAACCTAAGTTGCGAATCTTAGAAATGTCTGGGCATCTACGAATTGTTTCACCAATATTCATCGACGTAACCTCGACTGACAAATCTTTTCCCATCAATCTCATTAACATTTTCGTAAGATCCATTATTTGGATTTCAGATTCTACTCCTATATTGTAAATTCCATCCGGAGTTGAAGGTTTTATCACCAAATCAAATGCGCTCACAAAATCTTTTACGTGACAGAATGAGCGGGTTTGTTTACCGTCCCCTTGAATTGAAATTGATCGATCGTTATGCTTTATCTTCGAAATCAAATTTGGAATCACGTGATCATTACCCATTTTTGGACCATAAATATTGTGTGGGCGTATGATTCGCCAACTTTTTAGGAAGGAAGTGCAGTAATTCACTAGGTAAAGTTCTGATGCTATTTTTGCCCCTCCATACGAATACCGCGGGTTTAAAACATCAGGAACTACTAGAGGTACATCCTCAGGTGTGGGAATTAATGTGGGACTCTGATAAGTCTCTGATGTGGAGAATAGTACGAGTTCTTCCACGCCATTCTTCCGAGCAGATTCAGCTACGTTTAACATGCCTCTAATTCCAACATCAACTACCAATCCCGGTTGTTCATAAAAGTGACGCGTTCCATTTATGAATGCCAAATGAATTATGCTATCGATCCCATTGCCGGCTGCCTCCACACATTCCGGATCGCGAATGTCACCTTGAACCACCTCTAGAGACAAAGATGAAGGCAACATAGAAGGCTTACCTCGAAAGTTATTGTCAAGCACCTTCACATAATGCCCCTGTCCGAGCAGTTTCGTAACAATTGCCCTACCCAGGAATCCGGTCCCGCCAGTTACAAGGTATCTCATCGTGGATTATCTACTTCATTTATTTCAGCAACTATTGAAGCAAGATTTATTCTCTTCAGGTTGAATGAACTAGGTAACCAAAGACACTTGGGTGCTACTTCTAAACTGACACTTAGACTTGAAGTTTCAACTCTATAAGGTGCTTGCGTTGAAAGTGGATGCCATACACGCCTATAACCTATATTTGCAGATTGAAATTTTTTTTCAATTTTTGACCTATCAGCTAATTGAACGTCTGGCCAGAGTGGAAACTCACCTTCGGTTGTGTTGAATTCCTTTAAAATCTCGTGTCTTTTAATGTGTTCTCGGTAGTATTCATAAACGTTCTTTAAGTGATGAATGCGTTTACTTATTAGCCTTGTTTGACCCGCAAGAAGGGCTGCCTGCAGGTCTGTAAATTTAAAGTTGAATCCCACAGAGTTATGTAAATCATCACCACCTGTTCCCCTAACCAGGCGTCCTTGGTCCTTAATTTCGCGAATCGCATTATTGATTGCTAAATCATTTGTCAAGACCAATCCACCTTGACCTGATGTAATCAACTTATTTGGACTGAAGGAAAATGCACCTACGGAACCAATAGTTCCGAGAAAATTGCCTGTAATAGGGTCTTTGCTTCCAAAAGCCTCAGCGGCATCCTCTACGCATGGCAATCCAAGACGCTTGATCAAATTGTTTAGCTCAACAGAAAACGCAGATCTTCCACTAACGTGAACTGGAACCACGGCATTCAGTGGAGAGACCAAATGCTCTGCTTCCAATTTCACTGGATCGATACAAAGACTCTTTTCAAGCACATCTACAAGGACAGGGGTGGCTCCAGTTAGCGATACCGCGTTAGCGGTTGCGATAAAAGTCAAGTTTGGAACTGCAACTCGATCACCCGGGCCTATTCCGATTGCTTTAAGTCCTAAGTAAATTGCAATTGTTCCACTTGTCGTTAAAACGGCATGATTCACTTTGAAATAGTCCTTAAAAAACTCCTCAAGGAAAAGGGTGACGGGACCCTCGTTTGGGAAATTGTTCTTTAAGACACTTTTTAATCCTTTAAAGTTAGCATCGCTGGTTTTTACGCTCCACCACTCAATCGGTTCTGAATTAATCCTTCGCGACATGAATCAAATTACCTCTCCCGAGGATATTCCAAATGTCGAACACGGGTTTACCGCAATAGTCAAGTGTTTTGTATTCATCGTGAGGAGCACATATAACGATGATGTCGCAATCACGTATTGCAATCTCCTCTGAAACTAAAGTTAGATCTGATGTAACTCTAGAATCTGCTGCAAACACCACAGCGCCGCCAAGTAAAAATGCCTTTTTTACTCGATAACTTAAAGAGGACCGAATGTCATCATTATTCGCCTTAAATGCCATTCCCAACAGCCCGACCCTCAAATTGTCGCGTTTGTAAACTTCCATCACCTTTTCAACAATGTATAGGGCCAGCCCTTCATTGGCAAAAAAAGCTGCAGCCCCTAAACTGAATCGGTTCTGGGAGTAGGATACCAACTGCATTGTATCTTTCATGAGGCAAGGGCCAGCAGTTAATCCAGGTCCAGGTAACTTTACTGCACGCGGGTAGTCTTCTTTCATAATTTCTAAAACCCTTGAATAGTCGACCCCAGCGTCATTCGCAATCGTATAAAGTTGATTAGTTGTAGCAAATTCGATATATCTATAAGTATTTAGGAACAACTTTGCAAATTCGGCTTCCTCAACTTTTGCCAGAACTACTTTCCCAAGTTCAGAGAAAAACGCTTCAGCGCGTTTTTCGGCTTTTTTTGTTACCCCCGAAACAATGTGGGGAAGGGACTTGAGCTCTTGTGCTGCCTTCCCTTGAAGAATTCTCTCTGGACAGAATGCAACATCGACTCCAACTTCTTGTAGATGCCGAGAAGCCAACATAGTAGTGCCTGGGTAAACTGTAGATCTAAGTATAAGCAATTGATTGCAATTCAAAAAAGGCTTCATCAAATCAAGTAGGTCTGTAAATACTCGTGGAACAGGACTCATATGTTCATCAACAGGTGTACCGATGCAAATAATTATAACTTCGGCTTTACCGATAGACGCAAAGTCTGTAGTAGCTTTAAATTGAGACGACTCCAGGGATTCACTTAGTAATTTAGGTGCGCCCTCCTCCAGAAATGGCATTGTTCCTGAATTAACTTGATCCACCAAGCTCTGATTCACGTCTAGAGCCGTGACATCATGACCAAGCTGTGCCAAAACCAAGCTCAGTGGAAGTCCAATGTGTCCGCAGCCACCAACAACTACTACATTTTGCTTTTTGAAATACTCTGTTCTCATTGCAATACCCTAGGGCTTGGGAGAGGAACTATAAAACTTCCTTTATAGCCCATATCTCTCAGTGACTTAATTATGGGCTCTTCGATGTGCCATGAAAGTATCAATAAGTGCGTCGGGTCTTGGCTGAGTAACTCACTTTCCGGAATGACCGGAATTCGGGTCCCAGGCATGTACTTTCCGATTTTTGCTGAATTTTGTACTTCTCCCACTGCTAGGAGATCCAATTCCGTTAGACCAGTGAATGCGATAAGAGTTGATGCTCGAGATGGTGCCCCTATCCCCCCTATTCTTGCGCCAGAGGATATCAACTCTGAAAGAACTAATCGAAAATTATTTCTCCATGAGATAACTCTGTTCGCAAATTCCTGCAACTTTTCCAACTTAGAAATTGCGGCAAGATCTTCATTTAGCAAGAATTCTTCCACAGTTTCTGTTACGAGGTGACTTCCAGGCTTACTTGCCCAAACCCTTATCGAGCCTCCGTGAGTGGGTATGTTTTCAACCCTAAAGATCTCAAGACCATGTTCTCTAAACATTTTTTCCAGAAAAGTTACTGTGTAATACCTCAAATGTTCATGATAGATGGTGTCAAATTGAAGAGTTTCTACTAAATTAAGTAAGTAGTGAGATTCTGTCAGAAAGATTCCATCTTCGGCCAGTAGTTCGCCTATATTTGATAACAATTCTGGGATGTCATCAATGTGGGCGAAAACGTTGCATGCAGTGACAAGCCTTGCCTTACCATACTCATCCTTAATTTTTATCATACTTTTTTTATCAAAATAAGTGTTTAGTGTTGTGATGCCATTTGAATTTGCTATGTCGGCTGCTTGGCTTGGTTCGATACCAAGAACTCTTGAATACTTCAGATAATTATTGAGCAAACTACCATCATTTGACCCAATATCTACAACTAAATCGGTCTGAGCCAAACTCAAATAAGAGACCACTTTCTCGGCTTGTTCAGAAAAATTCTTAACTAGACTCTTCGTTACTCCCGATAAATAGGGATATGTTCGTGGAAATATAACTTCTCTTTTCAGCCTGACTCCGATTTGAGTCAGGCTGCAATTTTCACAATGACAAAAAGGTAATGGGAAAAATCCTACCTCCCCCAGCTCATCGCTTGAACTTCGTAGGTCATTTACTGGTGGAAGGGCCCCTAAGTAGAGCACTTCAGTGATTTCTGTATTGGTACAGTACTGACAGTTATACAAAAATTCCACCTTTCCTTTTAACCTCATCCCCTAAATGGCCAGCCATTGCAGCCCAAAGAATGAGAGCTACTTGTCCCATGTGATCAATTTTTCCCGAGATCGCCATTGACAATAGTTCCTCCGCGGTGACCCAAATTGTCTTTAGTTCCGCTGACTTCATCTCTAATTCTGTAAGTTCTTCCACCCCAAGAAAAACAAACCCGTGTGCTTTATTCTGAATTCTTCCCGAATCTAAAACCATTGGGGGAAGTTGGAAAACAGACTTTTGTGACTTTAGGCCGGTTTCTTCCTCTAATTCTCTTTTTGCTGTTTCCAGAGGGGTTTGGTTTGATTCGATTAAACCCGCAGGTAACTCTAACGAGTTTCGTTCTAGTGGAATTCTATATTGTTGCACTAGTGGGACTTTTCCATTTTCGGTCATTGCGAGTACAAATACATAGTCTGGTACCTTTAAATGAAAATAGGACTCTGGATCTTTTTCTATACTGGTTTCAATTAAAGAGACCCAAGAATTTAGCCGGAGTGAATTACTGTCTCCCTTTCCCATGAGTCAATTTTAGTCTCACAGAAAGCGTTTGATGACGGAAGTGCAACGTGTCGCTCACTACTAAAATCTAAAATGGAAGGTACTTATGGCAACCATTTGGCTGGAATGATGACATAAAGCCTCTTTTTGAATCATTTTGGTACCTCTTTTAACATGAGTCGATTTTGTTAGTCGTAAAACAAGCTAACTTTGGAGTAATGTATGGTCAGCAAAAAGTGAGTTTGAAGATTGGATGCCTCGTGAGAATTCCCGATCGTGTCTGTAGACCGGCAAGCTGGGGGAAACCCACTTATTCAAGCACTAAATGGACCAGTGCATACTTAAGAATGTTGCGTTAAAATCGAAAATCAACCAAAAATCTCCGACACTGTTTTGTGTTCCAAATTGAATTGACTATGGGGTCTTTTGGAATACAAACATTTGAATAGGGCCAAATGAGGAACCAGAACCCAACTTAAATTGCATTTTTTCATTAAATTTCGAATGTACTTGCCTTGCTTCATAATCTATCTTCTCGAAGATTGGATCCTTCGTTGCGTTAGAACCAAAACCTTCAAATTTCGCGATTAAATTTCCAAAAACTCTTGTGAGCAAATAATAAGTGTTGAAATTATCTTCTTCAATTAATGTCATTCGGTGAGACATAAATTCCTTAAATCTTCCATAAACTAAAAAATAGTTATGCCAATCGTGTAATTTTATGTTAGGTAATCCAAGTTCTCTTCGGAATGAATTTAAATTTTCAAATCCCTCAAAGGTGTTTTCTATCAATATTAATTTGCCACCGACTTTCAGAGCTTCTATTGCGTTGTTTAAGACAATTTTTTGTTCATCCCATGTCATAAAATTGATGACCACTCGTTGGCTAATGACAACATCAAATTTACCTAATTCTGAGCCTAAAGAGAGGGCGTCTCCTCTGATGAAATCAATGTTCGATATTCCATGAGACTCTGCAAGTATTTCTGCCTTTTCTAGCATGGTTTTTGATTGCTCAAGGCCAACACATTTACTAACAGCCCTTGCGTACATTACAGTTGATTCTGCTGCGCCACACCCAAGATCTAAAATTACGTCATCTGAAGAGAGGTGACGGAGAACGCTCTCGGTTTCTAAAATTCGTAGGTTTTGATCTATCAACGACACCGTGTCTGGTCTGTCCCAGTACTCTTCGATAATCTCACGACTCAATTGTTATCTCCTTAATACTCGCGTCAGGACTTACTATAGTAGGTTTCGTATCGAATTAAAAGAGTCGAATCAGTCATAAAATTTACGATATCTTATCTTTCGAACTTCTGAGTCACAGAAATTGAAATACAAAAACTCAACGTCACCAACAATACCTACTAGGAGTCATCTATTGAACAGCATCGAAACTCGGATTGACTTCGGGTGCAGCTGGTGAAAGCAACATAACCTCTATTTATTTTCCATACGAAGTAGCAAAATTACTTCCAAGTTACTATTGAATACGAACTTGTACTCCTGCGAATTCAATTTTAATAATCTTTGTAATTGCTTTGCCCTCTGTTGATTCATGGTCAAGTGCTATTCACTTGATGAAAAAGGGAAAATGGATGTCCCTGTTTAGTCGAGTACTACAGGTCCTGTAGGTGTCGTTAAGTGAACCGCAACTATCCCTGACTCACCCTCATTTGTTGACGGGTCAATAAACTCAATATCTGTCCCGTTTAATCCATCAAGAATCTCTGTCTTAAACCATGAGTCTGATAGTTGCTCAGTGTCAGCAATCGTAATCTTCTCAATTGCAGCAACAGCCTTTCCATCTTGTGATGGGTGATCTGCAGTTAACCATTGAATAAAAAATGGAAGTTCACGAGAGTCAGTAATCTCGTTGACTCCGATTTGCTTCCACTTAAGGTCGGTTCCGTCTGGACGCGTGCGGTGACCTTCGATTGCAGGGCGTCCGAACTTCTCTTCAACCTTTGAAATATCTTCAGTTGCAAAAACCCAAGTGAGCCAGCCGCCACCTTCTTGTGCTTTCTTGCTCACAGCTTTACCCCAAGGAGTTTGCTCTGTTGCTGGGTGATCTAGTGGGCATACAACTTCGATGTATTGACCATTTTGAAGTGGCAGTGTGAAGTTGCGTGTGCCAAAGCGTGGGTGGACACCACCATCTACGAAGGTGCTGCCAAGGCGTGAGCCCAGGCGTTGAACTGTGTCGGCTAGTTGATCATGGGAAGTTACATATGAG
>Ga0164295_10002606_pt1 | contig 14746 bp, 9 predicted proteins | sample GEODES006metaG_FD_111798 | JGI IMG/M metagenome (GOLD analysis project Ga0164295, IMG submission 111798) | Oligotrophic lake water microbial communities from Sparkling Lake, Wisconsin, USA - GEODES006 metaG | ecosystem: Environmental > Aquatic > Freshwater > Lake | place: USA: Sparkling Lake...
ACACGGGATCCCACCAGTTGCATCGGCTCCCAACCGCCGATCGGCTGCACGGAGAGGTAGCCGTCTGAATCGATGTATTGCACGATCAGCCCGATCTGATCGCAATGGCCCGCCAGCAGCATCCGCAGCGGGGCGCCGGGATTCTTGGCCCCGATCACATTGCCGTGGGAATCGGTCGTGACGGTGTCGGCGATCCCGACGAGATAGTCGCGGACAAGCTCCTGCACCGGCCACTCATAGCCGGAAGGGGAGGGCGTTTCCAGCAACCGGACCAGAAAATCTCGGGCAGATGGCTCCACAGCAGCACTCCAGGAGTCAGAAAAATTGGGCCGACATGCGTCAGGGCACGATCCGAGGTTGTACGCCATCGCCGCCCGGGCGCACATCCTCACACCCGGCAGCCGCCCGATGGCGGGGGCGGGGACCACCCCTGACGACAGGCACGCACAACCGTCATAATCGCTGTGAGTGCCATCCCGACAGCAGCGTTCAGACCCCCCGTGCACTGCTGCCGAAGGAACCCTGCTGTCACGCGCCCCGCCCCTGACCTAGGATTGCCGGTTTCCCCGGAAGAGCATCCACCATGAACCAACCTGTGCGGATTGGCATCGTCGGCCTGGGCACCGTCGGCTCCGGCGTTGTTCGCCTGCTCGTCGATTCGGCCGATCACATCACCCGCCATGCTGGCCGCCCGATCCTCGTCGAGAAGGCGGTGGTCTTCGATCCCGCCAAAAAGCGGGCGGTGCAGGTGCCGGGGGGAAAGCTCTCCTCCGACATCCACGACATCTCCCGCGACGAATCGATCTCGGTGGTGGCGCTGTTGGTAGGCGGTCTGGAGCCCGCCCGCTCAATGATGGTGGAGCTCCTTGAGCAGGGAAAAGATGTCGTCACGGCCAACAAGGCGCTCCTTGCCGAGCATGGCCCGGAACTGTTCGCCCTGGCCCGCAAGCAGGGCCGGTCGATCGCGTTTGAGGCGGCCGTGGCCGGCGGCATCCCGATCGTGGCCGCCATCGGTGAGTGCCTCGCTGCCAACCGCATCGAATCGATCCGCGGCATTCTCAACGGCACGAGCAACTTTATCCTCACCCGCATGGAGGAAGATGGCTCGAGCTACGCCGAGGCGCTCAAGCTGGCTCAGGCGAAGGGTTTTGCCGAGGCCGATCCCTCGATGGATGTCGATGGCACCGACGCCACGCAGAAACTGGCCATTCTGGCCCACCTCGCGTTCGGCGCCTGGGTGCCGTGGGCCGAGATCCCCCGCACCGGCATCGACGGGCTCGACATCGATCTTTTGCACTACGCTGCAGAACTGGGCTATCGGATCCGGTTGGTGGCGTTGGCCACACGCAGCGACGATCGCCTCGCCATGCGGGTGGCTCCAGCACTGGTCAAGATCGGCACCCCACTGGCGGAAACCCGTGGCGCCTACAATGCCGTAAGCCTCGTGGGAGATGCCGTCGGGCGGATGTTCTTCCATGGCCTCGGCGCCGGCCAGATGCCGACCGCCTCCGCCGTGGTGGCCGACATCATCGACACCGTGGTGGGCCGCACGGCGATCACATTCCGCACCACCGGTCTGCTCTCCCCCGATTCCCCGGCCGCCAAGCTGGCGGGCGTCGCCACCTACCAGCGTCATTTCCTGCGCATTCATGTGTCGGATCGCCCCGGCGTGCTCGCGCGGATCACCGGCATTCTGGGCGACCACGGCATCTCGATCGCCTCGGTCATCCAGCACGATCCTGTGCAGCAGGATCCCGCCGACATCCAGCAGACGGGCGTGCCGCTGGTGATCATGACCCACACCTGCGCTGCGACAGCAGTCGAGGCAGCCGTCGCGGAGATCGACCGCAGCGACGCCGTGCGCGGCCGCAGCGTGTGTCTGGGTGTGCTTGACGACTGACCCCTACCAGCCCGGATTTTCCCGACCAGGATTTCCCCGACCATGAAATACGTTGTCATCATCCCCGACGGTGCAGCCGATGCACCCCAGGCTTCCCTGGGCGGTCGCACGCCGCTGCAGGCGGCCCACACCCCACATCTCGACGCCCTCGCCGCGCGGGGCACAGTGGGCCTCACCAACCACGTGCCCGACAGCCTCCCCCCTGGTTCAGAAGTGGCCTGCATGAGCCTGTTGGGCTACGATCCGCTCACCTATTTCACAGGGCGGGCGCCGCTGGAGGCGGCGGCCAAAGGAATTCAACTCAGTCCTGACGACACCGCGGTGCGCTGCAATCTGGTGACGATCCGCGATGGCCTGATGGAAGACTTCACCGCCGGCCACATCAGCACCGAGGAAGCGACCGCTCTTCTGGCCGCCTGCCAGCGGGGCTTGGCGGCCGATTTTCCGGAACTCAGCGGCTGGGAATTCACGCCGGGGGTGAGCTACCGCAATCTCCTGCTCCACCGCGGTCAACCGGGGAAGCCCCCGCCGCTCGGGAGCGATCTCCGCGCCACGCCGCCGCACGATCTTGTGGACAATCCCGTAGACGATGCCTTTCCCCGCGGGACGGGCAGCCGGTTGCTCACTGAGATCATGGCCAACAGCGCCCAGTGGCTCTCCGGCCATCCGGTCAACCAGACCCGTCTGGCAGCGGGGCAACGTCCCGCCACGCATGTCTGGCTGTGGGGCGTGGGACGCGCGCCGCACATGGAGCCCTTCGCGCAGAAATACGCCGCCACGGGCTTCGGCTCCCGCGCCACGATGATCACGGCGGTCGACCTGCTGCGGGGACTGGCGGCGCTGGCGGGCTGGAAGCGGCTGGAGGTGCCCGGAGCCACCGGCTATCTCGACACCGATTACGCCGCCAAGGGACGGGCCGCCATCGCCGAACTGTCCCAGGCTGATCTGGTCTGCGTGCACATTGAAGCCCCCGATGAGGCAAGCCATGAGGGCAACGCGGCCGAGAAGGTGAAGGCACTGGAGGAGATCGATCGGCTGATCGTGGCGCCGCTGGCAGCCCATCTGGCCACGCTGCCGGCCCACAGGATAATCGTCTGCCCCGACCACCCCACCTTCATCTCGACCAAAACCCATTCCCGCGGCAGCGTACCCTATGTGATGGCTGGCAGCGGCATCGCTGCCACCGGCCAGAAAACCTACGACGAGGCGGCGGCCGCCGCAGCCCCAGCGGCCACGCAGATCCTGCCGGGCTGGCGATTGATGGGTGCATTCCTGGAACAGACCCCCACCGGGCACACGGCGCAGGTTGCCCCGCAGAAAGGAGCGTTGTGACGATGGCTCTGGTCGTGCAGAAATTCGGCGGTACAAGCGTAGCCGATCCGCAGAAGATTCTCGTGGCGGCCCAAAAAGCGGTGGCCCGCCATCAGGCGGGGGACCAGGTGGTCGTGGTGGTCAGCGCCATGGGCCACCAGACCGACGTGCTTGTCGGTCTGGCACGGCAGATCACCGACCGGCCCAGCGCCCGCGAAATGGACATGCTGCTGTCCACGGGAGAGCAGGTGAGCGTGGCCCTGTTTGCCATGGCGATCCAATCGCTGGGGGTTGAGGCGGTGAGCCTCACCGGCGCACAGATCGGCATCCGCACCGACAGCACGCACACCAAAGCCCGCATCAAATCGATCTCCACCGACAACGTCCGCAACTTCCTCGACGACGGCCGGATCGTGATCGCCGCGGGCTTTCAGGGAATCGATCAACACGGCAACATCACCACACTCGGCCGCGGCGGTTCCGATACGACAGCCGTGGCGTTGGCCGCGGTGCTCGGGGCCGATCTCTGCGAGATCTACACCGACGTCGACGGCATCTACACCACCGATCCCCGGATGCTGCCCGAGGCCCGTCGGCTGCCGTCGATCAGCTATGACGAAATGCTTGAACTGGCCAGCCTCGGGGCCGGGGTGATGCATCCCCGCTCGATCGAGTTTGCCAAGAAGTTTGGCGTCAAAGTTCTCGTGCGTTCCAGTTTCAAAAATGTGCCAGGGACGATGATCCTGTCGGCTGCAGAGGCAACTCCCCGCGCGGTCAGCGGGGTGGCGCTGGCGAAGGACGAGGCCCTCATCACGCTCGAAGGGGTGCCCGATCAGCCCGGCTCCAGCCATGCGCTCTTTTCGCCGCTGGCCTCCTCCGGGATCGCCGTCGACATGATCGTGCAGAATGTCGGCCACCACGGTCTGGCCGACATCTCGTTCACAGTCCCCGCCGACGACCTTGCGCAGGCCCTGGAGGTGACGCAGGGCGTGGCCGCCAAACTCAAGGCGAGGGGAGTGTTTCACGATGCTTCGATGGCAAAGATGTCGGTGGTGGGCGTGGGCATGGCGAGCGCCGAGGGGGTGGCCGGGAAAATGTTCTCGGCACTCTCACGCGAGAAAATCAACGTGCGCATGATCACCACCAGTGAGATCAAGATCTCGGTGCTGATCGCCCGCACGGACGGCCCGGCAGCGGTTGGAGCGGCCCATCGGGCCTTCGGCCTGGAGGCGGAGTTGGCGGCGGTTGGAACCGATTCGAGCAGCCTGCCGCTGACTGCATCGAGCCCGCTGGAAGTGGTGCAGCGACTCGAGGGGATGGAGGACCTGGCCGTGGAAGACTGCCAGCTCGATTCCTCGCAGGCACTCGTCACGTTCATCGATCTGCCTGACACGCCGGGAGTGGCGGCAGATGTGTTTGAGGAGGTCGGCAAGGCGGGCCTGTTTGTCGACATGATCGTGCAAAGCCATCCGCGGGAGGGCAGGGCGGAACTCAGCTTCACTGTGCCCGCCCGGGACCGCGATCGGGCCATCGAAGCAGCGGGGCGGATCGCCAAGGCCCGCGGCGCGAGAGTGGCCGATGTGCCGCATGTCTCCAAGCTCTCGATCACCGGCGTGGGCATCCGCAGCCATGCCGGCGTGGCCGACCGGCTCTTTGCGCCGCTGACGGAAGCTGGGATCAACATCGATCTGGTCAGCACCAGCGAGGTGCGGCTGAATGTGATCGTCGCAGCCGAGCATGGCGAGCGGTCGCTGGCTGCCCTCAGACGCGCCTTCGGCCTGGCGTGACGGGGTTCACCCTCTCCAGTTGCGATGCCGCAACCGGTCGAGCAGAACGGCCGCGAGGATCACGACGCCGAGCACCACGCGCTGCGTGTAGCTTTCGATCCCGACCAGATTCATGCCGTTTTGGATCACGGCGATGATGAGCGCCCCAACAAGGGTGCCGAGCATGCTCCCCTCGCCGCCGGCCAAGCTCGTGCCCCCCACCACCACTGCGGCAATCGTATAGAGCTCATACATCTGCCCGTAGTTGGGGGATCCGCTTTTCAGCTGCGAGGCCATCACCACCCCGCCCAGGCCGGCGAGCGCCCCGGAGAGCACATAGGCTAGCAACACCACCGCCGACACCGGCACGCCAGAGAGGCGGGCCGCCTCCCGGTTGCCCCCCAGCGCCAGCAGATGGCGGCCGAGCGTCATGCGCGTCATCACCACATGGGCCACCAGATAGAGCAGCAGCATCAGCACCACGGCGTTGGGGAGCCCCAGAAAATCAGCGCCGCGGCCCAGCCACATGAAGCTGTCTGGCAGTTGGTAGACCGACTCTCCCCGAGCCAGCAGCGAGGCCGTTCCGCCGGCCACAAGCATCATCGCCAGCGTGGCAATAAAGGGGGGAATGCCAAAGCAGACGATCATCAACCCGGAAAAAGCTCCCGCTGCCGCCGCCACGGCGATGCCGCCGAGGCCCCCCAGCAGCATGCCGGTCGGGCCCGCCTCCACGCCGCCGGCCAGATCGCGCACCAGCACTGCCGCAGTCACTGACGCCAGCGCGATCAGGCTGCCCACCGAAAGATCGATCCCGCCGGTAATGATCACCATCGTCATTCCGATCGCGAGGATGGCGATGACGCTGATCTGGTTGGCGATGTTGAGCAGATTCTCTTTTTTCAGAAAATTCGGCCAGAAATACGACTTGGGCTGCAGCAGTTTCGTGGTGGCAAGCGCTGGATAGTCGCGGGCCAGATCGGCGAACACCAGCCACTCGGCACTGGCCGAATTCACAGCCACGCATTCCAGCCCCCCCCCGGCGGCCGACCGCTCCAGTGCACCGCGAGCGTCCCGCGGCTCCCCCTTCACCACCTCCACCACCGTCGCTCCCGCGGCGGTGAGCTTGGTCGCCACCCGGGCAGCAAAGGCAGCATCGTCGGGCTGTTCGCGCACCGCCACCAAAACCCGCGGCGCTTTGCCACACTGCCGGAGGATATCGGCAGCCAGGGCATCGGCGGCGGCCGGCCCGCTGGGATGCTGCTCGCTGAGAGTCAGCACGGTGAAGAGCAGACAGAGCCCCAGCAACACCCAGAGCATCCCCGCCTCGCTGAGCACGGCGAGTAGCGGACGGGCTCCTCCAGGAACCTGCCGGGGGGCTGACAAGGCTTGTCTGTTCATGCGAATGCCAGTTCCATGATCATCTCCTGCGTGGCGTGGGCAGCGTCGGGAATCTCGCCGGTGATCCGGCCATCGTGCATCACCAGAATCCGATCGGCCATGCCCAGCACCTCCGGCAGATCGGAGCTCACCATCAAGATCGCCTTCCCCTCGGCAGCGAGAGAATTGATGAGCTGATAGATCTCCACCTTCGCGCCGACATCGACCCCGCGGGTCGGCTCATCAAACAATAAAACCTCGCAGCCCCGGGCAAGCCATTTGGCCAGCACCACCTTCTGCTGATTTCCACCGGAGAGCGTCCGCACAGCCGTTTCGCTGCTCGGCGTGCGAATCTGCAGCGTGGATATATATTCCGTGCATGCCCGCCGTTCCTCACCTTGGCGCACAAAGCCTCCTCGCGACAGCCGCGGCAGGTTGGGCAACCCGAAATTTTTCCGCACCGAGAGGCCGAGCACCAGCCCCTGCGTCTTGCGATCCTCTGGTAACAAGCCGATTCCGGCGGCGATCGCCCCGCGCGGGCTGGCAAGCGCCAGCGGCTGTCCGTCGAGGGTGATCCGACCGGCCCAGCGGCGATCGGCGCCGAAGATCAGTCGGAGCGTTTCAGTGCGGCCCGAGCCGACGAGCCCCGTGAGCGCCAGCACTTCCCCCGCCCGCACCTCCAGCGACACTTTCTGCACCGCCTTTCCCCGGCAGAGTCCCTCCACCACCAGCCGCGGTGCACCCGGCCGCACATGTCGCCGGGGAAATTCCTCGGTCAGTTCCCGGCCCACCATCATCCGGATCAGATCGGCCCGGCTCACCTCCGCCGTGGGTGCCTCGCCAACATTTTCTCCATCGCGCAGCACCATCACCCGGTGGCAGATCTGGGCAATCTCCTCCAGGCGGTGGCTCACATAGATGATCCCGACCCCCGCCCGGCTCAGATCGCGGATCACGGCATGGAGCGCCTCCACCTCGGGCGCCGTCAGGGCCGCGGTCGGTTCATCCATCACGAGGATGCGGGCTCCGGCTACCAGCGCCTTGGCAATCTCCACTCCCTGCTGCTGCGCCACGGAAAGCTCCCGGCAGGGGACCAGCGGATCGATCGACAGCGAGAGGCGGGCGAGGAGTTGATCGACCTCCCGGCGCTGCCGGGCCCGATCGATCCAGCCCAGCCGGCCGGTCCCGCGCACCAGTTCCTGTCCGAGGAAGATGTTGTCGGCAGCGCCGAGCGCCGGCACGAGATTAAACTCCTGATAGATCACTGCCACGCCGGCCCGCCGGGCATCCTGCGGGCCGCGGATGGCTGCGTCCATCCCGGCGATGCGGATGCTGCCGGAGTCGGGCCGCTGCGCCCCGCCGAGAATCTTCATCAGCGTGCTCTTGCCGGCGCCATTCTCCCCCACCAACGCCAGCACCTCTCCGGGCCTGAGAGTCAGCTCAACTCCCCGCAGCGCCCGCACGCCCGGAAACGATTTCTGGATACCCCGCATCTCCAACAGAGGCGAGGCGCCCTGCCGGCGCGCCCCCGTATCGTCATCGTCCTTGCCAGTCACCACTGCATGTTCCCCGGGGATACCCGACACCCTGTTTAGAGGTTTCCGGTCGCCAGGAATTCATGCCGCACTGGCACCTCCACTCGCGTGCCCTGCTCGCCAATGAACGTCGCCTTTCCTGGCGCGAACTCCACCTTCTGCACCTGGCCGAATCCAGCCGGCACGCGGGTCAGGCCCTGGATATACCGCACAGTGGTCGGCTTCGTGGCGGAGAATTCCAGCACCGTCGGCACGCCCTGCTCAGAGAGCACGTTCGGCGCCGCCGAGGGGACCAATCCTTCGGCAAACAGCGAGGTCACATCCTCCATGCCGAGGCAGTTGTTGCGGCCGTTCCAGGGGCTGCCGTGGCGGCCGCCATTTTCAATCCAAAACACGGTCGAGCGCAGCACCTTGGGATCCTTGAGGGCGAACCAGAGCCAGTTTTTGTCGGTGCGCGTGGCGGTGGTCCAGGCGGTTCCCTCCGGCACGTTGACCACCTGCAACAGATCGGCATAACCGCGGCGGGCCGGCAGCCGGGTGACGTCGGCATCGGGGGCATCCTTGAACTGCAGCGGCACCTTCTTCAGATCGCTGAAGCGGGCGCCGGAGGCAAACGACTGATACTCCCGCTTGGCCGGATCGCTGAACACGCCCGGGCAGGTCATGCCAAACTGAATCGGACTGGTGGCAATCCGAAACACCCCCTCGGCCTCCGGCATGGCGAGCGTGGCATGGTGGCCGCAGGGAGCTGGCCCGGCGAAGCCCTCGACGGTGTTGGCGGAGTAGACGACGTTGTGGCCATCGACCAGGGAGAGTTCCTTGCGAATCTTGCCCGGCCGTGCCCGGGTGGCACACTCCAGCGTCAGCGAGTGAATCCCCTTGGCAGCGTCGGAGCCCGCTTTCACAAAGCTCCATTCGGCCCCGGCGATCTCGCCGTGCGGCGGATGGGTTTCGCCCTTGAAAGGGGTGCCGTTGCCGCCGAATGGCACGCAGAACCAGTCGCCCCGCAGCGGCACGAGCACCGGCACATCGATCGGCAGCTTTTCGTTTTGCCACGGGCTGATGTGGTAGGGCTGCACTGGCTCGGCAGTGTCGGCCAGAAATTCAACCGGCGCCATGTGGCCGCCACGCTGTGTGATCGCCAGGCGCACCTGCTTGGTAGAGAGCCGCCAGGAGGGCTGTGAATCGAGTGTTTCGAGCGTGCCTGCCGGCTCCGCTGCCACCACTGCCTGCAGGCTCGCCAGCAGCAGGCATCCAGTCGCTATCCATTCCATCCCGGCCGTTCGATGTGCCATGTGCATTCCTTACGTCTCCTGAAAAGTATCTCGGGGTAAAATGTCTCTGGGGAAAGTGTCTCGTGGAAAAATGTCTCGTGGAGAGGCCTAGGCAAGTGCCTGTTCGAGCGCCCTGCGCATCGAGCCCACATCGGGTGACACGCCTGTCCAATGCCGTACGCCGATCACTCCTTGATTCACAAGCATGCCGAGCCCGTCCACCACAATGCATCCACGCGCCGCCGCCACTTTAAGAAACTGCGTCTGCGCTGGGCTGAAGACGACATCTGCCGCCACCATCCCCGGCCGCAGCGAGTCTGCCACGACCGGCAGGCGGGCAGCGGCATCATAGAGGCCGATCGATGTGCAGTTGACCACCACAGCGGCCGATTCCGGCACGGCATAGTCGCCCTGCCATTCGACCAGTTCCGCTGCGGCGGCCGTCCGCTCGCGGAGCGTTTTCACCAACTCCGCTCCTCGGACGGGGGAGCGGTTGACGATCACAATCTTTTGGGCGCCGGCCAGTGCCAGTTCCACCGCCACCGCCCGCGCAGCCCCGCCCGCCCCAAAGAGCACCACCTCCCGGCCCCGCGGATCGATCACTTCCTTGAGCGAGGCGAGAAAGCCCTGCCCATCGGTGTTTTCGCCGATCCAGCGGCCGTCGCGCGCCACGACGCAGTTGACCGCCCCGATCACGGCCGCCGATTCGGCCAGACCATCGAGCAGCGGGATCACCGTCACCTTGTGCGGCATGCTGAGATTGAATCCCCGGAATCCGAGCGCCTTGGCCCCTTGCACCGCCGCGGCCAGATCCTCCGGGCGCACCTCCATATTGATGTAGCGCCAGGGGAGGGCATCCTGCCGGAAGGCAGCCTCGACCATCGCCACGGTCGGATTGCCCGCCGCCCCCTGCGACATGCTTCCGACAAGCGACGGACAAAAATCAGCAGGCTGAGTCATGAGGAACGGTTCCAAAAAAAGGGCAGGGGAGAGCGTCCAATTCAGCGGGGAGTCTGCAGTTCCTGCTCGGCATCGGCCTTGCGGTAGAGACTCGTGGGGATCAGCGTTTCCGCGGGGAGTTCCTCGCCACGAGAGTGCCTGATGATGGCGTCGACCACCTGCTCCCCCATTTTCTCGGGAAACTGCACCGGATCGGCATAGATCTTCCCCTCGCGAATCGCCTGCTTTCCCTCCGGCTGTCCGTCGAACCCAACGACAACCACCTGCCCAGCCTTACCCGCCTTCTCAATCGCTCCGCAGGCGCCAAGCGCCGCCGGATCGTTGATCGCAAAGATGCCGCGCAGGTCGGGATGGGCCTGCAGCACATCCTCGGCCGCCTTGTAGCCGGTGTCGCGGGCCGCGTTGCTTTCGAGTTCCGCGACAATCTCGATCCCCCTGGGTTCGTTGGGGCCGGAGGGGAGGGCGTTGTTGTGAGCTGTAATCGCTTCGCGAAATCCGTTGACGCGGAGCAGGCACGATTCGGCCTGTTTGAAGTGGAGGATCGCCACCTTACCGCCGCTGCTGCCGAGGGCCTCGGTCATCGCCCGGGCCGCCTCGCGGCCACCGCCAAAATTATCGGTAGCGACCTGCGTGACCACCTTCGCGTCGGTGCCGCGGTAGGGAATATCGACAGTGAAGACTGGAATCCCCGCCGCGTTGGCCTCGGCAATCACCGGCCCGATCGCCTTGGAATCACAGGGGCTCAGCACGATCGCCGACACCTTCCGCACAATGAAATCCTTCACCTGATTTCCCTGCCGGGCCACATCTTTTTCAGCGCTGACAACGAGCGTCTGGTAGCCCTGAGCAGAGCCGCTGGCGACGATTGAATCGCCAATCACCTTAAAAAATGGATTGTCGAGCGTGAGCAGTGAGACGCCGATCGTGCCCCGCGATTGAGTGGCTGGAGCGTTTGCCGCCGTGTCCGCCGCCGGCCGACCGGGCTCGGTCTTGCCGCCGCAGCCCCCAATGACTGCCATACTAAGCGCCACTATGAGGCCCGCCAGCAGCCACCTTTGGCCACCACCCAACCCTGAAAATAATCCTGCCGCCGCACGAGCCGCCGTTGCCATGATACCCCTCCATAACTGCCCCAAAGCCAATCTCACAGCCGCCTGATTCCTGCCCGAAAACAGGCGACAATGAACACTCGTTCTATCCAAGCGACCTCAGTGCCACAATACTCAAGCAGGAAACCGGTCTGCTCTGCGCTGCCCAGACTGGTATCGGGCAAAAAACCACTCTGCAGGAATCGCGACCATGAAACTTCCGAGCGCACAGGCTGCCTGGTATGGCCACGGCCAACTGGCTTCGGTTCGAGCAAGGCAGGTCTGTCTCTGCAGTTGGATCGCCGCACTGCTGGTCGGTTCGGCGGCGCTCAACTCTGCCCTGGCTCAGCCTGCTGGAGGACTCGCTGAGAAACTTCTCGCCGAGGATCGTCAGGCGCTTGCCGCCGCCTGCGCCACCACCGGCGACGCGGCCCGCGGAGCACGCGTTTTTCACACCGCGCAGCTCACCTGCACCACCTGCCACAGCACTGGCGCCGGCCAGCCGGCCCTCGGCCCCGATCTGGCGGGAATGCCGGCCGGGATCGCCGACGGAGAACTGGCAGCGTATCTCGTGGAGGCGTTGCTGGCCCCCTCGGCCACGATCCGGCCCGAGTACCGCGGCCTCACGCTTGTCACCGACGAGGGGCAGAGCGTCAGCGGGATCGTGGCCCGAGAAACTGAAAGTTTGGTGGTGCTGCGCGATGCCTCGGCGGCGGGACGGGAACTTTCGATTCCCCGCGCCTCGATCGAAGCCTCGATTCCCTCCACCGTGTCGCTGATGCCGGCTGGTCTGGCAAACCTGCTGGCAGACCGGGGGCAGTTTTTGGATTTGATCGCTTATCTGGCGGCGATCGCCCGGGGGGGCCCGACCCGCGCTGCCGAACTGCGCCCGGAGCCTGCCTTCTTCGCCACCGCAGCCCCTGCCGCCTGGGAAGCCGATATCGATCACGCCGGCTTCATCGGCGCCTGGGCAGATCGGGAAACCTCCCGCGGGTCGTTCAAACGCGGACGGGCGATCTACGAGCGGGTCTGTGCCAACTGCCATGGCACGCTCGATGCCGCCGGCTCGCTCCCCACCGCACCACGGTTTGCCGAAGCGAAACAACTCAAAGCTGGAACCGATCCTCACAGCCTCTATCGCACGCTCACCACCGGCACCGGCCAGATGATGGCGCAGAGCTGGATGGTGCCGAGCCAGAAATATGATGTCATCCACTATCTTCGCGAAACATTCTTCAAGGAGCGGAATCCCCCGCTCTATTTTTCTGCCAGCCCCGAATACCTCGCCGGCCTGCCACAGGGAACCTCCCGCGGCCCGGCGCCAGTGGCGCTGGAACCCTGGCGGCTGCACGACCACGGCCCGTTTCTCACCGGGAGTTTTGAAGTTGGCAGCGACGGCAGCAACGTCGCCCGCAAGGGCTTGGCAGTGCGGCTCGATCGCGGCCCAGGGGGCGTGGGACGCGGAACAGCCTGGGGAATGTACGAACTCGACACGCTCCGGCAGGCGGCGCTGTGGACCGGCAGCGGCTTCCTCGACTGGGCCGGCATCAATTTTGACGGTCGCCACGGAGCCCACCCACATCTGGCCGGCGACGTTGTCATGCAACTCCCCACGCAGCCGGGCTGGGCCGATCCCGCCACCGGCAGCTTTACAGACCCCCGGCCGTTCGGTCGCGATGGCCTCCCGTTTGGACCGCTCCCCTATGCCCGGTTTCGGTCGCTGCACCATGCCGGCGCTCAAATCGTGCTGGAATATCGGGTGGGGAAGACCCGTATCCTCGACACCACCAGCCTCGCTCCGCCTGCGGCGGCCGCAGGGAATGTGCTGCCGACCGTCGCCATTCGCTCGTTTTCATTTGGTCCCCGGCCAGTGCCTTTGGCAGCCCGCTTGGCGACGCTGCCGGTGGCGGCACAACTCATCGACGCAGCGGAGGGGAGATCGGCGGGCAAACTGCTGGAACGGGATGGCTATCTCGATCTCGTCATTCCCGCTGGTGACCTGCCGCTGGAGGTGCATGTCACTCTCGCTGCGGCTGGTACACCGCTCGATGCACTCGCTCTGCTCCCGGTCCCCTCAAGCCCCCAGAGCCTGATCGGCCGTCCGGCGGAGCCGCTCTGGACCGCAGCGCTCGCGACGCAGGTTGAGCGGGGCACCGAGGCCGGGCCGCTGGCGATCGATCAGCTCACCTCTCCAATTCAAAATCCCTGGAACGCCCAGCTGCGGTTTTCGGGACTCGATTTTACTGACCCGACCGGCACGAGCGCCGTGCTCTGCACCTGGGATGGCGATGTCTGGCGGGTGGAGGGGCTGACTGCCACCGACGGAAAGCTCACCTGGCGACGGATCGCCTCCGGCCTCTACCAGCCGCTGGGGATCAAGATGATCGGTGGCATCATCCATGTCGGCTGCCGCGACCGGATCGTGCGGCTGATCGATCTCGACGGCGACGGCCAAACCGATCGCTACGACACGTTCAACGACGACCATCAGGTAACGGAGCATTTCCACGAATTTGCGATGGGGCTCGAGACCGATGCCGACGGGAATCTGTATTACGCCAAGAGCGCCCGCCATGCCTTGCCGGCGGTTGTGCCCCACCATGGCACGCTTCTGAAAGTGAAGCCCGATGGCAGCGCTACAGAGATCGTGGCGCAGGGATTCCGGGCGGCCAACGGCGTCTGCGTTGAGGCCGACGGCACGTTCTGGGTGACCGATCAGGAGGGGCACTGGAACCCCAAGAACAGGATCAACCATGTGCGGCCGGGGGGCTTCTACGGCAACATGTATGGCTATCACAATGTGACTGACTCCAGCGACGCGGCAATGGAGCCACCGGCAGTCTGGATCACCAACGCCTTCGACCGCTCGCCGGCCGAACTGCTGCGTGTGCCGCCGGGCAGATTCGCGCCGCTGGCCGGCCATCTCCTTGAGCTCTCCTATGGCGAGGGGCGGATCCATCTGGTGCTCACCGAACCGGTCGCCGATCGGCGAGGCACTGGCGGCATGGTGTTGCAGGGGGGCCTTGTGGCCCTGCCGATGCCCGATCTGCCGACCGGCATCATGCGCGGCCGGTTTTCCCCAGCCGACGGCCAGCTCTACACCTGCGGCCTGTTTGCCTGGGCAGGTAACCGCACGGCACCGGGGGGGTTTTTCCGGGTGCGGCGCACGCCCCAACCGCTCCACGTCCCGACCGCTCTCCACGCCGCTCCCGGCAGGCTGGAGCTGACGTTCTCAGAGCCACTCCATTCAAGTTCAGATCAACCTGCCGCGTGGGCCCTGCGCACCTGGGAGATCGACCGCACGGAAAATTACGGCTCGCCTCACCGCGACGAGCAGGATCGCGCCATCGACAGTGCGACGCTCTCTGCCGACGGCCGCACGATCACGCTGACGGCTCCCGACTTCACCTCAACCCGCTGCTACTCTCTCTCCTGGAACCTGCAGGCAGCCGACGGGTCGCCCGTGGCCGGCGTGCTCCACGGCACGCTGCAGTGACTGGCTGAATCGATTTCGAACTTCCCAGCCACATTGTTC
>Ga0164295_10002607_pt1 | contig 14745 bp, 11 predicted proteins | sample GEODES006metaG_FD_111798 | JGI IMG/M metagenome (GOLD analysis project Ga0164295, IMG submission 111798) | Oligotrophic lake water microbial communities from Sparkling Lake, Wisconsin, USA - GEODES006 metaG | ecosystem: Environmental > Aquatic > Freshwater > Lake | place: USA: Sparkling Lake...
AAAGCGGCTCCGGCGGCGCATTAGTCGCCGCCAAAGCGGCTCCGGCCGCGCACTAGAGGTTCTAGTTCCGCGGCGCTTCGACGTGTTCCTGACTCCGCTTCAGATCCGAGTAGTCCGGCGGGCTCCGGAATCGGAACCACGAGATGATGAACACCCCGAGCCCGACGAGTAGCGCCACCTCGACCCATAGGAACACGCAGAAATCGAGCCAGGTGCTACCCGCCTGCGGAGCCCCCGGCAGATTGTGTTGTAAAGGAATGAGGGCGAAAAGCATGGCCGCGAACCAGCTGGCCATTGTGGCCTCCACGGGGCGCCGACCCGTTGCAACGCCCCACGCGACCAACAACGACAGTGCTGCCATTGCGAGTATCAGGACGATCACGACGGCCACCGCGGTGACCACCGCTGCCGACCGCTGCATCGTCAGCCCGATCTTGAAGATCCGTCCGTCGCTGGCGAGTCGCAAGTCTTGGGACCACCCGACGATCCCGCCCGGTTCGTATGCGGCAACCCCCACCGGCACCCTGCGGAAGCTTCCATCCTTGAGCACTTCGTCAACCGACAGCACCGGTGCCGGCATCGTCCCGCCGGGTACCTGCGCATCGGAGTAGGAGTAGTCGTAGTGATCGAGCGGGTATATCTGGGCGTTGCCCGTGACGGGGATAGTGATCTCGTAGGAGCCGCCGACTGGTTCGCCCTCATCGATCTCGAAGACTTCGGCATCCTTGAGTACCCGGGAGGAAACCTGGAGATCCGCCGCGAAGCTGCCGTGCTCGCCGTCTAGGTAGCTGCCCGTCGGGTAGATCGTGGCAAGTGCCGTCACCTCGCGGAGCTCCGGCTCGATCGCGATCACCTCGAGTGCCACGTTGACGCCGTCGGCCGCCGGCGATCCGGACCGGCTCACATGGGTCTGGCCGCTCTTCGCGTAACCCAGCACGGTGATCGCCATGACGACCGCGACAACTCCGGCGATGAGCAGTACTTGACGCGCGGTCCTCACCGTGACACCGGAAACCAATGGCCCTGAATCTGATGCAGCACCGGCGCCGCAGCGGCCCGCGCGGCGACCACCCTGTGCCACTCCTCGTTCTGCAGCGCGAACACCCGTTCGTCGCCGAAGCCGCGGTCGATCCGATCGCGAACATAGGCCAGCTCGACCACCTGGATAGCGAACCTCTTCACTGTCGACCCGGCGGTTCGACCGCCGAATCGCAGTGCCGTCTGCACCACGGATTTCCGGGTCCGCATGGAGCCCAGCCAGCTCATGTCAGCCGGTGTCAGAAGTCCGGTGGCCACCATGTGGGGAAGTTTTTCGGCGACGATCCGCTGCTCGCGGCGCCGACTGTTGACCGCGAGCACAATGACGAGGGCGAACACCGGCATCATCCACAGCACATAAACGCCGAGATAGGTGTTCGCCCCCAACAGCGCCGAACCGTTCCACAGCCCGTGCATCACCACCGCAGCGAGGTAACCCAGCAGCAGAGACCCCGCCTTGGCCACGACACTGCGCTGATGCAGCGCGAAGTACACCCCGATCCCGATCATCGTGGTGAACAACGGATGGGCGAACGGCCCGATCACCAGCCGCAGTCCGGCGGTGACCAGCGACTCCGGCAGCGTTTCAGCGCTGGCGATATAGAAGATGTTCTCCAGCCAGGCGAATCCCGCCGCGGTGAAACCCGCATAGACCAGGCAGTCGGTCAGCGTGTTGAGCTCAATACGGCGCCGCCCGGTCATCATCAACAGCAGGAACAGGCCCTTGGCGGCCTCCTCGACCACCGGAGCGCCAATCGCCACCGTCACGAAACTGGCCTTCTCCGGCCCACCGCCGAACGTCTGGTCGATCACCTGTTCCAGCAGCACCGAGATCAGCACGGCCGCGGATGCGCCCCAGAGAAAAGCCATCACCAGCAGGCGCGGCGGCTCCGGCTCCCAGCGGTCCAGCCACAGGTAACACAGCAGCACCCCGGCCATCGCCACGGTGGACAGCGCGAGCCCCAGGGCTGCACCGCCCGGGTCGGTGGCGGTCAGCAGGCTCAGGATCAGGCCTGCCAGCGTGCCCAGCGCGATGAGGGCCGCCAGTGGGGCGCCCACTTTGCGGGTCGGAGTCGGAAATGGCGGAACTGTGGCATAGGACGCGAAAGCGGGGGCCTGGGACACCAGAGCAGAGTAGCCGCGCCGACACCCGGGTTTGTCCTGGTTGACCCCGGTCGAGTAGGCTCTGCCGGTACCCGCGCGCTCTCAGCGAGGGTTACAGCCCACGAAAAACTGTCCCTACGACCGACCCTGTCCGGAGCAACCCAACAATATGCCCAGTCCCACCATCACCTCGCCGCAAGTAGCCATTAATGACATCGGCTCGGCTGAGGACTTCCTCGCTGCCATCGACAAGACCATCAAGTACTTCAACGATGGCGACATCGTCGAGGGGACCATCGTCAAGGTGGACCGGGACGAGGTTCTGCTCGACATCGGTTATAAGACCGAAGGTGTCATCCCTTCCCGCGAACTTTCTATCAAGCACGACGTCGACCCCAATGAAGTGGTGTCCGTCGGCGATCAGATCGAAGCCCTCGTCCTCACCAAGGAGGACAAGGAAGGCCGCCTGATCCTGTCCAAGAAGCGCGCGCAGTACGAGCGCGCCTGGGGCACCATCGAGGCGTTGAAAGAAGCCGACGAGGCCGTCAAGGGCACCGTCATCGAGGTCGTCAAGGGCGGCTTGATCCTCGACATCGGGCTGCGTGGCTTCCTGCCGGCTTCCCTGGTCGAGATGCGCCGGGTTCGCGACCTGCAGCCCTACATCGGCAAAGAGATCGAAGCCAAGATCATCGAGCTGGACAAGAACCGCAATAACGTGGTGCTGTCCCGCCGGGCCTGGCTCGAGCAGACCCAGTCCGAGGTCCGCAGCGAGTTCCTCAACCAGCTCGTCAAGGGCGCGGTCCGCAAGGGTGTGGTGTCCTCGATCGTCAACTTCGGTGCCTTCGTCGACCTTGGCGGCGTTGACGGCCTGGTGCACGTTTCCGAGCTGTCTTGGAAGCATATCGATCACCCGTCTGAGGTGGTTGCGGTCGGCGATGAGGTCACCGTCGAGGTTCTCGACGTCGATATGGATCGCGAGCGGGTGTCGTTGTCGCTGAAGGCAACTCAGGAAGATCCGTGGCGGCACTTCGCCCGCACGCACGCGATCGGTCAGATCGTGCCGGGCAAGGTCACCAAGCTGGTGCCGTTCGGTGCATTCGTCCGTGTCGAAGAGGGCATTGAGGGTCTGGTGCACATCTCCGAGCTGTCCGAGCGGCACGTCGAGGTACCCGATCAGGTTGTCGGTGTGGGTGACGACGCAATGGTCAAGGTCATTGACATCGACCTCGAGCGTCGCCGCATCTCGCTGAGCCTCAAGCAGGCCAACGAGGATTACGCCGAGGAGTTCGACCCGTCCAAGTACGGCATGGCCGACAGCTACGACGAGGCCGGCAACTACATCTTCCCCGAGGGCTTCGACTCCGCGACCAACGAATGGCTCGACGGATTCGACAAGCAGCGCTCCGAGTGGGAGGCCCGGTACGCCGAGGCCGAGCGTCGGCACAAGATGCACACCACGCAGATGGAGAAGTTCGCCGCTGCGGACGCCGCCGCTGCCGAGGAGAATCCGACATCCAGCTCCACCTCGACCTCGTCGAGCTCGAGCTCAGATGAGGAATCTGCCGGCGGATCGCTCGCCAGTGACGCCCAGCTGGCAGCGCTGCGCGAGAAGCTGGCCGGCAACTAACAGGTCGACCCCCGAAAGTCCGCTGAGCCATGCTGCGCATCGGTCTGACCGGGGGTATCGGCGCGGGTAAATCGACCGTGTCGACGGCCTTCGCCCAGTGCGGCGGAGTGATCGTCGACGGCGACGTCATCTCCCGCGAGGTGGTGCAACCCGGCACTGAGGGTTTGGCCGCGCTGGTCGACCATTTCGGCCACGACATCCTGTTGCCCGACGGTGCGCTGAACCGTCCGGCTCTGGCGGCCAAGGCGTTCGCTGATGAGGAGCAGCGCGCCCGGCTCAACGCGATCGTGCATCCGTTGGTCGCGACACGGCGTGCCGAGATCGTCGCCGCGGTCGCCCACGATCAGGTGATCGTCGAGGATATCCCGCTGCTGGTCGAATCCCAGATGGCTCCGTTGTTCCCGCTGGTGGTGGTGGTGCACGCCGACTCGGACGTGCGGCTGCACCGGCTGATCACTATTCGTGGCATGGACGCAGCGGATGCCCGGGCCCGTATCGCGGCACAGGCCAAAGATGAGCAACGCCGCCGGGTAGCCGACGTCTGGCTGGACAACTCCGGTTCCGAGGGTCACCTGGTCGAGCAGGCTCGCGAGCTCTGGTACCAGCGGATCCTGCCGTTCGCCCATAACCTCGCCACCGGGACGCCCGCGACGGAGTCCGGCCTGCTGGTGGCGGCCGATCCGAACTGGCCCGATCAGGCCGCCCGGATTCTGGCCCGGCTGAACACCAGTTGCGGACACCGCGCGGTGCGGATCGATCACATCGGATCGACCGCGATTGCCGGGCTGGACGCCCGCGATGTCATCGATGTACAGATCACTGTCGCCTCACTGGAGATGGCGGACGAACTCGCCGATGCCCTTCGACAGGCCGGCTATCCGCGGGTGGATTCCGTGACGGCAGACGTTCGGTTCGACGACGCCACCGATTCCGCGTTGTGGCACAAACGTTTTCACGCCTCAGCCGACCCCGGTCGGCCCACTCACGTCCACATCCGGGTCGATGGCTGGCCCAATCAACGGGTCGCTTTGCTGTTTGTCGACTGGTTGGTGGCCAACCCCGGCATGCGGACCGAATTCGTCGCGGCGAAGCGGTCCGGTACCACTCAGCAGTGGTTCGCCGATGCGCACCGGCGGGCCTGGGCGTGGGCCGAGGCGACCGACTGGTCGCCCACGCCGGTTAGTTAGGCGCGGCGGCGGGATCGGGATCGGGTGCCGGCGCGCTGAAGTCCATCGCCGGCATGTCCGCCGGGTCGATCGGGACGCCGGTGGCGTTGCTCAGCGGCGCGCCGCAGTTCATTGCGCCATAGTCCGGATCGTCCTTCGCCGGCGTCAGCCGGGGGGCAATGAACTGGTCGGCCTGAATCACGAGTTGGTCATCGACCAAGATCTCGCAGTGCAGGCTGGCCGAGTAAGGCCACTGAATCGAGATCCGCATGCCGGCCTCTTTCGGGTCGGTCAGGATTCCGGTGGCTTCGAAATTACGGCCGGGCAGCATGGTCGGATCCGTACTGTTGACCTGGGTGTCGCTGATCCGGTAGCCGATGAGTGCACCGCGGGCCAGTCCAGTTACCCGGGCCCGATAGATGACGTTGTGCAAGACGGCGCCCTGGGTTCCGGCGGCGTCCTGGGTTCCGTCGACGTCATCGGCACCCGCGATACCGGTGCCCAGCACGGTCGCCGTCAGCGCCCCAATGGCACCGAGCGAAACCGCGCGCCTCATGCGTCCCACGGGTGCAGAGAATACGCCTACCGCCAACTCAATTGCACATCGATAGCGCCCAACCAGGCGTTTAAGTTGTAGCCATGCGCAGCCAGGCCTTCCACGGCCGACACCGCGCACTGCAACGCCGCCCGGGCTGTCTCGGTGGTCACCAGGCCATCTCGGTGGGCCTCAAGCAACTCATCGACATCCACCACATCGGTGCCCCGGCCGGTGCGCACCACCAGGTCGATGTAGTGATCCTCGGTTTCCCAGCGATCCGGGCCGACGGTGATCCGCCCGACGTCGAGATAGAAGTCCTGATCCTGCTCATATCCCGGGTTGAAGTGAAAGACCGTCGCGCGCAGACCCAGATCCGGTAGCAGCCAGGACTCGAGATAGTGGAATTGGGCTCGATCGGGTGTGGGCCTGGCCATGTAGAGACCCCAGGGCTCCAGGCGGTAGGAATCGACCTCGCGCACGATGCCCTTGGGATCGGTATTGGTACGGGCGACGAGATCGAACGTCTCACGTTTGGGCGGGTGCACGGTCACGGGCAAAAAGTGGCGAGCGTGCGTTGCAACGGTGCAGTCGACACAGCGATCAGACCCTCCAGCGGCGAATTCAGTTCCTCGACCGAGTCTTGGACCAGCCACTGCCGACGGTAGCCGCGCAGCGTCGGGAACAGGCGGAACTGCTGTTTCCGCGCGATCGTCACCGTGCGAGCGTAATCCGTAGGGGGTCGCGCCTACCCTGTAGCCATGGCCTTTGCTTCCGAACACCCCGTGGTGGCGCACTCGGAGGACCGGGCGGTCGAGGATGCGGTGCGCACCGGCCCCAAGTTCGAGGTGGTCAGCGAATACGAGCCGGCCGGAGATCAGCCCGCCGCGATCGAGGAGTTGGAGCGCCGGATCCGGGCGGGGGAGCGCGATGTCGTCCTGCTCGGCGCCACCGGCACCGGGAAATCGGCCACCACGGCCTGGCTTATCGAGAAACTGCAGCGGCCCACCCTGGTGATGGCGCCGAACAAGACGCTCGCCGCGCAGTTGGCTAATGAGTTGCGAGAGATGCTGCCCAACAACGCCGTCGAATACTTCGTCTCCTATTACGACTACTACCAGCCCGAGGCGTATATCGCGCAGACCGATACCTACATCGAGAAGGACAGCTCGATCAACGACGACGTGGAGCGGCTGCGGCATTCGGCCACCTCGAACCTGTTGTCCCGGCGCGATGTTGTTGTGGTGGCGTCGGTGTCCTGTATCTATGGCCTGGGTACCCCGCAGTCCTATCTCGACCGCTCGGTGGAGTTGCAGGTGGGTACCGAGGTGCCGCGTGACGCGCTGCTGCGACTGCTCGTCGATGTCCAGTACAGCCGCAACGACATCTCCTTCACCCGCGGATCGTTCCGGGTGCGCGGTGACACCGTGGAGATCATCCCGTCGTATGAGGAACTGGCCGTGCGCATCGAGTACTTCGGTGACGAGATCGAGGCGCTGTACTACCTGCATCCGCTGACCGGGGATGTGGTGCGCAAGGTGGACTCGCTGCGGATCTTCCCCGCCACGCATTACGTCGCCGGCCCCGAGCGGATGGCGGCGGCCATCTCGACCATCGAGGAAGAACTCGCCGAGCGACTGGCCGAACTGGAGCGTCAGGGCAAACTGCTGGAGGCACAGCGGTTGCGGATGCGCACCAACTACGACATCGAGATGATGCGACAGGTCGGCTTCTGCTCAGGAATTGAGAACTACTCCCGCCATATCGACGGCCGCGAGGCCGGCTCGGCACCGTCGACCCTCCTGGACTATTTTCCCGAAGACTTCCTCCTGGTGATCGACGAGTCTCACGTCACCGTTCCGCAGATCGGCGGGATGTATGAGGGCGATATGTCCCGCAAGCGCAATCTGGTGGAGTTCGGGTTCCGGTTACCCTCGGCAACCGATAACCGTCCGTTGACATGGGAGGAGTTCAGCGTCAGGGTCGGGCAGACGGTGTATCTGTCGGCCACCCCGGGGCCCTATGAACTGGCTGCGAGCGGCGGTGAGGTCGTCGAGCAGGTGATCCGCCCGACCGGACTGGTCGACCCGCAGATCGTGGTCAAGCCCACCAAGGGTCAGATCGACGATCTGATCGGGGAGATCCGGGTTCGGGCCGAGCGCGATGAGCGGGTGCTGGTCACTACATTGACCAAGAAGATGGCCGAGGATCTCACCGACTATCTGCTGGAGATGGGGATCCGGGTGCGGTATCTGCACTCCGAGGTCGATACGTTGCGCCGGGTCGAACTTCTGCGACAGTTACGCCTCGGCGATTACGACGTGCTGATCGGAATCAATCTGCTGCGCGAAGGCCTCGACCTGCCCGAGGTGTCGCTGGTCTCGATTCTCGACGCCGATAAAGAGGGCTTCCTGCGTTCGGCCCGCAGCCTCATCCAGACCATCGGGCGCGCGGCCCGCAATGTCTCGGGCGAAGTCCACATGTACGCCGACAAACTCACCGACTCGATGAAACAGGCCATCGATGAAACCGACCGTCGTCGTGCCAAGCAGGTCGCCTATAACGAGGAACGCGGGATCGATCCGCAGCCGCTGCGCAAGAAGATCAATGACATCCTCGACCAGGTGTACCAGGAGGCCGACGACTCCGAGTCGGTCGAGGTCGGCGGGCGCAATGCGTCACGCGGACGGCGTGCCCAGGGCGAGGCGGGCCGGGTGGTGAGTTCCGGCATCATCGACGGCCGCGACGTCTCCTCGATGCCGCGGGCCGACCTGGCCGCGTTGATCAAGGATATGACCGATCAGATGATGGCGGCGGCGCGTGATCTCCAATTCGAGTTGGCCGCCCGTCTTCGCGATGAGATCCACGATCTGAAGAAGGAACTGCGTGGTATGGATGCCGCAGGCCTGAAGTAACGCGCAGCGACGACGTGACTGATACAGCGGCGGCACCAGGGGGTTGGCGCGAACTCTTCGGTCGCGAATATGCCCGTGCCACAATTGTTTTGGCCGGCGGCGTCGCGCTATATGCGATCAACGAGTTCATCACGATGAGCCTGCTGCCCAGCGTGGTATCCGATATCGGCGGGGCGCGACTCTATGCCTGGGTGACGACGGTTTATCTGGTGGCCTCGGTGATCGCGGCAACGACGGTGGGACCCGTACTGACCCGGTTCGGCCCCCGCCAGTCCTACCTGGGTGCCCTCATTTCCTTCGCGGCCGGTACCGCGGTGTGCACGCTGGCACCCACCATGACGGTACTGCTGGCCGGTCGGGTGGTTCAAGGTCTGGCCGGTGGGGTTCTGGCAGGCCTCGGGTACGCGGTGATCAGTGCGGCGCTACCTGAGCACCTGTGGGCCAGGGCCTCGGCCGTGGTGTCGGCAATGTGGGGTGTCGGCACTCTTGTCGGTCCCGCGTCGGGCGGTCTCTTTGCCCAATTCGGTTTGTGGCGTTGGGGATTTGGACTGATCCTGCTGCTTGCTGTCCTGATGGCACTGTTGGTGCCGGTCGCACTTCCCGCTCACGGAGGTAGTTCCGGGCCGCGCGCGGGCATTCCGGTGCGCTCGCTCGCTCTGCTCGGTGCCGCAGCTTTGTTCGTCAGTGTCGCGGCCATTCCGCGTAGCCTGGCGGTCACCATCGTGCTACTGGCGTTGGCGGGGTTACTGGTCATGGTCTTCCTCGTCGTTGATCGGGGCGCTGCGGCACGGGTGTTGCCGCGCAAGACATTCCAGCCCGGACCATTGAAGTGGATCTATCTGACGATGGGTCTGCTGATGGCGGCGACCATGGGCGACATGTATGCGCCGCTGTTCGGGCAACGGCTCGGCGACCTGCCGCCTGCCGCCGCCGGTTTCCTCGGTGCCGCACTGTCGGTCGGGTGGGTGTTCGCCGAGATTCGCAGCGCGGCCATCACCGACCGTCGGACCGCAGCCCGGGTGGTGGCGGTGGCTCCCTTGGTGATGGCGGCGGGGCTCGGGCTGGCGGCACTCGCCCAGTACGACGGCGCCGGGCCGGGGTTGGTCGCGGTGTGGGCGATTGCCCTGGGTATCAGCGGAGCCGGGATCGGCGCGGCCTGGCCACACCTGTGTGTCTGGGCCATGGGCGCGGACGATGAGCCGGGGGAGCAGGCGATCGCCGCGGCTGCCATCAACACCGTCCAGCTGATGTGCGCGGCCTTCGGTGCCGGAATGGCCGGAGTGCTGGTCAACCTCTACGCGACACCCGACGCGCCCGCTGCCCGGTTGCTGTTCGCGGTGTTCGCCGGGCTGGCCGCGATCGGCTGGTTCGCGTCGTCCCGGGCTGGCGGCCACCAGCCCGTATAACCGTCGCAGCACTGGTTGGCAACGGTTCGATAACCGGCACCTTTGTTGCCCGTTCAGTGACTTACACGTCTGTAGTTTTGCCTCAGAGCACGACACAGAAACGGGGACACACTCATGTCACGGACCTCCACTCGCGTGGCGGCGGGGACGGCGATCGCGACTGCGAGTGTGTTCTGGACGGTTCCCCTGCTCAACGCGCTCGCGATGGCCGATAACGCCATCAGCCCGGGCGGCGTTCCGTGCATCAGCATTGTGCAGCAGGCCATCACCAACCCGCCGGATCTCTCCGGTGGTCTGCCCGGCGCCGCAACCTCGATCTTCACCCCGGCATCCCCGACTCTCGGCGGGCCAATTCCCCCGGCCAGCGCGATCGGCAGCGTGCCGGTTCCACCCGCCACCCTTCCCGGTGCTCCCGGCACCGCCGGCGCCGGCGGGGTCGTGATTCCGCCCGCCTCCGTGCCCGGCGCTCCGGGAACCGCCGTCGTGGGTGGGCTTCCGACGCCGCCCGCCGCGCTGCCGGGCACCCCGCCCGCCGCTGTCACGGGTGCGGTGCCCGGACCGCCCGCCGCGATTCCGCCCGCCCCGCCTGCCGGTGCCGTGGGTGGCGTACCCGCCGGACCGGTCGGAGTGCCCGGACCCGCGGCCGCCGTGGGTGCGCCGGTTGCCGCCGGTGCGCCGATCGCCGAGGCCTCCGCCGGACTGGGTGGTGCTGATGCGAGTGCCGGGGTCGTCGGCGGCGGCGCCCTCGGCGCCGGACTCGAAGTACTTCCGGCGGCGGCCGTCGGTGCGCCGGAGGCCGCCGGGGCCCAGGCAGGCGGTGTTGCCGTCGGCACGATCGCCGATGCTGCGGCCGCTGTTCCCGGGCCGCCCGCCGCGCTGCCCGATATCCCCGTCGTGGGTGGAGCGGGACTGCCTCCGGCACCTGCCGCTGCGATCCCGGGCGTTCCGATTGACGGCGCTCTGGCCGTGCCGCCCAGCCCAGCCGCCGCGCTGCCCGGCGGGGTGGTGACCGATCTAGCCGGCACGCCTCCGGTTCCTCCGCTTGCGACGCCCGGCCTCCCGGTCGGTGGCGTCGTCGACACGCCGCCGCTACCGCCCGCCGTCATCCCCGGTGACCCGGTCCCCGCCGCGGCCGTGATGCCGGGCGCGCCCGGGATCGAGGTCCCGGGCGTACCTGCTGCCGCGGCGATCGAGATGCGACCGGCGGCGGGGGCCGTCAATCCCGGTGCGGTAGTCAATGATTCGGCGGCCATTATCAATCCGCCTCTCCCTCCGATTCCTGGCGCGGAACTCGGTGGCGGAACCCTGGAGTTCCCCGGCACACCGGATATCACCCTGCCGGGTGTGCCCAGCGCAGCCTCGCTCCCCGGGTCGGTGAATCCGGGTGCGGCGCTGCCGGGCCTCCCGGGCGGCCTGGCCGGTGACGCCCTGCCGGGCGTTCCCGGCGCGGTTCCCGGTGTCCCGAGCGCGGCCGCCATCGACACACCATCGGTTCCGATGGCCGCCGTTCCGGGCACTCCCGGTGCCGCGGCAGTCGGAGAGGCCGTGACACCACCCGCCGCTATTCCAGGCCTGCCCGGTGGCGGTGCCGGGGCGGGTGTTCCGACTCCGCCCGCAGCCGTTCCCGGCGGGCCGGTCGCCGGTTCCGGCGGCATCCCGGAAGCCATTGGCGCCGCGTCCCCGGCTCCGCCCGCGGCCGACGCGGCCGCAGCCGGGGTTCCCGCCGGTGTCATCGAGGACAGTGCCTCGCGGACCGACTCCGAGAGCGCCGTGCACGGCGGATCAGGAGCGGGCGTCGGTGTCGGCGAAGGGGCAGGCTCCGGGCCCCTACCGAATGACATCGACAGCCGGGTGGCGCAGCTCGCGGGCCTGCCTGCCGAGGCCATCGCTTCGCTGGCCGCCGGCGTTCCGGCTTCTCCGACCGCACTTCCGGCGGCCGCGGTCGGCGGTGGCGGCGGTGCCATCCCCACTCCGCCCGCGGCAGTTCCGGGTCTGCCCGGCGGTGGCGCGGGCGGTGGTCTGCCGACCCCACCGCTCGCCGTTCCGGGTGTGCCGCTGGCGGAGGCCCTGGCGATTCCGCCCACACCGCCGGCACTGTTCCCGGGCGTCCCCGGCGCCAGCGCCGTCATCGCCAACCCGGGTGCGCCCGGCTTGATCGCGTCGGCACCGATCGCCAATGCGGCCGCGGCACTACCCACCCCTCCGGTTGAGTTCCTGCCGTCGCTGGCGAGCGGTGTGGCGACACTGCTCTCGCCACCGCAGGTCACGATTCCGGGCATTCCCGGGTTCGGTATCCCGCTGCCCAAGACGATTTCGCTGCCACACGAGTTGGTGTGCATCGGCACCGGCTGGTCGGCACAGGGTCCCGCCGGAACCGTCACTCCTGCCGTCCCCGTGGGTGATCCGGGCCTGCCGCCGGCCTCCCGGTGGTCGGAAAACTAGTCCCCGGCCGGTTCTTCTGCCAGCGACTTGGTCAACTGGGCGAAGCTGAACTGCCACCGCTCCACCACGCGAAAGCCGAACCGGCTGGGAACCTGGTAGGCCATCGCCCGGCCGAGCCGCGGGCCCGGGTCAAGAGCTGATCCGCGCTGGTGATCGGGCAGCGTCGCGTCGCGCTCGGAGATGGTCCACAGTGCGGGACACTCGGGCATTTTGTCAGCCCACGCCCAAATCGCAATATGGCTGTCCCACAGTCTGTTTCGCTCCAATGCGGTGCGGCCCCGACCGTAGTCGTGCAGTTTCGCGAACACCGCGGGCCGCGCTGCCGTCAATGGCCGGATCGGGCCGGGTTTCCAGGTTGTCGAGTTGTCCAGCACCAGGCAGTCGCCCGGTGCCGCGTAGCGGTCGATCACATCGGCGACCGCGCTGTAGTCCATATCGGCCTTGGCGTACGGCCCGCGTTGGGCCAGATAGTTCGGCGCCGCAGCCGCGACGCACAGGATCAGCACCGCGGCGATGCCGGATCGCGACCGCGCGATCGCGACGACACACAGACCCAATAGCAGGGCGGCCGCCGGTGTGGTGAAGCTCAGATACCGCGGGTAGTAGATCGGGTGTCGCAACGCCGAATACCCGATCAGGATCAGGGTGGGAACAGCCATCCAGGTGATCGTCAGCCATACCAGCGGGCCCGGACGCGGACCGGTGATCCGGAGCCCACACGCGATGCCGGCGATCATGATCACGCCGGCCAGGACCGCGAATGGCAGTGACAAATCGAAATACTGGACCTCGAGGATCTGGCCCACCGTGTGTGCGCCCAGCGGTTTGATCCAGCCGACCTGGAACAGCTGGGACTGCGTGAACATCAGGAACGGCACCGTTGCCGCGGTGGCCGCCGTCGCCGCCGTAGCCCAGGAGCGCCAGACCCGCGGCCCGCGACCGAACGCCAACACCGCCACCGCATGGGCCGGCACGATCAGCAGCACGAAGACGTTGAGCAGCGTCGCTCCCGCCAAGAGCAGTCCGTACCCCCACCACCATCGCGACCCGCCGCGGCGCGCTGCCGCCACGCAGAACACGGTCAGCCACACCGCGGCCGCCATCGACAGCGCATACGAGCGGGTTTCCATGCCCGCCCACGTGACCCGGGGCAGGATGGCGAAGATCAGTCCGGCGGTCACGGCAACCGCGCGGGTGGATATCTGGGTGCCGAGCACGACCACTCCGGCCGCCGCCACGCCGACCGCCAGGGCACTGGAGAGTCGAGAACCGAATTCGGTGGCCGGGAATACCGTGAACCAGCCGTGCATGAGCAGGTAATAAAGTCCGTGAACAGCGTCGATATTGCCCAGCATCCGCCACAGCGCGGGCACCGAACGGGTGGCGGCCGAGATCGTCGCCGCCTCGTCGAACCACAGCGAAGGCCGGGCGGCGCCTGCCGCACTCACCGTCACCGCCAGCAGTGCCACACCCACCGCGTCCCATGGCCGGGCCGGCGGCGTGGGGGGATCAGCCGCGGTGAACGCGCGGTGTTCCAGTACAGAAATGCTCACGTTGTATGCCTAATCCACCCTCCGGTTCGAGCTCACCGTAACCTCCGCCCCATTTGGGGGCCGGTGTTGCGCCCATCACGACTGTCCCTTAAACGCCCACTGTCGACGTGTTGAGGCACTACTGTTCCGAAAGGCTTCGAAATTGAGTACTGGAGGTTACGCATGAGCGGCTACAAGACCGTGGTTGTCGGTACAGACGGCTCGGATTCATCGCTGCGCGCGGTTGACCGGGCGGGCCAATTGGCCTCCGGACCTGGCGCGAAGGTGATTGTGGCTTCCGCCTATCTGTCAGCCCCCGAGGACACCCGCGCTGCGGACCTGCTCAAGGACGAGGGCTACAAGATGGCGGGCAACGCCCCGGTTTATGAGGTGCTGCGCGACGCCCGGGACCGTGCCAAGGCTGCCGGCGCCACCGAGGTGGAAGAGCGTGCCATCGAGGGCGCCCCAGTCGACGCCCTGATCGCACTGGCCGAAGAGGTCGGAGCGGATCTGCTGGTGGTCGGCAACGTGGGTCTGAACACCATCGCGGGCCGTCTGCTCGGATCGGTGCCGGCCAACGTGGCGCGTCGGTCCAAGACCGATGTGCTGATCGTCCACACCAGCGAGTAACCGATCACGGGGTTGGCCACGCCCGGCGGTGCCGTTCGCACTCGGCTGTGGTTCGACGGCGCGCTCAAGGCGGAGAACTTCCCGCTCGATGATGTCTCCGCGCGACTTGCGGAATCCGGTGCGTTGGTCTGGGTGGATGTATGCAACCCCGATCCGGAACTGCTCACCAAGCTCGCCGGCGAACTGGGGCTCGCCGAGAGCGCCGTCAAGGATGTCGACGGGCAGCGGACCAAGGCGACCCGCTACACCAACCACACCTTCCTGACGGTCTACGGCACCGGTGTCGGTCCGATCATTCCCGGCGATATCGCCTCCCGATTGCTGACCGCCCGAATCTCGATCATCGTGCT
>Ga0164295_10002609_pt1 | contig 14739 bp, 10 predicted proteins | sample GEODES006metaG_FD_111798 | JGI IMG/M metagenome (GOLD analysis project Ga0164295, IMG submission 111798) | Oligotrophic lake water microbial communities from Sparkling Lake, Wisconsin, USA - GEODES006 metaG | ecosystem: Environmental > Aquatic > Freshwater > Lake | place: USA: Sparkling Lake...
CTCTGGCCTTTCCTACTTAGAGAGAACTTAGGTGACATGGATACAATTGACTCAGCAAAAACTGATCTCGTTTGGAGAGGTGCATGTTCATTTGCAATGCTTGATCACTCAGACACTCACTCACTCACTCACTCGCTCACTCACTCACTCACGTACATGCTTCTTGTGCGCGATGTGTACGTACATGCTACCGGTGCCTCGTAATTCAAGATGTAGTGCCGAAAGCGGCGCGCGACACGTGTCTTCTTCGGCCCTCTAAAGTACACGCGCCGGACGGGGGCCCTCGGCGCGAGGACGGCTCTGTCCTCTGTGACGGAGCGATATGCCGAGAGCGCCTCCCCGATATGCGGAAAGTGCCCCGAGCGTCATCGAGAGTGAGCCGATGAAACTCGAAGAAGCGCTCGAGATTGCCGGCTGGCCCAAGTCGCTGCTCGCTCCGGAGAAGCGCCCTGATGTAGTGACGGACTTGCGCGCCTTTGAGAAAGAGCTGCTGCTCCAGTCACACATAAATCGCATCGTGGTGCTACGTGACGGAGTACGACGGCTCGGCCATGGGAATGCGCTACCTTCGCAGATCATCGACGCGGCCAAGCATGAGACCAGCGTACGGCGGTTCCTCACACGGCTCGGCGACGACAGCGCATTGAGCGAGCTGCGCGGACGCCTGTACTACACGCCGCCGTCAGATGGCGAGAGAGAGGAGAGTGAGATCACTCATGACCACACGGGCGAGCCGCTGGACACGCTCGCGGCTAAGCGCGCTGTCCTCAAGGATCGTGATCCAGAGGGTGGTGTGTACGTGGGTGAGCTGCGCCGAGCTTCCAAGTACCGCCATCCGCAGGACGGCCGCTTCACGAAGACGCTGCTGAGCTGTGGCGTGTGCGACTGGATAGGGCGCAAGCGTGCGCTTGCCATGCCATACTGGGACAGGTACGACGAGGGCGTCTTCGTGGGCGGCCGCTTTGGCGGCTCACCGATGCATGTCGACCAGGTGCTATGGTCGAACGTGGGCAAGACCTTTGCCGGGTACAAGCTGCTTGTCATCTGGCCGTACGGCGCGGCCTCCCAGCCACTCTTCGACGAGCACAGCTACGCCCTCTTCGTTCAGCCGCTCTCACCCTCGGAAGTGGCGACTCTCGAGCGCGCCGCGTGCGTTGCGCTCCTCGGACCAGGTGATGACCCCTGATGACCCCTGATGACCCATGATGATCACTGATGGCCACTCGAATGGCATGCTCACCCCCGTGGCGCTGCTTGGCCCAGGCGACGTCGTAATCTTCTCGGGCGGCAACGCGCACATGGCGCTCTCTGTCTCCAACGCCCTCTCCATCACCGCCTACGAATCCTTTGTCAACCTGCACGAGGCCAACCTTCGCGCCTTCCTCGACTCCGGCACGCCGGCCCAGTATCGGCAATGCCGCACCCGGCAGCCTACGCTCGATGAGATCAAGCTCGACGTGGCCGCGTCCCTCAACGACCTCGCGGGTGCGCTTGAGGAGGACGATCTCGGGGACCCGGAGATTGAGGAGGCGGCACCTGCTGCGCTCGAGCTCCTTCGCACGGATGCTCTCATCGCTGAAAAGGTCCTCCCGCTACGCTCCAAACGGCGGCGCCCATCTTGACGCGTCGAACACTGGTGGGCGGGGGTGTCCGTCTCCCGTCCCGGCGGTCACGTGCTTATTCTTAGCTGTCTGCCGCCGATCGGGCGGCATAATGAGATATTTGGGAATGCGACCCGTCAGCCCACCTGTGGACATACGCGGGAGCGCGCCCCGCGCCTAGTTATCGAGTCGATAGTAAAAGCAGGGCGTTCACGTTCTTTTGTTCTTTAATGTAGAGGTTTCCTAGCCTCAGGCGTACAAATATGTTACGCGGGCGCATGCTCCACACTCCACAGTTACGGTATTTCGCAGCGTCCCACAGGAATGGCAGACCCGACAAGATGCACGTATTGTGCACCACGCTCAAGCCTTCATCGCCGCGGATATCTTGCTGCCCACCTCGGCGGCTGGGAGCCCCTCGACATCGAAGCTCTTTTCGACACCAAACTCTGTGCTCGAGCAAAGGGCAAAGGACGTCGTGAGTAGGCAGTAGGCCATGGGCGCTGCTGGGGATGCGATATGCTCAACCCACCGTAGACCGCAGTGACCTTGGCGGTCGCGCCCTGGCCCTCGCGCAGCAGGATGGGCAGCTTCGCGTTTGCCGCCTTCAGTGCCGCGTAGTTCTTGGCAAAGAACTCCCTGGGTGCGCAAAGATGTGGCAAGGGCAACTTCTCAAGCACAGCTGTTGGCGCGTGCGCACGGGAAAGGCAAGATCTCGAGGCGGCGTACCGCACGCCCGCCGAACCGGTGCTGTTCTGGCACATGACCACGCGCAGCTCCATCAATGCCTTGCTCGCAGCCATGGCGCCTGACCCCAACTCTGAGAGTCGAAGCAAGTCAAGTCAAGTCAAGTCAAGTCAACTCAAGCCTGTTCACAATGTCACGGTCGACGTCAGAGTGAGATAGATCTCACAGTGACTCGCTAGGTGCGTCTTGGGTGAGACCTCATTTTCATATGTTGATCTCTGGTTTGATGTACACAATAAGAATAACGCGTGCAACTCACGTCAAATCAAAGGGACCAAGCCGCGCTCGCACATCATGCATACACGTCACGCTTTCGTGCGGTGCCGAACACCGTGCAAGGTGCATCGTGCATGCAATATGCACCGCGGACCATAATGTGCAGCGCGGACATGCGAATTGAAGACAACCCTGGGGCATGCATGCCCCCCTTTCTCTCAAGCTGCGAGTTACAAACTCGTCGCGTCGATGTAACGTCGATGGGGGCCGAGCGCCTCGACGCGGCTCCGCTAAGCCTTCTCCTCGCCCGATTCCATTCTGAACCTCGTCTGCCTGTCCCCTAGTGCCTGCCCATGGAGTTCATTTTGGATGGGCGATGACGCCCTCGTCGGCAGTGGCGGGGGCGGGGACGCCACCGCTGGGCCCGTGAACAAGGGCGGCCTCCTCAGAGAGAGCTGCTGATATGCTCATGAACGAGGGCCGCTGGATCGCCTGTTGATGCCAGCACTGCTCGAGCATGTGCTGGACGGACTCGGGGCACTCCTTCGGGATGGGCGGCCGCCTGCCCTCCTTGGCGACGGCGAGGGCCGCTTCGACCGGCATCATGTCGTCGAACGGGATGCGGTACGTGAGCATCTCCCACGCGAGGACGGCGTACGAATAGACGTCGCAGCGCCAGTCGTACATTTCATGGCGGATCACCTCGGGAGCCATCCATCGGTAGCTGCCGGTCTCTGCGGTCATCTTCTTGTGCGTATCCTCGAACCGGGCGAGGCCAAAGTCGGCGATCGCGAGCCGCTCACCACCGTTTCCGAGCAGGATGTTGGCAGACTTGAGGTCGCGGTGCAGCACGGGCGGCTCCAACGCATGGAGGTATGCCATACCGGAGGCCACCTGCGCAAGCTTGGCGATGAGCTCCGCCTCGGCGGGCATCGGCTTACGCTGCTTTCGGAACTTCTCGTGCGCCTCCAAGAGCGACCCATCGGGCATGAACTCGCACAAGAGCATGATCGACGTCGATGTGCACGACATCCCATAAAACCCGACTATGTTTGGGTGTTTGAGCTTCGACCAGATCGTGCACTCGTTCGTGAGCAGGTACTTGGCATCATCGTTGAGTTTCTCGACGTTGATAGACTTGCAGACGGCATCGCAGGGCTCATCGCCCACGCCGGCACGGAGTTGGCAGAGGTAGGCCTTGGCGAAGCCGCCAGTTCCAAGGACCTTGCCCAGGGAAATTTTGTCCGGAGCGAGCACCGGAAGCCCGCCGAGGTCGATGCTCGCGAGCAGAGTCTCATTACGCTTAAGCCGTGGGTCCGTGTTATCGGCCGTGTGGTCCTTGCGTTTGAAGAAGCCTAGCATCAGGGTGGCCGTCGGACGCGGTACGACACAGGAGAAAGCGAGCCGGAAAGTCTTTCAGGTGGGTGGCACGCAACCACAGAGTGAACGCTGCCGAATGACCGCGGCCGCAATTTGACGAAACAGGGTTTTGAGATTCGTCTCATCTCGCTCGTACATAGTACGTGGGAACAAAAACATTCACGATCACGACAGCTTCGTTTGTGGCGCCAATTGAGCACAAGATGAATATGTGATTGGGCGGGCGCACCGACGAGGGTCCGCCAACGCACGCTACTTCTGCTTACCCCGCGCCTCTGCCAGTCCCTCCTGGAGGCCCACCGCGCCCGGCTCGTGGGCGAGGCCCTCGTGGTAGGCGGCCTCCGCCTTGCGTGCATCACCCAATCCGAGCAGTGCTGCGCCGCGCCGACCGTGCGCTTTGCCCCAGGTGGGACGCAACGCGACGGCCGCATCGGCGTCTTCGAGGGCCGCATGGTACTGAGCGAGCTTGGCGTGCGCGGCGGACCGATTGCTCAGCAGCACAGATTCGCTCGTCGCGTCGCCCGCGACTCCCGCGGCAATGGCCAGCCGGTGCAGCAGCAGTGCATCCGTGTAGTGGCCCACTGCCGCCCGCGCGCCGCTCCAGTCGCCCTGCGCAAAGGCCGCATTTCCCAGGGCCTTGGCGGCCGCCTCCGTGTCAGGCCGAGGAGCCCGACTCGGCGCCCAGCGTACGTCGCATGCAATCGGACCACGGTCGAGCACTGCCTCGACGGTGCGATAGCCGCGGCGTGACGCGGCGTCGCGAGGCGTGTCGCCATTCTCGTCCATGGCGCACACGTCGGCGCCTGCCTCAAGGAGTAACGAGGCCACCTGGGCGCGCGCGTGTGCGGCCGCCGAGTGCAGTGGCGTGCCGCCGCCGTTGTTCCGCACGTTCACGTCAGCGCCCTCCCGCGCAACGAGCCAACGCACGGCGTCCATGCGCGCATGCGCCGCCGCCCAGTGCAGAGCGCTGTTGCCGAGCAGCTGCTCACTGGTCCGTTCGGAGCGATTCGAAAGCAGCGTCGCGTCCTCGGCGAGGCAGCGCTCGAGCGTCGCCACATCGCCGGTTTTAGCCGCCTTCATCCAAGTGCTCACCTTGAGCTTGTACGCGTGCTCCTCGGGCGTCTTCTCGCGCTTGGCGCTGACCGAGGCAGCGGCCTTGGCAGCGCCCGAGCAGAGCGTGCCGACGCCGCCTCCGCTCGCCCCGGCTGTGGTGCCGCCGACGCCACCGCCGCCGCTCCCACCTCCGCTGCCGCCGTCGCCGCCACCTCCGCTGCCGCCGTCGCCGCCGGCCATGCGCGCCGCGTCCGCCTCCTCCTCGTCGCCGCGCTTTCTCTCAAAGGCCCCGCGCTCTATGAGCGCCTCGAGGCGCCGATTCCGCAGGGTCGCCTTGATCTCCTTGAGCTGACACTGCGCAATGTCGCTGCTCGGCTCCGCCTCCAGCGCGGCCTTATACGCGGCCAGTGCTCCATCGAGATCGTCGAGCCCTAGGAGTGCCGCACCCATGCGAGAGTGTGCTTTGGCCCACGCCGGCCGCAGCCGCACGGCGCAACGGCCGTCTTCGAGCGCCTCTTCGAAGCGGCGCAGCGCCGTGTAGCACGCCGAGCGATTCGAGAACAGCGCGGCCAGGCCGTCCGTGTCATACCCGTCTCCACCCTCCACCGTGAGGTTGATCGCCGCAGCGTACCAGCCGATCGCCGCATCATACTCTTTGGCGTTGAACGCGTCATTGCCCTTTTGCTTGCACCCGGCCGCGGTTGCGGGCGGGGACGGCGGGGGCGGCGGCGCCGCCGGCGCCGGCGATGACGACTCGCCCGAGAGAGCTGTGGGGGCGGCGGGGCACGCAGAGCTCATTGCGACGAGGGAAAGGGTGTTTCCTGGTGTTTCTTTGTTTCGCGGTTCTCCATCAAGGAGGACCATGCCCAAAGGCGGCATGTAGAGGGCAAGGTTCCAAAGTTCGCGGACGTTGACGATTTTTCCTCCAACCACAGTGGTCCCAGTTGGCCCAGTTGGCCCTCTCGAACTCATCAAGTCGGCGTCGGCCTTCGTGCTTGGCCGCAACTTCCTTGTATGGAGGAGTACGAGGACGACTTTGAAAACGAGACCCCGCCTACCACGCCCGGCGATGGCCTGCCGCCTCCGCCCATCGCTATCCACGATCTTGACGAGCCAGCTGGCGATGGCTATGTTGACCGCTCGCCGACATCGACCCCGTGGCTGCACATAACGTTGGAAGAGCTCGACGTTGCCGAGCGGCTCGCCGCGGGTGCCATGGGTGCAGTGCACTCAGGCTACTATCGCGGACGACCCGTAGCGATTAAGACGTTGCATGACACGAGCCCCGCGGCGCTTGGGGCCGTCGAGGCTGAGCTCCAGGTGCATGCATCGCTGCGCGACCGCCGGATCGTTGAGCTGATCGGCGCGAATCTGGTGCCACCGGGCTGCTGCATCGTCATGGAGCAGTGCGAGCGTTCGCTCTTTGAGTGGCTTCACCGGCGACCCGATCCCATGAGCCGGCGTCAGGCGGTGGGCATCGCCCTGCAGGTGGCCGAAGGCATGGCCTTCCTTCACTCGCGCCGGCCGCCGATCGTGCACCGCGACCTGAAGTCGCACAATGTACTGCTCGACTTCAAGGGCGACGCGAAGCTATGCGACTTTGGCCTCGTCAACACGCGCGAGGTCACCGCAGGCACGCCAAACTATATGGCGCCCGAGCTGCTCCTAGCCAAGTCGCACTCGACGCCGGTGGACGTCTTCGCCTTCGGCGTGCTGCTCAACGAGCTATGGGCGCGCGAGGTGCCCTGGGACGGGTACCCGCCGCTCGACATCAAGGACAAGGTGACCGCGGGTGAGCGGCCGCCCGTGCCGCGCACGATGCCGTACGCATGCGAAAGCCTGCTGCGCAAGCTGTGGCATACGACGCCGGCCTCACGGCCTTCGTTCGTGGAGGTCATCCCGGCGATCGAAGCGGTGCTCGACACGCTGCCCAGCGATCGCAGTGCGCTCGGCGGCTCGCTGGGCATGGACTCGCTTGATGCACTCGACTCGCTCACTAGCCTGTCCATGAAGCCGCGTGCGCGATGAGTGCCTGCGCCGGAAAGCCGGTAGCGGAAGCGGTACCCGCCGGGCACGCACAGTGGTGTGACGGCGGAACGCGCCGCGTGTATTTTGAGCGGCGGGGCTCCGAGGGACCCGCGTTCCCTTCGACAACGCCGCGCGCGCTGCGCAAGCAGCGCAAGAGACTACCCGAGAGAGGCACAATAAGCGGTGCTACGATGACCCCGCCGTCGACGAACGCGCCCCCGCGGGCGCGATCGACGGTCGGTTCCCGTCCCGGACCGGCGTTGGACCGGCGTGCGGGGCGTAGCGGCCGCGGCCGCGTAGCCCGCCGCGCTGCCGCACACACATTCCGCTACAGCACGTCGCAGCAGGGCGCTTGGGCGGCAGGACCGCTCGGAGGTACGCTCCGACACGCGGCGCGGCCGCCACCCGGACCCGCGCCGCCCGGCCGCCGCCCCCCGGCCCCCCCTGTCTTCTCGTCGAGAGAGCCTTACAAGCCTGTGGCAAAATCCTAAATGATGCACTTCGTCATAGACATCGCAAGACGAGTCGTTTAAGGGACGCACACACTCACCGAGACACACTAGGCCGTAGCGACGATGGCGTCACGCGACGGGTCCGACGCGCCAGCCGCTGGAGCGGGTTCGTCGGTTCGATACTCCGCGCCCCTACACAGTGAGATAGCTCTGCGGAATGGCCTCAACCCTCGCTCGACGGCCTGATTCGACGAGCCTGCCGATGGCTGCGCGGACGGCTTGCAGCTGGCGGCCGGTTGGATTGACGGCGTCGACGATTTCAGAGGGCACCGCTATCCCCGCCTCTTCGGCCGCCTGCGGGTTCATGACCTGAAACACAACGATGACGATGACGCCGATGAAGATGAGACACATGAAGCCCATGATCAGTTTATCGGTCGCCATCTTGCGCATGAAGGCGCGGAGCAGCACATCTGCACGCGACAGATTCGATTTGACCTTCATGATGTCGGCGTCGATGCTCTTGAGCTGGTCAGTCTGCCCCTTGAGCTTCTGCGCCGTTGCTATGCCCACCGCGCGCGACTCTTCCACTTGCTGCTGCATGCGCTTCACTTTAAGCATCGATTGGTCCTGAACTTTAGTCGCCTCCTGCATAACCTCCTGCGTCGTCATCTCATCCACGCTTCGCACACCCACCTGCTGCCGCTCATTGTCCTCCTTCGCAGCCTGCAGCTCGGTGAACATTGTCTGCAGCCGCTGCTGGTATTCGCGCCCTTTCGTATCAAAGCCGATCGCTTGCTCGCGAGGTATGTCGCGCAGTTCGACCTTGAACGACTGCAGCACCTGCTTGGCGCGCTGCATCCGGCTAGAGAGCTCATGGATTTTCTCTGACTTGGCGGCGATGTCGCGTGCAGAGCTTTTCTTCCCGGCCTTTTCTTGGAGCCCAAGAAGGCCGTTGCTGAGCTCTTCCACGAGGGCGGCCAGCTCCTCGTCGTAGTCTCGGATCTCATCTGACATTTACCTCCGCGACGCAAGCCCCGCCGGCGCCAGCCACACCCACCGAGTGCTATGAGAATTCACAGGTTCTCGTTCACACCTGAGTCGGCGGTTTAGGAAAGAAGCACATGGCGGGTGCTCACCGAAGGGGTACGGTATCCGGTCGCATGCACGTAAGGACGAAGGATTACTTCAGGCGCCGATCCGGTTGAAAGCGCCGGGCGCGGCGGGACTTCTAAGTTGGCTTGGATCTATAAGGTACGGTCATTAAGTAAAGCGCTTTAAGGCCTTAGAGGCGGGCCACCTTTTAATTGCTTTCGTCCGCGCGAGGGCGTCGAGTGATTGTCCTCAGTACTTCTTACTCGAAAAGAAACCGCGTCCGAACAGCACTAGAACAGCACTGGGAGCAGGGGGCATTACAGATAACCACAGTACGACGTCTAACGTCATCTATGTACTATGACCGACCCGGCACAGCTACCGAGACTGCAGTCGCCGTCGCCACTGCCTCCGCAGTAGACTTGCCCCATAGACGCATCGACGGAGTGCATGGCGGCGCGCGAGCACTTGCCGCCATGATCTCCTCTTCCTGCACGCCATCCTCTGCAGCTGCCGCCTGGGCTGCTGCCTCCGCCTGTGCAAACATGGCCAGCTCTTCTGCCAGCATCTGCTCGGGCGTCATCTCCCACGATCTCCCCGAGGACTCGTGAGAGAACTCGTCCTCGTCCTCGTCCGCCTCGTGAGCCTCGTCCGCTCCATGCGCGTGCGCCCCATGCGAGCACACACCGAGCTGCTGTCGACCCTCAATCCGCCCCGCCCCTGCAACGTCAGCTTGGCGTGAGTCGAAGTAGGCGCCCGCGTCTGGGACGGCTCGTACGCCCCAGGTGCCAGCGCGGCTAGGTGCAGCGGTGGCGTAGGCGGCGGCCCTCGGCGGCGTGGACGAATGGGTGAGTGGTGTGAACGGGAGGTGGGCGCACTGGCCACCTCCGGCAGTGCGCACGTCTGCGCTTGATGATGACACGTGAGATGGCACCTCCGCCGGAGCGGAAGCGTCCCCGGCGCTCCTCACGGGGCTCGGGACGGCGCTCGTGCACCTACCCTCTGCATAGGTTGCCGAGCGGCACAGGTGGATGTCGAGCGGCACAGGTGCACCAGGCCCAGGCGCAGCTCCGATCCGCCCAGGCGAGCGGGCTGGAGGCCGAGAGCGCATCGGAGCAGCCCATGGGCCAGCTTGATACGGTCTGCGAATCCGCGGCACGGACTGAGAGAGCACGTGTGGCCTCGGCCGCTTCTCGTGACCGCCCACAGCACCGCTGCTCATCACGGCCAGCGAGGCGGCACGCGGCGAGGTGGCAAGCTGCGGCGAGGCGGCATGCTGTGGCGAGGTGGCAAGCTGCGGCGAGGAGGCATGCTGTGGCGAGGCGGCATGCTGCGGCGAGATGGCATGCTGTGGCGGGGCGGCATGCTGCGGCGAGATGGCATGCTGTGGCGAGGCGGCATGCTGCGGCGAGATGGCATGCTGTGGCGAGGCGGCATGCTGCGGCGAGATGGCACGGGGATTCGAGGTGGTGAGCTCGACGAGTTCAACGGCCACCACAAGATCGTGCATGCGCGCCTGCTCGTGCAGCTGGCGCTGACGCGAAGCTGTCCACGCCTCGGCCCGCAGCGCCTGCTCGATCCGCCAGCGCCGCGCTCGCTGCTCACCAAGGCTCCCCGGGGCCAGTGGCAGCTGCTCCTCGGATGTGAGACGCTCCCCCAGGTTCTCTGCCGAAGGGTCCGCGCTTCGAGGGCTCAAGTGAGCGAGAGAGGCCGGCGCCGGTGTGGGTGCTGCGGGTGCTGCGGGTGCTGCGGGTGCTGCGGGTGCTGCCGCTACTGCTGCTGGTGATGCTGGCATGGCGGCACAGGAGGACGTGGCGGCGTCACTGACGTGTCTGGTGAGCCATGGGTTGGCTGGTTGTCGGGCCCTCAGCTCCTTGGCGATCGCCTTCGGATCGAGCGGTTGTGAACCGCCTGAGGGCTCGGTGCACGCGCACGTGCTGCTCGCGTGCGCTGCTGCTCCAGTTGCTGCCGCACAGGCGCTCAGAACAGGCGCTGTGACGGGCGCTGTGACGTGTCGACGCCAACCGTGCTCCCGCAAAACATCGCCGCCCACTACGGCGCCTATAGGGCGGCGCAGCGACTCAGCCACCCTTAGCATGTCTGCGACCTCGTGCGGCGAGAGCATGCGGCCAGAGGCGGCTTGTTGCGCGAGCCGAAGCGCGTGCTCAACCGCCGCGGCATCGTCCAGCGGGGCATCGACACCGCCGTTTCCACAGCTGCCACGGCTGCCGCGACGGCCACCCATCTCATCTGTGGCCGCTGTGACCGATGGGAAGCTGTGGCAGCTGTGTGTGTGGCAGCTCTGTGGGAGGTGGGGACCTGTGGCAACTCCCACAGCTGGGGCGTGGCTCAGCTTGCGATCGTCGACCACCGCTAGGAAGCCGAGGGATTGCGCCACCGGAAGGGACACCGCGACCTGCCAGGGTTCCATGCCGAGCGCCATGTCGTGCGCCTGTCGAGAGCCGTTGGCCCATGGGATGGCTGGTTGTCGGGCCCTCAGCTCCTTGGCGATCGCCTTCGGATCGAGCGGTTGTGAACCGCCTGAGGGCTCGGTGCACGTGCACGTGCTGCACGCGTGCGCTGCTTCTCCAGCGCTTTCGAGCGAGCTGTGACAGCTGTGGGACATTTCGGCGTCCAGTGGTTGGCTCACGGACTCCATGCCGGGCGGGATGCGAGTGTCCCATGGGATGGTTGGTTGGAGCGCCCTCAGTTCCATAGCGAGAGAACGAGCTGGCGACTGCTCTGGTGGCATGCACGTTGACGAACCCGTGGCGCGAGCCTGCTGCCCTTGCTCGTTCGGCCGTTGGTGCTTTGGCCGTTGGTGCAGCGGAGCACTGGCACTCCGCGAGATATGGCGCGAGATATGGCGCGAGATATGGCGCGTGGGCACGCGCGGTGCGGCGCTGGCAGCCAGTGAGGCGGCGAGTGCAGGCGAGGCCACGCCGAGGATCTCGCGCGGCTTTGTCGAGACCAAATGCATGCGTGTCGGCCGCGTCAGGTTGGCTGGAGTCGGCGGCGGCCTCTCACTCGACGGCGTGAGCCCTGAGGGAACGAGCCATCGACGCCGCGGCGGAAGCGTCAAGTCAAGCGGCTTCTCGTGCGGATATGCGTCAAGTAGCTGACGCGAAAGCGTTTGGCGCAGGTTGCTCGGCTCAAAGAAGGGCTGGTTGGAAACAATGGCCACGCCGGGGTCACGCGCGATGCCGCTGCCGCCGCCGCCGCTGCCGTCGCCACCGCCGCCGCTGCCGTCGTCACCGCCGCATTCCGCGCATACGGATGCCGTGGGAGAACTCCGGCCGTGCGCTGCGGCGGCTACGCTCTCCGCAAAGGCCCGAGGCGACAACGCAGGTGCGGAGGATGATGAGGCAGGGCCCGCTGCTCGCAGGGTGCTGGCATCGGCATGGTGCAGGCTGCTCGAAAGTTTGACCGGCCCTGGATTGGGAGATTGCCGCCACACGATGTTGCCGTTGCTCGGGCTGACCCGCCAACGTGCCACGCCCGACGCCCTCGGTGCTGGAGGCAAGCCAGGCCGCTGTGCTAGCAGGGCTTGCCGCTTTTCATCGACTGCCATGTCCCAGGAGGTTGCTCCGGCAGCTGGCTTGCTCCGTTGAGGCTTCGGCGGTGCGCCCGAGAATGGATACAGATTTTTTTTCGCGTCATTCTGCAGCAAGTCGAAAAGCTGCCGCACTATCGCGTCACGGTCGGGCGCATGCAAGACGGCAGTGTGCATTGCGGAAACCGGCCAATTCCTCAAACAAGCACGTCATCTTTTTCCACCAAAATGTACCGGTATATCTGGCGTTGAGATGTCCGCCCCAGGAAACGTGTGACACCTTTTTGTACTTTGATGAGACGCAATCAGCCGGTGCTCGTTTTTCCCGCGAAGCGCATCACATCCACGAACTGCGCGCCGCCCCGCGGCCAATGGTGGCGAACAACGCGCCCTGTCAAAACTGTATGAGGTTTACGCCCATGCCGTTCAAGCACTCCTTTTCCGCCATGCTCGAGCACACGAAGAACCAATCATGGCAAAACTCTTCACAATCATGGCTTGTCACGCCGACAAGCAGTATGACGCCCTCCCTTTCTGACACCGTCTTCTGCTCGGGAGACTGCCTCTTCAGCTACTTGTTCCGGCACGAGCTGCTGTCCAACAAATCACCAGATATCGCGCTGCACTTTTTCAAGCGGGCCGATGAGCAACGCCCTTGGCTCGGCAGCCCATGGTTAGAGCAGGCGGAGGCGTCAAGCAGCGCTTCTCGATCGCTCGGGACGCGCGGGGTTAGTGATTAAGTTTACTGAGCTGTATCCATAATCTGGTTTGTCGCAATCTCGCACGCGCGCGGCGTCCGACTCTTGCGCGTCCGCTGTGTGTGCGGAGTCCGGAGACGCACACAGTGATCTCGTTCACTTTTCCCCAGCGCGCGGCGCGCCCGCGCGGGCACCGGGCAAGGGTCCGCAGGGCCGCAGACCGGCGGGACAGCGCGGACCGTCCGGCGGACAGCGTGTGACAAGCGTGTGCGGAAACTGCGGAGTACGCTGCGGGACCTGTCGTTGTTGGGGCTTGGGCGCGTTCTCGGCGTTGCCGTTAGCCGCGCCCCGGAACGCCGCGCTCACCTGCTGCTGCTCCGTTAGCTGTGTTGAGTGTTCGGCCACAGAAACGCACACATACTGTACGATGAGCACGGGCAGTCGGGCACGCGCGACCCCGTTTGTATCCGTGTGAGCAAACCTAACTCCTAAGTTGACGAATGAGGTTGAGGAGGAAGCGAGCGTGTTGTTACCCTTTGTCGGGACGTAACGCCGGCGCGGACGCGGTCATTCCCCCGGTCGACGCGCGCGCCACCGCGCCCGGTACCCGGGTGGTATCGACGTGATTCACTGACCCGTACTTTTACGTGCTTCCTACGATTTGTAACTTACCCGTAGCTACCTATAAATACCATCGATACGACCCTTGCGATACGAGTCGGAACACGGAAGTTCGAACGGAAGCGCGCCACCCCCGCGCGGGCACCGTGCGGTCCGGTACCGAGATGTGAAGGCGAGAAGGATCAAGGAAGCCACCGGTAACACGTAAGACTCTGGGTTGCTCATTCATCGTTGGTAAGTCGGACCGTATGACTTACTACTGTTGTACGGCGAGCACAGCTTTGCGAGCTATCTTAGTACTTCGGAGTGAGTACTGTGTACGTACGTGTATGCTCTGCAGCACATTACCTCTTGCAGCACATTTCCTCTTGGACTCTTGCACCGCTCTTGAGGCTTCATTTCATGAGGCCCTCGTACTTGGCTTTGAGCTTCACGTGCTCGTACTTATTCGCGTAGTCGAGGATGCTCTCCTTCTGGCGGTTCAAGCGGTCGAGGCGCGTGCCGGCCTCGATGAGCAGCCTGCACGCATCGACGTTGCCATTAAGCGTGGCCCAGTGCAGGGCTGTGTTGCCAAAGTTCTTGCATCGCGCCGAGACAAGCTGCACCTTCGTGTACGGGCCACCCGTGGGCAGTGCGTCGACGAGTGCCTTAATCACGGCGGGTCCGTTGCGCCCCGAGGCCATCGCCGCGAGGTGCAGCAGCGAGTCGCCGTACTTGTCGCGCTTCATTTTTCCCTCCTCGTCCACCAAAGCCGCGCCGGCGGCGAGGAGCTTCTCGATCATGGCGACAGCTTTTGGTACGTCTTCATTGTCATAGTGGTTGCGTGCGAGCAGGGTGAGCGGCGTCTGGTCGAGGACGTCGCCTGTGTTGACGTCCTTTGAGCCAGCGGCTAGCAGCGCATCAACCTCTGCAAACTTGAGGAGAGCGGCTGCCTTGTGCATAGGCGTCGAACCTTTGATAAAGTGGATGTCCTGCATGGGTGGGCCGACGGGCTTCGAGTAGTCCGGCTTGATGTCGAAAGGGTTTACGTATTCCTGTGGTGCGGCCATGGCGCTCCTTCACGCGCGCGCAGGTGAGCAGGATGCCCACGAGAAGTTCGAATTGTTTGTGAACCAAATAAGGCTCAACCAACACCAAAATCAACCAAAGCACTTCTAATTAAAATGATAGCAACGTCGCTGGCATGTCGACTGGCCGCACTATAAAACAGCCGCCCGCGGGGCGAATCACACGATTCGAGACTCCACGTCTCCTCCTCCTCGTCACGACAATCGGACGCTCCTCAACACCTGATC
>Ga0164295_10002611_pt1 | contig 14735 bp, 16 predicted proteins | sample GEODES006metaG_FD_111798 | JGI IMG/M metagenome (GOLD analysis project Ga0164295, IMG submission 111798) | Oligotrophic lake water microbial communities from Sparkling Lake, Wisconsin, USA - GEODES006 metaG | ecosystem: Environmental > Aquatic > Freshwater > Lake | place: USA: Sparkling Lake...
AAAAGGGGAACAGGGGAAAGGGAACGGGGTGAGGGGGGTAGGGGGAGGTGGGGGTAGGGGAGGGGGCAGGTAAGAGTTTTACCAATTACCAATTACCAATTACCAATTACCAATTACCAATGACTAATAATTAGGTTCGTTACCTGATTTCCATTTGATATTGCAACCAATACTAGGTTTTTGTTCACTTGTCACAGGTTGATTATTTAAGACTGCGGTAATAGCTGCTCTTAAATCTTTACCTGTAACAGGTTGATTATTACTAGGACGACTATCATCTAATTGTCCACGATAAACGAGTTTTATATCGCTATCAAATAAAAAGAAATCTGGTGTACAAGCTGCTGTATATGCTTTTGCCGTTTCTTGGGTTTCGTCGTAACAGAAGGTAAAATCAAACCCCAGTTCTATAGCCATGTCTTTTAATGATTCTGGGGCATCATTGGGATAATTTTTAGCATCATTAGCACTAATGGCAATAATCCCTAAGTCACTATTATTGTAATCTTGATCTAATCTGGCTAATTCTTGTTGAATATGCTTAACAAATGGGCAGTGACGACAAATAAACATGATTAACAATGCTTTTTTATCGGCAAAATTATCAAGAGAAATTATTTTTCTAGATACTACTTCAGGTAGATGAAAATCTGGTGCTTTCGTGCCTAGAGGCAACATTGTGGAAGCTGTTAAAACCATAATTTTTTTAAATGTTTTGATCAGGGTTTTTTCTAATAATAGAATAATCCATCTTGATTTAGGAAAATTACCCAATTCAAATACATAACTTATTAAAAAATTTGAGTATATTATGAGTTATGTAATTAAGTTATGGGAAAAAGATCAATATTCCCTCTTCCCTGCTATAATGACTGACCGTTGATTGAAAATATTTTAATAATGATCACTTGGTGTTCCTTGCTAATTAAACAATGGGGTAGGATGACAAAATTCCTATCCTTGTTCTGTCTTTGTCTATTATTGGTTGTTAGTTGTACTCCTAAACAGCAAACAAATGCACCACAGCCTAATGCTGTAAATGCTCCTGCGGGTGATGGTCGGATTACCGTAGGGACAACGGAAAAGCCAAGAACTCTTGATCCTGCTGATGCGTATGAATTGGGATCTTTGAGTTTAGTATTTAATATGAGCGATCGCCTGTACACTTATGAACCAGGTAGTACAAAAATTAAACCACAATTGGCCACAGCATTACCAAAAGTGAGTGCAGATGGTTTAACTTATACTATTCCCATTCGCAAAGGAGTAGTATTTCATGATGATACTCCCTTCAATGCCAAAGCAATGGAGTTTAGCCTGCAACGCTTTATCGAAAACAAAGGTAAACCGTCTTTCCTGCTTTCTGATACCGTAGCTTCAGTTAAAGCCACAGGGGAGTATGAATTAACAATTAAACTGAAGAAACCCTTTGCAGCTTTTCCTTCATTGTTAGCATTTTCTGGAGTCTGTGCGGTTTCACCAAAATCCTATGAAATTGGGGCTGGAAAATTTAAACCGAATATTTTTGTGGGGACTGGTGCTTATAAATTAGCCAAATATGGAACTGATTCCTTAAAGTTTGATGTATTTGATAAATATTGGGGAACAAAACCCGAAAACAAAGGTGTAAATGTCCAAATTCAAACCAGTCCAGTCAACTTATTTAATGCCTTTAAAACTGGTGCGATAGATGTGGCTTATCTATCCTTACAACCAGATCAAATTAAGAGTTTAGAAGCAAGTGCAAAAAAGGGAGATTGGCAAGCTATATCTGCTCAAGGTAGTGCAGTTGATTATCTGACTTTAAATCGCAATCAGAAACCTTTAGATAAACTAGAAGTTAGACAAGCGATCGCATTATTAATTGATCGTAAATTATTAAATGATCGGGTATTATTATCACAGGCTGATCCCCTTTATAGCATCATTCCCACAACTTTCAATGTTTCCCAACCATTGTTTAAAGATAAATATGGTGATGGTAAATTTGCAGAAGCCAAAAAATCCTTAGTCGCTGCTGGTTTTTCCCAAGAAAATCCGGCAAAAGTGCAAATCTGGTATTCTACAAATTCAACGACTCACGGTTTAGTCGCCCAAACCTTAAAATCCCTCGCTGATACTAAAATGGATGGTATTTTGCAATTTGAAGTTAAAAACGTAGAAGGTGCAACTTTCTATAAAGAAATTTCCAAAGGTTTATATCCCAGCGCCTTAACTAATTGGTATCCAGACTTTTTAGATCCAGACAACTACGTGCAGCCATTTTTAGCCTGTGAACAAGGTTCAGTTACTAAAGGCTGCGAAACCGGTGGTAGTCAATCTCAGGGGTCATTTTATTATAGTGAAGCTATGAATAAACTCATAGATCAACAACGGAAAGAACAAAATCCTGAAGCCCGGAAAAAAATATTTGCCGACATTCAAACCCAAGTGTTAACTGATGTTCCCTACATCCCTTTATGGCAAAGTAAAGATTTTGTATTTGCTCAAAAAGGCGTAGCCAATGTCAATCTTGATCCTAGCCAAAACCTAATTTACAAAACAATTAAAAAATAGTATCAATACCGGGTAATTTCTCTCTCATTCTCTCGTTCCCAGACTCCGGCTGGGAATGCCATTTAGAGGCTCTGCCTCATATAATTAACAAGAGGCAGAGCCTCTAGACTGCATTCCTTGTCAGAGACAAGGAACGAGGTTAATCCTTCTTTCTTCTTTCTTCTTTCTTCTTTCTTCTTTCTTCTTTCTTCCTCCTGACTCCTGAATCCTGAACTCCTGAACTCCTATAAAATATGTCCCGTTCAAAAGCATTACAGTATTACATTTTTTCCCGGTTGCTATTTGCGCCATTGCAACTATTCACTATTATCACCATTGTTTTTCTTTTACTTAGAGCTACGCCAGGAGATCCCGCAGATGCTATTTTAGGAGGAAGAGCGCCAGAAAGTGCAAAAGAAGAATTAAGAAAACAACTTGGTTTGGACTTACCAATTTGGTTACAATATCTCAATTATTTAGGTAAATTACTGCACTTTGATTTAGGAACTTCTTTAACCAGTCGCGGGCAAAATGTAGGTGAAATAATTGGTCAATATTTTCCAGCAACCGTAGAATTAGCATTTGCGAGTATGGCTGTGGCGCTGATTGTTGGCGTTTTAGTGGGAACTATTTCCGCTTCTCGTCCGGGAACTGCTTTTGATATTGGGGGGCGGTTATTCGGGATTATTACCTATGCACTACCGATGTTTTGGGCAGGTATGTTATTACAATTAGTTTTCTCAGTCCAATTGGGTTGGTTTCCTAATTCTAATCGGTTTCCTCCTAATCTTCCTGCACCTACAAATATTACTGGTTTATATACAATTGATAGTTTATTAAGTGGGAATTTAAGTCAATTTTTTACATCTTTACATCATCTAGCTTTACCAAGTTTAACTTTAGGAATTTTGCTAAGTGGCATTTTTGAACGCATTGTCAGAGTTAATTTAAAACAAACCTTAAAAGCTGATTATGTAGAAGCGGCTAGGGCGCGAGGAATTTCTGAAAGTAAGATATTAGTATCCCATGCTTTGAAGAATGCCTTAATTCCTGTCATTACGGTCTTAGGACTAACATTTGCTTCCTTATTAGGTGGAGCAATTTTAACAGAAGTGACATTTTCCTGGCCAGGGTTAGCAAATCGTTTATATCAAGCTATTTCCGACCGAGATTATCCTACCGTTCAGGGTGTGTTAGTATTTTTCGGGGCAATTGTTGTGAGTGCAAGTATTTTGATTGATATTCTTAATGCTTATGTAGATCCGAGAATTAGATATTAGTTATGTAGGTTGGGTTGACGCAAGGAAACCCAACATTATTAAACATAAATTATTAAAACATTTGTTGGGTTGCGCTGTCGCTTAACCCACTCATAATCATCTTTGCACACTACGAGGGTCAAGAGCATCTCTCAAACCATCACCTAAGACATTGAATGATAAAACGGTGATAATAATTAGAATTGCTGGTGGTAGAATTAGCCAAGGTTGTAACACTAAAATAGAAGCATTACTAGCTAAAGAAAGCATATTTCCCCAGGAAGGATCTGGTTGTTGAATACCTAAACCAATTAAACTTAATACGGCTTCTGCTCCAATAAAACTAGGAATTGTTAAAGTAGCAGAAATAATAATGTAAGTTGCAGTTTGTGGTAAAACATGACGAACAATAATATAAATAGGATTACCACCCATTACCTTTGCTGCTTGCACAAATTCGAGTTCTTTGATTGATAATACCTGTCCGCGAATTATCCTCGCTAAACCTGCCCAACTAATTACAGAAGTGATGATAATGATTAATAAAAATCGCTGAGTGCTGGTTAATTTTGGACTCAAAATACTTGATAATGCTACTAATAAATAAATACTCGGAAAGGTCATCAAGACTTCTGCTAAACGCATGATGATACTATCAATTATTCCGCCAAAATAGCCGGAAATACCACCAATAAGCAATGCCAATGGATAGGTAATGATAATCCCGAAAATACCAATAAACATACTAATTCGACCACCATGTAACAAGCGACTAAATTGGTCGCGTCCTTGTTCATCTGTTCCCAAAATATTCAATTTTGCGTCACCAATAACGCCAAACAAATGCCAATTTAAAGAAATACCCGGAATAATTGTGACTTCCTGCCATTTTGGTGGGAGGGAAATAGTCAAGTTGAATAATTGATATTGAGGTCCAGTCACAAATAATCTTAATGGTGAAGGTTTTGTCTGGTCTATAATTATTTTTCTTTCCCCGGTTTCTAAGTTAGTATCGCCTTGTGTTGTAGGATATACGTGGGGTCCAATAAACTGCCCTGATGGAGACACCCAATGAATCTGAGTCGGTGGAAGTAGTGAACCGTTCGGTTGTGAATCATAAGGGTTATAAGGAGCGATAAAATCAGCACCAATTACTGCTAAATACAAAGAGAAGAGGACAATTGCCCCAGTTCGTGCTAGAGGGTTTTTGTTGAGTCGTTGCCACCAATTCATAGTTTTTGATGTAAAAGTTAATGTTGATTAATTGTTGATAAAAGTATATATCAATAGATTAGATCAAAAACCCCAAACCTATTTTATGAATAACCTACATCATCATCGCTCACAATTTCCCGCTTTAAGTAATAAAATTTATTTTAACTACGGAGGACAGGGGACAATGCCTCAAGGGGCTATGGATGCTATTAGCCAATCTCAGGCACATATTCAAAGTATAGGTCCTTTTGGGAGTGAGGCGTATAGTTGGATTGCACCGCAAATACAAGCCAGTCGGGAAGCCATTGCATCTACATTAAATGTACCAAGTAACACAATTACTCTCACAGGTAATGTCACGATAGGTTGTAATATTGCGATGTGGGGGATTGATTGGCACGCAGGTGATCATCTGCTTCTTTCCGACTGCGAACACCCTGGAGTAATTGCTACAGCCCAGGAAATTGCCCGCAGGTTTGGGGTAGAAGTTACCATTTGTCCCTTAATGGCTACTTTAAATGAAGGTGATCCTATCAGTATTATTGCTGAAAATCTCCGTCCCAAAACTCGCTTAGTAGTTTTAAGTCATGTTTTGTGGAATACTGGTCAAGTTTTACCTATTGATAAGATTGTCGAAGTATGCAGAAGTAATAATTCGCTGTTATTGATAGATGCGGCTCAATCAGTGGGTGTGATTCCTTTAGATTTAACTGCTTTGGGTGTAGATTTTTATGCCTTTACTGGTCACAAATGGTTATGCGGTCCTGCGGGTGTGGGTGGTTTATATGTGCGTCCTGAAACGAGGGAAAGTTTGCACCCTACCTTTATTGGTTTGAGTGGGATAATTACTAATAATCAAGCCCAACCGACGGGTTGGCAACCAGATGGACGCAGATATGAAGTATCCACTTTACCAACTTCATTATATGTGGGTTTAAAGCAAGCAATTACAATTCATGAACAATGGGGAACAGCACAGGAACGATATGAGCAAATTTGCCAAAATAGTAATTATCTCTGGCAAAAATTAAACTCTTTACCCAATGTCAAATGTTTAAAAAATTCACCCCCAGAAAGTGGATTGGTTTCTTTTCAAGTAACTAATCAACCTAGTTTTAAATTGGTGCAATCTCTAGAGTCTGAAAATATCTTAACACGAACAATTGCCAATCCTAATTGCATTCGGGTGAGTGTTCATTATCTAACTTTAGAGTCGGAAATTGACCAATTAATAGCAGCAATATCAAGTAGGTTGGGTTGTGGAACGTGAACGTATCCCTGCGGGACACTGCGTGAACGCGGAGCAATGGCTTTGGGAAACCCCAACAAAACAAATGATTTTTAATGTTGGGTTTTCTTGCGTCAACCTAACCTACACAAATACTTTTTAACCTTTTTCTTTTGAAATCATGGAACGACCAATTATATATATAGCAATTACCAATCACGGTTTTGGTCATGCTACCCGCACAACTTCCATAGCTAACACTATCCAAAAATTATGTCCTGAAGCGTTATTAATTCTAGTTACTACTGCACCTCGCTGGTTACTAGAATCTTATATAGAAGGTGATTTTATTTTACGTCCACGGGCGTTTGATTTAGGTGTTGTTCAAGTTGATAGTTTGACAATGGATAAATCAGCAACTTTGGAAAAACTACGAGAAATTAAAAAAAATCACAAATCCTTAATTGCTTCAGAAGTTAATTTTATTCGTCAAAATCGCGTTAATCTCATTTTGGCAGATATTCCTTTTCTCGCTGCCGGATTTGCTGAAGTTGCAAATATCCCCTGTTGGATGATTAGTAATTTTGGTTGGGATTTTATCTATCGAGATTGGGGAGGAGAATTTACAGAAATTGCTGATTGGATTAGTGATTGGTATGGAAAATGCGACCTTTTATTTCGTCTGCCTTTCCATGAACCTATGTCAGCATTTACTAATATTACAGATGTAGGCTTAACTGGTGGTTCTCCCTATTTTTCTATTGATAAATTACGCACCAATTGGGGAATAAACACACCTCCAGAAAAAACAATTTTACTAACATTTGGGGGTTTAGGTTTACAAGCAATTCCTTATACAAATATCAACAAATTTCCCGATTGGCAATTTATTACTTTTGATGCTTCAGCCCCAGATTTACCTAACTTAATTAAAGTCACAAATCGTCAATACCGTCCTGTAGATTTTATGCCAATTTGTGGCAGAATTATTTCTAAACCTGGTTATGGGACATTTTCAGAAGCCACCCTTTTAGATGTACCAGTAGTAACTATACCTCGTGATGATTTTGCCGAAGCTGCTTTTATGTTAGCAGGAATTACTAATTACAATCATCATCAAATTCTCACAGTACCGGAATTTTTTCAAGGAGATTGGGATTTTCTTTATCAGTCACCCCAAGCACCAAAGCAGCCTAACATTATCACAAAAGATGGGAATGAAACAATAGCCAAAGCTGTGATAGATTATTTGTAAGTATTCATATCCCCTACTTCTACCATTGATTCATTATTTATTGATATCATTGAAAAATTAGTCGGGGATATTACACCATGAGGATTATGACCCACTACCAAAAACTATTAAGAGTTTCCACCAATGGAAAATCATTTCACAATATTACCGCCAAAATTGAAGCTATTGTTGCTGAATCTGGTATAGAAACTGGGCTTTGTAGTTTATTTTTACGTCACACCTCAGCTAGTTTAGTAATTCAAGAAAATGCTGATCCTGATGTATTAGTTGATTTAGCTAATTTCATGGCCAAAATAGTCCCAGAAGGAAACCATTACATTCATGATGCTGAAGGACTAGACGATATGCCAGGACATATCCGTACAGTTTTAACCCATACCTCCGAACAAATTCCCATTAATCGTGGTCATTTGGTATTAGGAACATGGCAAGGAATCTATGTTTGGGAACATCGTCAACAGAATAATGTGAGAGAGTTAGTAGTTCATATTTCTGGATAGATTTAGTATATCAATCAGAATTAAATTGTGATCATTTATGTCCTGGTTTATTCAATTTCAGTCGAACCAAAACGATAACCTTTACCATAAACAGTGTGAATCATTGGTGTTTTTTCCACTACTTCCACCTTACGACGCAACAGACGAATTAAAGCCGCAATCACATTACTATTAGGTTGTTCCTCATTTTGCCATAAATGCTGCAAAATTTGACCATGCGTCAGTAATTGTCCAGCATTTTCCATGAAGTATTGTAACAACTGACTTTCTTTTTGAGAGAGTTCTATGATTCTTCCGTGACGATAAGCTATTTGATTTTCTATATCAAGTTCCAAATCGGCTACAACTAACTTTCCTTTTGTACTACTATAAGATTCTGTACCAGTACGACGTAACAAAGCCCGGACTCTTGCCAGTAATTCCCGCAATTCAAAAGGTTTGACTAAATAATCATCAGCGCCCGCGTCCAAACCTTGTACACGGTCATCCAGGGTATCTTTTGCCGTGAGAAATAGTACAGGAGTTGTTTTACCTTGACGGCGTAATTCCTGACAAATATCTAACCCTGTTTTTCCCGGTAACATCCAATCTAGAATCAGTAAATCATAACTGCCTATTTCTGCCAAATTACTGCCACTTGTCCCATCATAAGTAGCATCAACACTATAACCTTCACGGGTCAAGAGACGACTTAAAGGGTCAGTTAGCTCAACTTCATCATCAACTAATAAAATTTTCATTCTGTTGCTAATGGCAATATAGATATATTCTCAATATAGTGAACTGCAAACACATTAAGAATACCAAAAAAAAGAATGTTAACTGTTGCAATACCAAAAGGGGGACTACTTGAACCTAGTCTCCGCATATTACAATCTGTAGGATTAGATTTTAGTGCTTTCTTAGAATCAGGAAACCGCCAATTACAAATTACTGATGCTAGTGGACAAGCGAAAGCCTTATTAGTGCGAGCGCAAGATGTGCCTGTTTATGTAGAATATGGTCAAGCACAATTGGGAATTGTCGGCTACGATGTTCTCAGAGAAAAACAGCCCCAAGTCGCCCAATTAGTGGATTTAAAATTTGGATATTGTCGAATGTCTGTAGCTGTAAAAGCGGCTAGTTCCTACAAATCCCCGTTAGATTTACCTGCTCATGGTCGAGTTGCTTCTAAATATGTAAATTGTGCGCGAGAGTATTTTCAAGGTTTGGATTTACCGATAGAAATTGTCCCTTTGTATGGTTCTGTGGAATTAGGTCCAATTACGGGAATGTCAGAAGCAATTGTTGATATAGTTTCGACGGGAAAGACTTTAAAAGAAAATGGTTTAATTGAAATTGCGACTTTGTATGAAAGTACAGCCCGGTTAATTGTTCACCCTTTAAGTTATCGGTTAAATACAGGTAATTTAGATAAATTAATTGCACAAATGCGGTCAGAAATGCTCACCACAGCTTAATTAAATCTTAGATCCCCGACTTCTTAGAGAAGTCGGGGATCTTAAATTTAGGGCTTTTTGACGGCACTAAGTTGGTCTAAAATTTCCAAAACTTCTTGTTCAAATGCAACTTGAGCGCGGTTAGTTTTTCCACCAATATATAAAGTTTTGCCTGTTTGTAAAGCCCAAATTTGAGAATGGGAAAAATAACTCATCACCACACCTAACATTAATAAAGCAAAACCAGTATAAACAATAGGAATACCAGGATCAAATTTGATTTGTAAACCCGTGCTACCCATGACATCAAGAATTTGCAAATTTACCCCATTTACAGGGATAGACATTCCTGCCCGCACAGTATTAATTAATTTACCTTGAGCATCATAAATTAATACCATGCCTTGCAAATCTTTGGCTAATAGGGAAACACCTTCACTTAAATCTGGTTTAGTCGGAATCCAAGTTCCCCAAAGTCTACCCTTACCTTTGGTGTCTAATTGTGCCATTGGTAATTGGAAAATTGGGCTTTTATTTAATCTCACCCGAACGCTGGAAATTCCCCAATCTGTTTGATAGAAAACCACACCATGATAACGCAGCGGTTTGTTAACATAAATCTTCTCATGGTTAACTTCTTTGCCCTCATTATTCAGCACAGACATATCTGAATAAAATTGGTCAATTCCTCCCGTCGGTGTGTAATCAATCCAAAAGCGATTGACACGCACAGACCAATCTTTCAACACATCTTGAGAAGACCAAGCACCAGCATCAACAATATTTTTTACCTGGAATGTATCGCCACTAGCAATCATTTCTTGAGCCATAAATCCCGTCATTGCTCCCCAAATTCCCCCCAGCAAAATAGCGACAATCCCAATGTGGACAATAATTGGTCCCAATTTACCAATTATACCTTTGCGGGCATAAAGAATATTATCTTTTTCCTGAAAAATTCGATAACTTTTTTGCTGCAAAATTGGCGTAATTGATGGCAAAGAAACACCCTCCAATTCAGCACTTAAAGCTAATTTTGTGAAGTTGCGAGGTTCTTCGTAATATTTCCACTTTTGAGCAGCTTTGAGGGCTGGTAATTGACGAGTAAAAGTACAAGCCGTTAAACTAGTTCCAAATAAAACTAATAAACTCAAAAACCACCAAGTTCTATATACATGATCTAACCCAACTACTTGAATAACTTTCCAAGAGAGGAAACCAAACAAAGCAGGATGTTCTGGATAATTAGATTGGTAAAAATCAGGCAATTGCCCCTGTTCGATTACCGTACCACTCACACTAAATAAGGCAATAATTAACAATAGAATAATTGCCAAACGTAAATCAGTTAATACAGGCAAAACTTCCCGACGGATAAACCGCCCCGGTATTAACCACCAACTTAATTCTGTGGATGTTGTCTGATCTGAAGTCATTGCTTAGAAACTACCAATAGGAATCCGAGAAAGTAAAGAAAAAACACCAAAGCCTACTAATAATACACCGCTAATAGGATTTATCCAACCAGACCAACGGCGCAATTCTAATAGTTTTTTAATGGCAGCAGTAAACGTACCTGCTAAAATTAATGGAGTTACATATCCGGCTGTATAAGCAAGTAGTAAAACCGCACCTAAAACTAAATCTTGAGTATTAGCAACCCAACCTAATAGACTAGCTAAAACTGGTGTGCTACAGGGGGAAGCCACTAACCCAAATGTTAAGCCGATAGAGTATGAACGGACTCCGGGAGGTAAGTCTTGAGAAATCCAATTTGTTTCATTCAAAGAAGGAAATTGGATGGGTAATGCTTCTAATAAGTTCAGTCCCATAATAATAGCGATAATACTGACAATAATTGGTAAACCAATTCCTATCTGTCCATAGACTTTACCAACTAAACCTGCGACGATGCCCATTCCTGCTAATGTAGTTGCTAATCCCAACGCAAACCAAGTTGATTGGGCTGCTGCTTGTAAGCGAGTTTTAGCTTCATAACCGCCAATATAGCCAATGGTAATGGGCAGCATAGACAGCATACAGGGCGTAAGGCTGGTCAGCAAGCCAGCCGCAAAAATAATGGCAATGCTGACGAAACTCAGGTGGGTGAGTTGGTTCGCAACAAGGGTGTTGGCAAATTGCTCAAGTTGATAAATTTGGGTTTCTAGAGTTTCTAACATGAGGATATTTAAGTAGAAAATGCTTACTCTGCTTGAATTTTAACGTATTTTGGATCATGAAATCATAAAAGTAAGTACCGTGAGGTAAATCATACTCCGGATTTTTCCGGAAAGTTGTTGAATTTATAGTTAAGATTACTCAAAATCAGATTAATGATTTTGAAAGTTGCCTTAGTGGCACATTATTAACAAATACACATTGAAAATCAAAAATACTCATTCAGAAGGAATCTACCACCATGACTCGCAAAATCAACAAAGTTTTTCAACAATCTGGAGTTATTCCCTATCGAATCAACGACGGAAAAGTTGAAGTTTTATTAATTACTACTCGTAGCCGTCAAGGTTGGGTAATTCCTAAAGGGGGACTTTGTAAAGGTATGAGTCCCCATGATTCAGCAGCGAAGGAGGCATGGGAAGAAGCCGGAGTTGTCGGTAGAGTCACAACTGAAGAGTTCGGTAATTATAAATATCGAAAACGGGGGAATACCTATCAAGTAAATTTATTTTTATTACCTGTGGAAACAGTATTAGAAGATTGGCCAGAAGCTACCGCAAGGGAAAGAAAATGGTTAGAAGTTAACCAAGCTGCTGAATTAGTCAAGGAAACTTCACTAAAAAGAATTATTCAAACTTCATGGATATAGACACATATCCAAAATATCCAGATCCCTGACTTGTTTAAGAAGTCGGGGATCTTATTTTAAATCATCTCAAAGGCTAAATTATGACTTTTGAGAAAATTATGAGTGAAATGATCTACCACATTTGTATCACTCAATTCTAAATTGTAAAAATCTACAAAATCATGATCAAAATATGGGCCTGCGTGCCAAGTTCCCATATCTAATTTAATAAAACAATTTCCGGGAATCCGAAAAGCTGCAAGTTCTGATAATCCAGGTGCATTCGTATCATTATTAGCTGGACAAACTGCCATTAACCAGTCTTTACTATCCAATGAACCTAAACATTGAGTACATTTGACATGACGAGTAATTTGGTGAAATTTCCGTCCGTTTTTCTGCAACCGCATAATATAAAAATGAGGAATACCATTTTGTAAATTTAACTGGGCATCTTCTTGATCAAAATTTTTCCCATCTTTACTTGCATATATTACCTGTCCATAAGGTTGAAAATTTTCTGGTGTAATCAATTGAGATGGTAATTCTTGTATTTTTGATAATGTACTCATAACTTCTTTATTTGATGGTTTACATACAATCTAACAACGCCTGTTTAAAGTTTGTCCACTTAACCCGGCTAAATCAAATGCTTTAGACAAACCATAATCGCCTATTTTAACTCCTGCCTAGGCAAAGTTAATTCCTATAGCATAAAAATCTATATCATTGCTTACTTTGTAGCAAATTTTAACATTTGTTTTCACTTGACAATATAAACAAGTGCTGTACTTAATAGCAATTTTTGATATTTGTTGTGATCCAAATGGTATCTAGAAGGGCTGGTAATTGCTAAGATAAGAGTAATTATTTCCTGGATTGATCATGTCCTCAACTCTTGATTCCTTACCACCTGCACTAAATAAAATTGTCCACCGCTTTCAACGCGCTACAGAACCAAAACGACGCTATGAGCAGTTAATTTGGTATGCTCAAAAGCTACAAGAGTTTCCTGAATCTGGTAAACTCCCAGAAAATAAAGTTCCCGGTTGTGTTTCTCAAGTGTATGTTACGGCATCATTAGAAGACGGTAAAGTCATATTTCAGGGTGATTCTGATTCCCAATTAACTAAGGGATTATTAGCATTATTAATAGAAGGATTAAATGGATCAACACCTACAGAAATAATCCAACTTACTCCTGATTTTATTCAAGAAACTGGCTTAAATGTAAGTTTGACACCTTCCCGCGCTAATGGTTTTTACAATATTTTCAAAACAATGCAAAAAAAAGCTTTGGAATCTAAATTAGAAAATTAGGAATTGGAGACTCGACAACTTTTTTAAGTTTTAGATTATTCTTTCTGCTTTCTGAACTTCTGACTTCCCTCGATTACAGAGAATGGGCAACCACGGGGGGTTGCCCCTACAATTATAGAGGTTTAGTATTACCAAACCTCTATATAGTTCAAAATTTTGCAAATTATCAATTATGCTCCTTCTGAGCGATCAATTTTCTGACTAGGAGAGGATTCATAAAGAGCATCTAACTGTTCCCGTGCATCTTCAACATTAATTGAACGCATGACCAACAGCGGTTCTTTAATCATATTACCTGCACTATCTAACAATTCAGGATGGGGGACATACTGCCTTCTAGCTGCATAATAACCAAAGCCACCTTGTGATGATTGGTTATTAGAATAAGTTCGTTCTCTGTCAAAACTGAACATGATCAGATTGCGAATTAAATTACCAACAGCCATAAATGCCAAAACGGTGAAAGCTAAAATATAAAGTAGGTGTAGCATTGAATTTTCCTCCAGAACAGCAAAGGGTAAAAATGTTATCTATGTAAAACCTAAAACTCCGCAAATAAATAATTTACGGTAGAAAAGAATGTAAGATTCTTTACTTATGTGCTTATGTTATATGATGCAATCCTTATATTCAGATTAAGGTAACACGAGGCACATTATTTTTTTATGAAAAGAATGTTAAGAATTGTATAATATTTTTACAATTTCCACTGGATTCAGATTTTGCCAACAGGTTGATTATTCCTTTGACTGACCTAAACGCATTCCCACACTCCAACATTCTGTAACTAATTGATGCCAAGGCATTACCGTTGCCATATCAAGTCCGACTTGTTGATCAGTTGCCTTAAACAACATTCTTGCCGTTTTGAGTTCATTTTGTGCATTTTTAACTCGTTTTAGTAAGTCAAATTGCTCTTGTTCACTCATGAATTGGATTTTCTCATTTTCCAGAATTTGACGATATCGCTCAAACCAATCTTGAAAATCCTCTAACAGCGGTTCTAAGACTGATTTTAGTAAATCAGCGTTTGGTAGATTTGAGTCCCCCATATATGAGAATCATATTTCTTAATTGTCTATTTATATTAACGTTATTTACGATCCTTAACAATCAGTTCATAACTTTCTACATAAAAAAACTTAAAAAATATGTAACTTGGTATCTGAAGCATGATT
>Ga0164295_10002613_pt1 | contig 14726 bp, 11 predicted proteins | sample GEODES006metaG_FD_111798 | JGI IMG/M metagenome (GOLD analysis project Ga0164295, IMG submission 111798) | Oligotrophic lake water microbial communities from Sparkling Lake, Wisconsin, USA - GEODES006 metaG | ecosystem: Environmental > Aquatic > Freshwater > Lake | place: USA: Sparkling Lake...
AAGTGCTAATCCATCCAGCCTTGATATTTTTTTGCACTACAAATTCTTGAATGCGCTCATTTAAATCTTGTCCTGGTAATAATCGAATTGCAAAGGAATGTACGTTTGACATCGTAGTTTTTGTTTTACAGGATTGGAGAAATAAATTAATAGAAAATACAAATAATAGTAAAAGTATATTTATTTTTATCATATTTTGATTTGAGAGAATTAATTTAAGATAAACTGTTAAATTTTTTAATAATTTCAACATATTCAAGTTAGCTTTTTAAATCAATGTAAATTTGTTAATTAATTTGCATATTTAATAAACCTTTGTAGTTATTAGTTGTTTTATTGAATTAGCTAATTATTTTTATATAAATATTTTGTTTTAGATTTCATTATCAGATTCAAAATACATTCGTAAAATAATCATTAATATTAAGGTTATTCTTTTTGTAATTCAGTTGGATGAACCTTTAAATTTTATTAAATGAAATCAATTATCATCATCATTTGTTCTTTGTATGGTCAATTTTGTTTGGCGCAGACAAAGCCAATTACTAAAACTAAAACTATGACTGAAAAGGCGACATTAGAAACTGCTACTTTTGGAACAGGATGCTTTTGGTGTACAGAAGCTGTTTTTCAACAATTAGAAGGCGTTTCAAAGGTAACGAGTGGTTATAGTGGTGGTTCAGTTGAATCTCCTACCTACAAACAGGTTTGTACTGGTACTACAGGTCATGCGGAATGCTTAAAAATTGAGTATGATCCTACAAAAATTACTTTTGATGAGCTACTAGAAATTTTTTGGCAAGTACATGATCCTACTACACTTAACCGACAAGGCAATGATATTGGTACTCAATATCGAAGTGTTGTTTTTTATCATGATGCAATCCAAAAATCAAAAGTTCAGAAATACGCTACCGCTCTCAATAAATCTGGAGCATTTGCAAATCAAATTGTTACCAAATTAGAGCCCTTCGTAAAGTTTTACCCTGCAGAAGATTACCATCAAAATTATTTTAATTTAAATGGTAGTGAAAGTTATTGCCAATTTGTAATTAAACCTAAGGTTGAAAAATTTGAGAAAGTTTTTAAAAACAAATTAAAGAAGCATTAAAAGTATTTTTTAATATTTTCTATTAACTCTAATAAATTCAGGCTATTGGCATAAAAAAACTGAATATTATTATTTACTAAATCTATTACCATGTCTTACCAAAAAGGTATTACAGAAGCATCTTTTATAAATATTTGATCCATTATCCATAAAGTTGATAGCGGATAGAATCATTTTTTTATCCAATGGCTTTCTCAAACAATTGATTAAATTCAACATTGTCATATCTTGTATAATTGAGAGGTGCTGGATTTTCCCATAAAATACAATCAAGTAATTTTCAGCATTTGGATAATCTGCAATCCAGCTTCCCTTAAAATAATTTCTCTCATTACACAATCTTTACAAAGATGGTCAGCAAAAAGATCATCCATTATAGTTACTTTTTAATCATAAATTAAATTAGATTATTAATTATTTCCGGTTTCATTCCAATTTTAATTAAGTTTATGAAATGAAAAGAACAAAGATTTACCAGCTGATATTAATTATAATATTAACTTTTAATATAAATTTTGTTGAAGCCCAACTGCTGACTAATAAAATCAAGAATTCGCATTCCGATTCTTTGCGGGGCCAGTATGGTGTAGGAAGAGATTGGTGGGATGTTACCAATTATGATGTTCATGTTATTTTTTCTACTAGCGATAGCTTCATAAGTGGTTATAATGACATCAGTTTCAAAGTGCTTAAAAAGGGAAAATACTTACAGCTTGATCTGCAGGATCCTTTAATATTAGACAGTATTATTGTTTATTCAAATTCTTTACCTTCAAAAAAAATCATTGATAAGTCTATCACTAAAGATGGTAATGCCTACATTGTTTCCTCCAATTTATTTAATTCCCTTCCTGTTAACAGTTCAAATATTCATTTACTAGCTTATTATCATGGTAAACCAATTATAGCCAATCGACCTCCTTGGGACGGTGGTCTAATAATGAAAAAGGACAAAAATAATAATCCATGGATAAGTATAGCCTGTCAGGGATTGGGTGCTAGCGTTTGGTATCCCTGTAAGGATCATCAAAGCGATGAGCCTGACAAAGCTTCCCTTTGGGTTACCAATACTGATACCTTAATAACGGTTGCAAATGGAAGATTAATTGAAGTTAAAAATAACAATGATGGAACCAATACTTCTCGTTGGTCGGTAAATTCTCCTATTAATAATTATACATTGATTCCCTCTATTGGAAAATACGTTCACTTTAGCGAAATATACAAGGGTGAAAAAGGTGATTTGGATATGGATTATTGGGTATTAGATTATAATTTAGAAAAGGCAAAAAAACATTTTTTAGATGCTACAAGAATGATGAAGGCATTTGAATATTGGTTTGGACCTTACCCATTTTATAAAGATGGATATAAATTGGTTGAATCACCGCATTTGGGTATGGAACACCAAAGTGCTATTGCATATGGTAATGGTTTTAAAAATGGATACCTAGGTAGGGATTTGAGTGGAACTGGCTGGGGACTGAAATGGGATTTTATCATTGTTCACGAAAGTGGTCATGAGTGGTTTGGTAATAATATTACCACTAAAGATATCGCGGATATGTGGGTGCATGAAGGCTTTACTAACTATTCCGAAACATTATTTACTGAATTTTATTATGGCAAAGAGGCTGCAACTGCCTACATCACTGGAATAAGAAAAAATATACTAAATGACAAGCCGATCATTGGACCATACAATGTTAATAAAGAAGGCAGTGGTGATATGTATCCTAAAGCAGCCAATATGATTCATACTATCCGTCAAATAATAAATGATGATCAGCTTTTTAGAAAAATAGTAAGAGGACTAAATACTACTTTCTATCATCAAACGGTAACTTCAAAACAAGTGGAGAATTACATTTCGGTTCAATCAAAAATTAATTTCAATAAGATATTTGATCAATATTTAAGAACCGTTCAAATTCCAATCTTAGAATATAGAATAGAGAAAAATATGCTCTATTATAGATTTACCAATTGTATGAAAGGATTTGAAATGCCTATTAAGGCTTTAGGATTAATCAATCAATGGATTAATCCTAGTGAGAAGTGGCAATTAGCTAAATTAAGCCCTCATATTAACAGCGTTTTTTCAATTGATCCAAATTTTTATATCAAAACCAAAAAGGTAGATTAATTTAGCATCAAACAATCTTATGAGCCAAATAAGAAGGCAAAGTATTATTTCGTCGTTGATGGTATATGTAGGATTTGCCTTAGGCTTTTTTAATACCTATTTATTTACAAAAGAAGGTGGATTCACAAAAGAACAATATGGACTGACAGGAATTTTTATAGCATTGGCTAATTTAATGTTTTCTTTCGCCAATTTAGGAATGCCTTCCTATATTTTTAAGTTTTACCCTTACTATCAAGATAATTTAGAAAAAAAACGAAATGATATTCTTACCTGGGCATTATTGGTGTCATTGATCGGATTTTGTTTTGTTGTAATTGGAGGCATCTATTTTAAGGACTTGATCATTTTTAAGTTTGGAAAAAACTCTCCGGAATTTGTAAATTATTACTACTGGATATTTCCATTTGGTCTAGGACTTACCTTATATAGCATTTTAGAAAGTTATGCTTGGCAACAACAGAAATCGATTTTTACAAATTTTCTAAGAGAGGTTTTCTTTAGAGCACTTACTACCATTTTAATTATTTGTACATTTATTGGATGGCTAGGAAAATTTGATTTGTTTATTAAAATTTATTCATTTACCTATCTAATTACTGCATTATTTTTATTGGTTTATCTTGTAAAAAATGGCAACCTACATTTAACTTTTAAGGTAAGTGTCGTAACAAAGAAATTTTCTAAAAAAATTCTTACACTTGTTAAATTTATTTACGGAGGTACTTTGGTATATGCTGTAGCAGGTGTTTTCGATACCATTCTTTTAGCTTCTGTTTCAATCAATGGTCTTGCTGCTGTGGCAGTATATTCTTTGGCACAAAACATGGCAAGTCTTATTCAAGCACCCCAACGAGGTATTATCTCCTCCTCTATTGCAGCTTTATCTAAAGCCTGGAAAGACAAGGACCAAAAAAGAATTTTAAATATTTACAGACAATCATCCATCAACCAATTAGTTTTTGCCATTGGAATGTTTTGTCTTATTTGGTTAAATTTTGAAGATGGGATTTTTACTTTTCATTTACAAAGTGGTTACATAGACGCAAAGTGGATATTCTTTTTTATTGGTTTGATGAGAATCGTTGATATGGGAACAGGGGTAAACGCTCAAATAATTTCTACCTCAACCTTATGGAAATTTGAGTTTTATACAGGTATCATTTTATTATCACTTACCCTTCCAATGAATTACATTCTTACTAAATATTATTTTGATGTCATGGGTCCTGCAATAGCCAACCTTTTTTCTTTTACTATTTATAATCTCATTCGGTTCTGGTATTTGAAAAAGAAATTCAATATGCAGCCCTTTACACTAAAATCTCTTTACACAATTATTTTAGGAATTGTTTCATTTTATGTATGCTTCTATCTCTTTGATAGTTATCATGGATTTATTTGGCTTCTAATTAGAAGTACCTGCTTTATTGGCTTATACGGTTGTGGGACTATTCTACTAAAGTTATCTTCTGATATTATACCTGTTTGGAATAGCTTTCAAAAAAGATTGGGTTTGAATAAATAAATCACCATTTTATAAATAATGGAATTATTTGTAATAAAAAAGATTGAATTGAATCTAATCAAATTTATTTCGGTTATCTAGTATTGTATTTAGCAAAAGGGGTTTTCCCGCCTGAAACAAATTTTTTTCTGTAGTATTCTTCATTTAGACTATTTATAGTAACGCCTTCACTAACACTACTGTGTACAAAATAATTATTACCTAAATAAAAACCAACATGACTAATAACTTTTCTTCTTCTTCTTGTACTTCTTGTATTAAAAAATACCAAATCACCTTCCACTAGCTCCTTATTAGCTACTTTTTTACATGACAGAAATTGCTCTTTTGAAGTTCGAGGTAAAGTAGATCCGTATACATTCGTTAATAATTTTTCAGTAAATCCACTGCAATCAATACCATTTTGATCTGAACCGCCAAAACGGTAACGAGTACCCCACCATTGATTAATAAAATTAAAAAGTTCAAAATTATTGATACTCTCCACCTCTCTATTCAATATCATAGCATACTTAAATTGAATAGAAGTACAATTTTCAACATTGATTAAATAATTACCTTTTGAAGAAGGAAAATTGTTTGATATCGAATTTGATTTACTATTTTTTTCAAATTTAGTAGTCGTATTAGATGTTGAATCAGCCTTTAGATTAAAGCCATCAATAAATTTGATAGAGATATTTTGATTAGCCTGGGGATTATTTTTATGTAAATTGACTTTTTTTTGAGCATTTACACTTGAGAATGAATACAGTATAAACCCATTAATGATAGCCAATGATAATAACTGTTTCATACGTAAAATTTTAAGTTGATACGTAAGTACAACTTATTCTTGTAGTATTTTTCTTTTAAAAAATCACTCAATACACTTCCATGCTTTTCCACTCTATAAATTCTGTGATATCGAAATCTAAAAATAAATATTAATAAATTTTTCGTAAAGGTAAGATTCTTATAACAAAATCGATGGGAACTACCATAAGTTATTGATTTTCAATATTTTATTTTGTGGAAAAAAGAATTCGAGAACCATTCATTACTAAACGATATTTGCAATACTATGAATCTCTGATGAACGTTTCACAACTTTAGGTACAACTGAATTTCGTTTAAAATTCTTTTAGTTTTCGGCAAATTCAAATATCTTTTTTAATCAGAGTAAAAAAATTTCAGTTAATAAACCTATGGATTTCTCTCATCTTCATGTTCACACCCAGTTTTCATTATTAGACGGAGCTGCGTCCATAAAAAATTTATATCAAAAGGCTATTACTGAAAAAATGCCAGCACTTGCCATTAGTGATCATGGTAACATGTTCGGTGCATTTGAATTCGTAAAGGAAGCTTACAAACATAGAAATGAAGATAAATCCTTAAAGGTAAAACCAATTGTTGGTTGTGAATTTTACATCACTACCGATAGAACACGTAAAATATTTAGTAAGGATGAAAAAGATCCTCGTAATCATCAGATTTTATTAGCTAAAAATGAAATTGGATATAAGAATTTAGTTAAACTTACCTCTTTAGGCTATATCGAAGGGATGTATTCTAAATATCCCCGAATAGATAAACAACTGATTCATAAATATCATGAAGGTCTTATTGCTACTACTTGTTGCCTTGGAGCTTTGGTTCCACAAACTATTTTAAAAAAGGGAGAAGAAGAAGGTGAGAATGAATTTAAGTGGTGGCTGAATATATTTCAAGAGGATTTTTATATCGAATTACAAAGGCATGGTATCCCCGATCAGGATAAGGTGAATATTGTTTTATTAAAATTTGCTAAAAAATACAATGTCAAAATAATTGCTAGTAATGATTCTCATTATGTTGATCAAAAAGATTCAAATGCGCATGATATTCTTTTATGCATTAATACAGGAGAAAAGCAATCAACTCCAAAGTGGAGCGAAGTTTCAGATGATGATATTCAAGTTAAAAATAAAAGATTTGCCTTTCCGAATGATCAATTTTACTTGAAGACCAAAGATGAAATGATAAAGGTTTTCGAAGATATTCCTGAAGCAATTGATAATACCAATGAAATCGTTTCAAAGGTTGATTTATTAGACTTAAAGAGAGATATCTTATTGCCTCATTTTGTAGTGCCTTCCAACTTTACATCTCAAGATGAATATCTTTCTCATTTAACTTGGACGGGTGCGAAAGAAAGGTATAAAATTTTCACTCCTGAAACAGAAGAAAGAATCAATTTTGAATTGGGAGTTATTAAAGACATGGGATTTGCTGGATACTTTTTAATTGTAAGTGATTTTATAATTGCTGGAAAAGAATTAGGTGTATTTGTAGGGCCTGGACGTGGTTCTGCCGCTGGAAGTGTTGTTGCTTATTGCATTGGTATTACTAATATAGATCCTATAAAGTACAATCTACTTTTTGAAAGATTTTTAAATCCTGAAAGAAAATCTATGCCAGATATAGATACGGATTTTGATGATGAAGGAAGACAAAAAGTGATTGATTATGTAGTACAGAAATATGGAAAAAGTCAGGTAGCACAAATCATTACTTATGGAACAATGGCCGCCAAATCTAGTATTGCAGATGTTGCGAGGGTAATGGATCTGCCATTAACCGAAAGTAGAGCTTTATCGAAATTAGTTCCGGAAAAGCCTGGCATAAATCTAAAGCGATTATTGCATGCACCTTACACCATCAAAGAGGCTAAGGACGGTGAAAAATCATTAGAAGAAAAAGAACAATTATTACCTGAGGATATAGAAAATGTAAAAAAACTCCGTGAAATATATAAGGGCACGGACTTGAACAGTACTATTTTACATGAGGCAGAAATTCTTGAAGGATCCGTTAGAAATACAGGTATACACGCATCAGCTATAATTATTGCACCAAAAGATTTAACAGACCTTTTACCGGTAGCCTCTTCAAAAGAGTCTGAATTGTGGTTAACACAAATTGAAGGGGGGTCAATAGAAGAGGCGGGAGTAATAAAGATGGACTTCTTAGGACTAAAAACTTTAAGTATTCTAAAAACGGCTTTAATACTCATAAAGCAAAACCATGATATTAGTATAGATATTGATAACATCCCATTGGATGATGAATTGACTTATAAGCTTTATCAACAAGGTGACACAAATGCCACTTTTCAGTTTGAAAGTGTAGGTATGCAAAAATATTTACGCGAGTTGAAGCCAGATAAATTTGCTGATCTCATCGCAATGAATGCTCTTTATCGACCAGGTCCTCTAGCCTACATCCCTGAATACATTGATCGTAAATTGGGCAAAAAAAAGGTAGAATATGATTTGCCAGATATGGAAGAATACCTTAAAGAAACCTACGGTATAACCGTATACCAAGAGCAGGTAATGCTTCTATCTCAAAAACTAGCAGGATTTAGCAAAGGGGATGCTGATGTACTTAGAAAGGCAATGGGGAAAAAGCAAATTGCTGTGTTGGATAAAATGAAGGTTCAGTTTGTTGATGGAGCAACTTCCAATGGTCATGCAAAAGAGAAATTAGTGAAAATATGGACCGATTGGGAAGCTTTTGCTCAATATGCCTTTAATAAATCCCATTCCACCTGTTATGCATTTGTAGCCTATCAAACGGCTTATTTAAAAGCTCATTATCCCAGTGAATATATGGCGGCTGTTTTAAACCATGCAGGAAGTATTGATAAAATTACCTTCTTTATGGAGGAGTGTAAACGTATGGGGTTAAAGGTGCTTGGTCCTGATATCAATGAGTCTCAAAATGGATTTGCTGTAAACCAGAATGGAGAAATTCGTTTTGGTTTTAGTGGTCTTAAAGGCGTTGGTGAAAATGCTATTGAAAATATTATTGAAGAAAGAACTAAGCATGGCAATTTCACTTCTGCCTTTGATTTGGCTAAAAGAGTAAATCAACGGGCAGCTAATAAAAAATCATTAGAAAGTTTAATCTATTCAGGAGCCTTTGATTGTTTCAAAGATCTTACTAGATCTCAATATTTTTATGCTGCTCCTGGTGACAGTCAGGGATTAGAAAAGATTTTGAAACACGGCAGCATTTTTCAAAATCAAAATGCAAGTGCAAGCAATACTTTGTTTGGAGATTTACAAATGCCTGATATCGTTGCTCCAAAATTGTCTTTGTGTGAACCATGGCCCCTTGCTCAGCAACTTGATTTTGAAAAGGAGGTGACAGGAATGTACATGAGTGGACATCCTTTAGACAATTTCAAATTTGAAATGAGGCATTACAATATCAGTAGATTGGCTGATTACAATGAATTTAAAATTTCGGTCAACACGAATACCAGTCCTGGTAGAAATTTTAGATTAGCTGGACTGGTAGTAGATGCTCAACAAAGACTTACCAAAACGGGTAAGAATTTCGCCATACTAACTATTGAAGATTATTCTGGTAAAAGTGAATTTATGCTTTGGAGTGAAGATTATGTAAAATATATTCATTATTTAGAAAAAGGATTAATTGTTTTGATTGAAGGGGGTTTTAAAACTAGGTACAATAGTGAGCAATACGAGTTTAAACTCTCGAGGATTCATTTACTTGAAACAGTAAAACCTGCATTAACCAAACAAGTTATAGTAGAGATACAGCCTCAGTTTGTAAGTACCCAATTTGTAAATTTTATTGAAAACAATGTTAAACAGTATCCAGGGAAAACTGCTCTAAAATTTAATATCGTTGATGTGCGAAATAATTACAAGGTTGGAATGTACAGTTTAGAAACAGGCTTTACAATGAATGATGATATGGCAGAGTTTTTAAATGAAAATAAAGATATTGAAGTAAATGTGATCACTACTTAAAATTTCCCGTTTTTCAGTGTAAGTTCTTTTAAATATAGAAGAAATAGTATAGTGTCAAAACAACATATTAACACTGGCATTTCAATGTGTGAATATGTCAATACTACTCATATCGCAATTTGGATGTATTTTTGAAGATATAAAATAAATTAATTAAATATATAATTATGGCACAAGAATTCACAGACGCTAATTTCAAAACAGCGGTAATAGACTCCGATAAATTATCAGTAATTGATTTTTGGGCTGAATGGTGCGGCCCTTGCCGAGCTATTGGTCCGGTTATTGAGGAATTGTCAAAGGAGTACGAAGGTATTGTAAACGTTGGCAAGGTAAATGTTGATCACAATCCACAAATTTCAACTGACTATGGTATAACAAGTATACCTGCAATTCTTTTTGTAAAAGGTGGACAGGTAGTAGATAAATTGGTAGGAGCTCAACCAAAAGCGAATTTCATAAAAAAAATTGACGCCCTGAAATAGTTAAATCTTACTCAAATTAAAAACCGAAGTTAATACTTCGGTTTTTTTATGTCCATTAAATAGTTATAATGTACTTACTGATTATCCCATTAAAATTCCAGCGATAGAGGCTGATAAATAAGATGCTAAAGTTCCACATAGTAATGCTCGCATTCCTAATTTTGCTAGATCGGCCCTTCTTTCTGGAACTAAGGCACCAATGCCTCCAATTTGCATACCCACCGAGCTAAAATTTGCAAAACCACAAATCGCAAAGCTCACTATCATTAAAGATTTGTCTGAAATTAAACTTTGATATCCTTTTACCAAAATACCAGATGAATTAGGTACCATTGTTTGGGTCAAATCGCTAAAAGCAACAAATTCGTTGATGGTTAATTTTTTACCAAGCATAGTAGCTACACTAGAAACATCTGCTGTAGGTACTCCCATCGCCCATGCCATTGGGGAAAATAATTTACCAAATATCCAATCTAATGTCAATGTAATATCTAGATGAAAAAACAGACCTAATTTAGTCAATAGAAAATTTATTAAAGCAATAAGACCTAAAAACCCGATTAACATAGCTATCACATTGATAGAAATTTTCATGCCATCCCCCGCCCCATGTGTAATTGCATCTATAACATTGGTGTATGGAGATTTTACTTCCAATTTTACTTTACCCATCGTTTCGCTTTCTTCAGTTTCTGGCCACACAATTTTTGAAATTACAAGTGCTGCAGGTGCTGCCATTAAACTTGCTGCAAGCAAATATTCCGCTTTTGCACCGAAGCTTACATATACCACCAATATTCCTCCTGCTATGCAAGCTAGGCTTCCACTCATACTGGCAAGTAACTCACTCATAGTCATTCCCTTTAAATAAGGTCTAATCATTACTTGCGCTTCTACTTGTCCAACAAATGCACTGGCTACATTACTTAAAGCTTCTGCTCCACTCACTCTCATTACCCAATTCATTGCCTTAGCAACCAGAGATACAATCCGCTGCATTAAACCAAAATGATAAAATATGGCTACTAAAACACATACCAATATAATAGTTGCTAACACACTAAAACCAAAAACGAAAACTCCAGGTGTGCGATAAGGAACAGAACCACCTGCCATATTATCCGCCATTAATCCACCATATACAAATCCAGCTCCTTCTTTAGCAAAAGCCTCTAAATGGGTAATTATACTGCCAATTTTTTGAAAAAATAATTTAACAAAAGAGACTTTCAATATTAGTAAGGCAATTATAATCTGTAATAAAATACCACTTATTACTAATTTGTAATTAATCCTTTTTTTATTATTTGAAAACAACCAAGCAATCGCTAAAATCAAGACTATCCCAATTAATCCCTGAAATCTTTGCATATAATTATTTATTAAATTGAAAGTTATACAATTATCAAATGAAACTCTTCATTTTAAGATATAAAGAAAAGAATTTTATAATTTATCAAAACCACTTTTTCCTATTCCTATTAAATTATTACATAATAACAAATAATTATATAAATATCGAAATTATTTGAAATTAAAACTTTAGCTACAGTAACTTTGTGAAAATAACTTTTGATGATTCAATCTATTGATACTTTAATCAACCATACCGCTGATGCTACCCTAAAAAATATAGCTGAAAAGGTAAATCTTAAACAAAGAATTACCGATGAAGAAGGTTTGTATTTATTTGAAAAAGCTAGTTTATCTTTTGTAGGATTTTTGGCTAATTATATTAGGGAGACTAAGCATGGAGATATTACTTATTTCAATAGAAATTTTCATATTGAGCCTACCAATGTTTGTGTATTTAGTTGCAAATTTTGTTCTTATTCTAAACTGTATGCGAATAAAGAGGAAGGTTGGGAATTGAGTATTGATCAAATGATAGACATTGTTAAATCATATGATGGGAAACCGATTACTGAAGTTCATATTGTTGGAGGTGTACATCCTAAAATGAATATGGATTATTTTATTGAGTTAATGCAAAGGATAAAAGCACATCGTCCTTCACTTCATGTAAAAGCATTCACCGCAGTTGAATTAGACTATATGTTTCGTAAGGCTAAGCTAACTGCTGAGCAAGGAATGGCTAAACTACATGAAGCTGGATTGGATAGCTTGCCAGGTGGAGGTGCTGAAATTTTTGCTCCTGAAATTAGAGAACAAATTGCACCCGATAAGGTAGATGCAATTGGATGGTTACGAATTCATGAAATTGCTCATGATTTAGGAATGCATTCCAATGCAACTATGTTGTATGGAAATATAGAAAAATATGAACACCGGATTGATCATATGAGCAGATTAAGAAATTTACAAGATAAAACGGGAGGGTTCAATACTTTTATCCCACTAAAATTTCGAAATCATGACAATGAAATGAGTAATGTTCCAGAATCTACGATTACAGAAGATATGCGTCTATATGCTATTGCTAGAATATACTTAGATAATTTTGCTCACCTTAAAGCATATTGGCCAATGTTAGGCCGCGAAAATGCTCAACTTAGTTTGTCATTTGGAGTGAACGATATTGATGGAACGATCGATGATTCTACAAAAATTTATAGTATGGCTGGAAGTGAAGAACAAAATCCAGCAATGAGTACGGAGGAATTAGTAACGCTAATTAAACAGGTAAAAAGAAAACCAATAGAACGTGATACTTTATATAATATAGTAACTGATTACAGTGATATTGACTTTACCAACCTTAAAGTAGAAGTAATTTAGAATTAAAATAAATTATGGAAAATTTGCTTGACGTACTTATTATTGGTGGAGGTCCTATTGGTCTGTCTTGTGGATTAGCAGCTCAGCAAAAAGGTTTAAAATATATTATAGTTGAAAAAGGATCTCTTGTAGATTCTCTTTACCACTATCCTGCTAATATGACTTTTTTTTCAACTTCTGAAAAACTTGAAATTGGTGCTGTACCTTTTGTCAGTAATAATAATAAACCTACCCGTAACGAAGCATTGGAATATTATAGACGAGTAGCCCTTTCTGCAAACCTTTCTATTAATTTATATGAAGAAGTTACCGATATCATTAGGCAAGAAGATAAATTCCAAATTAATACTTCCAAAGATCATTATTATACTTCCAATGTAATCATAGCAACAGGATTTTATGGGCGACCCTTTTTGTTAAATGTGCCAGGCGAACATTTGCCTAATGTAACACATTATTATAATGATCCCCATATTTACGCTTTTCAAAAAGTATTAGTGGTAGGTGCTAATAATTCAGCTGTAGATGCTGCATTGGAAACCTATAGAAAAGGCGCTTCTGTTACCATGGTAATTAGAGATGAACAAGTTGGTGAAAGAGTAAAGTATTGGGTAAGGCCAGATATTATTAATCGTATTAAAGAAGGTTCTATAAAAGTTTATTATAATTCTACTATTTCAGCAATTCGTGAAAAAGAGGTAGATCTAAATACTCCCAATGGCTTACTTACTATTAAAAATGATTGGGTAATTGCGATGACAGGATACCAACCTGATCTTTTATTTTTACAAAAAATTGGAATTAAATTATCTGACGACGAAATTAAAAAACCTGAATACAATGAAAGTACCCACGAAACAAATGTTAAAGGTGTTTTCTTAGCAGGTGTTATTTGTGGAGGTATGAATACCCATAGTCTCTTTATCGAAAATTCTCGAGATCATGCTGAAAGAATAATGAATCAAATCGTAAATGTGTAAATTAAATTTACCTCATTCCCCGATATGTTAAATCCTAATTTGAACTATTTTTTTCTCATTTTTTTAAAATAATTCGGTCTGCGGACTATCTGATTCTTCTTTTTTCTCCCACTCCATTTCCACACTTTTTGAAAAATCTGTAAGCTTTGCTCCTACAGCTTTCCAACCCATTATTTCTACCATATTTTTAACTTTAAATTTGGCAGATCTTACTAGTTGACCACGACCTGTATTTACTATCAATAGTGGATCAAGATCTGTAGTAACCATTTCTAAGCGGTTATCTTTTCCTTCTTTGATAAAAAAGAATTTAGTGTGAAGCGTGGTAGTCTCAATTTTGAATCTTTTAATATTGTATTGCAATTTTTCATTGTCAAGATAAACTGCGGTTACCACTTTTTCTGGTCTAAATTTCTCAATCATTATCACTTTCTCTACATCAAAACGCTGAGTAAGTTCTTGATCGGTAATTTCATAGTTACCATCATTGTAAACCACTAATAACCTGTCTTCTGCATCAAACTTACCTAAGTATTCTCCTTTTTCTTCTGAATTTAATCGACCAAATTTATTATCAAACCATAATTTTTTCGCATCCAATGTAGACTTTCCTGCATCTTTAAATTTAACAGATTTTATTGGGTATTTGGTAACCTGGTTACCAATACTTCCTCGATTTTTTATTTCTAACTCCTCAAAGTAAAACTCAAGCTCTTTTTTCTTTGCACTACAATTTGGACTAAGTATAATTTTAACTACCTCAGCTTCTCCGTTGGCATTGGCTGAAAAATAATGAACCTTACTTTTTTCAGAACCTTTTGTAAGATCGTATTCTTTATCTCTAGTTATACCGGTTACGTTAAAACGCTTTGCGAAACTGACCCCAGTTTTACCATCTACATAGATCATATTATAAGTAGAACGTTCAT
>Ga0164295_10002617_pt1 | contig 14716 bp, 9 predicted proteins | sample GEODES006metaG_FD_111798 | JGI IMG/M metagenome (GOLD analysis project Ga0164295, IMG submission 111798) | Oligotrophic lake water microbial communities from Sparkling Lake, Wisconsin, USA - GEODES006 metaG | ecosystem: Environmental > Aquatic > Freshwater > Lake | place: USA: Sparkling Lake...
CTGAAGGTCAAGCTTTAGGAAACAAGTAGCAAAGGCCATGACCATCTTACGGATTAGAAACAGATGACAAATCGGTCGCTTGCCGCAAGGACCTTTGTTCAGTGCAATAACATTGGAAGAACGACGATACTTGATAAGACTGAAGAAGGTTCAGAAGGTCATTGAACGTTTCAAAGAAGAGTGAGTTGGTTTACTACTAGCAGATGCTCCATCCGTAACTTACCTTTACCTGGTGTGATAACGTTCTTGGAGTGCTTGCTGTAATGAAGGACATCGTTGGAATGGAGACAGGTAGTTAACACTTTTGGGTCGAATAACGTAATCTTCTACGGGTCACTACAACTGAAATTGACTAAAAGAATAAGCTTTAAAATTATGAGCTTTATAAGTATGTGCTTTATATAGATGTACGTACTATTTTGTCTCACTTATATGTTCTTTACACTGTGCATACTACCCGTGTATCCCTGTTTCCGATGTTGAGGTTTCACCTTCAACATCTGTTCACCCACTTGTTCACACTTAAAACTTATAAGTATTCACTTTAGTGATTCACTTAGTCACTTTCACACTTCACTTAACTAAGCATCATTCACATTCGCTCAGTTATCAGTACGTGAACCACATCACTTGGGGTGACATCACAATATCGATATTAGGTGTATACCTTTTTGATTTCTATTCTTACAACTTCGATCGGTGCTTGTGTCTATTGATTTAACATTTCGTCAAAGATGTCAAAGAATCAAGGGAACAAGAGGGAGATCATAACGAGGAGCAGCAGATCGACATCGAAGGGACCTCTTCCAGGTTCAAACAGATCTGACGAGTCCAGAGCAAGAGCGACCAGAGGAGTCATAGCCTCTGCAGCGGAAGTATCGGCACTGTGGCGGATGGTTTGTTACCAGCTGCTGAACAATTCTCGGGAGATGAGCTCGTGGCGGTCGATGGGAGTCCAGTACTAGAGCCAAGGACACCTGCTGCTGAACAGTCCTTGGGAGAGGGTCTGTTACCAGCTGCTGAACTATCCTCAGGGAGCACGTGGCGATCGATGGACATCTAAGACTAGACCTACGGATACTGGACGCTGATCGGACCTCGGATACGATGACCACGGCTAGCGAGCGGTACCACGGGCAACGGTTGCGTGAAGTCGCGGGCTATGCCTCAACTGAGGGTCGCTGATCAACTTGCATACACCGAATCTGAATCGGAAGCAACGTCCGCCAAGTGTACCTCTACCGAGGGCCGCTCAGCAGATAGCATGCATGAAGTCGCGGGCTCTGCCTCAATTGCTTCCGATTCAGATTCGGTGTACAGGACGTAGCCAGCTGTTGATCGTCCTTCGACTGGAGGGCATGAGACGGACGATATGCTGACTGCGCTGAGACCTGCATCAAGAACCCCTTCCGCATATCGGGCCTCGACGGAGACCGGTACTGAAGCGCTGGTTCCTGTGAGGGTAGACATGCTTCAAAAGGGTAGACATGCAGTATCACAACTGAATTCACGACAATGATTATGATGATTAAGATGCTACAAGTGATGGATACCTCGTGATATTTTCAATTTCTTGAATGAGACAGTACTTCCGAGTCATCACCCAGTAGCATCCTCGATGTGGGTCCGCAGATTATCTGTTCAGCATCCGCACCATAATTTACTGGCTTGACCACGGCAATAAATGGTCTTAATCATGTGTGATAACTTATTCTTTTATCGCTCGTATTATATCTAAATTCTGTGATATATATTATATATCATAACGTATGATACGATGTCACAACTCATCTGCTTCTGTTGCTCCTGTCTGTCTGTTGTCCCCTGCCTCAACTGCTCCTGTCTGCATTATATATACTACATATAACATAACCTTATATTATATTTATGATATAAATTATCATACTATATCGCATTACACGGTAAAAGCGTTTGTAAGACCTGGACCTTAAAACGGGAGCTGGTTAAGACCGGTCTTAATTTTAGGTACAGGTCTTAAAAATCAGTCCGGGTCTTAAATTTTTCAGGAACGGCGGTTACATTTCTTAAACGGCGGTTACATTACTGTATTTTTGCTTACCACTTCTATACCTGTTTTCATAAATCTAATGAATGTGAAGCTGCTGACTTAAATGCATATATTTTATCACCTAACTACATAACAGTTTATTTAATCTTATCTATATCTACTACCAGTCTATAATTTAGATAATCTTATCTTATCTACTACCTGCAATCCAACTCTTTTCTAAAATAGGATTTATTACGAATTATCCTAAGCATCTTGCGTTTGGCACTTCCTGGAGGATAGTCTTATCTACTACCTGAAATACAGTAACTTCGTGCGATCGAGAAAATCAATAGGTGGAGTCAGACTCAGACTCCGAGAAGGTCTGATGATGATTATGATGATCGATAGAAGTGAAGTGATGTTATTATCAATAGATGTAGGGTGTAAGCCTTCTAATTGATACAACTTACCTTCTATACTCAACTATCAAGCGAAACTCCAGACTCAAGTGGGTCTTAAATTTTTAAGAGAAATCTTAATTCGCTGGCACCGAAGCCAGCTTTTCCCTCTTCGGGCATTCTGAGCATCATCAAGGTCTTACAGTTAAGACCTCTGGTTTAAAATAGTCTTACAAAAGTCTTAAAACCGTAGCAGTTTTAAGACCGAGTCTTACCAACTTTTTTACCGTGTTAATTCAATTATAATACGTATTATAAATCATATCATAACATTACCTTATGTGCATTACCTCATCTTCTCTACTATACGATCCATCACCACCATCACTCACGACAATAATTAAAATAAGCCAAGTTGAATAATTCAAACATAAAGTGTCGGTCAAAGTAAGTTAACTTTGACCGACACTTTAATGTTTGCCACTTTCACTACATAAATTACGAAAAGCAACGCCAAAATATAAATTTTCATAATATTGGCGTCTTTTTTACGTTGCGATCTCAAAAAGCGACCCCTAATCTAATAAGCTATTAATTCGTTGTTCATTTCATTTATTTGCATAATTTCGATTAGAGTTTCAAACGTTTGAAATCCAATTTCATTTTGGATAATGGATTGTAATATTTTATAGTTAATGGTAAGAAAGCAGCAAAGAAGGTTGCCGTTCCAGATGAAGATATTTTATAATTATGCATTTTTAATTGTTCGATTATTATTTTGAAGGCTTATTGGATATCTTGAAAATTATTATAATCCATTATGTAATTTTCTATAAATATTGAGATTCTCAAATATTTAATAGTGTTGGTTCTGATTATTATTTTATTGAAGATGAATTTGATAAAGTACTTTCGATTTAAAATTAAAAAATCCAGACATTATAAATTAAGACTCTATTGATTACATTCATTGTCATGCTGAAAATGAAATATCCTTCCTTCAAATTCATCTAATTTTATTATTTAACTTCATTTTATACATTTGGTAAATTGTTTTCTTAAAAATTTAATCATAAATACCAAAACTAATATGTTGACAACATGGTCCATTTTTACTAATTTCACTAATAACAACATTTGCAGTTTGAGGAAACAACATTCCATAGTACCTGTACATGTACTGTACTCAACGTTCTCGGATACACGTACTGTACAGAATTCGAGGTACTGTACTCCGTAACAAAAGCGTGAGGTGCGTAAGTCAATTTAAGTCCGACTCAAAAAGCACGGTCCCTGGGTAGGCTGCTCCAGCTACAAAAGATCGCTGAGCAGCTAGCCACCAGTAGCATGTCAAAATGGTCCTCGACCATGATCGGCAAGGAGTCGACTTCCGACAACAGAAAAATCGCACGTCCGGAGACCACAACGACAATGCTAGCACACATCACATGTGATTTCGACGTACAGGATGTTGACAATGAAGTTGCAGTAAAACATAATCATCGTCACTATCAACATCATCGAATTCATCATCCTCATCAACAGAGAGAATATGCCTTAGTCAGTCTCCGTTGGAGACACAGCTCTGTCCCCGTCCCAGGTGTAGAAGCCTCTGCCGGTCTTGCGCCCCAGATCGCCCCTAGAGACCTTATCGATTAGGCACTTCGGGAGGACGAAGGAGGGCTCGTCCGGATAGAGCTGCTTCCAGCCGGACAAGATGCTGTGAGCAGTGTCGAGGCCAACATAGTCCGCCAACTGCAGAGGACCCATGGGATGGCCTGTGCCCAGTTGCATGGCCACGTCGATGTCGCCGATGGTTGCATCTTTGCGGTCGACCATAATCATGGCCTACATAGTATTGTATGACAAAGGTCCTTCATCGCATCGCCGATCCTTAAGCGAATAAGGAAACTTCAAAGCAACAGACCTGTGCTAAGAAAGGTACCAGCAGTCGGTTGACGATAAATCCCGGAGTGTCGCCGCAGTTAACTGTCACTTTCCCGATCCGCTTCCCGAACTCTGTGATGAGCTGCGTGACAGCAGGGTCGGTATGGTTGGTGCTGATGACCTCCACCAGCTTCATCACCTGCACTGGGTTGAAGAAGTGCAGCCCGACGAATCGATCCGGTCGTCCAGAAGCTATGGCCATGTTGCTGATGGCCAGCGAAGAGGTGTTCGACGCGAAGATGCACTCGCTGTTGATGAGCGGGCCAAGCGCCTTGTAGAAGTCTATCTTCACATCTTCCTTTTCGACAATGGCCTGCATGGAGTAGTGGAGCGGCACAGCACTGCACAGTCAAGGAAGGGTGCAACCACTCGCTCTAGATGGAGCATCGGTCAAACGGTCTGCAGACCCACCTCTATGATCAGGTCGCAGTCCCGCGCGTCGGCTAGGGTCGTCGTCTGACTGATTCGCCCAAGAATCTCGTCGTATTTACGCTTCCCACTTTCCTTGTAGACATGCAAGCACGTGCTTAGGTGCTACAGCAGTGTTGTATTGTTGAAGTTAGTACTGCCATCTACCTCTGTGTCTTGACCAGTCTTTATGTTCTTTGACATTAGTTTGGACAGTGAAGTCTGGATTCTAATTTGCATCGGTAAGATGGACACATCATGCGTTAAGCAGTATAACTTTACGATACTCCTGCTACTAGCAACTTACACTTACCTCTTCATTCCAACTTCCAGTGCCTCTGGCTTCGCTTCGATCGCCAGCACTTGATACCCGGCAGCTGCAGCCACTTGAGCGACACCGTGCCCCATTAGACCCTGCGATGTTACACATTACTACGGCATAAGGGACTCGTTCGTTACTGCGCTAATCTTCAGGCATTCTATATGGCGAGGCACTCACCAATCCGACTACTCCGACCATCTTAAATTGTGACAATCCCCTGATGCACGGGGTCGATAGCACCCGTATAGATCGTGATCGCTGCATTGAATGCATCATGTGGAAGTTATTCTTCTGAAGTTAACTTACGAAAGTAGATTGTACATTGATTCAATCTATGACAGCAGCAGTAGCAAGGATCAATTCACAGAGCCGTTGCTTTCAATGCGTTGCTTAGCAGCAAATGCCACACAGTCTGCGCCGCAGTGAATGAAGCAGGCGTTGGAAGGAGCTGCGAACCCCAACTCCTCCCACCTCTCGCAGTTGCGGCCGACGAACGCGTAGTCCAGAGGGAGGCAGTCTTCGCAGTAGGCGTCGGGACACATCTCGCATCGGAACAGGAACCCGGTCGAGCTGTTGGTTTTCCGGCAGATAACGCAGCCCCTGTGATGGGGGCACGACCAATTGAAGCTCGGAACTTTTTTCATTCCATCACACGCGGGATGGTAGGATGCGGGACAGTGGTTGCAACAGACCAGCGTCCCATAGTTCCAACAGCGTTGGCAGTGGTCTTGGTTCTCGAAGCAGCGTGGTCTCTTCTTCCCGCCGCCGGTGGGATCTCTCTTGTACTTCTTCCCCTCCTTCTCGAAGACGGACGGCTCTCCTTGCTCCAGGGAGTAGTTGTTCATCTTCAGGACGCTCACCAGGCCGACGTCACGTACAAGCACCTGTTCCAACCGCGACTCGCGCTCCCTCATTTGTCCGGGAGGCTTGTCGATGATCCACTGGGACGAGATGTCCGACATGGTGACTTCTTTGCTTTCTCTTGAGAACACCTCCCCTTCGAAGGAGCGGATGCTGACTAGAGGGGCTGCCTCTTCGAAGAAACTAGCGGACTGTTCCTGATCCTCCTGTAGGCCCACCAGCTGCCGCGCCCTCGAGGATGCCCTTCCTCCCCCTCCTCCTTCATCTGTCAGCACACCTGCCAGGCTAGAGTTCGACAGCCGTGTGCGGTCGATAATCGCGTCGACTGCCTCATCCGACATGTAGCTCGCTGCATACTCTTCGGCATCATTGAAGTCATTGTCGGCTCCAAAACACGCGTTCCAACCGAATTTCAATGCTGACATAACAGTGCTGATATCCACATCACCGTCGGTAGCATCATCTACCGGCAGCTGCTTCGCCTCCGATAGCTTGCGGTCGATCTCTAGGCCTTGTGCCGTGGACCCGCGGTTGACCATACAGTCCAGGAAGAGTTTCTTCTGGGCGCGCTGTACAATGCGCTCCTCCACGGTGCCGCGCGACACTAGGCGATACACGTGCACCGGCCGGGTCTGTCCGATGCGGTGGACGCGGGCCATGGCCTGGATGTCGACCTGCGGGTTCCAGTCGGAGTCGAAGAGGACGACAGTGTCCGCCGTGAAAAGGTTGACTCCCTCCCCACCCGCACGCGTGGACAGACAGAACACGAACAAGGGGCTGTTCTCCTTGTTGAACTGGTTGATGAGCACTTCACGCATCACGCGGTTGGTGGAACCGTCCAGGCGGCAGTGACTGTAGCCCCGCAAGTCGAGGTAGTCGCCGATGATGTCCAGCGTCCGCGTATACTGCGAGAAGAGCACCACCCGATGGCCACGAAGCTTCAGTCGCCGCAGCAGTAAGTCCAGCACGACCATCTTGCCGGAAGAGGTCACCACGTCCTCCTTAGCAGGACCTGCAGCGCTGCTCTCCACCCCCGCGAAGAGGTACGGGTGGTTGGATGCCTTGCGCAGTTGGGCAACCAGGCTCTGGAGATGCTTCCAGTCCGTGGATTTCCCTAATTGAGCGAAGAACAAGATACAGCAACAACAACAACAACAGGTAACAAAGCCTCCTATGTCGACGAGGGACTACAGTGATGGTGCTGCTGACCATCGGGCGAGGAGGCTCCGCTGCCCAGGTGCTGGTCAATGAGTGCACCATCTTTGAGGAGCAGCCCTCTGATCATCAGCCGCTGCACCTTCGACAGTGGACATCGGATGAGCGTCTCCAGCTTGGGAGGCAGCGAGTGCTCCACCTCGGTCTTGATTCTGCGGAGAATGAAGGGTCGCATCATGTAGTGGGCAGCGTCGAGCAAGCTACGGTCGATAGTGGGCTGATCGATGGCCGATCGATCGGCATCAGCATGGGGAGCTTCACTGGGAATCGACGAGTTGCCTACTTTATCAGCTGTAGCTGCGGACCCATCGCTTCGCTTGGGGGTCAGAGAGAAGCAGGCTCCAAACAAGGGCGCGCAGTCTGCCTGGAACACGTGGGGGTTCAGGAAGTGCAGCAGACTGAACGTCTCGCGCAGGTCATTCTGTACCGGAGTGCCCGTCAAGATCAGCTTGAAGCGAGACCTAATTACCGAAAGGCAAGTCAAGTCACAGGAGTAGAACAACAGCCGTTACGTTACGTCTCCTGCTTGCGTTGGAGGCAGACAACAGGACAGGCTAAGCTTACCTCAGCTTCATACAGGTCTTTGAGAGGAAGGTTTCTGGATTCTTTATTCGGTGGCCTTCCTACACACACACTTTGTGGGTTAGCCGCACTGCAGACAACAGCAAAACGCAAGAATATATGTCAAACAGCTGCTTACATCTAGGACAAGGGAGCGCCAGATCATCCTATGGAAAGCGGTCTCCAAGCTGCCCTTGAGCATCTCGTAGGTGGTGATGGCCACATCGTACCCGGTCGCGTCCTGCAGCTGGTTCCGCAGGCGAAAGCACTCCGCCGGGTGGGTGCTGTGCAGACGCAGCAGGCGCAGAGAGGGACAGAACTTGCGACACTCCGCGACCCAGTTGAACATGACGGACATCGGCACCACTACCAGATGAGGCCCGGTGTCGCGCCGCACTTCCTGCAGGTACGCCAAGAAGGCGATGGTCTGGAGGGTCTTGCCCAGTCCCATCTCGTCCGCCAGCACGCAGTTGATGCCGCTGTCGTAGCGGTCCACCAACCACGACAGCCCCTCCACCTGGTACTTGCGGAGGGTTGCCCGTATAGCTTTGGGTACCTCTCTCTCACACGAGCTGGAGAAAGGCCTGTCTCTCTCACACGGACTGGACAAAGCCAGTGCGGACTGTAGACTACGATAGGTCTTCTTGGTCACGAAAGGTTTAAGCTCCTCCGCATGGCCGCTCAGACACTGCATGGACTTCGCCTCCGCGGACCGAATGAGCTCGACGGTGAGCGATCCTTTTTGCGTCGATGCTTTGCGGTGGCCATCTTCAACAGGTCGACGTTCCTTCTTCATCTTCTTCTGGGCAGATGATGCACACATCTTCCTCATTCCGATTGCTGTGCGAAGAGCATTCTCGTCATCAGCCAAGTCATGCACACACTTCCGCTCCCTCTTACCGGGCACTGCTCGCAGCGTATCCGCAGTAAGGGGAATGATTTGTTCCAAACCACTCAGCGACCATTGGACACAAGCTTGCTGGGCTGATCCATCACCGATGATCCGAAGGAGCTTGGCCAAGTCCCAGACTTGGTCTGTATAAGCTCTTGCGTGATAGTGCACGCCGAGTCTGAACTCCGCGCTATGCCAAGGACTCGAAGAAGTGTTCGATGACTGTGGGGACGCAGCTGACTCCACAGATGTGGTACTAGTACTGTCGTCACTTTGATCCATCATTGAACTGACTGACTGACTGAATTTTCAGATGATGATCGATCGATCAAATCTGAGAAGTAAAGTTGGATGCGTCCCTTGGATGATTTTCAGGTGTGGAATAATTTTGAATTCCTGCCGTTCATCGTACCGTAAGCTTACGCCGACAGGTGAAAAAGCGAAAATCACCCACTATGGAGAAGATAAGGTTCGATAAACAGCCAGTGCAACTCCATTGTGTAGCGAAGTAGGACTCTCGCAATAGTAGTCACTGACAAATCTTGAAGCAGTTGCGGCTACCTGGCAGGGGTCCGAAGATGCCGTTGCAGGTCCTCATGCCGCTGATCAACCGCTCTACCAGCTCGGACCCGGCTAAACCCTGCAGCCCGCGAATGGTCTTCACTGACGGCAGCCGCTGGTAGTGTTGCACCTGCTCAGCATATGGCCGTGGATGCAGGCCCACGGAATCATTCGCCCACACCTGCACGTCGAGCTCCACAGCCCGTCGAAGCTGTAGTTGCTGCTGTGCATCCAGGACATCTGTGCTGAAGGAGTAGCTATCATAGTGCACGATTACTCGAGGGCTCTCCTTTAGCTGAGCTAGCTTGTCCGCGATCGTCGCCAGATCGTCGTCTGGTTTGAAGTAGATCACTGTCGGCGAAGGAATATCGGCATAATCTCGCGACACGCGCCAGTAAAACGCCGGCTCCAGCACCTCCACGGCTAAGTCGTTCTGACCATCGGTCGTCTTCAAGTATAGCACGCGGAAGCCCGGCCAGAATAACTGTTCCTTGTAGTTTCGGTACGGCTCCTGTTGCCGGATGTCTTGACTGGCCAGCACGTTAGGGATGATCAGGCTCCGCTTCGTGACGATCGACAACCACACTAGGGATCGCACCTCGTCCAACAGCTGCTTGTCGTCCACGTAGAGCAGCTGCTTCGTGATCGTCGGACGTAGAGGAGCGTAGTACTTCGGATTCCAGAACGCGTTGCTGGCCTTCAGCCCCATCACCTTTGTGCTCTTCTCGTAGCAGGTGGAGTGCATCGCAATGGACCTCTTGTCGAACAGCATGTCTGCGATGGCCTCCCCACCGAGCTCCACCGTGTTGCCTCTCTCGAGGACTAGCTTGTCCAACAAAGGCGCGGAGTCGTGTGAGAAGTACGCGTACTTCAACCCGAAGGTGCCCCTCCCGATGCGCATCCCGTCCAGCACGTGCATCTGACGGATAGACAGAAAAGACATAGACAAGACACGCATTAGACAGGCAGTGGCCCCTTCACTGCAGGCATCCAGGGCACCTGGTCCTTCCCGGGCTGTGACTTCTCGTAGGGGTCCTCCACCTTGGAGTACTTCTCCCACGCGAGCTCGAACACTCGCGCAGTCCGATTATTGCCTGTAGATACAGTAGAGGAGCGGTCGATGCACCCTTATGACATGATGAATGACAAGCGAAGCATAGCAAAGGAGCTGGAACTAGATTCTCCCGTGCATCAATTAACCTCTGCACAGAAATAGCCCGATGTTGGGCAGCGGCTCGGTGAAGTAAGTCCCCCAACCAGCTTTCGTCCGATTCATGATGAATATGTAGTCCTCCTGCGGCACATAGCAGTCAGTGGGACGATCGCTCTATAGGTCAGAGGGTCAGACAGCAGTCACCTGCACCATGATGTCCACGATGGGCGTGCCGTAGAAGGCCTCCACCATGTGGGCGGGGCTCTCCAGGAAGCCCACGTCCAGATCCAACAGGAACACGTCCACGCCCCTGCTCAGCACCCGCGGGATGTGTAACAGCTTCACCTGAGCGATCTGCTCCATCACCGACGGCAGTGGACGGGCGGCGGACTCGTAGTTGAAGCACGGGAAGGTGGCCTCCTGGCACTTGCGCATACAGCCGCCGTCGCTGACGCAGATCACGAGTGCGCAGTCGCTCTGATCGAACTTAGCGAGGGTGTAAACGAAGTTCTCAATCAGCTGCCAGTAAAGGTCAGTCTTCGCGGTGGCGAGGGTGATGAACACGGGCTTCATAGTGCATGCTGGAGACCATTTGATGAGCTCCATCACATCCTCGAGGGAGAGAGCCTCGTCCGACGTGAGGTTCGAGCTGTAGAGAGGGTGTCTCCGCAGTCTGCGTTGGGTCTCGGTCAGATCGACTGGCACACCGCGGATCCGTCCGGTGCGCTGCCTTGTTGCACCAAGGTGCGGGAACACGACTCGCCGGTCCTTCTTCAGCAAGATCTTGTTGGTGGGCATGACCTCGATGTACTTCTCATCCCACAGGCCCGGCACTCCCCACTCAGGCTGGATGTTGACTACGTAGTTGTATGGGTCCCTGGGTCGTCGCTTACGCACCTGCTTCGGCTGCTGATCATTCGAGCTGTACTTTTTCTTCATCGATGAAGTTCTCGCAGTCCTTCTTACTTTACTCTGCGTGTCTGTGGTGCTGAGTAAGTTGTCAGCGGACCAGTGCTCATGAGAGGTCGGCTCTTCTCGATCATAGTCGCCACCATACTCGTAGAGCACAGAAGTGTTATCGCCGTAAGCGTATTCAATGACTCCGCTCTGTTCTCGCACCGCCGAGTCCACAGGCTGATGCTGTGAAGTTATTGGTCGAGGTCTGAAGTTAGTGAGGCCAACCGACTGCAATGATGCAGTTCGGACACCTTCCAACAGTATTATATCTATCAATTGATCGATGTGGAGGTGAGCACCAGCAAACAACATGACTCCGCATACAGCGATAACTACAAAGTATCTGCTGCAGTTCCTGTACAGCTTAGCTAAACCACGAGTTGTTGTCGCTATAATTCCTCCAGTCGACAACGTAGCAGCTGGATCTAACGCTAACGGAGAGGTTGCGGCCGCTGGGCCCCTCTTATGTATGTAACTCAATGAGTGGTGGCTTCGCTTGGCCGCCATGCAGCGGAGTGAATAAGTTTTTTAAAGAATCAACCGTGTTAGGCGCGAATAAGGAAATACCTGTTGTGTTGTGAGGGTCTGCTACTATCTCGACATCGAAGCATCAACACGACTTAACCGTAGCAGGTTGAAGGAGTTCACGGCAGCAAAAGAAGCAATGTACACCTCAGGTCGGCTGCTCATTGCCAAGAGCATCTCTCATCGACTGCTTGGCAGATCCTCTCTGGCAAGCCTTGGGCTGGGATGCATCCGGTCTCCACCCGATGATGTAAATGATCTCGAAGGTAGCCCGCACACTGCCATCGTCGAGACCGTATAACTGCTGATAGATGGACGCCATGGACAGGAAAGTATCGCGTCCGACGGCGAATTGTCGGTTGATTGATGCGCTTCCTTCTCCCATACAAACCAAATGCTCCATCAAACTGATAGCATCAGGATAACTCACCGTAATGGTATCGATATCGATCGTAGGCAAATTGAACCCTGCATCTTGCATGAGACCGGCTATATCGGACGACTTAGCGAGAGGGGAAGCATGTGGGGAGAAGCCCCCTCGCCGTTCCAGTTCTGCGAGGTAGAAACAATGCCGGAGCTCTTTCAGCGTGTTCCCTCCGAACATGGAACCGATGAAAGCTCCGTCAGGCTTCAGCACTCGCTTGATCTGCAAAAGCGCGGACGGTAGATCGTTGATCCAATGCAGAGACAGCGAGCTGAGCACCAGGTCGAACGACCTATCCTCGAAGGGAAACACACCCTCTTCATCAAATGACAGCTTAGATGTCTTCACTGCTGGATGATTGGTATCGTTGATTATCTTACGATCGTCTGTGTTACTATCACTTCCGTCAACTCTGCTGCCTTTCAACGCGAACTCAGCGATGTCGGTCTGAATCAGCTCCAATATGCCTCCAACCAAACCACCATTGCTGTGGTACTTATGGTTCTGGGACTCGCTGCTTATTCTGCGGTACATGTCTCCTCGGTAGCTACCTAGCTCCAGTGCGATTGGAAAAGACTTGTTAATGTCGTCCAGTCGGTCCACGATATTACCGTTCGACTCCTCCCGCAGGTACTCGTAGTAGCTAGTGCTAAGCTGCAGCGCGAACTCTCTTTGTCGCCTCTTGAGCTGTCGATCGAACACCGACACTGCTGTACTGCTGAATCTCCTCATCATCTGCTGCACGTCAGGTTTAAGTTTATGTGCGCGTTAAAATGACAAGTATAGTCGGCTTGCGCCACAGAATGCACAACAAGCTCCACGCCCCCCTACTCAACACAGCCTCGCATTTACTGTGTTGGTCTAGTGTAAGTGATCCGCTTCAGCGCCATCCATTTTCAGGGCTAGTTCATTCGGCAGGACTCAAATTCAGAGGATTCAAAATCTGGTGAATTGCAGCAGAATCTAGGATTGACTTATAATATAATCTGTACTATGGCCTCGAGCAACGCCTCGCCACCTTTCCTCTCTAGAGCATCTATCGATGAGCCGTCAAGGACCTGCCCCGAGGGGCGGTGGGCTACCACTATAGCCGCTGCTGCTGCCTTGATAGGCACCTTCGAGCACTGCGCGAGATGGAGGAGGAAAAAGGACTCCATCTCTAGGCTATGCGGGTTGGAGTACTCGCGGTTCAGCAGCTGCAAGATGTCTAGGTTGTTGTCGTGGAAGTTGCTGTCGACTCTCCCTTGAGAAGAGTAGAAGCTGTCAGCACTGACATTTACACCTCGGCGCAAGAGATTGCTACCTAATTCACTTTCTAGACAATCATAGACTATATTCGATAGCTCTATGCTAGCAGGAGCGATCTTACTCAAGTGGTAAGGTCTAACAACATTCGTCCGTATGTCGTCATCAACGTTCGAGTACAGTGATACAAATGAATCGGGATTTCGACAGATATATCCAGAGCCCTCCGATGCTATAACGATACAACCAGCGGTTGCATCTTCACTGATGCCTCCACAGGTGCCGTACCTGACTATAGCCATAGGACCTGCGACTACCGCTCGGGACTCCCTCACGAAGAAATCCATCATCGATGGCCCCTGCAATAAAATAAAACATGAGAATAAACAACGACAAATGAAGAAATGGATTACTCATACAACTCACCATTCCAATGGATACTACTGACACCAGCACTCCCTTGAAGTGACCTGTGATCGTGGTGAATCCACGTGTCGAAACAAAGTGCTGAGGAGAGGGACTACTGTCAAGCATTGCAGCGATCTTAGCTGCCCGCGACTCATGACCGACTGTGATAATTCGGTTTGCGAGTTGTCCAGCACCAATCTGTGAATGTCACAAGCTCAAACAAAATCGATCTTCGCATGCCACTACAAGCCAATAGACCATACCAATCAAGCTTAAAACCATATACAGCAGCATACCTCCATATGCAGGCTCTTGCCTCCACTTAAGGGCATGCCGTTGGTATTTTGATACACGGGAACGCCATGGAGTCCGCTTGCTGTCTCGTCTGAAGAAGACATCAATGTAACTTAACAACAGGTCTCTTTAACGTTAAGTTTCGATAACAGTAAAAGTCCGCTGTGCCGGGTTGAAGTCAACATAAATTTTGTTTTTGAGCTTGAACGAAGAATGGTCGTGTTTATCAGTGTTGTCATTTCTCTGCTTATCGTGAGCTGCTTGGTTGTAATTAGGTCTGATGATAATCGGAAAGTCTTAGAAGGTTCAACTAATCGTAGATCAATTGACAATCTCGATGAAGAGGTCCGAAGCCGCATCAACAGAGGGGGCCGACCGGACAGGTTTGACCCTGATGCTGACTTCAGACACGACCGCGAGATCAACAGAGGGGACCGGCCGGACAGGTTTGACCCTGATGCTGACTTCAGACACGACCGCGAGATCAACAGAGGGGGCCGACCCGACAGGTTTGACCCTGATGCTGACTTCAGA
>Ga0164295_10002618_pt1 | contig 14714 bp, 10 predicted proteins | sample GEODES006metaG_FD_111798 | JGI IMG/M metagenome (GOLD analysis project Ga0164295, IMG submission 111798) | Oligotrophic lake water microbial communities from Sparkling Lake, Wisconsin, USA - GEODES006 metaG | ecosystem: Environmental > Aquatic > Freshwater > Lake | place: USA: Sparkling Lake...
ACTCGCTTGTGTGGAACTAGGCGGCCCAACACAAGGATGTGCGGGTGAGGCGATGGGGCGAAATCTGTCATCGGGGGAGGTGGGGTTCCGTTGTGGACAACTCGGATACGTGCAGTGTCCACCCCGAGATCGACCAATTCATCCCGGGTGCGAGACGAGACAGCAACGTAGGAGCTGTGTCGATAGACGTAGGGTGCCAGCCTCGACTCAAGCCACCAGCCGATGCTCGCTCGTACTCGCCCGTAGACAACTGGCCATTGCTCGCGGTGCACATGGTGCACGAGCACAACCGTGGGAATCTTGGAGGCCACCGCGGAGCAAAAGGGCAGACCATTTTGTACGTCCACAACGACATCGAGCGGTCCAAGGCGCCCGGCCCGTAAACTCCACGCGGCTCTTGGATAGACGTCGAGTTTGCCGCCATTGCGCACGATGCGGATTCCATCGCGGACCTCACGTGAGGGAGAATCGCCATGCTCCGCGCACACCAGCGTGACCTGATGTCCTCGGGCGGCGAGTCCTTTGGCGATTGTTTCTACATACACCTCAGAACCACCACCTTCGGGATTAGTGGTGTCGCGCCAGTTGAGGAAAGCCACGCGAAGCAGTCCCGGAGCTAGGGGAGTGCGGTGCTCGCGCGGACGGTTCACGGACTCAGTCAAGCACCGTACGACCCGATAGGGCCCGCCCTCCCCGGATGTACTGAGGTAACGTCGCTCGCGTGTCGGACACCTTGTCTCGCTCGTGGCGGCTCTTCCGCGGGTTTCTGCACGAGCAGGATGACCCAGATGGCTTCTATGCGCTGTTGGCGACTGACTCTGCGCGGCAAGTTGATCAGTGGCATCGACTCGCGGGGTCCCGTCTACTCGACGTAGGTGGTGGCCCAGGATTTTTTGCAGACGCATTCGAAAGTGCGGGCGCGACCTACTTCGCGTTGGACGCGGACGCTGGGGAGATGCGACTTCATGGCCGTCGGCCCGGCCCCCGGACTGTTCAGGGCTCAGGCCTTGCGCTGCCGTTTGGCGAAGCAACGATGGACATCGCCTACTCCTCTAATGTGTTGGAGCATGTTTCTGAGCCGTGGCAGTTGGCCAATGAAATGGTGCGTGTCACCCAGCCCGGTGGGATGGTTTTTATCTCGTACACGCTGTGGTGGGGTCCTTGGGGCGGACACGAGACAGCCCCGCATCACTATCTGGGTGGGGAGCGAGCGGCGCTCAGGTATCTGCGCAAGCATGGACGCGAGCCGAAGAATCGATTCGGTCAGTCCCTGTTCCCTATCACTGCTGCAGCGGGGCTTGAATGGGCCCGTGGCTGCCAAGACGCCGAACTGGTTGCCGCATTCCCGAGATACTTACCATCCTGGGCAGCCAATCTGGCGCGCGTGCCGTACCTGCGAGAAGTCTTCTCGTGGAATCTTGTGCTGGTCCTTCGTAAGTCGGGCAGATGACCTCGGCTGACCCGGTAGTTCGCCGCTTCCGAGTCACGGCAGTGTGTGTCGTGTTGGCGGTGCTTCCTTTTCTCTCTGACCCGGGCCGGCTAGCTGCGGATACCAAGATCGATCTCACCGCCGATCCTTGGTCGTTTCTCGGCAGGTCACTATCGCTATGGGAACCACTGGGATTCTTTGGCCAACTTCAAAATCAAGCATATGGATACCTGTTCCCGATGGGGCCATTCTTCGCCGCGGGAGAGAGCCTTGGCATCCCCGCATGGGCGATTCAACGCACGTGGTGGTCCCTGCTGTTGGTCGCGGCGTTTCTGGGTGTGTATGTGTTGTCCGGGCTCTTAGGTGTCACATCACCAATTGCTCGTGTTCTTGCAGGGCTTGCGTATGCACTTGCACCTCGGATGGTCACCGAACTCGGGCCAATATCTGCTGAGGTCTTGCCGTTTGCCGTTGCGCCATGGGTGCTGATCCCCTTGATATATGGAACTACCAGAGGCTCACCACGAAGGTGGGCGGCACTCTCCGGGATCGCCTTGCTTTTCGCCGGTGGCATTAATGCCGTAGCTGTTTTAGCAATCCTGCCGCTACCGGTGTGGTGGCTCATCACGCATTTCCATCAGAAACGCGTACGAATTTTATCCGCGTGGTGGGCTGCAGCTGTTGCGCTTGCGGCTATGTGGTGGGTTTTGCCGCTCCTTGTTCTGGGCCGCTATTCACCGCCATTTCTGGACTGGATTGAATCCGCATCCATCACTACCAAGGTCACCGATCCTGCTCGAGTGCTCGTTGGGATAGATCAATGGGTTGCCTACGTCGCAGATAGTGGCGGACCGTCGTGGCCTGCCGGATGGTGGGTTGCTCACTCCGGTATCGCGATCTTGGCTGCGGCATTGCTTGCAGGTGTTGGCCTTTTGGGCATCACGCGAGCGCGGAGCATGCGCCTGTTCCTATTCGGAGGTGTACTCATCGGCTTTACCCTGGTGTCTTTAGGGCATGTGGGTGAGTTCTTCATTGGTATCGGCGCTATGGACGTACAAGCCCGGCTGGACGGTGCTCTGGCACCGCTGCGCAACACGCATAAATTCGATGTGATCTTGCGTCTTCCCCTTGCCGTCGGTATCGGGTTTGCTATCGCGGCCGCCCAAGGCTTGCGGGTGAGAGTCGTTCGCGGGGCCTGCGTCTCCATGTGCGCAGCTCTTATCGCGGTGATTGCATGGCCTGTCCTGACCGGTGGCATCACCCGCGATCGAACCTACGCTGAAATACCTGGCTACTGGGCAGAAGCGGCCGCGTGGTTGAACGCCACAGAGTCGAATGGACGGACTCTGGTTGTCCCAGGGGCATCCTTTGGCACATATATCTGGGGCAGATCACAAGACGAGCCGTTGCAGGCTCTCGCCACAAATCCGTGGGCAGTGCGCGATGCGGTGCCATTGGCGAACGCCGGAACCGTCCGCTGGCTGGACGCGGTGCAGTCCCGCCTTGAAGACGGTCTTGGTTCGCCCGGCCTAGCCACGGCGCTTAACCGCGCTGGAGTGACACATGTGTTGGTGCGGCATGACCTTGATGCACAGCGAAGTGGTGCACCACCTAGCGTGTTTATTCGAAATTCTTTGGTTACCTCTGGCGGATTTGAGTTGGTTGCTTCATTCGGTCTTCAGTTGACTCCTTATCGCATCAGTGGCCGGCTCGCCCGCCATGGCCTAGATCGAGCCTCGCCCGCGATCGAGATCTGGAGCGTTGCTCATGACGAACTAGATCCAAGAGTCACGTTGCGCGACGCCAGCAACGTGCTCTCCGTTTCTGGTGCAAGTGAGTCGGTGCTGGATCTGATCGACGCCAATGTTGGGGGCAGTGCGCCAATAGTGATGTCAGGGGATCCACTGCCCCCGAATCTCACTGTTGTACAGGGCGTAACCGACGGCTTTCGCAACCAAGAGGTCTCGTTCGGTACAACCCGCCATAACCGTAGCGAGACTCTTGCGCTGGGTGAAAGCTACGTGAGTTCCGCGCGTGCGACTGACTACCTACCGGTGAAAGGCAGTCACTCTCAGACTTGGGCGACATATTCAGGAGGCAAGATTTCAGCGTCGAATAGTGCTTCATCGCCGGAGAGCTGGGGAGGAGTCTCTCCTGATCGTGCCCCGTATGCAGCGGTAGACGCTGATCCCGCGACGTCATGGCTGGCCGGCGTTCCAGCGCAGATCGGGCAGTGGTGGCAGATTGACTTCGAGCGCGAAATCGATCTGGGTTCGGTGCGCATCGGTTGGCCTGTCGCTGAAGGGGGACCGCTTGCGCAGTCGGTGGTTCTCACCACCGACGCAGGTGCATTCACTTTCGATGTAGTGGCGACAGAGAAATCACAAAGTTTCTCTGTGCCAGGCGTGACGCGGAGTCTTCGCGTGACGTTAGCGGGCGTTCGAGATGGAGCCGTCGGGCAATTCGGGATCCGCGATATCGCTATTCCGCACGTAAGTGTGCAGCGAACCCTGGTGACGTCTGGCGAACTGAATGGCGGACCGGGCGTGTTCTCCACCGCCAGAGGAGCGCATCCTGGCTGCGTACGGGTGACGCGTGTCTTCGTGTGCGCAGAAGCAATGCGCACGTACAGCGAAGACCTAGGGATTCATCGGACCTTCAACGTGGGCACTCCCATGGAAGCGCGCGTCACGTTGACCGGGCGTTGGCTCGGCGGGCCCGAATTAAATGCCGCTTTTCCCACCGGCAGTATTTCGGCCGAGTCGGATTCGGTTGCGGTCGTCGATCCAGCAGCCCGCCCAGAAGCAGCGGTCGATGGCGACGCGGCCACCGCGTGGATTGCGTCTGCAAGCGATGCACATCCCAGCCTGCTCCTTACCCTGCCTTGGCCACGGCTCATCTCTGGGATCCATATCGCTGTCAGTCCGAATGCAGTGGTCTCTCGTCCGTTAACCGTCACCGTGATGGCAGGCGGTCGTTCGACCACCTCGGCCATCGGTGCCGATGGCACAGTGAATTTTGTTCCGGTGACCGCAGATGAAGTTCTGATTCGCGTGGAGAACTCCACTGCTGTCAGGACCCCTGATTCATCGGGAGGCAGTGATCTTATTCCGGTAGGTATTTCGGAAGTGACGATTCTTGGCGACCCACAACATGTTGACTTGGCTGCGAGTCAAATCGCGTTTTCGTGTGGCTCTGGGCCGGATCTCTTTATCGATGGAGTGCTCTATCCCACGGCGGCCTCCGCCAAGGTGGGCGAGATCGTGGCCAACGACGAAGTTAATGTGTCGATCTGCGGAATGTCTACTGTCGCCCTGTCGGCCGGCAGTCACACGATTGATGTCGCGCCGTCCGGAGTCGTCACTCCCACTCGCATTTCTTTCGCCCCTGTCACAGGTGCTGCGCTCGTCGCAGACCCAATTTCACCAAAGATCCTCGAGTGGGGTTCGACCTCCCGCGTCGTCGAAGTGCCGGAGAGTTCGAGACCGTACATGCTCGAGACTTCGGAGAATTTCAACCGAGGCTGGGAGGCACGCGCGGGCGATGTGATCCTCACTCCAGTTCAGGTTGACGGCTGGCGACAGGCGTGGCTTCTCCCCGCGGAAGTAGCGGGCATAGTGACGCTGAGTTTCACGCCGCAGGCGGCATTCGAGTGGGGACTCCTCGCTGGTGTTCTGGCGGTGTTGGCGCTGTTCGCGCTTGCCGCACTGCGTGGTCGCGTGTTCGCGCCGTCTTTGAACAACCCCACACCGACCTCGGTGTGGGCTCTTCCCGTCATGCTGTCGCTTGTCGCACTGTTGGTGGGAGGAGTCTGGCTGTGCATCGCGGCGTTGCTCGTCTTGGTTGCTGTTTCTGCGAGCCCACGCGCATGGGGTGTTCGAGTGCAGGCGGGCGCGATGGGCCTCGGTGTTGTAATCGCAGGAACGGCCATCTGGCAGGGCTGGGTCACACTCGCAACGTGCGGAGTTATCTGCGCCTTATCCGCTGCCCTGTGGACGCCAGCGATGAGTGAGCTTGTGTACAGGCCGTTCAAGCGCGCACCATGACACGGTCGCGAGCGCCATGGCGATGATCGCTGTGCCAGCCCACAGCACAAAGAAAGTTCCCCAGTGCATTCCCCATCCCAATTCGTGTGCCAACACCGTCAGCACCGCCATATGCCACAAAAAAAATCCATAGGACACGACGCCTACGTAGGCAACCAAGGGGTGGGCAAGAACGCCGCCCCACATTGAGTGATGTGCTTGCGCGCCGCCAAGAACGCCGGGGAGCAATAGGGCCACGGCGATGACGAGGTAGAGCGCGTTCTTCATGAGAAGTGACTGCGGCGTATGTGGTGCTTCGTATGCTGCTGGGCCTGCAACCGGTGTTGCCGCTAGGACGAATAATGCACCAGCTATGACCAAGCAGGTCGGCGTATCTTGGGCCAGGCGTCGCACCACGGCCATCCAGCGAGGTGGAGTGGGTAGAACCAGCCTGCTGTGAACAACCGCCAATGCCATGCCGGCTGCGAACCAGTCCAAGTGGGCAGGAAGCCAGGTGTCGGCCGCGGGAAGAGTGCCAGAAAATGGTCCGGCGGAGAGAAAATTGAAGCCCACGGCAATCCCTGCGCAGCACGTGAGCACCGTCAATTGCCTCCGCGAACTGCGCCTCTCGTCGCCGCGCCCGACACGTCCCGCAAACCACGCAATGATAGGGAGAGCTGCGTAGAAGGCAAGCTCGGTCGCCAAACTCCAAATCTGCCCCAGTCCAGCTAGTGGTAAGTCTCCGTTGTAGATGTGTGCGAGACCGAGGTACTTGACCCAGTCCGCCCAGTCCGCCCGAGCGATCGGAAGTAAGAACGGAAGAGCGACGAGAACTACGGCCGCCATCACCCAATAGGCAGGCAGAATGCGCCCTGTTCTGCGCAGTGCGTATATGCGCAGATTGGGGGCGCTGGCCCCGCTCATTGCTGCCAACGCCCATGGGCGGTAGAGCAGGAAGCCGGAGAGTAGGAAGAACAGAGTGACGCCGAAGTCCATCCGGGCGACGAGGGCGCCCACGCCGGGGAAGAATATGACGCCGCTGAAAAAGCCGACGTGGGTCGTCAACACGAGACCGACCGCTAATGCCCGGTAACCGTCGAGAAGGGGGAATCGGGCGTGGTCTGTCACGTATGGTCCCTCCCTCAGCATTTGCTACCGCGAACCTACGTGTAGATGGTCTCGGGATGGGCTAACGTGCTGCACCAAGGCGAAAAGTCGTCTATGTGGAGGTGCGGGCGTGGCAAAAGTCTTCTCGATCATTTGTGTGGGGCTCGGTGCGCTCTTGATCGTGTTAGCAGCCATGCTGAAGTTCTATGCGGTCCCTGCGTTGGCAAAGGCACCATTGTCGCCCGGGGAGAGCAGCGGCGGAGTTTCGATCACCCAGCAAGCTGGTGTGGCCGTGAAACTCTTCGACCCCTCGACTCTTAAGGAGCGCAAAGACGTTGCGCTCATGGTGACGCGCTATACCAAGGGCGATGTGGCTGGCTCTCAGACTCCCGACGCCAAATCTGCTGATGTCGCAATCTGGGACTCGTTCTCCCGCGTGGAAGACAACAAGGGCGTCATTGTGTCCGCCTCAACAGAGCGCTACGCCTTCAATCGTGTGACATCAGAGCTCGTGAACTGCTGCGGCGGCAATGTGGATGGTGATGAGGTCACTTTTTCGGGGCTATCGCCGTTGAAGTTCCCGATGTTTACCCAGGCCCAGGACTACCCGTATTTCGACTCGTCCACCAAAAAGACGATCAACATGGCCTACACCGGCCCAGACACGATCGACGGACTCCCCACCTACAAATTCGTGGGCACTGTGGAGCCCACTCAGACCGGGGTATTGCAGGTGCCGGGTGCACTGGTCGGCTCCCCGGACCCCGCCTACTCGGCTCCGCGCTTCTACTCCCTTCGGCTCACGCTTCAGGTTGAGCCGATTACGGGTGCCATCCTCCTTGGGAGTGCCGAACAGTTGCAGACCCTTCGGGGGCCAGACGGGACGGATCAGGTCACCTTGATCCAGGCAACGATTACCAGTACCCCCGAGGACGTGCAGGCCACGGTTGACGTCGTCAAGCCTCAGGTAGCACTACTGGCGCTGCTGAACAACGTGGTACCCATCGCGGGGTTGGTGCTGGGGGTCATTCTGCTAGCCGTGGGGATCCTCTTGGCGATTGTGGGTCGCCGTAAGGCCGCGAGGGGGCCAAATCAGGTCAATCTCGCGAAGGAGTAGCCGGACCCGAGTTGCTTCTCCCCGAGCCGGGTGGCGTATCCTTCAAGGCGCCCTTGGCCTGCGTTTCTTTCAGACCGAGTAAAGACATGCTTTCTCATACCTTGGCTTCAGTTAAAGGGGTGAGATAGGGGACTGGGGCTACTTCTACGATTGGCCCATTCCTTCTCATGACCGCCATTACCGAGTCCCTTACTCCTCAGGTTGCCATAAACGACATTGGCAGCAGCGAAGACTTCCTTGCCGCGATCGATTTGACCATCAAGTACTTCAATGATGGCGACATTGTCGAAGGCATAGTTGTCAAGGTTGACCGGGACGAGGTCCTCCTCGATATCGGCTACAAGACCGAGGGCGTCATTCCCTCCCGCGAGCTATCGATCAAGCACGACATCGACCCCAATGAGGTTGTCACCGTGGGTGACGTTGTCGAGGCTCTCGTTCTCACCAAGGAGGACAAAGAAGGCCGCTTGATCCTGTCCAAGAAGCGCGCACAGTACGAGCGCGCCTGGGGCACTATCGAGCGCATCAAGGAAGAAGACGGTGTTGTCGAGGGTGATGTTATTGAGGTCGTTAAGGGCGGCTTGATTATCGACATCGGCCTGCGCGGCTTCCTCCCGGCGTCGCTGGTGGAGATGCGTCGCGTCCGCGACTTGCAGCCCTATGTCGGCAAGCGTCTCGAAGCCAAGATCATCGAACTGGACAAGAATCGCAATAACGTTGTTCTCTCACGTCGTGCGTGGCTCGAGCAGACCCAGAGCGAAGTCCGCACCACATTCCTCAACCAGTTGCTCAAGGGCCAGATCCGTAACGGTGTGGTGTCTTCCATCGTCAACTTCGGAGCGTTCGTTGATCTGGGCGGCGTTGACGGCCTCGTGCATGTGTCGGAGCTGTCGTGGAAGCACATCGACCACCCCTCAGAGGTCGTCGAAGTGGGCATGGAGGTCACCGTCGAGGTCCTCGACGTCGACATGGACCGCGAGCGGGTGTCGTTGTCGCTCAAGGCAACCCAGGAAGACCCGTGGCAGCACTTCGCACGCACACACCAGATCGGACAGGTTGTCCCAGGCGCGGTCACCAAGCTCGTGCCGTTCGGTGCGTTCGTGCGCGTTGAAGAAGGCATCGAAGGGCTCGTGCATATCTCTGAGCTCGCCGAGCGTCACGTGGAGATGCCAGAGCAGGTTGTACAGGTGGGCAATGAGATCTTCGTCAAGGTCATCGACATCGACCTTGAGCGTCGTCGCATCTCGCTCTCGCTCAAGCAGGCCAACGAAGGCTCAGGCGCCTCTACCGGCGACGAGGAGTTCAACCCTTACCTCTACGGCATGGCTCCTGCATTCGACGACCACGGCAACTACATCGGACCTGAAGGTTTCGATCCAGAGACAGGCGAGTGGAAGCCCGGCTTCGAAGACCAGCGGTCAGCGTGGGAGCGCGAATACGCTGAGGCTCACGAGCGTTGGGAAGCTCATCGCCGTCAGGCAGATGATGCCCGCTCCGCTGACCAGGCTGCCGCGATCGAGACCGGCGATGGCTTGTCGTCGTATTCATCCGATAGCGCCGATACGTCTGGCACCTTGGCCTCAGACGGGGCACTTCAGGCGCTGCGCGACAAGCTGACGGGCGACGAGTCCTGAAAGTTGCCCTCACCGGCGGAATTGGGTCAGGGAAAAGCGAGGTAGCTCGCCTACTGGCTCAGCGTGGGGCTGTAGTGATTGACGCTGACGTGCTCGCGCGCGAGGTTGTTGCACCGGGAACTCCCGGTCTGGCGGCCGTGTGCGAGGCGTTTGGCGACAGGGTGCTGCGCGCCGATGGATCCCTGGATCGCGCTGCTCTAGCAGGCATTGTGTTCTCCGATCCGCTGGCGCTCGCGCAACTTAATGCCATCACTCACCCGCTCATCGCACAACGTTCTGCGGCTCTCTTGGCTGCCGCGCCTCACGAGGCGGTGGTGGTGTACGAGATTCCGCTCCTAGCCGAGTCTGGCCGAGCGGGGGAGTGGGAATTGGTTGTGGTCGTGGATGCCCCAGACGAACTACGCGTGGAGCGTCTCGTGGCCCGCGGGCTCAGCGAAGTCGATGCCCGTAGCCGCATGGCGGCGCAGGCCGATCGAGAGTCCCGGCTCGCCCTGGCAGATGTCGTGGTGGACAACAGCGCAGGCCCCGACGAACTGGCTGCCGCGGTGGACTCGCTATGGGAACGTCTCGTCGTAGGCTCGTGACATGACGCGACCCGTGACCGACCTCGAGCGGCGGGTTGCGCCCTTCGAGGTGATCTCGGACTTTGTTCCTGCTGGCGACCAGCCCACTGCCATTGCTGATATCTGTCGGCGAATTCGGGCTGGCGAGCAGGACATCGTGTTGTTGGGTGCCACCGGCACCGGGAAGAGCGCAACAACGGCCTGGGTAGTGGAGGAACTCCAGCGACCCACGCTAGTCATGGCGCCCAATAAGACTCTCGCTGCGCAGTTAGCGCAGGAGTTTCGTGAGTTGCTGCCGAATAATGCGGTTGAGTATTTCGTTTCCTACTACGACTACTACCAGCCGGAGGCGTACGTCCCACAGACGGACACCTACATCGAAAAGGATTCTTCGATCAACGAGGAGGTCGAGCGGCTGCGGCACTCGGCCACTAATTCGCTACTGACCCGTCGTGATGTCATCGTCGTGGCCACAGTGTCGGCAATTTATGGTTTGGGAACCCCGCAGGAATACGTAGATCGAATGGTGCGCCTTCGAGTGGGGCAGGAAACCGACCGCGACTCTCTCTTGCGTATGTTTGTTGATATTCAGTACACCCGCAACGACATCGCCTTCACCCGTGGAACTTTCCGGGTACGCGGCGACACCGTAGAGATTTTCCCGGTCTATGAGTTGCATCCGGTGCGTATCGAATTCTTTGGTGATGACATCGAACGGCTCATGACGCTGCACCCGCTCACGGGTGAAATCTTGAGTGACGAACCGGAACTCCACATTTTCCCAGCAACGCACTACGTTGCTGGGCCAGAGCGCATGAACCGCGCCATTGGTGAGATCGAACAAGAGCTCGCCACTCGTCTCGCCGAGATGGAGGGCCAAGGCAAACTGCTTGAGGCCCAACGCCTGCGTATGCGCACCACCTTCGACATCGAAATGATGCGACAAATCGGATCGTGTTCGGGCATCGAGAACTACTCCCGGCAGATCGATGGCCGGGCGGCTGGTACCCCACCGAACTGCCTGCTCGACTACTTCCCCGAAGACTTTCTTCTCGTCATCGACGAATCGCATGTGTCGGTTCCCCAGATTGGTGGCATGTACGAGGGCGACATGAGTCGCAAGCGCACTCTGGTGGAGCATGGATTCCGCCTACCCAGCGCGATGGATAACCGGCCCCTCCGGTTCACAGAATTCGAAGAGCGAGTGGGTCAGACTCTCTACCTCTCAGCCACGCCAGGCTCCTATGAACTCACCAAGGTCCAAGGTGATGTCGTCGAGCAGGTGATTCGTCCCACCGGCTTGGTAGATCCCCAAATCGTGGTGAAGTCAACGAAGGGGCAAATCGATGATCTACTGGCGGAAATCAGACTGCGAGAAGCCGCCCGCGAGCGGGTGCTGGTGACCACATTGACCAAGCGCATGGCGGAGGACCTCACCGACTACCTCCTCGACAAGGGTGTCCGTGTGCGCTATCTGCACTCTGAGGTGGACACCCTGAGGCGAGTAGAACTTCTTCGGGAATTGCGTATGGGGGAGTACGACGTGCTGGTCGGTATCAATCTGCTGCGGGAGGGCCTCGATCTCCCTGAGGTGTCACTTGTGGCGATTCTTGATGCCGACAAAGAGGGATTCCTCAGGTCTGAGACTTCCCTCATTCAGACCATCGGCCGCGCGGCCCGCAATGTCAGCGGCCAGGTGCACATGTACGCAGACAAAATCACCGACTCGATGCAGCGCGCTATCGACGAGACGACACGTCGTAGGGAAAAGCAGGTTGCCTACAACACCGAACGAGGCTTGGATCCGCAGCCGTTGCGCAAGAAGATTGCGGATATCACCGAATTGCTTGCACGTGAAGATGCCGATACTCAGGCGCTACTAGGTGCTGCGGCTTTTGAGCCACGTAAGTTGCGGACCAAGGGTGCGGCAGCAGCGGCCGATCTCGAAATGCTGATCACTGATCTCACTGCACAAATGCATGGGGCAGCCGGTGAACTTCAGTTTGAACTCGCTGCTCGTTTGCGTGATGAGGTCTCGGATCTCAAGCGCGAACTGCGTCAGATGCGCGAAGCGGGGCACGCATGAACGTCCCCGCATGGCTCTGGATCGCGACAGTGGTTGGCCTGTGCGCTGTTATTGTCGTCGATCTTATTGTTGTTGATCGACGTCCTCGAGAGTTCACCAGCAAGGATGCAGCGCGCTGGGTGATTTTCTATGTCGTCTTAGCCATCCTCTTCGCCGTATTCCTATTTTTTTGGGCTGGTGCGACCTACGCCGGTCAATTCGTCGCGGGTTACCTGACTGAGTATTCCCTGAGCGTGGACAACCTATTTGTCTTCATGGTCTTGATGGCGTCATTCCAAGTGCCCAAGGAGCTTCAACATCGCGTTCTACTCGTCGGGGTGGTCATCGCTCTAGTCCTACGCGCGATTCTTATCGTCATCGGCGCGGAGGCGTTACATCGTTTTGCCGTTACGTTCTTCCTCTTCTCCGGATTTCTCATCTTCACCGCATGGAAGGTCTGGCGCTCTCATGACGCGACGCCAGACCCTGACGGCAATGCCTTAGTGCGGTGGATCAGTGGGCATGTGCCAATGACACGTAACTATCACGGCACTCATCTCATGATCAAGATTGAAGGCCAGCGTACCTACACCCCCATGGTGCTGGTCATGATCGCGATTGGCACCACCGATCTGCTGTTTGCCGTCGATTCCATTCCTGCGGTCTTTGGTCTCACACAGGAGGCCTACATCGTCTTCGCCGCAAATGCATTCGCGCTCATGGGCCTGCGTCAGTTGTATTTCCTGCTGCGCGGACTAATCAGCAAGCTGATCTACCTCAATCGAGGTCTCGCCTTCATCCTGCTCTTCATCGGCCTGAAGATGCTTTTGGAGGCGATCAATGCGACGTCCGACACTGGCCTGTGGCAGGTGCCTACATGGTTATCGCTCGTCGTCATCGTGGGCACCCTCACGATTACGGCGTCAGCAAGCCTCATTGCGGTGAAGCGGAATCCAGCTCTGGCGATGGATATCGACAACGCGGAGTAATCGGCAGGTTTCTTGGTAATATAGCGCCGGCGAGAGCCTGAGGAGGCAGCATGAACCGCATCAGAATGGTCCGTTCCACCCTTTCAGGAGCACTCGCGGCTGGGTTGATCCTGACTTCGGCCAGCGTGGCCATGGCGGCTCCGTCGAATACGCCACTCAAACGGGGCCCAGGAACATATGCCAAACAAGTTAACCCTCAAAAGGAGCTTGGCCCTCCCACCCAGATGACGTCAGTCATCACCATGGGGCCTTTCTCCGCTGGCTCGTACTTGGTGTCGTTTTCTACGCGCATCAATACTGGTAATGCCGTTTCATCAACCGTAGACGTGCAATGTTTCCTCGTCTCCAATGGGGCAAATGTTTCCCAATCCATGTTTCGGTACCCACGTGGGCTCTACGTCCAGTCTGCGTTCACCTCGGCAATAACCACCTCTGCTCCGGGGCGCATTGCCGTGAAGTGCTACGCAAGCAACGGCGGCAACCCGGTACCAGGTGAGGTCTCGGTGGACGGGTCGCAACTGATCGTCCAGCGCGTATCAATCCTCCCAGCACTCTGATCTATCTGGCGCGGTCATAGCGTGTATTCGAGCGGTTCGCTGGTATCTTGCTGACATCGAGAGCCTGAGGAAGCCCCATGAAGCGCAGTAGTGTTTTCCGCACGTGTCTCGCTGGTGCACTTGTGACCGGCTTGGGCGTGGCCACATTGACCGCTCCGGCCAGTGCAACGACCTCCGGCAAGTCGCTGGTTCGCGGGTTGGGTGCCTACGTGAAGAATAGTGGCCTGGTTTCTCTCCGATCGATGGACGCTGTAAACAAGGTTGTTGTTATCGGCCCATTCTCGGCTGGGTCTTACGTCGTCAGTTTCACGGCACGCGTCGACACGACCGATGTGACGGGCCCGAGTGCGGACGTTCTCTGTGCAGTTGTAGCTGATCGCGGTTTGGTCGATGTGCGGGGTCCGATGTTTCGATTCCCGTCCGGTGGCTATTTGCCTTTGAGCATTTCAGCGGCTTTCACCACAACAGCACCGGGTTCTATCGCTATCCGCTGCGGCGCGAGTGATTCCGGGAATCCGATCCCACGCCAGGTCGCGGTCGGCGACGGGCAGGTTATCGTCCAGCGTGTGTCCACCGTTCATTCGCGCTGATCTACCAGCCGCGAGATCGCCACTCACTCAGGTGCGGTCGTTCTAATCCGAGGATTGTGTCGCCCCCGTGGCCGGGATAAATCCACGTTTCATCGGGTAGTTGGTCGAAGAGCTTTTCGGTCACACCATTGAGCAATGATTCGAAGCGAACCGGGTCATCCTTAGTGTTTCCCACTCCGCCGGGGAAGAGACAATCTCCGGTGAACAGATGCGGGGGACCGTCGGGATCGTCGTACAGCAGGGCGATAGACCCCTCGGTGTGTCCGATCAGGTGAATCGCCTTGAGTTCGATGGCACCGAAAGATAGGTGATCTCCGTCGGACAGGGTGATGTCGGTGGCGACGGGGATATCGGCTGCGTCGGTGGCGTGCGCGACCGTCATAGCTCCCGTCGCTTCGACGACCTCGGCTAGTGCCTGCCAGTGATCTTTGTGGCTATGCGTCGTGATGACGTACTGCAGGCCCGTCGGCCCAATCAGCGCGAGGAGTCGATCTGGTTCGGCCGCTGCGTCGATAAGCGTCTGTGCCCCGGTCGCGGTGCACCGCAGGAGATAGCAGTTGTTGTTGTAGGGGCCAACCGCCAACTTCGAGATCACCAGCCCCGGGAGTTCTCGAACCGCGGCTGAGCCGCCCACTGTG
>Ga0164295_10002621_pt1 | contig 14707 bp, 13 predicted proteins | sample GEODES006metaG_FD_111798 | JGI IMG/M metagenome (GOLD analysis project Ga0164295, IMG submission 111798) | Oligotrophic lake water microbial communities from Sparkling Lake, Wisconsin, USA - GEODES006 metaG | ecosystem: Environmental > Aquatic > Freshwater > Lake | place: USA: Sparkling Lake...
TCATCCCAACTCCTCCAGCAGCTTGCGCATCTACGATTGAATCGCCAATCATGATTGACCTCTTCAAATTGATGCCGTGTTTACTTTGCATTTCTAAGAACATTCCAGGCTTTGGCTTCCGACAGTTACAGATAACTTTATACTTCTCTACTTCACCTAAATGCCCAGATTCGGGGTGGTGTGGACAGATAATCCAATCATCGATGAATGCCCCATATCGCCCCAGAACTTCTTCAATCTCTCTCCGAAAAACACACCAATCGTGAAATGTAAAAAAACCTTTAGAAATGCCTGGCTGATTTGACACAATTATTATGGGTATACCCAAATCATTCAACTCACGGATTTGATGTGCAAGGTCTAGTGATAAATCAAAGTAGGCCCCAATAGATTTTACTTCAACGTTTGCAATTAAAGTATCGTCTAGATCAATGAAACAAACTCTCTTTCCTATTTCCGATCTCCGTGACACTACCCCATTACGTAGATCGTCCTCAATTGACTTAATCCTTTGAGGCGTTCCTGAATCTTTGCAATACTCAACAATTGTAAAGTTAAATACTTTCCAATTGTTTTCTATAGCAAATGGAATTACGTCTCCTGAGATATCGCCATGGTTTAGTAAAGAATCTAGTTTGTCTATATTGACGAAGTAAATTCCAGATACGGCCGAATTTCCAACAGGAGTCCTCCTAATTTGATTGGTTTTGCTATAAAATTCCGTTATTCTATCGTCCGATTGATTGAAAGTAGCTAGATCGCTGTCAAAAGGATGATCATTGGGGTGCGTCAAAACAAGTAAATCCAAATCTTGAAGCTTTAGATTTTCTTCAAGATTTTCTAGGTGTACTTGAAAGTACAGATCGCCCAAGATGACCCAAGCGTGGGACTCAGAAATTGAGGATTTAGCAAACTGAAGAGCACCGAGGGTGCCGCCGAATTCATCTTCGGCTATCAGTTTAATCTGGATCTGCAAAACATCTAGAGTCTTGACGTATTCACTTAATTGAAGAAAGCCAAAATTTCCAACAATTAGAAGTTCTCTGCAGCCTATTTCTTCAAGGAAACGAATTTGGTGTTTTATCAATGGAAAAGATTCAATTAAATGCAAGCTCTTTGGAACCGTGGGATCAATGGAGCGTGTTCCCTTACCGCCGGCAATTAGGATTACAGGATATTTCACGGAAACCACAATTCTTTTGTTGCTTTTCTGATTGCATTTTCGGAACTTGAAACTACGAGGTCTTTACACTCAAAAGGTAAATTCTCATTGTATGAATATCGACTTACATCACCTGGCCAGCCAAAAGGTTCACTCCCCCATTCCACGGAAGGAGAAAGTTTTGAGATTTCCAGAATGATCTCAATAATTCTCTTAACCGTAATGGTGTCTTTTGGTCCTATGTTACAGTCTCCCTGAAATGAGTTAGATTCGAGAACTAAGCGTTTGATGATGCCAACTAGTTCGTCAACGTGAATGTAAGGTTTATCCTGGCTTCCATCACCTAAAACTTGAAGATTCTTCGCATCAAAATCTAACTTTGCTTTAATGTCATACAAAAGTCCATGAGTTGGCTCGCCGCCTACTACATTAGGAAAACGCATGTTCACTAACCGAAATTTGTTGCTATGCGCGGAGTTGTGTAAGAGCATTTCGGCACCAAGTTTTGCCCAGCCATAGTTTGATATTGGAAACTTCAAGCTCTTAACTCTTGAGTCGAGCGAACCATCAAGCTCACCGTAAACGGCTGAACTTGAAGAGAAAAAAAGAGTATCTATGGGAAAGAAATTCAAAACCTCAGCAAGAGCTACACTGGTTTTAAAGGTATCGTTAAAATCAAAATTCGAATTATCACCCCCAGACTTGATATCGCTGTTTGCGGCTAAATGAAAAACATGCGAAAAACTGTACTTTTCGAATACTTTTCGAAGTTTGTGAATGTCTGCAATATCAAAGCACGCAGTTTCGAACTGGTCTTTAAGTAGATTTGTTCTATGTAAATCCCGGTCTACAACAACGATTTGTGAGATTTTGGGAGATAGCTGAAAGCTTTTCAGTAGTGCCCGTCCAACAAAGCCGGCCCCACCCAGAATAAGTACTCTCAAGATTCCCCCCAATGCCTAGGCGCACATGCTACCTTCCCTACAGGTAAAAGGCTGGAAACTTGCTTTGGAGGTACACATGAGAAACAAGACAGTGTCCAGACTGCGCAAAGTGTTTCGCTATGTACAAGGTAAAGATCCCTGGTTGAGCGAATTACTTGAAAATCGAATTCCAAATACAAACATTTCACTCGAATCGATAATTCTAAAGTTAAGAGGAAAAGAAATTTGGCGGCAATGCGTGCCGTTGGATTGGGTTATTCATTGCAATGAACTGTGGTCGAGAGATGCTTTGATAATTGGGGGGCATCTTGGCGATTCTTCCAGCAAATTAATGACAAAGGTGGCAAAGTTACAAAAAATACACATTTATGAACCCATTCCAGATTTTTTTGGGAAACTCTGCAATAGATTTGCGGGTCAGCCCAATGTTAAGGTTTTCAATTTAGCGATTACAAACCTTCAAGGCCCAATCACAATGAAAGTTTGCGGAGATTCCACGCTTGCAAGTCAAACAGGAAGAGCTCTACCAAGAGATGCCTCAACCGAAAGAGAAGAATTGGTTTGCCAAGGTGTAACCCTCTCAGATGCACTGTTGGAGTTTAAAAACATAGGCGAAACATCAATTCTTATGAATTGTGAAGGATCCGAGTATGCAATCTTAGATTCAATCAAGAGTCTTCCAGTAAAACCTTTCTCAATTTTTTTTCAAACGCATACCACCGATTCAAATTCGTTTGAGAGACTTTACAAAGCTCGAGCAGAAATTTCCCACTTCTATCTACCTATTGTATGTGAAGATTGGGCATGGGATGTCTGGCTGAGAAAAGACGCTTCTCCGTTATCAGCCCTTGAGATTGAGAGATTTAACCAAAAAGATTAAGATGTTTTTTGTTAGTATTCCCTAATTTCGGCTTTTGGGAGTTTGATTTCAAGACCCGCTGATAACTTGTAAAGTATTGTTTTCTTTCTTGCCCGTGCAATTCTAAAAGTAAGAACAAGTATTCGCAATTCCGCATTCAGACTTCTTGGTTTTCTCGTAGTTCCTTGATTGAGACTTGAACGAACATTGACAGGGATGTATCCGCATCTTTTATGGAGCAAACTCCAAGCGTTCAGCATCAACTCATGATCATCAAACCCTTGAAAAAAAGCTTTTACCTTTAACCCCCCTAGGTGTGCATATACCTCCTTATTAATCATCAATGGCCCACGCATGATAGTTTCCCCAAGATATACATACCGGGGAAACAATCGGGGGTCTAGTTTCGCATTTTCAATCAATCCACCGAGCAAACCGGCTTCCCCTGAATTATAAAAATCTTCTCGAGTAGGGAAGCTATCTAGTCGTGAAATGAAATTTTCCTCAGATGATTCGGCAAGCAAGGACTTTTTCTTCCATAACCCCATAAGAGAGAGTAATTTTCTTGACTTTCCTATGACCCTCTGACTAAACATGCATAAAGTGAAAACGGTGAGACTGGAAGAATATGCACGGTCGGTTCCCAAAGATTTGGAATAAGTTTCAACGATTTCATTGATTTTGTGGGTTCCTCGACCGCTGAGAGCAAAAATGTCCTGGTGCAATTCCAATGCTTCAATCATTCTAAGGTCAAAACCAGAATCTGAAATAAACATGTCTGCTTGAACCTCGAGCAAGTATTTCCCTGAAGCAACCGAAAACCCAAAGTAGTCACAGAATGTTTCAAAACTAGAAATGGTGTTTGAGAACACTCTCAATCTCACCAAGTTTGAATTAAAGAATTCATTGGTGCAGAATTCTTGTAAAACTTCTAATGTTCTATCAGTGCTATTGTCGTCAATGATTATCACTTCGTATCTAGACTTCATTGACATAGTAAGTTGTTTTAAAACTTCGAATATGATCGACTCTTGATTAAAGCATGGCATGACCACAGAAACATCGCAAATCTCAGCCCGAAAATTCTTATCGAGGACCAGTTTAGAACTTGGTGTCTTACTCATCGAGCACAACAATAGCAAAACTGGGTAGCTGTATTGGGATAAACTGGAACTTATCGATACAGTTTTCATATGGATTCTGAATTTTTCAGTCATTTAACGATTGTTGTGTGCACAAAGGATCGGCTGGGTTCCCTTCAGTCACTTCTCCAATCTTGTGTTCCTTTAGTCAAGATGGGAAATGTGAATATTGTTATCATTGATTCTTCAAATCCACGGTTTAATGTTCAAGACCTAGGATTCCCCTTTGCAGACCCAGAGATTACGAGTAAAATCCAAGTTTTTTACGAAGGACCAGGAATCCCTAGAGCAAGGAATCGTGCGTTAGCAGAATTTGAACCTGGCCTTGTAACTTTTGTTGACGATGACGCAATCTTGCCGAGTAATTTCTCTGATCTGGTGCTCAAACACTTTAATGAGTATCCGTTATCTGCAGGTGTAGCACCCCGTATTCATGGCATGTATAGGGGTTTTGAAGTCGATAACGATGATCGATTTACGACAAGAGTTTATAAGGAGCGGGTACAAAAATTCTTTGGAAAGATAAGCCACTATGGTGAGAATTTTTGGTACCCAGAGACATACGAACCAGTTTTAGAAGAATGTGAATGGTTGCCAGGATGTTGCATGACGTATAACTTCAGAATTCTTAAAAATCTTAGATTTAACACGTTTTTGGAGAATGGACCGGGGAAGAGTTATGCAGTGGGAGAGGATGTAGATTTTTCTACACGAGCCAGCGACTACGGTCCACTGTTTCTTCTAGGGTCAATCGAAATTGAACACAGGGAAGCACCAGGGACTAGAGAGAACCGAATTCTGATGGCGAAGGCTAGAGGTGCCTTTCGAGCTTACTTGAGTTACCAAAAGAGAATTTCTCTTTTTGCAACCCTTTACCATTTAATGATTAGTTTCGGATTTTCACTACTTAGGTTCATAGTTGGGAGACCTGATGCATGGAGTTTGCTTAAGGAAAATTTTGTTAGCTTGCCTTCGTTTTTAATAGAACTGTATCGGAGAGATCTAAAGGATAGAAGTATTGGTACTGCATGAGAGTTTACATCAAAGGTGGACTTGGAAATCAATTGTTTCAATATTGCTACCTTCATTATTTGAACATTGTTTTTCAGTCGCAAGTAGGCATACTTAAAGATTCTAAGCCCCGCCCTGACAGACCGTTTTTGTTGGGGGACTTACTAACAACGTGCAGTCACATTGATTCTGGATCGAGAAGACCTTCTGCCCTAAAGAAACTTAAGATGAGAATTTCAAACCTTAAGTTTATAAGGGGAATGGTGTATCGGCGCCAACAAGCCAGACTTGTATTCGAAGCTCAAGAGTTTTCCTTTTTGCCTGAAGTCTCGCACCACCACCCGCGATCTATTTTTATGGGTTATTTCCAGCACTGGGAGTATGTTGAGCATGTGTGGGGTGCAATCGGTCCCGAAATTCAGAGAACTCTTAATCTTCAGAGCACTGCTGAAAATTTTGTAGGGGATTATTTAGTAGTGCATGTCCGTCGTGGCGATTTGCTGATCCAGAATAGGTTATGGGGAATCCTGCAAATTGACTATTACGACAAAGCAATCAAAATTGCCAAAGAGAAACTTAAATTGCCAGACATCGCAATTTGCGTGATTACTGATCAACCAGAAGAAGCAGAGAATTTGTTTAGTGAATATCAAAATGTCCAGGTATTCGGTCCAACTGATCTCGACGAATGGGGTTGTTTGTCCATCATGTCGAGATCAAAAGGGGTTATCGCTGCAAATAGTACTTTGTCATGGTGGGGTGGTTATTTATGTCACAAAAGAGGCGGGTTCATGGTCATACCAGATCCATTTTTTGATGAATTAGGCGAAAGGGCTGGCTCAGCATTCGCGTTCCCAGGAGTGTTGAAGGTTGACTCCGAATTCAGAGAGTACGAGGATGTGTTCACTTCAAAAGAGAATTTAGGGGATCTGTGTTGAAAAAAGCTCTTGTACTCGGCGGCGGGGGATTCATTGGCAATCACATGGTCACGAGGCTTAAGCTGGAAGGTTTTTGGGTGAGAGCTGTTGACTTAAAACGTCCGGAGTTTTCCGAATCAGAGGCAGACGAATTTTACATTGGAGATTTACGCTCACCACAAATTGTTGAACAAGCCCTCAAGATAAATACTTTCAACGATGACTCTTTTGATGAAATTTATCAATTTGCTGCAGATATGGGGGGAGCAGGCTTTGTATTCAGCGGGGAAAATGATGCAGACATCATGCATAATTCCTCACTCATCAATCTAAATGTTTTAGATTCACTTCGACAGATTTATAACAAAAGTGACACTGAAGTTAAGAGACCTAAGATTTTTTATAGCAGCTCCGCTTGTATGTATCCGGAACACAACCAGATGGACCCTGACAACCCAAAGTGTGACGAAGAATCTGCCTATCCTGCCGCTCCAGATAGTGAGTATGGTTGGGAAAAGCTTTTTAGCGAGAGGCTATTTCTAGCCTTTAACAGAAATTTTGGAATCAGGGTTGCTATTGCGCGCTTTCACAACATTTATGGCCCACTCGGGACGTGGGGAGGTGGACGTGAAAAAGCGCCTGCGGCAATTTGCAGAAAAGTTGCGAGTGTAATTCCTGGTGATTCAATTGAAGTTTGGGGAGATGGAAAGCAAACCCGTTCTTTCTTGTATATTGATGACTGCATAGAAGCCGTTCGCAGACTAATGAGCAACGACAATTTTATTGGTCCAGTAAACATTGGATCTGAAGAAATGGTAACAATCAATCAACTTGTTCAAGAAATTGGGAAGATTGCAGGAAAAAAATTCTCTGTTATCCATATTCCTGGCCCCCTAGGAGTTAGAGGGCGAAATTCTGATAACACTCTTATAAGAAGTGTTTTGGATTGGGAATATGAGTGGTCCCTCGAGGATGGTCTGAAAAGTACATACGCTTGGATCGAAAAGCAAATCCAATCTAAGAATAAGCTGTAATGTTTTGATAAATCCATGAAAGCATAATTCATGCCTTTAATCTCTGTAATTTTACCGGTTTACAATGGTGAAAATTACTTGGCTGAGACCATAGATTCGATTATTGCAAATACAAACCCGTTTAATTGTGAAATTTTAGTAGTTGATGATGGATCGAGTGATTCGACCGCAACTATTTGCGCTTCTTACCGAGACAAAATCACATACTTGAAACAGGCTAATCAAGGTGAATTTGCTGCAACCAATAATGGTTTGCGGGCAGCAAAAGGTGAGTACATCCTCGTAGTTAGTCATGATGATCCGATGCTCTCACCAACTTTAATTCCCACAGCGACAGAAATTCTAAATAAACAACCTGAAATAGTATGTGTATACCCTGATTGGCAGATCATTAATTCTCAGGGTCGAGTTATCGATACTAAAATTGTAAAGGAATATTCAGAGCTGGAACTCATAGGTAAGTTCAATTGTTTACCCGGTCCAGGTGCTATTTTTCGAAAGAGTGAGGCATTAGAAATTGGTGGTCGAAAAAAGTGGAAGTATGTCAGTGACTATGATTTCTGGTTGCGCTTAAGCCGACGCGGGGATTTTGTGAGAATTCCTGGCGTATTGGCGCAATGGAGAAGTCACCAGAATTCCACCACAGTTTCAATGAAAAGCCTGGAAATGGCCCAAGAGCGAATCATGGTTATTGAGAATTTTCTAGTTACAAACCGAGTAGATAAAAAGATTTACAAGATGAGCTTGAGTTCCGCATTCTACTTTGCGGCTCGTTTGGGAGTATTCTCACCAAAGATTCCAGCCAAAAAATGGATGTTTACTTCCTTTGTAAAGCGAAAAGGCTGGCCGGAAGTTGCCAATCCTCTAATTGTTGTTTTTATTCTGACACTCCCCTTCAGTAAATACATGCTTCGGCTAGTAACTCCATTCTCTAGAAAGTTAAGGGAACTCTTTTGAGAGCGGTACGTTGAAATTCTTGCTGAAGTTTGATTTCTTGTTACACTCAACACATGAGGTTAAACTTTCTCTCTTCTAAATCGATTTCATTTGTTTTCAACTCAGACGCTGCGAAACAGCGCCGGATTCAAAATTCTTTCAGATTTTTTAATTCACTTTTTCTCTAACCGAAGGATAGTCAAATGCGGCACTTCCTGTCCAGAAGATCAGTTCTGTTTCACTTAGTTATGCTTCGGCTCGGAAGAGATTTTCTCTCAAGTGACAGAAATTTTACGGCTATTACTGAACCAAAAAAAGCAAGAGAAAACGTTAATGTGTGGGAGAAGAAGAGAATATTAATTGTGGGTATGAGTGAATCCCCACATCTCCACAGTTGGATAGAAGGTATTGCAGATTCGGAAATAGCAAAAGAAATTTGGTTATTTCCATCGGACTTTCCTGTTCGAAGACATAAGAATTCCAAGATCAAGGTAAAAGAGTTTCCATATTTTGCTTTCGGAACTCTAATGAACTTAATGTTTCGATTTCTAGATATTCTAACGAATCGATTATGGCGAAGCTATTTCCTGTATCGAGAGATCAAGCGAATTAAGCCAACTCATTTACATTTCCACGAAACCCAACATGGAGCGTACCTGTACAATCCAGTCGCCAAACATCCCAAAAATAGATTCTCTGGCAAATTGATTCTATCAACGTGGGGTAGCGATTTAATTGCCTACGGGAAAATGAAAAGTCACACAAAGCGCGTCCAGCAAACTATGTCGTGGGTACAACTGCTAACTTCTGAAAGAATCGAAGATTATGATATTGCAACTCAAAATGGATTCAGTGGAGAATTTTTGGCGCCTGTATACACAACAGTGGGAAGTAAAGCAATTGATTTCAACTCAACACAAACTTCGAAGAGGAATCTTGTTCTTATAAAGGGCTATCAAGACAACCATGGTAGAGCCTTAAATGCGTTAAAGAGTGTGGAACTCTTATCTTTCCAGATGGACTTAAAACAATTCAAGATTAAGGTATTTTCTGCATCAGAGTCAGTGAAAATTCAGGCTGAATTACTTAGCGATGTAGTTGATATCGAAATTCTCCCGCGTATGCCCAAATCAGAGTTCATGAAGTTTTTTAAGGAAGCACGTGTGTATTTAGGTTTGGCTATCTCAGATGGACTCTCGACCTCAATGGTCGAAGCTATGAGCCACGGTGCATTCCCAATTCAAAGCCAAAACTCATCCGCCCCGGAATTTCTCATAAATGGCGTGACTGGTGGCATTGCGAATCCTTGGAATATCCAAGAAGTTGCAGATTTGTTAAAAGTTGCCCTTACAAACGATGAATTGGTTGACCAGGCAGCAGCTTTAAACAGAAAAACTATAATCCATAAATATAATTGGGAAACTGGCATATCTAAGCTGGAAGAAGTCTATGCGTAAAAGAGTATTGATTTTGGGTATTAGTGGAATGCTTGGGAATGCCTGCTTTGAATACTTTAGCAATCTAGATGAGTTTGAGACATACGGTACTTGGAGAAAACCTGCAGTTGATCGAATAAGAACCTTTCATGCTTCGGTCGAACCCATTGAGGAAACTATCAATGAAATAGCGCCAGATTGGATCATTAACTGTATTGGAGTTATCAAGCAAAAAATCGATGTTAACAACAGAGTTTCAGTTGATGATACATTGCGAATAAACCATTTCTTTCCTCATGAAATTGCAAGAGCGGTTGCAGGAACTAAAATCAAAGTTATCCAGATTGCAACAGATTGTGTATTTAATGGGGCTAAAGGCGGTTACAGTGAGATGTCACCACACGATGCAATTGACTTGTATGGAAAAACAAAAAGCCAAGGTGAAGTAGTTTCCCCAGAGTTTTTGAATCTACGAGTATCAGTAATTGGAAGAGAAGTTGAATCGAGTTATTCCTTAGTGAGTTGGTTTCTTTCTCAAAAAAATGGGGCTGAAATAGAAGGTTACACAAATCATTTATGGAACGGTATTACCACGCGGGCTTTCGCTCGAATTGCCGCTGGGATAATCCTTCAACATGAATTTGTGTGCGGTACCTTTAATGTGATTCCAAGCAATCAAGTGAGCAAATATCAACTTTTGCAACTTTTAGGTAAGTACTTTGATCGGGAGGATATTTCAATTAAGCCATTCAACACTCCGATTCTTATTGATCGAACGCTTTGTACTACCTACCCAAACTTTAATGAAAAGCTTTGGAGAAATGCAGGTTATAGAGCTAAGCCCTCAGTAGAAGAACTGATTGAGGAGTTAGCAAGCAATTCTTAGCGCTTTCCAGTCCAGAACTTGTGTCGCCCTAAAGTCGAGACAATAAATCGCACAGTTCTTTCAGAGGAGTCCATTATTTCATATTCGATCGGAGGGACAGGTTTGAATTTGCTTGTTTCAGCAACCAATAGGGCCTCTTCTATCGCTTCATAGCTTAAACCCGACATAAGCACGGTGCCTGTTTCCAATGCCTCAGGTCTTTCCATTGAATCTCGAAGGGTGATTGCCTTGAATCCTAATATTGCAGCTTCTTCGCTTAAAGATCCGCTATCTGACAATACGACTCGAGCCGCTTGCTGAAGTTTGCAGTAGTCGTAAAAATTGAAAGGATCAAGAAATCGAATACCATCCTTAAAATTAATTCCAGATTTTTCGATCACTTGTCTGGTGCGTGGGTGCGTTGTAACAATTACTGGCAACTTAAATGAGGTCGAAATTCGATTTAATGAATCAAAGAGTTCCGTTATTCTATCTTTGTTGTTTGTGTTTTCTTGTCTATGTACACTTACAAGGATGAACTGCTCCTTCGAAATCTGTAGGACATCCAAAATATTGGAAGCGCCTATCTTCATTCTATTTGCTTCAAGAACTTCCTTCATCGGCGATCCAATTAGAGCAATGTTTCGAGGATGAAAGCCTTCATTGAGCAAGTTTCTACGAGAATTTTCGGAGTAGACTAAATTGAAATCCGAAGTATGGTCAATAATCTTCCTGTTTGTCTCTTCTGGAACATTAATGTCGAATGACCGGTTGCCAGCTTCAAGATGATAAACAGGAATTCCCATTCTCTTAGCAATGATCGCAGAAAGCCCTGAGTTTGTGTCACCCAGAATTACAACCGCATCTGGTCTATTCTGTGTCAAGTCTTTTTCTACTGCATCAAATATCTTACCGAGTTGGTTTCCTAGGGTTAAGTCACCAATAGAAAGCGTAAAGTCTGGTTTACGTATGTTCATCGATTCAAAGAAAACTTCATTTAGATTCTTATCAAAATTTTGGCCTGTGTGAATTAATCTATGTTCGAAAACCTGGTCAAACCTCTTGACCATCTCAGACATGCGAATGATCTCGGGCCGAGTTCCTATAATGGTTGTTACTTTAGTTTTCATAACATTTGCACCCTTAACAATGTCTAGAACTGCCCATCAAGCAATTTATTGAAACTAGGCAAACCCAAAAGGAGATTAACCACATCGCTTTCATTCAATTGTTTTGTATTGTGTGAGGTATAAGGATCCTGTATTTTCGATGACGAACCATTTTCAAAATAAAGTGAATAGTCGAGTGTTCTACTATCCATTCCGACCTTGAAATAATCCTTTTGATCTTCGGCCTTGGTAAACTCCTCTGAACTTAAAAGTGATTCAAAAAGCTTTTCTCCATGACGAGTTCCTATGAGATTGAACTTTGGATCTGAGTCTGGGTGAATAATCCTCCAAATGGCTCCTGCCAAAGTTTCAATTGTGCAAGCAGGTGCTTTTCGCACAAATAAATCTCCAGGGTTTGCATTTAAGAACGCATGCTCCACGAGCTGCACTGACTCATCAAGACTCATCAAGAATCTTGTCATTTCGGGATTAGTTAGAGTTAGGTTTTCTCCCGATAGTGCTTGTTTTACAAACAGCGGAATCACTGACCCACGACTCATCATTACATTCCCATATCTGGTAATTGAGAGAACTGTTTTATTCGAACGCGAGTCACGTGAATTAGCGAGCACATATTTTTCCATTAGCGACTTGCTCATACCCATGGCATTGATTGGATACACCGCCTTATCGGTGCTGAGGCAAACCAAACTGTTAACTGAGTGCTCAATGGCCGAACTAATGACATTGCCACTTCCAATGACATTTGTTAAGACGGCTTGATCTGGAAAGAATTCGCATGATGGAACCTGCTTGAGAGCGGCGGCGTGAAAAACGAAGTCGGAGCCCCTAATCGCACGATCCACACTTTCCCTATCCCGAACATCGCCAATATAGAACTTCAACCTTTCATTCTGAAAATGATTACGCATTTCATCTTGCTTATTTTCATCTCGGCTGAATATGCGAACTTCTTGTGCTCCCTTTTCGAGAATGTAACTTGACATAATTTTGCCGAAAGAACCGGTGCCACCAGTGACAGTTATGACTGAATCTTTAATCCCGCTCATTTCTACCCTGTTCTCCGAATATGTGTAGTTTTCAATCGCCAGTATAGATTAAGTCAGCGGTCCATTGCATCAGTCAAACATGGATTCTGTTGGCAGTTTGACGCCGAAGTATTCCAAGTTTTTGGATTACCATAGGCAAGTGCAGACAGGTCTAGTCAATAAGCTACGGAATAGCAGGCTCAATAAATGCTTTGAAGTCCTCTCTTTCTCGGATCGCAGAAAAGTTGTTGGTGCCTGCATTCTTCAATTCATGCTTTCGCTCTTAGACCTAATTGGCGTAGCAATTGTTGGAATTTTGGGTTCCTTGGCGGTTACGGGCATTCAATCAAACTCACCAGGGGAGCGTGTTGGAACGACGCTGCGGATCCTAGGAATAGACAGTTTAAGTTTTCAACAGCAAGTAGCCATATTGGGCCTCAGTGCGACAGTATCTCTAATGGCAAGGACCATTTTCTCAATTGTTCTTTCAAGAAAGATTTTGTTTTTTATTAGTAGACGTGGTTCAGTTATTTCTACGGAATTAGCGAGTAAACTTTTCTCAAAAGGGCTAATGGAATTACGGAGAAGATCCACTCAGCAGAACTTGTATGCAGTCACAACTGGGGTTCAAAACGTGACTCTTGGAGTAATCGGGGCGGGGATTATTCTTGTAGCGGATATTTCTTTGTTAATTGTATTATTAATTGGGTTGTTGGTAGTTGATGTACTTGTAGCAATTTCTGCATTTTTGATTTTTATGGCTGTAGGAATATTGCTCTACACAACAATGCACAAGAAAACTGCGAAACTTTCTCAGGAAAATATGATGTACGCAGTTGAAGGTGCCGAAACAGTCGTAGAGCTCATTGAAAACTTTCGTGAATATTTCGTGAGAAACCGAAGAGGAATTTTAATTTCCAGATTTGGTACCAATCGAAGTTTGATTTCCGAAAGATTGGCAGAGCTTTCTTTTATGCCGACATTGAGTAAATATATCGTTGAAGCATCAGTGCTGTTCAGCGCCTTGATTATCAGCGCAATTCAGTTTTCGCTGCAGGATGCAAGTAGAGCAGTAGCAACGTTAGCCATATTTATGGCTGCCGGCAGCAGGATTGCGCCAGCGGCATTGCGTTTGCAGCAGGGGCTAATCTCAATAAAGGGGAATTTAGCATCGTCTACTTTGACATTAGATCTTATAACTGAGTCTAAAGGTTGGGATTTACTTCCTGAAGTTAATTATGAATTTGATAAAAAATATATTGGATTTATTCCAACGATAAAAATCCGCGGTTTGAATTTTTCCTATCCAGATCGTTTTGAAGAAGTTCTTTCAGACGTGAATTTGGAATTGGGATCAGGCGAATTTCTTGCAGTCGTTGGAAAGTCAGGGGCGGGTAAGTCAACCTTGATTGATGCTCTTTTGGGCTTAGTTGTTCCACAACATGGCTCGGTATTGATCTCAAATGTAGATCCTAAGGATTGCCTAACGAATTGGCCAGGGGCAGTGGCCTATGTCCCACAAGAAACTCATATTTTGAATGGTTCACTTCGATCAAATATTTGCCTGGGATACAAAGAAGGTGAATTCAAGGACTCTGAGATTATAGAGGCAATTCAATCTGCACAGCTATATGATTTTCTTAGCGGTCTTGAAAATGGACTTGAAACTTTGGTGGGCGAATATGGTGTTGGCTTGAGTGGTGGTCAACGTCAACGATTGGGTATCGCAAGGGCGCTACTAACAAAACCCAAGTTAATGATTCTCGATGAGGCGACAAGTTCTCTGGATGCCCAGACAGAATCAGAGATAAATCAGGCAATTTACAACCTAAAAGGCACTGTGACAGTTGTCCTAATCGCCCATCGGTTGTCGACAGCGAGAAATGCTGACAAAGTCGCATATCTTTCAAGTGGGACAATCGAAGCCATAGGCAGTTTTGAAGAGGTGCGGAGACTCGTGCCAGATTTTGACGCCCAAGCCAAGTTGATGGGCCTGTAGTTGTCCAGACACGCTCAAACCCTCAATACGCACTTTACCCTTGCCTATCCCATAGACTAGAGACCTGATTCCGGCAGGCTTGTTTCTCGCTGCCTTTCGGCGAAAGCCCTGCGTTCTGCCCCCAACTTCCCCCATCCACGCTCAAATTACGCTCAACCCACCGCAACCCAGCAAACTTTCCAAAGAAAGTTTCCAAAAGGGCACAACATTTGGCCCCCAGCGGTGTCTTACTAAGTAGAGGGCA
>Ga0164295_10002622_pt1 | contig 14707 bp, 12 predicted proteins | sample GEODES006metaG_FD_111798 | JGI IMG/M metagenome (GOLD analysis project Ga0164295, IMG submission 111798) | Oligotrophic lake water microbial communities from Sparkling Lake, Wisconsin, USA - GEODES006 metaG | ecosystem: Environmental > Aquatic > Freshwater > Lake | place: USA: Sparkling Lake...
GAGTGGAAGGCGTCGCGTGGGATTACGAGATGGACGCCCTTGCTTTGTCGCACTTCGGCGGCGGGCGGCCCACCGAGAAGTGCACGAACCCGATCGGTCCACACACCAGCCGCGCTGATGACCACGCGTGCATAGATGTCGTAGGTCTCGTTCGTGATTGTGTCTTTGACGCGTACGCCATTCACATGTTCGTCGCCCTCTATCGTGACACGCAGTAGTGCCACCACCTCGGTGCGAGTGACTATCGCTGCTCCGTAGGAAGCCGCCGTGCGCGCAACCGCGACTGTGTGCCGGGCATCGTCGATTTGCGCGTCATAGTAGGTGACTCCCCCACTGACATCGTCAAGATTGAGGTCGGGTGCAAGTGCACCGAGTTCTTCCTTCGAAAGACTCTTCGGTTTTGGCATCACCCCACCCGAGGAACCGACGCGTGACATGACGTCGTAGAGCCGCACTCCTGATGCCACGTAGGGCCGTTCCCACTTCTTGGACACTGGGAAGACAAATGGCACCGGATGCACAAGGTGAGGGGCAAGGTGATCGAGCAGGAGACCGCGTTCGGTAAGCGCTTCGCGTACGAGTCCGAACTCGCGCTGTTCGAGATATCGCAGCCCGCCATGCGCCAGGCGCGAGGAGCGTGAGGAAGTTCCCGACGCAAGGTCGTTCATCTCCACCAGCCCCACCTGCAACCCACGCGAGGCGGCGTCTAGGGCGGCACCGCACCCCACAACACCACCACCAATGATCACAACATCAAGGGGTGCGTCGGCGCTGGTAGACACCAGCCGGCGCACGGATCGCGCACGGTAGGACGGACCTAGCCGATCGGAAGTCATACTAGGAGGCTACCGCGCGACCCTCATCGAACCGGATCGACAACGACTTCCACTCGCTGGAACTCTTTGAGTTCGCGATAACCCGTTGTTGCCATCGCCTTACGCAACGCCCCACCGAGATTTGCGGATCCATCCGCATGACGTGAAGGGCCATTAAGAATCTCAGCGTACGTTCCGACAGTGCCCAAGCTGGGGCGATTGCCGCGGGGCAAGTGTGCGTGCCACGCTTCGTGGCCCCAGTGGATACCCGCGCCAGGGGAATCTTCGGCGCGAGCAAGAACGGAGCCCACCATGGCCGCGTCCGCACCACAAGCGATCGCCTTGACGAGATCGCCGCTGCGGCCGACAGATCCATCGGCAATCACATGGACATAACGACCACCGGACTCATCGAGGTAATCGCGTCGAGCCGCAGCGACATCAGCAACTGCACTTGCCATTGGGACCCGAACACCAAGAACGTCAGCTGTCGTGTGTGCGGCGCCGCCACCGAATCCGACAAGAACACCGGCTGCACCAGTGCGCATCAGGTGCAAAGCGGCCTGATACGTCGAGCAGCCACCCACAATTACGGGTACGTCAAGGTCATAAATGAACTTCTTCAGGTTCAGCGGCTCACCGTTGTCGGCCACATGCTCAGCACTCACAGTCGTGCCGCGGATGACCAGAATGTCGATGCCTGCCGAAACCGCGATAGGCGCGAGAATCGCCGCTGACTGTGGCGAGACACCGACAGTGACAGTGGCGCCACCTGCACGAATTTCGGCAACACGCTGCTTGAGTAAATCGTGATCCACGGGCGCGGCTGCGTAGACATCCTGCAGAACCGCTCCAGCCAATTCTGGTGGTGCAGTTCGAATGCGATCGAGCACAGCAGCGGGATCGGCATAGCGCGCCCAAAGGCCATCGAGGCTCCACGCAGCCATAACGCCAAGATTGCCCAGCGTGATGGCTGTCGACGGAGAGACGACAGAGTCCATCGGCGCTGCGACAACCGGCAGGTCGAAACGGTAGGCATCGATCTGCCACACGGTGGATACCTCATCGGCATCTCGCGTACGTCGACTCGGGGCGACGGCGATGTCATCGAAGGAGTACGCCGTGCGTCCGCGCTTGCCGCGACCGATCTCGATCTCGTTCATCGTTGACTCTTTCCGTTGACCGTTAGCGACTGTGATAGTTCGGGGCTTCGACAGTCATGGTGACGTCGTGGGGATGGCTCTCCTTGAGCCCAGCGGCGGTGATGCGAACAAACCGGCCCTTGGTCTGAAGTTCGACAATCGTGTGGGCACCGGCATAACCCATCGACGCACGAAGGCCACCGATGAGCTGGTGAGCAACTGCCCCGACTGGACCCCGATAGGGAACAACCCCTTCGACGCCCTCAGGAACCAGCTTGTCGTCACTGAGCACGTCGTCCTGGAAATAACGATCCTTGGAGTAGGAGCGCGCCTGCCCTCGCGACTGCATAGCGCCGAGCGAACCCATGCCGCGGTAAGACTTGAACTGCTTGCCATTGACGAAGATGACCTCACCGGGCGTCTCTTCGCAGCCTGCGAGTAGTGATCCAATCATGACCGTATTCGCACCCGCGACAATTGCTTTGGCTATGTCACCGGAATATTGAAGGCCACCGTCACCAATCACCGGCACTCCAGCGGCACGTGCGACAGATGCTGCTTCGTAGATCGCAGAAATCTGCGGGACACCGACACCCGCGACAATTCGAGTGGTGCAGATCGAACCAGGACCCACACCCACCTTGATGCCGTCGGCACCTGCATCAATCAAAGCCTGAGCACCTTCGCGTGTGGCTACGTTGCCTCCCACGATGTCGATAGAAGTTTCGCGCTTGAGCAGTCGCACCATGTCAAGAACCGCTCGCGAGTGCCCATGCGCAGTATCCACAACCAATAAGTCAACTCCTGCTTCGACGAGCGCCTTTGCTCGCTTCACGGAGTCTTCGCCAACACCCACTGCAGCGCCGACTACAAGTCGACCATCAGCGTCCTTGGTTGCCAGCGGGTATTTATCGGCCTTTACAAAGTCCTTAACGGTGAAGAGTCCCTTGAGACGGCCATCTGCGTCGATCAATGGCAGCTTCTCCACCTTATTTTGGGCCAGGAGCGAGAGAGCTTCTTCGGGAGCAACGCCTACCGGTGCGGTGATGAGCGGCATCGGCGTCATAGCGAGACGAACAGGCTTGGACATATCGTCTTCGAATCGCATGTCACGATTGGTCACGATGCCTACCAGCTTGCCGTTTGCATCGATAACCGGCACACCTGAAATGCGATAGTGGCCGCACAGTGAGTCGACATGAGCAAGCGTGTCGTCGGGGCCGCAGGTGATTGGATTTGTGACCATGCCGGCCTCGGAGCGCTTCACGAGATCAACCAGATCAGCCTGCGCTTCGACGGGAAGATTGCGATGCAGAATCCCCACACCACCGTGGCGTGCAAGCGAGATCGCCATACGGGCTTCTGTCACTGTGTCCATTGCGCTAGAGAGCAAGGGGATGCGCAGGCGAATATTGCGCGTCAACGCAGTGGAGGTGTCGACCTCGCTTGGCACGACATCAGACTCGCCGGGCAGCAACAGAACATCGTCGTAAGTCAGGCCGAGGTAGCCAAAGAGGTCGGGCACTGCGTCACGCGAATCCATGGGGCTCCTCAGGTCAGAACCTGAGTTTACCTGTGTGTCAGCCGACCACGGCACGCACAAGGCGAGTGACCGCAGAGGAGAGGTCTCCTACCCAATGGTCCTGAGCCGCATGGGGGTCCCAACCAGGACCACCTACCAGCACGAGCGGGGGTCGGCGGCTGTCGGGAATGGCCTCGAGGAGATCGAGGTGGCCGGTCTCGTCGGTTTGTGACCACACGAATACAGCAGCAGGTCCAGTGCGCTTGACTGCAGATGTCAAAGAATGAACCGGAAGACGAGAGCCAAGTTGAACTGACACCACGCTTCGCTCAGCGAGCGCCGCGGCAAGTGCCCATAGCGGGAGGTTGTGCGGCTCATCCGGAGCGGCAGCAAGCAGAACAACCCGCTCGGTCCTTTCACCACGAACAAGTTCGTGTGTGTACGTTCCAAAGGCTTGCTTGACCGACTCGGAGACGAGATGCTCCGTCTCGATGGTGTCGCCGGTGTCGTTCCAGCGCTGGCCCAAACCAGTCAGCACAGGTACCAAAATCTCATCCCACGTCCACACTGCGCCGCGCTCGCGCAAGGACTCGGTGATCAAGTCCACGCAGGCTCTACCGTCGAGGCACATTGCGGCACGTGCCAGACCTCGCGCGCTCGGAATCGCACCTGCTACCGAAATGACGGCTCCGCCACCGGGTCTGGAGGGCACCTCGGGGCGTGCGATCGGCGCCACTACAGCAAGCCCGGCCCCGGAAAGAACTGCACGAGCCGCGTCCGCGGTAGAGACACCCGCTCGTATCAAAGCCTGCATCCGCTCAAGGGCCGCAAGATCGTCTGGCGAGTAGCGTCGATGGGCGCCCACATTGTGCTCAGAGGGCCCGACGCCATAACGCCGATCCCAGGTGCGCAAAGTGGCCGGGGACACACCGAGCCGGCGAGCCACGGCCGCAACAGTGATCGTGGGTGCCTGAGCCGATTCCATAGGCTGATTGTGGGGCAGTTAGGCGATCCTCGCATTCTGACGATGTGGCGTGGATCGCACCAAAACCACTTGACTCGGTTTTGACGCGGTTCTAAAGTGAAGGTACTACTTAGAGGAGGTCGTAATGGCTGATGTGTCCCGGCTACCCGGACCGAATGCCGACATCTGGAACTGGCAGCTCCAAGGAGCTTGCCGAGGCGAGGATCCCGGCCTGTTCTTCCACCCTGAAGGTGAGCGTGGCCCACTGCGTGTGGAGCGCGAGGACGCCGCCAAGGCGGTCTGTGCCCGCTGCCCAGTGCTTGCCCTGTGCGCGTCACATGCGTTGGCTGTTCGTGAGCCCTACGGAGTCTGGGGCGGACTCACCGAAGATGACCGTGAGACGCTGTACCGTCGCAGCCTCGTGCCGGTGAGTGAGCTCACAGCCTGAAAGCAAAAAAAGAAAGGGCCCGGGACTTCCCGGGCCCTTTCTTTTTTAGTCCGTCTCTAGTGGTTGTGACCGTGGTGCCCGTGTCCGCCACCGGCGGGCTCAGGTGCGTTTTCTTTCTTTTCCACGACGAGCACCTCCGTGGTGAGCAGCATGCCCGCAATCGAGGCGGCGTTGGCCAGCGCAGAACGCGTGACCTTGACCGGATCGATGACGCCAGCGGCAAGCAGATCGCCGTACTCCTCGGTAGCCGCGTTGTAGCCGCTACCGATGGGGAGCTCTTCGACCCTGTTGACAACGACGTAGCCCTGCACGCCTGCATTTTCGGCAATCCAGCGCAACGGCTCGACGGCTGCACGTCGGACGATAAGTGCACCTGTCGCCTCATCACCGGTCAGGCCGAGGCCCTCATCGACGACCCTGGCTGCGTGCACCAATGCCGAACCGCCACCAGATACGAAACCCTCTTCAATGGCCGCACGGGTGGCAGAAACAGCATCTTCGATGCGGTGCTTCTTTTCCTTGAGCTCGACCTCGGTATGCGCGCCCACCTTGATGACGACAACACCGCCGGCAAGCTTGGCCAGACGCTCCTGCAATTTCTCACGATCCCAGTCGGAATCTGAATTCTCGATTTCGCGACGAATCTGCCCGATGCGATCAGCAACCGCGGTCTGATCACCATGACCGTCAATGATCGTCGTGTTGTCCTTGGACACGACGATACGACGAGCTGATCCGAGAACCTCGAGGCCAACCTGGTCGAGCTTGAGGCCGACATCCGTGGTCACGACAGTCGCGCCGGTCAGAACGGCAATGTCCTCGAGGATCGCCTTGCGACGATCTCCGAAAGCGGGGGCCTTCACTGCACATGACGTGAATGTTCCGCGAATGCGGTTCACGACCAAGGTAGACAGCGCCTCGCCGTCCACGTCTTCGGCGATGATCAGCAGCGGCTTGCTCGCCTGTACGACCTTCTCCAACAGCGGCAGGATCTCACCGACGCTAGAAATCTTGCCCTGTACGAGCAAGATGCGGCCTTCTTCGAGCACAGACTCCATGCGCTCCGCATCGGAGACGAAGTAAGGGGAGATGAAGCCCTTGTCGAACTGCATGCCTTCGGTGAATTCAAGTTCGAGCCCAGTCGTGCTGGACTCTTCGACGGAAATAACGCCGTCTTTGCCGACCCGGTCGAACGCGTCTGCGATCAGGGCGCCGATGTCAGAGTCTTGGCAAGAGATAGTCGCAACCTGAGCGATCTCTTCTTTGCTGCCCACCTCGCGAGCCATTTCGTGCAGTCGCGCAGAGATCGCCTTGACTGCAGCGTCCATGCCGCGCTTGAGCTCGATCGGGCCTGCACCCGCGACGACCTGACGAAGTCCTTCGCGCACCATTGCCTGAGCGAGGACCGTAGCGGTGGTGGTGCCGTCGCCGGCGATGTCGTTTGTCTTGGTGGCAACCTCTTTGACGAGCTGCGCACCGAGGTTTTCGTAGGGATCCTCAAGTTCGATCTCACGCGCGATCGTCACACCATCATTTGTGATGGTGGGTGCGCCCCACTTCTTGTCGATGACGACATTGCGTCCCTTTGGACCGAGCGTCACCTTCACGGTGTCGGCTAGGGCGTTAACCCCACGCTCTAGGCCACGGCGGGCGGCTTCGTCAAACTCAAGAATCTTGGCCATGGTGCTCACTTTCACAATTAGGGGTGACCCTGCGCCGGGCGCTCACATGGAACGCCCGGCACAAAGTCGTTGGGGTCTTACTTCTCGACGACTGCGAGGATGTCGCGCGCAGAGAGGATGAGGTACTCCTGACCGTCGTACTTCACCTCAGTGCCGCCGTACTTCGAGTAAATAACGACGTCGCCCGTCTTGATGTCGAGCGGAATGCGCTTGGCGCCGCTCTCATCGAAACGACCCGGGCCAACAGCAAGGACCTTGCCCTCCTGGGGCTTCTCCTTGGCAGTGTCCGGGATAACCAGGCCAGAGGCCGTGGTCTGCTCGGCTTCGAGGGTCTGAACGAGGATGCGATCCTCAAGGGGCTTGATGGAGACCGACACGAGCTGTCCTCCACGATCGATGGGTTCTTTCGGTGCGGCGGACCGCACCAACTAGCAGTCCCGGGCTGGGAGTGCCAGAACTGAGATTAAAGGGTCGTTAGCACTCCGTCAAACCGAGTGCCAGAAATGACCGTCCACCGACTACGGTTCCCCCATGGAGCCCGCCGACATTACCTGGGTGGCGGGCCCGGGCCGGGATATTCGGCTGGCCGCCCAAACAGACCTGCCAATCCTCGGCCCACTCTCCACAGTCACCCGCCTTCGGGCCACCTACCCCGACCTGGCCCCAGCACTGATTTCAGTCGCATGTGCTGTTGCCGCCGCCTGTATCTCCCACGCAGACAAACTAGGCACCGGCGCCCAGAGACTCGTGCTGACAGACACCCTCGCGCAGCAGGCGACGAATCCATTGGTGTCGGCATACCGGGCGCGACGCATGATTGCGGCCGGGATTAATTCGGTGATTGACGCGACCAGTGGTGCCGGCCTCGACGCACTCGCCATGTACGCCGGTGAGCTTGACGTCACAGCGATCGAACTAGATGCGGTCACCTTCGCGTGCGCACGTGCAAATTTGCCCGGTCCAGTTGAAGTGATTCATGGCGATGCGCGCGTGATCGTGCCCGAACTGCTCGCCACGAAAACAGGAACTGCGCTGTTCGTCGACCCTGCACGTCGTGATTCCAGTGGCCCGCGGCGCAACGACGGCAGCCGCTCACACGCGGAGCGTGACCCAGAGCGATGGGCACCTCCATGGTCGTGGGTCTGCGAGATGGCTGCACTCGCGCCCACTGTGGCCAAGGTGGCGCCTGGTATTCCGCTGTCCCTGATCCCCCATGGCGCCACCGTCGAGTGGATCGGTATCGGGAGCGAGGTTGGGGAAGCCTGCGTATGGTTCGCCCCACTCAATGACTCAGCGTCACGTCGCGCCACTGTTATCGACAGCGCGGGTGCAATGGAATCAATCGATAACTCGTTCGAAGCAATGCCCGTAGAATTATCCGACATCGGCAAATTTTTGCTCGAGCCGCACGATGCTGTAATTCGAGCTGGTCTCGTCAACCACCTTGCTACTCGATGTGACGCGACTCGGATCACGCACTCCAGCACATGGCTCACCGGTCCGCCGTGCGAGAGCAAGCTCGCGCGGGCGTGGCAGGTGCACAACGTCGTACCCATCGGCGAACTTCGTGATGCACTTCGCTCATTCGCACGAGTCAGCTATAAGACTGCCGATATTGATCGAAGTGCTCACAGCCTGGCTAGCAGTGTGGGCCATCGCCCCGAGCGCGATGCTTATGGCGAAGCATGGGTTGTCATGATGCGCGATGCAGCTTTCGCTGCCATCGTGCAGCCTGCCTAGCGTGCCCGTTTCCCTATGGTGACGCCAATTTCTGGTAGACGCAGACGTTTAGGTCGGCCGGATAGACAACCCAAAGTCGCTAGCCGGTCTGCCTCGAGCTACTAATGCGGCCCCCATCGACGCCACCATGGCCCCGTTGTCGGTGCACAGGCGGGCCGGTGGCACTCTCAATCGGATCCCGGCCGCTTCGCAGCGCTCTTGTGCCATCGCCCGCAGCCGCGAATTAGCTGCCACCCCCCCGCCCAAGATCAGATGCGAGATGTTCTCCGCGCGGCATGCCGCCACTGCCTTCATAGTCAGCACATCCACAACCGCCTCTTGGAATGACGCCGCCACGTCTGCCACGGGTACCGACTCGCCGCTCGCCTCGCGCGCCTTAATCCATCTGGCTACCGCAGTCTTCAGGCCGGAGAAGGAGACATCAAAACGGTGCTCTGCCTGATCTCTCGCAGCGGTGAGACCACGGGGAAATTCCACATACGTCGCGTCACCATCGCGGGCCAGACGGTCAATCCATGGGCCGCCTGGAAAGGGCAGCCCTAGTACACGCGCAACCTTGTCAAATGCCTCGCCTGCCGCATCGTCAATTGTGGCTCCGAGAGTCACGACGTCCGCTGTGATGTCATTCACCCGCAAGATAGACGAGTGACCGCCAGACACGAGCATGGCGATTGCGGGCTCGGGAAGTTCGCCGTGCACGAGTCGATCGACCGCAACATGCGACGACAAGTGGCTGACTCCATACAGCGGCTTATCGAGAGCCAGTGCAAGCGCCTTGGCCGATGCAACGCCCACAAGCAACGCGCCCGCAAGACCGGGAAACGCAGTGACTGCCACCGCATCAACATCACGAAGAGTCACGCCAGCCGTCGCGCACGCCCGCTCCAACGTGGGGATCATTGCCTCAAGATGCGCACGACTGGCGATCTCCGGCACGACTCCGCCAAACCGGACGTGCTCGTCCACACTCGAGGCGACTTCGTCAGCAAGCAAGGTGGTGCCGCGTACGAGCCCTACACCGGTCTCGTCACAGGACGTCTCGATACCGAGGACAAGGGGTTCACTCATCGCGCATCCCGTTGCATGAGAACCGCATCTTGCCCAGCGCCGTAGTAGTCACGCCGACGTCCATTAATCTCAAATCCAAAGGATTCATAGAGCGAAATAGCGGCGGCGTTATCCGCACTCACTTCAAGAAGCATGCGACTACATCCGCGCTCGGCCGCCTCGCCTATCAGTGCCTGGAGAAGCGCGCGCCCCGTGCCATGTCTTTGCTGCCAAGGTGCAACGGCAATCGTCTGCACTTCAGCTTCGGGTGGGTAGATCGTGATGCCGGCATAGCCCACTATCTGACCCAGCTCTTCTGCGACGACGTAATGCCGAGTATCGGGCGCACCTGCCAGCTCCGACCAAAACGTCCCGGCACTCCATGCGGTGGTCGCGAAGAGTTGCGGTTCAAGCGCACTCACTGTGTCGATATCCCACCAGCGCATGGTTCGTACCTTTGGCGCAACTGCGGGAGATGGAACGGCACTTGCAGGTGGGACGGCATCGGGACGTCTCAGGTACAGCGCTTCCGCGGCGAGGAGAGTACGGCCTCGGATGAAGTCAGCGGTGCTAGCGCCATCTCCCCCTGCCGGTTGCTCCACGTCAACGGCACCTAGGGGTGCCGGTTCCTCTCCCCTAGCAATCGCCTCAACAGCGATCTGCGCGATCCACCTCGCGTCTGGAACCGCTGGCGAGCTCGGTCCACCCACCACAATGCCCGAGGTCGGCAGATTCTCTTCGCGTGCGACTTCCGGACCGGCAATGCGAGTTCCATTCGCGTCGTACGTCGACCAGTAAAACTCATGTCGACGAGCACCTGTCATAACCGTGACAGATTCCGATACGCCCGCTTGGTGTTCGCGGGCAATCGCATCCAACGTGCAGATCCCGACCACCGGAATGCCAAGGGCGTAGCCCATGGTCTTGGCAGTCGCAAGGCCAACGCGTAGTCCAGTAAAGGGGCCCGGGCCTACTCCACACGCAATGTGTGTGAGCTCGGGCATCGTGACACCTGCCTCTTCGAGCACATCACGCACCAAAAATGCCAGCACTTCGGCATGCTGGCTTGCGTCGCTCACCCGGCGAGATGCGAGAACTCGATCTCCGTCATGGACAGCCACGGTCGACGCCGGTGTCGCGGTATCCACAGCGAGAAGCCTCACGGCGACCAATCCCGCAACGTGTCAATAATCGCAGTCCAACGTGCACCCGAACCTTGAAGAGTCAAATGTCGAACATCGCCTACATCTTCGGGTGCGATGCGCACGTACAACGGTTCCTCAGATAATCCTTCTGCTCGGCCTTCGCCCCATTCGACCACGGTGACTGATGCGTCAAGATCTGCATCAAGATCGAGGTCATCAAATTCGATATGTGAGCCAAGTCGGTAAGCATCCACATGTACGAGAGAAGCTCGGGCTCCTTGGTGCACGTGCGAGATGACAAACGTCGGACTGGTGATGGGCTCGGTCACACCGAGACTCAGTGCCAAGCCTTTCGTCAGAGTGGTCTTATCGGCTCCCAGCGGGCCATCAAGAATAAGAACATCTCCCGCCTGGAGCAGTTTGCCCAGCGACTGGCCAAAGCCCATCATCTCCGCTGCCTCGGTGAGAACGAAGGTTGTCATGTCCGCCGCGCTCGATCCAACAACGCCAACAGATGCGCATCCACCTCTTCGTGGCTCTCGAGCGTAAGCATGTGCCCCGCCGACGGCAGAACAACGAATTCGGACCTCGGCAATCTCCGGACAATCTCGCGACTATGCGACTCAGGGATCAACAAATCCGCGTCGCCCACCATGACGAGAGTCTCCACTCGTTCCAATGCAGAAAGAGCTTCTAACTTGTCGTGACGCTCAAGTGCGGGGAGGAAACTCGCAATGACTTCCACAGGCGTCGAATCGATCATCTCTGCCACAAAGGCAGTCAAACCGGGGTCCACCCGAGGATTTCCGAAAGAAAAAAGATGAGTCATAATCAGCCCCAAGTCGCTCCCGCTTCGGCGACCACTCTCCACCAATGCAGGGCGGGTGGCTAACGCCCCAGCGAACCTCGGACCCCACCGGTGAAAAATTTTGCCGATCGGAGTCGGCAGCCCGAAGGAGATATCGGAGACGCCTCCCGCTGTGGTGGCGAGGAGAGCGACTCCGGTCACGCGGGTTCCGAATAAATCAGGGTGTCGCGCAGCAAGTGCCATGATTGTCATTCCGCCCATCGAATGACCAACCAGCACTATGCGACCCGTCGGGGCAAGGCTGTCGATCACGCAACGCAGATCCTCACCAAGGGTGTCGATGGAAGGTGCTGCGGCTGATCTCTGCGATTGACCGTGACTGCGCTGATCCCAGAAAATGAGCCGGGCGTACGGCCGCAGTGCAAGACGTTGGAAGTGCCACGAGTGCAAGTTCAACGCGTAGCCATGGCAGAAGATCACTGTCACGACGGAAGACGGCTCGGGCTCGTCAACCTCGGCGTACAAGAAGACGTTGTCGTCAGTGATGACACCGGTCGCTTCGCCGGTCAGTGCTCCGTATGGTGAAGGAGGACGGTCGAACCTCCGACCGATGAGGCGCCGTTCGGTGAACGCTCCCACCGCGGCGCCTACAGCGACTGACCCGACGGCGCCAAGCCCCAGCAGGGCAAGTCGTGCAGCGCCCGGGATTTCACGTCCCATAACGACTCGTTACGCCTTGTACCGGCGGCGCACTCGCGGTCCGATGCGCGTGACGATCTCATAAGCGACGGTATTCGCCCACATGGCCCAATCTGCCGCTGTCGGTTCCCCACCATCTCCTGTGCCGAAGATGACCACCTCGTCACCCGAAGCCACGTCGCCATCCGTCACGTCAACCACGAACTGATCCATCGCAATTCGTCCGACGACGTCGAATCTTTGCCCAGCAATCTGCACTTGGGCTCCGACGCTCGAGCGCGGAATGCCATCGGCATAACCCAGCGGAATCAGTGCCAATGTCGAGGGCCGATCAGCACGCCATGTCAATCCGTACGACACACCATGCCCTGCCGGAATCTGCTTGACTTGAGCAACTTGAGTGCGCACGGACATTACCGGCGTAATACCGAGGTCGTCTGGCGTGCCGAGATCGCGCCCGGGCGAAATTCCGTAGGCACCAATACCGATGCGTACCAGATCAAACCGGGCCTCTGGGCGAATAAGCGCTCCGGCGGTATTTGCAAGGTGCGTGAATGTCGGTTCAAGCCCTACTTCATGCGCGAGACGCAGGGCCTCGTCGAATGCAACGATCTGATCGGCATTTTCGGACCGATGGGGCTCGTCCGACGCCGCGAAGTGCGACCAGATTCCACGCACAGTGAGGACACCAGCAACTTCGGCGTCGCGGGCAGCCCGCACAAGACCGGGCCAGTCTGCAATAGAGCATCCACCGCGTCCAAGACCGGTATCAACTTTTAAGTGAACGAATGGCTTACGCCCAGAGCCGGCAATCACCACGTCGCCCAGATCGTCGATGGACGAGACGCTCACATCGACGTCAGCGGCAATGCATGCCTGCAGGTGTGGATCATCGGGCGCATATAGCCACGCCAGTATCGGACCCACATCGCCAGCGGCGCGTAGTGCGAGCGCCTCAGTCGGGAATGCGACGCCGAGCCACTCAACGCCTACTTCGCGGGCGGCTGCAGCGACCTCGACAGCTCCGTGACCGTACGCATCTGCTTTGACAACAGCCATCACGGTCACAGGCGCCACTGCGAGCATGATGTTCGCGAGGTTGGCTTGCAACGCGTCGAGGTCGATAACGGCTTCCGCCGGACCATGAGGTTGGGTCACAGCGCCTATTCCATCACTCGGCGCAGCAAAGCGACGGCATCCGGAAGCGCATCGACGACATCCATGGCGGTCACCGGGCGACCATCCGCAGCGGCAAGGGCCCCTGCCGCGCCATGCGCCCCCACAGCAGCCGCGACTACTCGGGCAGCTTCGCCGCTGTCGGTGATTTCGCCACGGGCCTGTGCGGCCGCCAGCATGGAGCCCGTGAGCCCGGCAAGGATGTCGCCAGTGCCTGCTGTTCCGAGTTCGGCCCCGCCAAAACTGTCAACAAATGTGGTGCCGTCAGGTGCGGCGATAATCGTGCCGGGTCCCTTAAGCACGACGATGGCGCCTAATTCGCGTGCGGCTAACTTCGCTGCCTCAAGACGCCCCAACGAGAGAGCGTCGCCGAAACCCAGCGCTCGGAACTCGCCCACATGCGGGGTCAACACTGAGACGTCACCGCGACGACCGCGCGCAATGAGGACATCTCGCACGTCCGCATGGCCAGAGATAACTCGTAATGCATCTGCATCAAAGACAACCGGCACTTCCATCGCGAGCAACTCGCGAACCCTCGACACCGAATCCTCGTCGTTGTCCAAGCCAGGACCGATCACCCACGCCTCAAATTCACGGTCATCGGCACTCGCATCACTAGTCGTAACGTCCCAGAAGTGCTGCACGATCGTCCCGGCAACTCCATCACCGCGATCAGCAAAGTGAACCTTGCCGGCACCACCCTGTCGAGCGCCACCCACGCACAACATGGCAGCGCCCCGGTAGCGTGCGCTCCCGGCGATGATGCCGACGATGCCGCGTGAATACTTGTAGTCAGCACCCTGGGGTTCAGGGAGCGCAGCAGCAACGTCTAGGTCATCAAGTAATGCGATGCCGTAGGCAGGCAGGTAATCGTCCAGGCCGATATCGACTTCAACCACGGCACCTGCCGCTTCGCGGCCCGGTGAAACAACTAGGCCCTGCTTGAGGCAGCCAAAAGTCACGGTCACATCAGCGTAAACGCATGCATCAGGGTCTGCAATCAGCCCCGTGTCGGAGTCGACTCCACTGGGAATATCGACGGCTACCAGAAGCGATCCAGAGTCACGGGCCGCGCGAGCCATAGCTATTGCGGCGCCGCGTAAGGGACCGCTTCCACCGATGCCGACGATGCCGTCCATCACCAAGGCCGCATGCACAACGGCTTCAATCGCCTCAGAGTCGTCTGCACCCGCAACAGCGTGCACGCGGCCACCGGCCAAGCGCAGTGCAACTACTCCCCCATCGTGCGAGTGGTCCGAGAGGAGCAATGCAGTGACTTGGGCACCGCGGCGCGCAAGAAATGCGCCTGCATACAGCGCATCGCCCCCATTATTGCCACTGCCCACTAACAGGGCGAGTCGCGCGCCGACGACACCGTGACCGACGTCAGTGAGGAGTGCGGCACACGTACGCGCTAGACCGAATGATGCACGCTGCATCAAGGTGCCCTCTGGAACCTCTTGCATGAGTGCTGCTTCAGCCGCACGCACTGAGGCCGCGTCGTAAGCCGCTCTCA
>Ga0164295_10002624_pt1 | contig 14697 bp, 12 predicted proteins | sample GEODES006metaG_FD_111798 | JGI IMG/M metagenome (GOLD analysis project Ga0164295, IMG submission 111798) | Oligotrophic lake water microbial communities from Sparkling Lake, Wisconsin, USA - GEODES006 metaG | ecosystem: Environmental > Aquatic > Freshwater > Lake | place: USA: Sparkling Lake...
AGGTGTGTTGTACAAATTCTCTAGCGCTGCTGGGTCTGAGTTAATTGTGCTCGGATCGAATGCAGCGTATCCACGCTGATTAAACGCCCGTCCAAGAACAGGGTTTGAACTGCGCATATCTTTGTTCTCCTTTTGTAGGGCCACCAGAGTTTCTGGTGGTTTTGGTGCGGGCTAATCGTACGGCGAGAGAAGGGTTACGGCTAAGTAAGCGCAGGCTCAAATGCTTAAAATGCGCTTAGAACTGGTGCCCCCGGTCGGACTCGAACCGACACTGGAAGGATTTTAAGTCCTCTGTCTCTGCCATTGGACTACGGGGGCCACAAGCAAGTTCTGCGGAAGTTTACTTGATGAGGGGCTTTTGCTGAAACTGAGCCTTAAATATCGTAAATAACAGGGTTACGATAAAGCCATGGACCATAACGAAATTCTTTCGAAGTATCACTCATCTGCGCTCACATTTATTGAAGAGGGTAGGAAGATCTCATCGGAAGCGGTTAATACATCTAAGGATGGCGAATGGTCGGCTGCTTTTGTAATTCACCATATTGCAGATGCTGAAATTCAATTTGGTGTCAGGTATTCCAATGCTTTATGTGAGGACAATCCTGCGATTGTTCCTTTTGATGAGGAAAAGTTTCCAATTGGATTGCAGTACGACAAGCGCTCTGTAACTAACTCACTTAACGCGCTAGCGGCAACTCATGAGTTGAATTACGAGATATTAAAGAATGCTTCAGCTGCTGATTGGGATCGAATCTCTACTCATCCTCAACGCGGTGCTGTCACGCTATTGCAAGTTGTAACTCTTGGTGCCAATCACATTGAAAGCCATATCGAACAGTTAAAGAAAGCTGCTATTTAAAGCTCTTTGCTTTCTTAAACACTGAATTGAGCATTGGTTCAGTAAGTTTTCCAGTAAAAGTGTTTTGTTGACTTGGGTGATAACTACCTAGAACTAAGCGCTTGATTCCATCTGGTGCGACCCAGGTAAAGCTTTCTCCATGACCAAATTTTGGAGTGGGTGAAGTAATTTCATGATCAAGGGCGCGCAAGCTTTTGATTATCGCGCTCCATGCAAAACTGCCTAGGGCAACAAAGGTGCGAGCAGTTGGAAGCAGTAGGTCAATCTCATTTACTAAGTAATCAGAGCATTCGATCTTTTCTTCAGTAGATGGCTTGTTATCAGGCGGCACGCACCGGACTGCGCAAGTTATTCGGGTATCGATAAGTTTCTGTCCATCATCTGCCGACGTGCTTGTCGGAATCGTTGCCAGGCCGGCTTTATGCAAAGCTTTGTAGAGCCAATCCCCCGATGAATCTCCGGTAAAGATTCGACCGGTTCGGTTCGCACCGTGTGCACCAGGAGCTAAACCAACGATGACAATTCGCGCATCAGCTGGACCAAAGCCAGGGACTGGTTTACCCCAATACTTTTCATTTTCATAGGATTTACGTTTTACGACCGCAACTTCTTCGCGCCATTGGACCAATCGTGGGCACTTTCTGCAGGCAACAATCTTTTGATCTAGAAACTTTATAGATTTAATTGCGGGCAAGAGAAAATGCCATTCCATCCAAAATATCTGATTCTGATGCCACAAATTCGGTAGCCCCAGTTGCCTTTATGACTTCTGACAAAACTAGTGAGCCAGCTGCAATCACATCCACCCGTCCTGGATGCATGTAGCCAAAAGCTAATCGTTGCTCGCGGGTACTTGTAGCAAACATGGTGGCGGCATCATGGGTTTGCTGCGCGCTAATTCGAGAAAGGTGAATTGCATATCGATCGTATTCAGGAAGATCTAGCGCTGCAGCAGCCACAGTTGTTGCAGTTCCTGCGACAGCAACCAAGGTTTTGGCCTGTGTAATTGGGACTACTGCTGCAGCCTGTGCAATCGCTGCTTGAATATCGGCACGAGCTAAATCAATTTGTTGGGCAGTGGCAGGATCGGAAGCAAAGTGTCTTTCAGTCATGCGCACACATCCGATATTTACGCTTCTAGCAGCTTCAACGGTTGATGTACCAAAGACAAACTCAGTCGATCCGCCGCCAATATCAACTACCAAGAAAGGACCATTGCTTGGATCTAAATCTTTGATTGCACCAGCAAATGAAAGCGCGGCTTCTTCGTCGCCAGAGATAACCTCTAATTCGATACCTAAACGCTCGCGGACTCCATCAACAAATAAGTGTCGGTTAGTTGCATCGCGTGTGGCACTGGTTGCGCAAAAGCGAATCTTTTCAACGCCGCGCTTGGCAATTTCTGCAGCGAACTTATCGACTGCGGCGAGAGTTCTGGCAATCGCAGCTGGGTGGAATTGGCCGGTTTCATCGACGCCTTGTCCTAGGCGCACAATCTCCATATCGCGCACAACTTCACGAAAGTTATTGCCATCAATATCTGCAATAAGTAAACGAATTGAGTTAGTTCCACAATCAATTGCCGCTACTCGCATGGGTTGTTCTTCCACCATTCAGGCAGCTTTGCTAGTGCTTCATCACCCAATGGATTGACTTCTGGGCCGGCAGATAATGAGTGTGCAACAAGTGAATGAAGGCACTTCACACGTGTTGGCATTCCACCTGCAGAAACATCATTAACTTCTGGAACATCAATACCTAGGGCCGAACGCGATGCGATGTAATCATCATGAGCTGCGTGATAGGCACCAGCTAATTCGGCATCGGTTTCTAAACGCTCATTCATTTCGCCCATCAGACCAGTTGTTTCAAGGGTTGAAATAACTGCGGTCAAACGGGGGCACGTGGCATAGTAAAAAGTTGGAAACGGTGTCCCATCTTCAAGTCGAGGTGGCGTTTCAACAACTGCTGGCTTGCCACATGGGCACCGGTAGGCAATCGCATGGACATCTCTTGGAGTCCGACCTAGTTGAGTTTGAATGCAATCTAAGTCTGCTTGAGTTACTTCACGCATTAATTGCCGGTTTCGCTAATTGATGCAATTAAACGCGCGTACCACGGTTGTCCATCAGCTAAAGAACTGGCTATCTTTGTAGTGCCGTTTTGCTGCTGATTGTTTTCACCATCGGTAACAATGTATTGACGCTCACCTGGCAAAACAAAGTGCAGACGTTCACGTGCTTGTGACTTTATGTATTCAGGATCTTGCCACAATAACAACTCTTCGCGTGCTTTTTCCAAAGCTGTGTTATCTGCAGACAACTGCGCCTTAAGCGCACTGATCTGTGAACGTTGTGTGAAGTAATGCTTCACGGGTGGCGCAATAGTTAAAGCGAGAATAAATAAAATTGCCGATAGGGCTAGAACACGATTAGAGGTACGGCGACGACGAAAGCGAAGTTGTCGGCGTGCCATGGCTAATTCTTACGCCTTAAAACGTGGGAAAGCGTCACGACCCGCGTAACGACCACCCTCTGCTAATTCTTCTTCAATACGAAGAAGTTGGTTGTACTTAGCAACACGCTCTGTGCGAGCAGGGGCGCCAGTTTTAATCTGTCCGCAGTTAAGTGCAACAGCCAAATCAGCAATTGTTGTGTCTTCAGTTTCACCAGAACGGTGGCTCATCATGCTGCGGTAGTTAGCACGGTGTGCCATTTCAACCGCATCGATTGTCTCGGTAAGAGTTCCAATCTGATTTACCTTTACAAGAAGCGCGTTGGCAGTGTTGCCAGCGATTCCCTTAGCTAAACGCTCTGGGTTAGTTACAAATAGATCATCTCCGACGATCTGGATGCGTGAACCAAGTTCCTTAGTCATCTGCGTCCAGCCAGCCCAGTCTTCTTCATTCAAAGGATCTTCGATTGAAACGATTGGGTAGGCATCGACCAAAGAGGTGTAATACGCGATCATTTCATCAGATGTCTTTACTGCGCCTTCAAAGTTGTACTTACCGTTTTCGTGGAATTCAGTTGCAGCAACATCCATAGCAAGAGCGATTTCACTGCCAGGCTTAAATCCTGCAGCTTCAATCGCTTCAAGGATCAAATCAAGTGCGGCGCGGTTGCTATCTAGGTTTGGCGCAAATCCACCTTCATCGCCAACAGATGTTGCAAGACCACGCTTTTTTAGAACTGATTTAAGTGCGTGATAAATCTCGGCTCCCCAACGAACTGATTCGCGGAAAGTGGGTGCACCAATAGGCGCGATCATGAACTCTTGAATATCAACATTTGTATCAGCGTGTGCACCACCATTAAGAATGTTCATCATTGGAACGGGTAGCAGATGTGCATTTGGTCCACCTAGGTAGCGGAACAAGGAAAGATCCGCAGAATCAGCAGATGCTTTTGCAACAGCAAGTGATGCTCCAAGGATCGCATTCGCTCCAAGACGTGACTTGTTCTTTGTGCCATCTAGTTCAATCATTGCACCATCGATTAGTCGCTGATCTTGTGAATCCAAACCAATGATTTCTGGTGCGATTTCATCATTAACAAATGCAACTGCCTTTTCAACACCCTTACCTAAGTAACGCTTACCGCCATCGCGAAGTTCTGCAGCTTCAAATGCACCAGTAGATGCACCGCTTGGGACTGCCGCGCGAGCCTGTGTGCCATCTTCTAATTGAATTTCAACTTCAACCGTTGGATTTCCACGGGAGTCAAGAATTTCACGGGCACCTAAAGCTTCGATAATTGCCATTGCATTACTCCTTTAATTCAGGTCTGAGTTCTAAATCTGTTGCCGACCTCAACGCTGAAATGGCAGGTGCTTCAATAATCAAAGTCTACCGCGAACCTACGAAAGACTATGCCGGCCCAATTTCTTGGCTAATGCGCATAGCCTCCTTGCGAAGGGCTGCCTCTGCGTCGATTCCGTTGGCATGAGCCCATGCAATAACGGCCACAAGGGCTTGTCCCACCGCACTTTCATCAGCTGGTCCATCAATTGAAACCGAACCTGGAGTATTTACTTCGACACCGTATTTTTCAGCGCGATACAACAGTTTTTCAACCAAAGGAAGTGCTGGTTGAGACATCGCAACGCCATCTAGGGGTGAGGTGCGGCCCTTTTCCTTCTTCTTTATTTCTTCCCAATTTTCAAGAACTTCTTGCGAATCGCGGACTTCAACACCGGCAAATACATGAGGATGTCTGCGGATTAATTTGTCTGCAATTCCTTGTGCGACATCTTCGATTGAAAATGGATCTGTTGGGTGTTCTTGCGCCATACGTGCATGGAAATAAACTTGCAGCAAAACATCGCCCAGCTCTTCACGCATATCAACACGATTATCGGATTGAACAGCATCAACAAATTCATATGACTCTTCGAGCAAATACTTCAGCAGTGATTCATGAGTTTGTTCTGCATCCCATGGACACCCGCCTGGCGAACGCAAAGTATTCATGACTTCAACAAGTCGTTGAAGTTGAGAACCTTGCATATTCTTAAGTGTTAGTTGCCTGAAGGAGTAACAGCTGATTCTGCAGAATCTGCAGGAACTACATCAGCAGTTGTTGCATCCCACTTGCCGTAGCGAGGGTTGACAGTCACGCCAATCTCTTTCGACTTAGCTACAACTAGCTTTTGAATCTCGACACCGAGTTGATCTTCAGTAACACCGGCAGCAACCAATTTTTGACTAATTTTGTCAGAATATGCAATTGCTTCGATGTAACGATCTAAATCTTGAGGTGCGATACCTGCATTTACAAGTGCATTAGGAAGAGCTGTTTCCCCACCAACTTGTTCGAGAATGCTTGCGCGACGTGTATCGATCTCGGCCTTTGTTACGTTGATCTTTAGCTCTTGGCCAAGTTCGCGTAGCAAAGTTCCTAGAAGGTGAAAGCGAAGTTGTGAAATATTGAGTGATGCGCCGGTTTCAAGCTGCATCTGTGATGTATCGACCTTGGCGCGCTCAGACAGAATCGCATCGACGCTTCCTTGAACAAGAGCTTGCGTGATCTTTGTGTCGCCCACTGTTGCTGCTGCACCTATTTGAGAGCATCCCGCTAATAGAAAGGTTGCTATTGCCGCTGCCAGGATCTTCTTCATTCTGTACTCGCTTTCGGTGCATCGCTTAATTGATGTACGGCCTCAATGACCCAGGCCAGAAGAGAAGTATCCACTATTTCAGGCGCATTCTGTGACGGATTCCAAGAGGTGGCCTTCGGAAGCGCGACTAAAACCGTGCTTGTTGCGCCCTTATACAGAGAGCCCGGGTACAAACGTGTCAAACGTAACTGTCGAGATTCAGGCAAAAGTAACGGTGCCAGTCGAAGGAACTTTCCTTGCACAACAACTTCGGTCAACTTCACCGCCTTTACTTGTGCGCGTAAAGCTGCAACTCCCAACAGCGCTTTGGCTTCATCGGGTAAATCACCAAAGCGATCGATTAATTCTGCCTCGATTGATGCAACATCACTTGGTGCCTTTACATCTGCAAGGCGGCGGTAAAGATCAAGGCGTAATCGCTCTCCCGGGACATATTCAGCTGACAAGTGAGCATTGATTGGTAATTCAACTTTACATTCTGAAACCTTTTCTTCAGTTTCGATAATGCCAGATTTGTACTCTTGGACAGCTTCGCCAACCATCCGCATGTATAAATCAAATCCAACATCAGCAATGTGTCCTGATTGTTCGCCGCCCAAGAGGTTACCTGCACCACGTATTTCAAGATCCTTCAGCGCAACCCGCATTCCTGAACCTAAATCGGTATTTGTTGCAATTGTCTTTAAGCGCTCGTGTGCAAGTTCAGACAATGGTTCATCACTTGAATATAAGAAGTATGCATAGGCTCTTTCTCGCCCTCGTCCTACACGGCCACGTAATTGATGAAGTTGGGACAATCCAAAACGATCTGCTCTTTCAACAATTAGTGTGTTGGCATTTTGAATATCTAAACCGCTTTCCACAATTGTCGTGCAGACAAGCACATCAAAATCACGGTTCCAGAAAGCCAGAATTACATCTTCTAGCTCGCCTTCTGACATTTGGCCATGGGCAATTCGAATTCTGGCTTCGGGCACTAACTCTTTTAACCGCATTGCGGTCTTATTAATTGTGTCCACGCGGTTGTGTAAGTAAAAGATCTGCCCATCTCGCAATAACTCGCGGTGAATCGCCGCCGTAATCTGGGCTTCTTCGGCTGGGCCCACATAGGTAAGGATCGGATGACGCTCTTCTGGTGGCGTTGTAATCGTGGACATTTCGCGAATACCGGTAACGGCCATCTCTAGTGTGCGCGGAATAGGGGTCGCAGACATAGCGAGCACATCAACTGTTGTGCGCAACTTCTTGAGTGACTCTTTTTGTTCGACACCAAAACGTTGTTCTTCATCTACTACGACTAAGCCAAGATCCTTGAAGTGAACGTCGTTAGACAAAATTCGGTGGGTTCCGATTACTACATCAACAGTTCCGGCAGCTAATTGCTCAAGAATTTCCTTACTTTCTCTCACAGAATTAAACCGTGATAAACCCGCAACCTTGAGCGGAAAGCCTGCATAGCGTTCTTCAAAAGTCTTTGTGTGTTGTTGTACTAACAAAGTTGTTGGTACTAATACAGCTACTTGCTTGCCATCTTGCACAGCTTTAAATGCGGCGCGGATTGCAATCTCGGTCTTTCCGTATCCAACATCGCCACAAATGATTCGATCCATTGGATATGGACGTTCCATGTCTTGCTTGACATCATTGATCGTAGAAAGCTGATCAGGCGTTTCGATATACGAGAACGAGTCTTCAAGTTCGCGTTGCCACGGAGTATCGGCAGAGAAAGCAAAACCAGGTGAGCTGGTGCGGGCTGCGTATAAACGAATAAGTTCTCCGGCAATTTGGCGAACCGCTTTACGCGCACGACCCTTAGCTTTTTGCCATTCGCCACTGCCGATTCGGTGCACCGTTGGGGTTTCTCCGCCAACATATTTAGAAACTTGTTCAAGCACATCAGTTGGAACAAAGATTCTGTCTCCCGGTTGACCACGTTTTGCTGGTGCATATTCAATGACTAAGTATTCGCGGGTCACTCCGGCAACTGTGCGCTGCAAGAGCTCTACATATCGGCCGATTCCGTGTTGTTCGTGAACAACGTAATCCCCCGCCTGAAGTTCTAATGGATCAATGGCTTGCTTTCGCTTTGAAGGTAAACGTTCGCCATCTTTGACGCTTCCCTTACTGCCAGTTAAATCTCGCTCGGTCATGAAGAAAATTTGATCTGGCGCACTTTCAAAGCCATGGGCGACGACAGAAGTGGTTAAGTGAATACTTCCCTTAGTCGGGGTTGCGCTAAGTTTTTCTGAAATCTGTACTGGTAAATCAGCCCCGCGCAGAATGCCTGCATATCTTTCGAGCATTCCATGTCCGTGTGTTGCAAAGACAACTGTGCGATGTTCTTCTAGCGCTTGTCGCAAAGCCTCAATTGCACGTTCAACATCACCACGCATCGGATCAATTGCTGCAAATTCCAAGAATGTAGTTTCAGGATCTAAATCTGTTCCAAATGGACTGAGCTCCTTAGCACTCATGCCAGCCTTGGTTATCTCGTCAAAAAGTTCTTGCCAGTCCATGTATGTGCCTGCGCCATCATGAATTGGCGCACTTGCGCCTAGTGCTGCATTTGACCAAGAAGCGTTAAGAAATTCTTCATTGGTTGCCAGCAAATCAGCTGCGCGAGATTTAATGCGTTGCTCATCAATAAAAACTATCTGCGTATTTGCCGGCATTCGAGTCAGCAGGCTTTCAGTCTCATCGATTAATAATGGAATCAGGGATTCCATGCCCTCGAAAGTCATTCCTTCGGCAATCTTGCCCAGCATTTCTGCCGCTGCTGGATATTCATCAGCGATTTCAAGGGCCCGATGTTTTGTTGCATTATTGAGCAAAAGCTCTCGGCAGGGATAAATGTCAACGCTGCCAACAATTGGTTGGAAAGTTCTTTGATCTGAAACCTCGAAGTAACTTAAGTCTTCAATCTCATCCCCAAAGAAATCAATACGAATTGGATGATGACTAAGTGGCAAAAACACATCAACGATTCCGCCACGAACAGCAAATTCTCCGCGTCGTTCTACTAAGTCAGTGCGGGAATAAGCCAGTGATGAAAGATGTCGCACTAGCTCATCTAGTGATTGTTCTTTGCCGATTTCTAATCGAAGAAGTGGCAACTTTCCCAGCTGACTAATGATTCGGTGAATTGCACCGCGCACAGGTGTCACAACGATCGGATTAATCGCGTGCTCACCATTAAGTGCATACAGAGTTTGAATTCTGCGTGCCACGGTGTCGCTTCTGGGACTTAAGCGTTCATGGGGCAAAGTTTCCCAAGCCGGAAATTCAAGAACGTTGTCGTAGAGCTCTCGTAACTCATTAACGAGATCTTCTGAGCTACGACTCGAACTTGTGACAACTAACAAAGGGTGGCTCTGTGCTCGAGCTGCTAAAAGAAAGGGGTAGAGCGATTGCGGTGCCACGATATGAGATGCATCGGAATTAAGTGGCAAGGCCGGAATTAACCCGCGCATAATTGCTCTCCAATGCAGTTAGGCCCCAACTCCAAAGGAGGGGGGCTGAACGCGCTAAGTGTAATTTAGTTTTGCTATGAGGCGTTACCTGAGAGGATTGCCCAATGAGCCAGAGCCCGATCGCTGCAGATGATGCTGAGCTTCGTAGCGATGTGCGCCGTCTTGGCGATCTTTTGGGCCAGACCCTTGTTCGTCAAGAAGGTCCAGAACTTTTAGCTCTTGTAGAAGAGGTTCGTAAAGCGGTTCGCGAAGGCACCGGAGCAGAAATCCTTGCTCAGTTATCCGTTGAAGACTCGGTTCAACTTGTACGTGCATTTAGTACTTATTTTCATTTAGCAAATGTTGCAGAGCAAGTTCACCGTGCACGTGTTTTGGCAGAAGCTAGAGCAACCGGTGGTTCTTGGTTAGCTAAAGCAGTCGATCGAATTGAAGCCGCGCTTAAAGCACAAACTCCTGGACATGAACTTACAAAAGAAGAGATCTCTGAATGGGTCGGTGCGATGTCGGTTCGTCCGGTATTTACCGCACACCCAACTGAGGCTGCACGTAGATCAGTTCTTAACAAATTAGGCAGCATCGCAGATTTGCTGGATGATCCACGCAATCCTTCGCAACAAGATCGTTTGGCAGAGACAATTGATTTATTGTGGCAAACAGATGAGCTTCGTTTAGGACGGCCAGAACCTTTGGATGAAGCCCTTAATGCTTTGTATTACCTTGATGATCTATTCACGCAAACGGTTCCAGAAGTTCTCAATGATTTTGCGAAAGAAATGAAGCGAATCGATGTTGAAGTTCCGATTACTGCTCGCCCACTTTCTTTTGGTAACTGGATCGGTGGAGATCGAGATGGAAATCCAAACATCACAGCACAGGTAACAACCGATGCGATGGTGCTTCAGGTAGGACATGCAATTCGTGTAACTATCGCTGCGATGAATGCTTTGCGACAGATGTTGTCAGTTTCTACAAAGATTGTTGGGGCAACACCTGAACTGACTGCTTCAGTTGAAAAGGACTTGAAACACATTCCAGAATTTGAACCACGATTCTTGCGCCTCAACATTGAAGAGCCATATCGCTTAAAGGCAACAGCAATCGTGCATCGTTTGGCAGCTACACGTGATCGCCATGCAAAGAACGCTGCGCATGTTCCGAACCGTGATTATGCAAACACCGCCGAGCTACTGGCAGATCTGGTATTGATGCGTGATTCACTATTGGCTCACCGCGGCGAATTGATTGCCACAGGCTTGCTTGAGCGCACTATCCGCACCGTTGCAGCCTTTGGAATCACACACGCAACCATGGATGTTCGCGAACATTCAGATGCCCACCACCATGTTTTGAATCAGATCATCGGTGTTGATGGATATTTAGCAAAGTCCCACGATGAAAAGTTTGAGCTACTAACCAAAGCACTTGCTGACACAACAATGTATGACACATCAAAATTGGACCCCTTAAGTAAGAAAACGCTAGATACCTTTGGTGCAATTAATGACCTAGTAGATCGATTTGGACCAGAAGCAATTGAAACCTATATCGTTTCAATGACTAAGGGCGCAGATGATCTAGTTGCAGCAGTTGTCATTGCACAGCATGCTGGCCTTGTTTCACTCAAAGAAAAGAAAGCTGTCATCGGGTTTGCACCTCTGCTTGAAACTGTTGCAGAGCTACGTGCTGCAGGTGAAATTCTTGAAAAGCTTTTGAGTAATCCTGCCTATCGCGCGCTTGTTTCATTGCGTGGTGATGTGCAAGAGGTAATGCTGGGATATTCAGATTCCAACAAGGATGCAGGAATTGCGACGAGCCAATGGGAAATTCATAGAGCTCAACGCTCGTTGCGCGATGTTGCTCTAAAGCATGGCGTAAAGCTGTGTTTATTCCATGGTCGCGGTGGTTCAGTCGGCCGCGGTGGCGGTCCAACTTATGATGCTTTGATTGCGTTGCCGTGGGGTTCAGTTGATGGACAAATCAAGATGACTGAACAAGGTGAAGTAATCAGCGATAAGTATGCACTTGCATCCCTTGCTCGCGAGAATGTTGAGTTAACTCTTGCTGCATCTTTAGAAGCCACTGTTTTAAATCGTGGTCCGAGACAGACTCCTGCAGAACTGAAATCCTGGGGCGATTGCATGCAATTACTCAGTGAAGCTTCATTTAAGCAATATCGATCATTGATTGATCAACCAGATTTGCCGGCCTACTTCTATGCATCTACTCCAGTTGAGCAACTGGGAGATATGTTCTTGGGCTCACGTCCATCACGTCGCCCAGATGCTGCAAGTGGACTTGATTCATTACGTGCGATTCCGTGGGTATTTGGTTGGACTCAATCACGCCAGATTGTGCCTGGTTGGTTTGGTGTGGGATCGGGACTTAAAGCTGCGCGTGAAGCTGGGCATTCAGATCTTTTGGCTCAGATGCTTAAAGAATGGCACTTCTTCACAACATTTATTAGCAACGTTGAAATGACACTTGCCAAGACAGATTTAGTCCTAGCAAAGCGTTATGTAGAAACACTTGTTCCTGCAGAACTCCATCACTTCTTGGATGAAATTCAAGCAGAATTTGTGTTAACTGTTGAAGAGATCTTGAAACTTACGCACAAGAAAGCTTTACTTGGCGATCAAGAAATCTTAGCCAGAACATTACAAGTACGTGATGCCTATCTTTCACCAATACATTTGTTGCAAATCAACCTGCTTAAGCGTGTGCGAGATGCTGGTGATTCAGCAGATCCAGTCTTGCGACGGGCTTTACTGCTGACAATCAACGGTGTGGCTGCAGGATTACGCAATACCGGTTGATTTAACCCTTCTGGTTTTAACTGTTGAAGGCTGACTGTGTTGCTTCTAAACCTTTTGTAATCAAGGATTCGACAACATCTGCCCCGCGCACAATAAATTCAGCTAAATCTTTTTGTTCTACCTTTGAAAAAGCCTTCAACACAAAATCAGCAGGATCTTGTTTGCCCATAGGTCGACCAATGCCTAAGCGAACTCGGTAATAATCAGGACCATTAAATGATGAAGTCATTGATTTCAAACCATTATGGCCGTTGTCTCCACCTGCAAACTTGGTGCGAATTGCTGCAAATGGAATATCTAATTCGTCATGTAAAGCAATTATGTTTGCGGGCTCTACTGAATAAAAGTTTGCAAGTGCTTTAACTGGCCCACCAGTTTCATTCATGTAGCTCTTTGATTTTGCAAGAATTACAGAATGGGTACCGGCATCTAATTTATAAGCGGCAATTTCATTGCGTGATTTATGTGAAGAAAATTTCAATGAATGGCGACGAGCAAGTTCATCAATCACCATCTGGCCGATGTTGTGACGGGTGGCAGCGTATTGATCTCCTGGATTACCCAGACCCACTACCAACCACGTCATAACAACAAAGCCTACGGGTTAAGCGTCCTTCTTCTCTGCATCTGCTGCTGGAGCTGCTGCATCAGTTGCTGCTGGTGCTGCTACTTCTTCGGCTGCTGCAGTTGACTTCTCTGACAAGTGAACAACGATCATCTTTGGATCAGATACGAGTTCTACGCCTGCTGGAAGTACAACATCTGCTGCGTACTTTGAAGAACCTGATGAAAGTCCTTGAATATCTACTTCTAGGAAGCTTGGAATTGCTGACGCATCAACGCTAACTTCGATTGAGTTATTTACGTGCTCAAGAATTCCATCACGGTCATGCTCACCAACTGAGTGAACAGGAACTGAAACAATAACCTTCTCGCCGCGACGGACCAAAACTAGGTCAACGTGCTCAAGTATCTGCTTAAGGAAATCGCGAACGATTACCTTTGGAAGAGTTAATTCGTTCTTACCGTCAATGGTGATGTCCAAAAGAACGTTTGACTGCTTAAGAGCAACGCCAAGTTCCTTTGCAGGAAGTGTGATGTGCAGCGGCTTTTCTCCGTGACCATAGATAACTGCAGGAACTAAACCATCGCGACGTGCACGACGTGATGCGCCCTTACCAAATTCAGTACGAGTGGTTCCGACGATCTTTACTTCTGCCATTTTTTATTCCCCTGCTCCTAGTTATTCCTGGTTCTTCGGTGCGTACACAAAGTTCCAGCAGGAGAAAATCCCTAACCCGTCGATAACGGAAAGCTATTCGCTACCCTCGCCGGAACAGGTCGAACAGTATCTTTTGAGCCCGCTTTGAAGCAAATTCAGGCTTAGGAATGACCATCGAACAGGCTTGTTACCGATCCATCTTCAAAGACCTCGCGGATTGCACGGCCCAGCAGTGGAGCGATTGAAAGCACTGTCAGATTGTCGAATTTCTGGTCTTCAGAGATCGGCAAGGTATTTGTAATAACAACTTCTGATGCGCGGCAGTTCTTCAAGCGATCTACTGCAGGACCACTAAAGACTGCATGTGTTGCCGCAATAATCACATCAGCTGCACCTGCATCAAATAACGCGTCAACTGCCTTAGTGATTGTGCCCGCTGTATCGATCATGTCATCAATAACTACGCATGTTTGTCCTACAACATCACCAACAACGCGGCCTGTTATGGATTCGTTGGGCACACGTGGATCACGAGTTTTGTGAATAAATGCGATTGGGCAACCACCCAATAAATCTGACCAACGTTCAGCAACGCGAACTCGTCCTGAGTCAGGAGAAACGATTGTTAAACGAGTGCGATCCACCTTGCTGCCAACGTAATTTGCAAGCATTGGTAATGCAAACAAGTGATCTACGGGCCCATCAAAGAAACCTTGAATTTGAGAAGTATGAAGATCAACCGCCATTAAACGATCAGCGCCAGCTGTCTTGAAAAGATCTGCCATTAAACGTGCAGTAATTGGTTCGCGACCACGGCTCTTCTTATCTTGACGTGCGTAACCATAAAACGGAGTAACAACTGTGATGCGCTTTGCAGATGCACGCTTGAGAGCATCCACCATGATCAGTTGTTCCATGATCTGCTTATTAACTGGGTTTGTGTGGCTTTGGATTACAAATGCGTCACAACCGCGAACTGATTCTTCAAAGCGAACAAAGATTTCACCATTTGCAAAGTCATAAGCAGATGTTGGTGTCAGCGGAATACCAAGTTCGGTTGCAACTTCTTCGGCTAGCTCGGGAAATCCGCGGCCTGCAAATAGGCGCAATCTCTTTTCAGAAGATAAACGGATCTCGCTCATGTATCTAGCCTTTCTTCTTTTCTGCGGCTTGTGCGGATTTACTGCCTGGGCGCTTGCGCAGGACCCAACC
>Ga0164295_10002625_pt1 | contig 14697 bp, 27 predicted proteins | sample GEODES006metaG_FD_111798 | JGI IMG/M metagenome (GOLD analysis project Ga0164295, IMG submission 111798) | Oligotrophic lake water microbial communities from Sparkling Lake, Wisconsin, USA - GEODES006 metaG | ecosystem: Environmental > Aquatic > Freshwater > Lake | place: USA: Sparkling Lake...
CAAGCGCACAGCGGCGCCGCGCTCACCATGCCTGCTACCACTCGCGCGAGATCACCTTACGCCCAGGCCTGTGCGCCGCGTGGTGCCTGCGCACCTGACCGCGCAGCCACAGCGAGTGCCAGCGGCGCGCGGCTGCCAGCTGCGCTGCGCGCGCGCGCTGGTGTGGCGTGTGCTGACACTCAGGCCGGTGCGCCCACTGGCGCCACACCATGACCACAGACTCTACCAGCAGCCCACAGCGACAGATCAGCGTGATGCGCTCGACACCAGGCACAAACGCGCCCGCGCCCGCCTGAGCGTCAAACGTCATGGTGTGGCCCCGTCACCTGACCGTCCCGCAGTTCCAAATAATCCCAGCCTTGCAACTGGCGCGCGCGCTCACCTAGCCCGCGCTCGATTGCGTCCAGCCTATCCAGATCCAGCCGCTCAGACTGTCTGCGGATCTGTACCACTTCACACAGCGCGCGCATGGTGGGCGGCAAGTCAACTGCGCGCTGGCTGATCAGGTAGACGCACACTCTGTGGCGCGGGTGTCTACCCACCCGCAGCAGCCGTTCCACAGGCTCGACAGCGCCAGCGGCGCCTGTGCCTGAGCGCGGGAACATAACGCCAATTTCATCGATCACCAACGTGGTCCAGCTGCTGCGCGGCGCGCTGCCACCCACCCGCGCGCATACCCGCTCGATTGCGGCTGTACGGTCTACCCGATCAAGTTCCCCGCACTGGTACGTGGCGCGAAAGCTAGGCGGGCCTTCATCGATCAAGTGGATCAGCCCGTCCAGATTGCTCGCGCTGAAAATGTGCGACCATCGCTCACCAGGGCGCGCGCTGTGCCCAGCGTAGGCGCTATCGAGCGGATCTAGGTACACCACGCGCGGGTGGGCCTCACAGCGCAGGCGCGCCGCGTAGCTCTTACCCGTGCCAGGCATCCCAAGAAATGCACAGTTTTCGGGCCTCACGCGGCGCCGCTTTCTGTGGGCTGTTCAGTCTCAGGAAAACCCGCGCCAGCGCCAGCAGCTGCTGCGCGTTCGCGCTTTTGCAGCTGGGTTAGCTGGTAGTAAAGCACGCTCACATTGAGCGAGTGCACAGCCACCATTCCAGCAGCCACCCAGCGCGGATCCAGCTCTGTACCGTCCAGCAGCACGGCTAGGCCTTCAATCGCGGCTTTTCTGGTGGTTTCCAGATGCTCTGGAATGTCCACAGGGATCGACAGATCAGCCGTCACGCGGATCTGCGCCGTGCGCCCAGGGATCAGCTGGCACCCAAAGATCTGCGGCTCTAGCATCGACGCGGGCAAGCTGAAAACCTGCGCCAGCAGCGCCTGCGCCTCACGCTTGCTGAGTTTCATCGAACCGGCGCCGTGATCACCTGGCAGCTCGACTGTCTCAGGCTGCGGCTGTGGCTGCGCCTGCGGCTGTGGCTGCGCCTGCGGCTGCGGCTGCGCCTTAGGCGCGCGCCCCTTACCCTGCGCCGCTTTATTGCGCGCGTAGCGCTCACGCTCTGCGCGGCGCTTCTTTTCGGCGCGATCCTCAGTGGCCTGCGGCTGCGCCTGTGGCAGCGGCTCTGGCGCCTGGTATTCATCCGGCTGGGCTTCCATCATACATCCCAGCCCATAGCGCGGATCACGTCGATCACACGCGCCTGATTCTGCGCCAGCTGCGCCACCTGGCGCGAAAGCTCCGCGATAGCGGCGCGCTGGCTTTGCGGATTGTCCAGCACCTTGCCAGCCAATCGCTGCGCGGCGTTCTCTACTTCGCCCGCAGTTTGTTCTACCGCTGCGGCTGCGGCTTCAACCTGTGCGGCATCTGCGCGCGCGCCTTCATCCGTTCCGTTCTCTGTGTCCACTTTCTCACCTGCTGCGGCTCTGTCTGGTTTTGCGCGATTTGTTCGCGCAGCGTCTGCCACCGGTATGGGGCGCCGCCACCGTCAAGGTACCACACCAGATCTGCGCGCGGTATGCCAGCAGACGCTGCGGCTGTGATTTTCTGGGCTACGCCGCGCGCGTAGATCTTGCGCGCTTCAATCCAGGCCCATTCCGGCAATCCGCGCAGCTGCCACTGGCCCAGCTGATCGCCGCACTCTAGCTGCGCGCCAGGTGGCGCAGCCCAGCACAAACCGTCTGTGTCCGCGTACAGCGGGCGCCCACCCACAGCGCGCACAGCCTCTATGCGCTCACACATCGTCACCCAGGCGCGCGACACAACAAAAGCCGTCCATACTGGACAGGTACCACGGGGAACGGCTGGATCAGGCGCTACCCGTACCAGCTCCCAGCCGTCTAAGCGCCCCAGCCGCGCCACGTAGCCTGCGGCGCTCAGCTCGTCTGTGGTCATGCTGTCGAGCTGCGCAGCATCGACGATGCGCTCAGCCGGATCACGTCTGGCCATACCACCCACCACGCGCTGCGCAGCTGCGCTCAGCACGGCGCGCGCTGTGGTGCCTCTGGCGTGCTGGGCCTTACCGTCTGCGATCAGCATCATGCCAGGGCGCAGAAACGGCTGGGCGGCTTTCCACCCAAAGGCCTGCGCCACCTTCACTGACGCGCCGCGCGCGCGCGCATAGCGGATCAAGTCTGACGTGTACCAGCCGCGCCAGGCGCCCGCTGTCGCTGCTAGGTGAACCACCTGTGATCCATAGGCTACGCGCACAGGCAGCGCCACACCCGCCCAGCCGTCCAGGTCAATGTCAGCCAGTACCAGCGCGCCGCCTGGCGCGTCTGGATCGTCATACGCTGGGCCGTGCACGGCTGGCAGCATCCCGCAGGCCTCAGCAGCATATGCGCTCACCCGATCCTCATCCCTGATCGTCCAGCCGTCTGGCAGCAGCTCTGGTGAGCCTATCCAGTCCACAGGCACACCAGTTGCGTCCGCTGTCGCTAGCGCTTCTGAATCTTGCCAAATCTCACACAGCCCAGCGTGGATCGCTTCATACGCCGCTGTCGTGATCGGGCCGCCCTGCGGCTCTGGGTACCCAAAACGCGGCGCCGCAGCCACCACCAGATCCACAGCTGCTGCGGTCAGGCTACCGCGCAGCTCTGCGCCGATGCCAGCCAGCGCCGCGCGCGCGTCGATCAGCGCCGCATACAGCGCCGCAGGATCGTCTGGCAGCTCAGACAGCACGCCACCAGGCAAAACCGAGTCACAGCCGCTGAGCTGAACACGCGGGCCAGCGACGATGCGCCCCACACCCTGCGGGCCTGGTGTCAGGTCAGCTGCGCTGAGCGCCACACCAGCGCGCCGCAGCGCGCGGTACATCGCGCCCATATCCAGCACATACACCCGCAGATGCTCACGCCCTGGCACCTTTGCTGCGCGGCGCAGCTCTGGCAGCAGCTGCGCAGCTGTACCCGTCCAGCCGTCTGGCCACGGATCACCCACAGCGCGCACGTGTCCTGAGGCGTCCACAGACGCTGCGCCATACCGCATGATCTGCGCCCCCGTTTAGAGTGTAGTGATCGGCTCGACAGTGACACCCGCGTCTAGCTGCCAGCTGTCCAGCAGCTGAGACAGCGCGCGCACGTTCAGCGCCATTCCGCCTTTTACTGGGCGCGATCCTCCCCGCTGGTATTGCTCAGGCACCACAGGCGCGCCCTGTTCGGCGCGCAGCTGTACCACTCGCTGCGCCACCTGTTCCCAGATCCACTGGCCCAGCACACCGCCTATATCGCGCGCGCCGTTGATCCTGGCCAGTTCTAGCGCCTCACCCCGCTGGATACCGTCGATCACCAGCACGGCGCGCACAGGCGCAGACGCCCAGGCGCGCGGGCGCGCCAGGTCAATCACCTGCGCCACCAGCTTTGCGATCCCCGTGCTGGTGTCTCCCGATTCAATCGCGCCGCGCGCCGTGTACGGTTTCGCCAGCTCACGCGCGCGCCGTGTCTCCCAGCCTTTGCGCGCAGCCGCGCTGCGGGCTTCCTTGCGCGCGCGCTCAGCCGCAGCAGCTGCGGCGCGCTCTGCGGCGCGCTGGCGCCTAGTCTCAGCACCTTTGCGCGCAGCTGCGCTGCGGCGCTCAAATGCTGCGGCGTCCAGCTGCGCTGCGCGCTCGATTAGGCGCGCGGCGCCACGCTCACCCAGCACGGCTGCGCGCGCGCGCAGCTCACCAGCGCTGAGCGTGTCGAGTGGCGCACGGCGCAGCAGCTCACCCGCTGCGCGCGTCCAGCGGCTGCGCCAGCTGGCGCTTCTGGTATCTGCGGCGCGGCGCAAAAGGTCAGCCGCGCGCGCTCTTGCTGTGGTATTGTCGCGGGTCATGCGGATCACTCGTCTTTTGCTGTGGGGCGCCCTGATCGGGGGCGCCGTTTATGTTGCGCTGCGGCGCCGCGTGGCGCTAGGTCCAGGGGGGATCCAAATGGGTGATCTTTCGGCGCATTTCAGCGGCCGTGAGTTTTTTAGCCGTGGGCGCCCGCTGGCGCCTGGCACTGCTGATCTTTACGCGCAGCTTGCGCAGCAGACGTTGGAACCGGCGCGCACAATTGCGGCGCGGGTGGCTGGTGAGCCTGTGATCGCGCGCATTACCAGCGGTCAGCGCTTGCCTGATCACAATTCCGCAGTGGGCGGCGCCCGCAACAGCTACCACTTGCCACCCAGCGACAGGCCCGACGCTGCGCGCCGCGTGCCAGCTGTGGCGGCTGACGTGCAATTCTCGCGCGCCAGCAACGGCGCGATCCTCACAGGCGCCCAGCATCGCGCGATTGCCAGCGCTATCCGCGCCGAAATGTCGAGCGGTACGATCCCCAAAGGCGGCGCTACCAGCTACCACGCGGAGTGGGCGCCAGGCGCCGCAGGAAAAGCGCCTTTTGTGCACGTAGACAATCGAGGCACGATCACAGACTGGGAGTGAATGACCATGAATGCGCCCTACACCATCCCCGCAGGCAGCACAGATCCAGTAGATCAGCTGTATCTGTACGCGCTCACCACGTACAGCGCCCGCACAGGCACCCCGATCAGCGCGATCAGCGGGGACGGCTGGCGCTATCTGGACGAAGGCGGCTCTGCTGTGCTGCTGGGCATGATCGGCAACTTTGATCTGGATCCCAGCAGCCCCGCAGCTGTGCTGGCGCGCTCTGGGCGCCCGCTGGCAGCGTCTGTGCCCTACGTGAGCACGCTCCCGCGCATGAACGCTGGGCGGCGCGGCGCGCTCAAGGTCCGGTATGACACCCTGATCGCGTTTTACCCGCAGCTGGGCCGAGACGCTGGGATCGCCACCTTTATGGGGCGCGCAGCTGCGCTCACACCCGCACAGGCGCAGGCTGAAACGGCGCAGGCTGACAGCCAGGCGCAACAGCTGCGCACTGATACGGCGCGCGCCCAGGCGCAGGCTGATCGGGTTTCGAGTTTCCAAGCTGGTGACGTGGCCGCAGCGGGTGAAATGGTTTTGGAGTCGCTCGCAGACGCGCTGGGGCGCGGCGCTGCCAGTGTGGTGGGCGCTGTGGGGCGCATCGCTGGCGCTGGCGCTGGCGCCTTTGTCGGCGCCCTGCCACCTGCTGTGATCGTGGGTGGCGCCGTGCTGGTGGCTGCTGCTGCTGTCTACGCTGTGCGCCGCGTGGTCAACTGATCCGCGCGCCGCTCAGCACGTCAGCACAGCAGCACGGGTGCGCCGCGCTGTGCTGGTGTATGCTGGCAGAATAGCTGCGCAGGCCTGTGGCGCCAGCGCCCACCACGCCGCGCACGTCATACGCGCCGCAGCACACGTCACAGATCAGGCGCCGCACTACATAGCGCAGCTCCTGATCGCGCGGCGCCAGCTCGTATGTGCGCCGCGCCGTCAAAACGGGATCGGGTCGCTGGGCGCGTCATCATCGGTGGGCGCGGCCAGCAGCTGCTGCGGCGCAGCGGCGCGCAGCGCTGTGGCGTCTGACAGCCACGCGGCGCGATACCCAGCCGCAGCAGCAGCGCCCACCAGCGCCAGACGAAAACGCGGGAACGGCTGGCCCTCTTTGGTCATGCCCTGGCCCAGATACTGAACGCGCAGCGCCGCGCGCGCCTCGAACTGCGCCAGGATCCATGACCGCAATTCCGGCCACGCCAGATCGTGAGGCGCGTCCGCATTGACCGGATCCAGCTTCGCGCGCTCGACACCCAGCAGCCGCTCAAACTCAAATCTGAGCGCGCCGCTCTGGATCACGATCATGCTGGGGATCCCCGTCACCAGGTCAGCGCCCACCAGCGCAGGCCAGGCCAGGCGCGCAGCCGCGCGACTTTCGCCACTCAGGATCCGCTTGGTCTTATTCTCCTGCGCATCGCTGGTCAGCCCGTCCAACCGAAAAAGCGTCTCGGGGATCGGCAACTGCGCCAGGTGCTCTGCGGTAATGCGCGCGGGCGCGCTCAGCGTATATGCGCCGTTCGCGCATGAATCCATCGTCCACTGTGTCAGGCTCATTTCGTCACCTTGATCGCGTTCTGCGGCGCCGTGCTGGGCGCCGCATCGTTGTGAGGCAAGCGCACACCGTATGCGCTAGCCAGCTCTGGAATCGTTCGCGCGGTCAGCCGCGCCTCAGTCATGCTCAGCGCCAGATCTAAGCAATCCCAGCGGGTGCGGGTGGCTGTGCAGCTGGCGCAGCTGCCACTGGCCCATATTTCGACAGCGCCCAGCCGCGCGCCGTCTCGGAAGGGTTCCACCACACAGCTGTTGCCGTGGCAGCGCGCGCCGTCGCTGCGCAGCTCACCACAGGGGAAAAACCACACCTGATCGTGATCGCCTTCATCGGGCGCCCAGCAATTTGAGCAGCTGAGAAAGCGCCGCGCGCGCGCCGTCGCTGCCACCAGATCCGTGTACTTCATAAATCCGTCCTTCGCCTAACCAGCACGGTTAGGGGTCAACCATAATCGGCGCGCTTATCGGAAATCAACACAAAAAAACGCGCCCGCGCTTTTTATGCTGGCGCTGTAATTTCAGCCGCGCTGTAATGTCTGGCAGTGTGATCAACAGGCGCCTGGCGCGCCCTAGCTGGTGAGGGTCTATGCCGTTCAGCGGTAAGCAAATGCTGGTGATCGTCGGATTGTCGGCGGTCACTTCGTTCTTCGTTGTGCCGATGCTGGCGAAATACTTCGCGCCCGCTGAGCCTAAGACGACGGGAGAAAACCCGTGATCACGAACTGGGCACAGCACATCCTCGAAAAGCGGATCACCAAGATCAGCAGCAACTATCTTGTCGCGAATCAGGCGTTCGCCCAGTCCAGCCAGGATCAGGGCCGCAGCCAGATCGTGCACGGCGTCTACCTGCGGATCAACTTCACCCTGGTGGCCAGCTCGCTGAGCGCCACTGCGATCAACTTCAACTCTGAGGATGATCGGCAAAACCTTCTCACCGCGCTTATGTCGCAGGTCCAGATCACGGGATCGCGCCCTGGCGTGCGTGGTGATCTCGTTCAGCGCATGACGCTGGGTGAGCACTACCAGATCCTGCGCGGGCTGGGTGTCCTCCCCGTTTGTCCGCAGCTTTTCGAGGCTGGTTTCGGGTCAGTCCCGCTGGCGCCGCGCACGGGTGGTGGCACCAACAGCACCGTGATCAGCATGGTTTACCCGCTGATCCCCGCTGATCTTGGGCCGGAGTTTGGTTCAATTTTCGGTTTGGGCGCTGAGCAGCTGGGCGGGATCAATTTCTCCTTCCAGTTCGGATCCTTCGCCTTCACTGACGCTGCGGCGCAGGCCTTCACCATCGGCGCTGCTGACGGTGCCAGCGGCGCCACCATCGACGCTGAGCTGATTTACCGCTACCGCGTGCTGCCTGAGGGTCAGGTGGTGGTGGGCAATCCGGTTCGATTCATCCGGATCCAGAACAGCAGCGCGGATCGCATCAACCTGGTCCCCGCTGGCCTCACGCTGGCGCACACCCTGCGGCTGGGCACGGCTGGCACCTATACCACGTCAGACAGCGCCCAGAGCCTTCTGAACGGGCTGATCTACACTACCGGCCTGACGCTTGAAGCGAGCGACATTTACCGCGTGCGCCAGTACATCAACGGCGAAGATCAGTACGATGCAGTCGAGCGCCGCCTGCCTGACGTGGCCTATGAAGATGCGTTCCGCAGCCCTGGCCTTGAGGTCGACGAAGATCAATACGGGCGCAGCGCTTCGCTTTCTCCCACCACGCGCTTTTTTCAGGGTGGCCTGCGGTTGTGCAGCCTCCGTGGTAAGCGCCCGATGTCGGGCGTGATCCCTGGCGCGTATGACATCGAGGTCCCCGTCCAGTTCAATCCCAGCACCTACACGCGCACGCACCTTGTTGGCGCCGTGCTCCCGCGTGATGTGACGGTCAGCGGCGCCAGCATGACGCCCAGCGCCGCTGGCGCGGCGTTTGCCCCCACACGGATCCGCGATACCGTCGAAGAGGTCGCGGGGATCGTGATCAGCCTGTGAACACGCGCACGATCCTGATCGTGGGCGCGCTGGCTGCTGTGGCTGGTGGCGTGCTGTGGCATATGCGGCGCAATCGCGCGATTGCTGCGGCTGCGCAGGCTGAGCGCGCGCGCGCGGCGATGCTGGCGAACCCGCAGCTGGTGGCAAACGCGCTGCGCGATGCAACTGCGCGGCGCAACAGCGCTGGCAACCTGTGGAAAGCGATGAATCCATGAAAACCGAAACGCTTTTGATCGTGCTGGCTGTCGCTGGCGTCGGCGCTTACCTGCTGCTGCGAAAGCCAGCGGCGCCTGCGCCTGCGCCCGTCACAACAAACGTGACGAACGTGCCAGGCTCAAACAGGTGGGATGCGATCATCGCTGGCACCCGTGAGGCTGGCAGCCTGGGCCGCAGCGCGATCACAACTTTTGGCGCCTGATCGTGAGCAACAGCGACCGCCTGATCCTGGCTGGGATCATCGCAGCCGCTGTGATCGTGGTAGGCGTGGCAGCGCGTCAGCGCGCAGAGCTGGACGCGCGGCGCTTAGCTGAGGCTGAGCGCTGGCGCGCAGCGCTGGACGCTTACGCGCTCGACAAGCCCGCGCGCCCAAAGGTGAGCAAGGCCGGCGTGCTGCTGGGCGCAGGAATGGGCGCAGCCTCGGGCGCGCTGGCGTGCGCGGCTGCTGGGCCGTGGGGCGTGGTAGCCTGTGGCGCACTGGGCGCCGCTGCTGGTGGCGTTAGCAACTACGCGCAACAGCGCAAAGGCATTGAGAAGGCCCGATCAGCATGAAACCGATCATTCTCCTCGCTGGCGCTGCGGCTGCTGGTGGCGTGCTGTGGTATATGCGCGAAAACGGGCTCGGCCCGTGGGCGCCCAGCGAATCAAATCTAGACGAATCTATCGCAGCAGGTGGTGGCTTTACGTCTGGCCAGCTCAGCGACTCTGATCGGCCACTGCTGGGCCTCGGGCCGCGCATCGCGCCGTCAAAACCCGCAGCCACTGGCACCTATACCAGCGGGATCGCGGCGTATATGTCGAGCTGGCAGCCGCGCGGCGTAGCTGTGCCAGCTGACAAAACGGCGGCAATCCCGCAGGGCGGGCGCAGCATCGAAAACGTGAGCTGCGGGACGGAACTCGAACGAACGTCAAGCGGTATCGCGTACAGCAACATCAAAGATCCCAGCAGCGAAGCGGCTGGGATCCCAGACGTGATCACAACGCCCAACGGTGGGCGCTACAAGATCAGGCCCGTGCGCGGCTTTGTGCTGAACGCTGACGAGCTGGCGATTTACGCGCCAGACGCTGGGCGGCTGTGGGGGCTTACTGAGGGCGTTCTCGCGAACAATCCGGCAGTGCGTGTTGATCTCTTTGTCACAGCTCACGGGCGCCAAAAAATCGACCGAAACGGCAACCTGCTGGGGTCGGGCGTCGTGTTTGCGTGGCACCCCACAGAGCGCCGATGGCTTCAGCCCAGCGAGTGGCGCGTAACGGCGCTTCCTTCACGCAAGATCCGTGATCGCAGCGTCTATCTTGATCCGTCAAACAACGATTTGGACGTGTACGGGTACAAAGATACCAGCTGCAGGCGCACCAGTCTGGGCAATATCAAATACTATGGGCGGGTCTCCCGTACGAAAGCGGTCCCCGTATGAATCGCGACAAGCTGATCCGGCGCACGGTGGCGCGCGTCATTTCTGTGGGCGCTGGCGTGCGGCTGCGGCTGGGTGATGATGTGCTGGGTTTTGTACCAGCGCAGTCTGAGGTTGTGAGCTGGCAGATCAGCCCAGCGCCTGGCAGCGCCGCAACGGTCACGTGGGTGACGCTGAACAACGATCAAGCGTTTACGCTGAGCGGCGCACAGTCTGCGGGCGCTGTCTCGCTGGCTGCGGGTGAGGCGCTGACCGATCAGGCCGTGATACCTGGTCAGAGCTGTGACGCCTTCCCCGCGTATGTGGTCACAGACGCGCCCAGCGGCGCGCTGCTGCGGGTGGTGATCACGTATCAGGATCGCTATCCAGGCGGCGCAGGGGATAACGGATGCCACTAACGCCCACAGATCTGCGCGGTAGCGCTGGCGCCACTGGCCCTGCTGGGCCTACTGGCCCCGCTGGGCCGCCTGGCCCACCTGGGGCGCCTCAGACGCCCAGCAGCGCCACGCCGCAGCCTATCGGCACGGCTACTGCTGGCACGTCTGCGGACTATTCGCGCGGCGATCATGTCCACAGCGCGGCGCTGGGGGATTTGTCAGACGTCAGCGCGGCTACGCCTGCGGCTGCTAACGTGCTGACGTGGAACGGCTCGGAATGGGCGCCAGCTGCGCCAGCTGGGGGCGCATCGCCCAGCAGCGCCACGCCGCAGCCTATCGGCACAGCAGCTGCTGGCACGTCTGCTGACTATTCGCGCGGCGATCATGTTCACAGCGCGGCTGTAACGGCGCTCAGCGACCGTTTTACGGCGCTGCCGCTGCAGTCGCGCGCGCAGTTTGCGGCAGCTGGCACGCGCGACATTCAGACAGCGATCAACGCACACACTACAGGGGACGCGGCGATTATCCTCGCTGCGCCTGGCAGTTACCCTGGCGCTACGCTCAGCATTGCCAGCGGCTACAATAATGTAGCCGTCTGCGGCGCAGCTGCGCAGCCCTACGGTGGCACGATCACCAGCTTGTCGGGTGGGCGCGGCCTGAGCGTCAGCGGCAACGCCACGCGGATCAGGGTGCAAAACCTGCAAATCGAGGGGCTGACCACCTGGGCAACTAGCGGCGCTGGTATTCATCGCATTGACCGCTGCCAGCTGGTGGGCGGTCTGACGGTGGGCGCAAACTGGCCAGCCGCAACGCAGCTGGTGATCACAGACTGTGAAATCAGCGGCGCGATCACGATCCCTGCGCCGTCGCCCAGCTTTCCCGCTGGCTTCTTGGGCGTGATTATTTTCGATCACTGCACTTTTGTTTCTGGCTGGACGATCAGCAACGGCGCCAGCGCAGCACAGGTGGTGATCGGCAACAGCAACGGCGTAAACCCGTCCAGCGCCTATACGCTGCAGGGCTGGATCAGCAACACGTCAAACCAGGTGATCGGCTACGCGAACGGCTCAGCCGTCATCACACCCGCCTTGAGCGCGCTAGGCGCCACCACGCCAGCGACTAATCGCTTGCCGTACTTCACAAGCGGATCGGGCGCTTCAACTACCGTGTTCACCGCAGCGGGCCGCGAAATTGTGGCGGCAGCGTCAAGCGGTAGCGCTGGGCAAGTGCTCACAAGCGCGGGCGGCGGCGGCTCACCGCCTACTTGGACGACGGTTAGCGGCGGATCAGGTCTACCCACTTCTCAAAGCTGGACCGTCGATTTTCGGCCTACTTCGCTCAGCTCACCCACGCTGAGCGCGTCAGGCTTTTCGCTAAACGGCTTCACCAGTGGCGGGCTAGCGGCTGATGCGAACGGCAACATTTACGAGCTGCTGACGCCCACAGGGACCGCATACTTTGAGGCTACAGGCCTGCTGCCCACTAGCACGATTCCCTGGGAAATCGAGTTTGACGCGCTATTCAATGGAACCACGCTGGACGGCGTGTTTGGCGTCGCTGTGGGCGAAGAGGCAGGCGCAGTAAATAAGCGCTGGCGCCTCTTCTACTCGACAGCGGCGCAAACGCCACAGCACGTGAGCGCTACAGGCGCCGCTAGCAATCTCAGCACGCCTTATGATGTGCAAGGAAACCAACGCATTATCTTCGGGATCCAGTCTGAGCCGCGCGCGTCTCGCGCGTTTTTTGTCAATGGCCAGTGCGTCGGTTTGGTCAACCCCGATCAAAATCAGAACGTGGGTACAAACCCACAGCGCTACCAGTTCGGCAACGCTGGTAGCTCAGCGTCTACCACGCCGATCAGGGTCTACGGCGCGCGCGTGCTGCACAATGGGCGCGGCACGGCGCCCCCCTACGCGCGCCAGCCGTGGCCCCCCCAACAGCCGTGACAGCTGGGCGCACCATACAGCGCGCACTGCGCGCGCTGGCGCTGTGGCTGGGGCTACCACTGTGCGGCGCCTGTGGTGGCGCGCAACGTGTCTACGTGTGCAGCATCGACGGCGCGGATGTTTGGGATTTTCAAGCGCCCAGCGAGCTGGGGCGCGTCCAGATCGTGCGCGCTGAGCTGTACGGCGAAACGCGCAGCGGTAAGGGGATTGTGATCGGCTGTGAAGGGTACAAGGCGCCGTGAGTGACCATGTTCGCGCGATGATCGGCGCCGTGCTGGGCGCGTCTGCTGCGGGTGTGGGCGCCACAGCCGCAGCGCCTGAGGCTGGGCCAGTGCTCGCTGTGTCGCTCGCTGGCGCGGGTGGCGCTATCGGCGCAGGCCTTCACCAGCTGGGGCGCGCGATCACGTCATGGATTGAAGCTGACGCAGCGATGCGCCGCGAGCTAACAGCGCAAATCGGCGCTGTGCGGGCGCTTGTCGAGCGATGCAACAAAGGGGATCAGCAGTGAGTAATAGAGCATGGTGGATCGCTGGTAGCGTGGTGCTGGTGGTGCTGTACGAAATGCGGCGCCAGGCGGCGCTGCGCGCGTATGAACGCGCCGTGATCGCGTCGTATGGAATTGGGCGCACGGCTGCGCCTGAGTGCAACTGCGCGCGCACGGCGCCGCAGACAACAGCGCCGCAGCTCAGCGCGCCGCTGGTGGTGCGGGCGCCTGCTGTCAACATCGCTGCGCTGTGAGCGCTTTCGACGCGCCACCAGCTGCGCGCCACTTGCCTGGCATAGAGGCTGCGCGCGCGCTGGTACATGGTGAGCCTGGCGCGGGCTGGGCTGTCACCATTCACGCCGCGCAGCAGCTGCTGGTGGTGGTGCCCGCTTTCGTGGGTGTGGCCTGGCTGCTGGGCCTGAGTAAGCGCGGCGCAGCTGTGGCTGGTGTGGCTGTGGTGGGTGTGATCCAGGGCCTCAGCCTGTGGCACGCGAGCAACGAACGCGATCAGCATAGCGGCGCACCCGTGGTGGGTGGTCCGCCTAAGCTGACTTTGATCGATGGGGGTCTGTGATGCGTCTCTGGTTTTGGGCTGTGGCTGGCGCAGCGCTTTATGCGTCCTACAAGGTCGGGTGCAATCACGGCTACAAGCAAGCGTGCAAGGCTGTGGGCGTAGCGCCTGAGGCTGCAAAGGTCGCTGAGGCTGCGCGCGAGGCTAGCCCCGACGCGATCAAGGCTGTGGGCCAGTGAAGCGTGTGAGCGTCAAAGCGCACACCCGCAAAGCGCCGAAAAAGCGCGCGGCGCGTAAAGCCAAAAAGCGAGGCGCCCAGCTGGGGCTGTTTGGCTGATCGGGCTGTGCTAGGCTGGGCGCATGAATTGCCCAGGATGCCAGCCACGCGGCGCTGAGATACTGCAAACAGCCGATCAGGTCCGCAGCTGCGCGACCTGTCGAGCGTCTGTGCTGGGCGTCGTCTACCGCGCACAGCGCAACGGGGGGCGCATCACCGATCAGGATGCGCGCTGGGCTGCGGCTGTCGATTCTGGCCAGGTCGCTGCGCTGTGCCGAATCGGGCGCGCGGCGCTGGTGGATCTTGGGCTGCTATGGCCAGAGAATCTAGGCGCGGCGCAGGTGGTAAGCACGTTTGATCAGCTTGATCGGGTCAGTCTAGGCCCGCGCGATTTTAGGGGGCGCAACAAATGAACGCGTGGATCATCGGCGGCGCGCTGGTGGCGCTGGGCGCTGGGTATGCGCAGGTATCGCGCGACGTGGTGGCGCCGATCACGGCGCAGCTGTACGTCGAAGAGCGAGACGCGCAGCGGGCGATCAACTCTCAGGCAATCGCAGAGGTGCTGATCAGGCGCAGCAGGCGCGCCAGCGCCACCATCGCGCAACTGCAGAGCGGCGCAAAGGTAGACAAATACACAGGCCCGATCAGCGCTTGGGAAGGTTTTGAGGCTGCGCTCAGCGATGGATACGCCGCAGCTGCTGCGGATCCACAGTTTCGCGCGCGCGCAGCTGGCGCAGCGTGGCGCGCGTATTTTGCGATCAGGTGGGGGATCGGGGATCAGGTGGCGCCTGGTGCGCTGTGGTATCGCCACGCCGCGCGCGCTGATCTGCCACAGCGCTGGGGGCGCACAAAGCTGGCGCGGGTGCTGGACGCGCCACGCGGTAAGGTGCTGGGTTTGTACGTGCCAGCGCCAGCGGGGGAGTGATCGCGCGGGAGTGGTAGCAGTCATGGTGAGCGTGGCGCCGCTGTGCGCTTGTCGCTGGGCTGTGGCTGTGGTGGGGGTGATGGTGGTGGCGATAGAGAATCGGCGCGGGTGTGTCGATTTTGTTTGACTGCGGCGCGGATGGTGTATTTGCGCGGGACACAAGGCGGAGCTCAGGACGGCGGGGGAGCGAC